>Ga0194122_10000454_pt1 | contig 61447 bp, 60 predicted proteins | sample TA2MahCa10mmetaG_FD_155487 | JGI IMG/M metagenome (GOLD analysis project Ga0194122, IMG submission 155487) | Freshwater microbial communities from Lake Tanganyika, Tanzania - TA2015021 Mahale Deep Cast 10m | ecosystem: Environmental > Aquatic > Freshwater > Lake | place: Tanzania: Lake... | reverse complement strand
CCACCAGAACACCAGTTAGGGGAAGCGTTTGGCGAGCCAGTCGGCGACGTGGGCCAAGGCTTCCTTGCGGTGGCCCTCCAAGTAGTGCGGGGCGCCCTTCATCTCCACGTACGTCTTGTCAGCCGCGCCACTGTTGTCGACGATCTCCTTGGCCTGCCACACCCGAATCTCCGTGTCGGCCGTCGGGTGGATGAGGATCGTCGGCACCTTCACCCTCGGCATCGTGTCGGCCAACTTGGCATGGCTCGACAGACCACTCCAGGTGCTGAGCCATCCACGCGCCGTCATGGTGCGCGCGAGACCACCACGCCCGTAGTTCGCATCGAGCGGATCGGGAAACGCGAACAGCGAGCCCATTGGCCGTTCGTCGGGGTCGATCGACAGATCGAGATACGCCGGATCGGCGAGCGTGCGATAGATCGTGAGGTACTTCGTGAACACACCACGTCGGCGTAGTTCGCGCCACTGCCTCGGATCGGCCTGTGCATCCACACCGCGCAGCCGACCGAGTGCGTCGGTCGATTCGGCGATGCTGGCCTTGGCGATCGCATCGATGCGCGCGACGCGCTCCACCTGCGCCGCGCGGTAACGGGTGAGCCATTCCTTGTCGTACACGCACGGTTCGGGCCACGGCCGCCAACCGTTGTCGGGGTTGTACATATCGAGCTCGGGAACAGTGGAGAATGGATCGTCTTCTTGCGCAACGCTCGGGTCGATCACCTGCAGCATGAACACGCCTTCACCAGGATGCGCCGCCATGCCCACCCATCCGTCGCCGATCCCGCGTTCGGCATGAGCCAACGCCATGAGCGAGCCACCACCCGAGTTGCCGAGCAGCACCACAGCTTCGGCGCCACGTCGCTTCATCTCATTGTGCACCGTCTCGACGTCGATGGTGCACGACTCGTGCAAGCAGTCGGTGTCGTTGTTCATGTAGCGAGTACCGAAACCCAACACGGCGTAGCCGGCAGCGGCGAGCAACGGGGCTGCGTAGTGCACGCCGAAATCACCACGCGGATGCGACAGGATCACCGCGGTCTTCCACTTCTTGCCGGCGGGCGGAGTCCACAAGATGCCGCGCACCAACGCGCCGTCGGGCGACACGAGGCGAATCGACTCGCGTGGGATCTCGGCACCCGGATCGTCGTCGGGTAAGGGCCAGTAGTTCAGGCCGAAAGGCCGCCGTCCACCGAGATGTACGTCGAGGAAAGACGAGTCACTCATGTCCGAACCCTAGCCCTCGTGTTTCTGGTGATGATCTTTCACCCATGCGGTGAAGAATCCTCACCAGAACAACAGGTCATCGGTACGAGGGGTCAGCCTTGGGGGCGTTCGATGAGGACGGCGGTCAGGGTCAATCTTGACCCGCCGCGCAACACCTCCAAGTCGATCGAATCCCCCGGCGACTTGTCGCGGATCGCCGCAATGAACGCCGGTAGACCATCGATCGGCGTCCCATCGGCCGCCACCACCACATCACCCACGTCGATCCCGGCGCGTTCAGCCGGTGAACCGGGTGCCACCTCGGCGATGAGCGCACCGCGGCCACCATCCACGCGCGGCTCGAGACCCACGCCGAGGTAACCCTCCACACGATCAGCTCCACCGGCTTGCTCACGCAACGCCTTGATCACCGGAAGTGCTTCACCCACCGAGATCGCGAATCCAACGTTGTTCGCTGCAGTTCCCATCGAGCTCGTGAACACCGCCGTGTTGATACCGATGATCTCGCCGCGCGCGTTGAGAAGCGGACCACCCGAGTTACCCGACGAGATCGCGGCGTCGGTCTGGATCAATCCATCGAGTGCACCGTCCTCGTTGGCGATGGTGCGATTGAGAGCCGACACGATGCCGCGCGTGACCGTGGGTCCCCCGTCGAGCGCCAAAGCGAATCCGACCGCCACCACTTCGTCACCCACATCGATCGCCGACGGATCGGCGAACACGGCCGGCTTCAAACCGGTCTCGTCGACCTTCAGCAACGCGAGGTCGTTACCCGGATCGCGCGCCAGCACCACGGCCGGAATCGGATCGACGGAATCAGCGAACAGCACGCTCACTTCCGTCGCACCGTCGACCACGTGGGCGTTGGTGAGAATCTCACCATCGGATGTGATGACCACACCGGTGCCGGTGGATCGCCCGGAACCGAACTCCGAAGCCCTCGTCGCATCGATGGTGACGACGCTCGGGCCGATGCGATCAACGATCGCGCCGACATTGAGCGCACCTTCGTCGTCGTCGTCGCCCGGAGGTGCGGTCTGCACCGGCTGATCGGACGGTTCGGCGTCGACATCGGACGACGGCGCGGCGTCGTCACTCGACGAATCGGACTCGACCTCCGGGGCGACGTCGACCGAATCGGATTCGTCGTCGCGCTCGGTGGCGATCTGAGCGCCGGCGAATCCACCGAGGATCGTCGCCACGAGGAACAGGATCAGGCCCAGGCGCCAGCGAGGACGGGGGCGCACCGGAGCGGGAGCGGGCGCCGGGGGCGGAGGCAACTGCTCGAAAGGTTCCATCGAAAAATGTCTACCGCCCGCAACGGGCCGAGGGGAACCGGAAACGGTGAGAAGTTGGTAAGTGAAGAACGACCGAGGCCCGCCGTTTCCGGCGGGCCTCGGGAAAACTCAGGTTGGTGAGTTCGGCCTCAGCCGTTCCGCACCTTGATCTCGACCTCCACACCGGCCGGCAGGTCGATGCGCTGCAGGCTGTCGATGGTCTGCTGCTTCGGATCGACGATGTCGATGAGGCGCTTGTGAATGCGCATCTCGAAGTGCTCGCGCGAGTCCTTGTCGATGTGTGGTCCGCGGATGACCGTGTAGCGGTGCTTGTCGGTCGGCAACGGAACGGGACCGCGCACGGTGGCATTCGTACGAGCGACCGTCTCGACGATCTTGCGCGTCGACTGGTCGATGATCTCGTGATCGAACGCCTTCAGGCGGATTCGGATGATTTGGGCCATGGTGTCACCGACTCACTTGATGATCTTGGTGACGCGGCCGGCACCAACCGTACGCCCACCCTCACGAATAGCGAACCGCAAACCCTCGTCCATCGCGATCGGCTTGCCCAACTCGACCTTCATCGTCACATTGTCACCAGGCATCACCATCTCCGTACCCGACGGCAACTGAACCGTCCCCGTCACGTCAGTGGTCCGGAAAAAGAACTGCGGACGATAATTGTTGAAGAACGGCTTGTGACGGCCACCCTCCTCCTTGGTCAACACATACACCTGACCCTCGAACTCGGTATGAGGAGTGATCGAACCCGGCTTGCACAACACCTGACCACGCTCGACATCTTCTTTCTTCGTGCCACGAAGAAGCGCACCAATGTTGTCGCCCGCCTGACCCTCATCGAGCAACTTACGGAACATCTCCACACCCGTGCACGTCGTCTTCTGCGTATCACGCAAACCAACGATCTCGACCTCATCACCCGTATGAACACGACCCTGCTCGACCTTGCCAGTCACCACCGTGCCACGACCCGTGATCGTGAACACATCCTCGATCGGCATCAAGAACGGCTTATCAAGCTCACGCTGCGGCTCAGGGATATACGTATCAGCAGCAGCCATCAACTCCATGACCTTGTCCTGCCACGCCGCATCACCCTCCAGCGCCTTGAGAGCCGACACACGAACCACCGGCGCATCATCACCAGGGAACTCGTACTCGTTCAACAACTCACGAACCTCGAGCTCCACCAACTCGAGCAACTCCTCATCATCCACCATGTCGGACTTATTGAGAGCCACCACGATGTACGGAACACCCACCTGACGCGCCAACAACACATGCTCACGCGTCTGCGGCATCGGACCATCAGTCGCCGCCACCACCAAAATCGCACCATCGACCTGAGCAGCACCCGTGATCATGTTCTTGATGTAGTCAGCGTGACCCGGCATATCAACATGCGCATAATGACGCTTCTCAGTCTCATACTCGATATGAGCAATCGAAATCGTGATACCACGCGCCTTCTCCTCCGGCGCCTTATCGATCTGATCAAACGGCGTGTACTCCGCCAAACCCTTACCCGCCAACGTCCGCGAAATCGCCGCCGTCAACGTCGTCTTCCCATGGTCAATATGACCCATCGTCCCAATATTCACATGAGGCTTCGTACGCTCGAACTTCGCCTTCGACATGGTGGGTTATCTCTTTCTCTTGCGTCAACGGCCCCTCGCGAGGCCGATGTTGTTGTGGTGGATCTGCTTGTGTAGCGGCGATCGGGATCGAACCGATGACCTTTCGATTATGAGCCGAATGCTCTGACCAACTGAGCTACGCCGCCAGGCGTACAGCCGGAGGGCTGCCGGTTGTTCCAACCCGTCACCGAGTGGTGAGCCCTCTGTGGGAATCGAACCCACGACCTTTTCCTTACCATGGAAACGCTCTGCCGACTGAGCTAAGAGGGCGCTGGAACGCGGGGTTCCGCGAGCCGACTGCGCAGGCTACCTGCGCCTTCATCGGAAACGACCAGTAGGTTGAGCGCGTGGCCACTGCCCCGTCACCCGTCTCCATCCGACCCGCGGTGGCCGGGGATGCCGAGGCCATTCGGCAGATCTACAACTACGAGGTCGAGAACACCACGGCCACCATGGACCTGGTCCCCCGCTCGCTCGACGAGCAGGTGGCCTGGCTGGGGGCCCGCAGCGGGGCCTTCGCCGCCCTGGTCGCGGTTCGCCCGGTCGGCCCGGGGGCCGACGGCCTGTTCGTGAACGGATCCGATGAGGTGGTCGGTTTCGCTGCGCTCAGCCCCTACAAGGAGCGGGCGGCCTATCGGCCGACGGTCGAGGATTCGGTGTATGTGCGCCGTGACCTGGGGCGACACGGGATCGGCCGGTTACTCCTGGACGAGGTGTGCGACCTGGCCCGGTCGTCGGGGTTCCATTCGGTGATGGCCCGGATCGAGGCCTCGGGGGCGGCCAGTCGGGCGTTGCATGCGGCCTGCGGATTCCGCGAGGTGGGGATCGAGCACGAGGTGGGCCGGAAGTTCAACCGCTGGCTGGACGTCTGCCTCATGCAAAAAATGCTCTGACCCCCACCCTCCCCTGATGACCCGGGTGACCTGGGCGAACCTGGGTGATCCGGGTGAACCTTGGTGATCCGGGTGAAAAAGTCGCCGGATTTGACTGCTTTTTTCACCCAGATCCACGAAGGACTGGCCGCTTCATCTGGTGGGCCGAGAAGGATTCGAACCTCCGTAGGCAATGCCGGCAGATTTACAGTCTGCTCCCTTTGGCCGCTCGGGCATCGACCCAATGATGCGGGCGAAAGCGTACCGCCGGGCCCGGTTCCGAACCACCTCGTTACGATCTCCGACATGCCCTCATTCGACATCGTCTCGGAAGTCGACCGCCAGGAAGTCCGCAACGCCATCGACCAGGCCCAGCGCGAGATCTCCACACGATTCGACTTCAAGAACACCAATTCGACGATCGAGCAGAAAGACCTGGCGATCACCCTGCACACGGTGAGCCAGGACCGGCTCAACGCTTTGAAGGTCGTGCTCGAGGAGCGTCTCGTGAAGCGCGGCGTGTCGCTGAAGGGTCTCGACTGGGGCAAGGTCGACGACGCCACGCAGAACACCGTGCGTCAAGTGGTCACCATCAAGGTCGGCATCTCGTCCGACAAGGCGCGCGAGATCAACAAGATGATCAAAGAGAAGGGCCCGAAGGGTGTGAGCAGTCAGACCCAGGGCGAGACGGTGCGCGTCACGAGCAAAAAGCGCGACGACCTGCAAGCCGTCATGGCGATGTTGAAGGGTGCCGACCTCGGCATCCCGCTGCAGTTCAACAACTTCCGCGATTAGTTGGGGAACCAGACCGGCAAATTTGCCGGGGTTTCGCACCCATTCAGTCTTCGGTGGGGGATTCGGAGGCGCGGCGTTGCAACTCGTTCACCACGCTCGCATCCGCCAACGTCGTCGTATCCCCCAAGTTCCGACCCTCGGCCACATCTCGCAACAACCGGCGCATGATCTTCCCACTGCGCGTCTTGGGCAGATCGGGTGTGAAGTAGATCGTCTTCGGCTTGGCGATCGCGCCGATCTCCTTGGCCACGTGATGGCGTAGATCGTTCTCGGTCGCCTCCGAACCACCACGCAACGTCACGTACGCGATGATCGCCTGACCCGTGGTCGCGTCGTTCGCGCCCACCACCGCGGCCTCGGCCACACTCGGATGCGACACCAACGCGCTCTCCACTTCGGTGGTGGAGATGCGGTGGCCACTCACGTTCATCACGTCGTCCACCCGTCCGAGCAGCCACAGGTAACCCTCGTCGTCGAGTTTGGCGCCGTCACCCGCGAAGTATCGATCGGAGAAACGACTCCAATACGTCTCCTGATAACGCTGCGGATCGCCCCAGATTCCGCGCAACATTCCGGGCCACGGGCGAGTGAGCGTGAGATAGCCACCACCCTTTTCGATGTGCTGACCCGCGTCGTCCACCACTTCGGCTGTCACACCCGGCAACGCGAACGTGGCCGAACCAGGCTTCAACGTGGTCGCCCCCGGCAACGGACTGATCATGATTCCACCGGTCTCGGTCTGCCACCACGTATCGACGACCGGACACGTGCCGGCACCGATCGTGTCGCGATACCACATCCACGCTTCGGGGTTGATGGGCTCGCCCACCGAACCGAGCAGACGCAACGACGACAAGTCGTGCTTGGCTGGCTCTTGGGTTCCCCACTTCATGAACGTACGAATGGCCGTGGGTGCGGTGTAGAAGATCGTCACGCCGTACTTCGCGACGATCGACCACAAACGATCGTTGCCTGGATGGTTCGGCACACCTTCGTAGATCACCTGCGTGGCCCCGTTGGAGAGCGGTCCGTACACGATGTAGCTGTGGCCGGTGATCCAGCCCACGTCGGCCGTGCACCAATACACATCGGTATCGGGATGAAGATCGAACACGTACTTGTGCGTGTACGTCACGTGAGTGAGATACCCGCCGGTCGTGTGCATGATGCCCTTGGGCTTACCCGTGGTTCCCGATGTGTAGAGCAAGAACAACAACTGCTCGGAATCCATCGGCTCGGCCGGGCAATCGGCCGACGCACCCGCCATGAGGTCGTGATACCACTGGTCGCGACCGGACTTCATGTTCACGTCGTTGCCGCCGCGCTTCACCACCACCACGTGTTCGATCGTCGGCGTGTTGGCCAATGCTTCGTCGGCCGCCGGCTTGAGCGCGAACACTTCACCGCGGCGATAGCCACCGTCGGCGGTGATGAGCACCTTCGCCTCGGCATCGTTGATGCGATCGGCGAGAGCCTGCGACGAAAAGCCACCGAACACCACGCTGTGCGCGGCACCGATTCGCGCGCACGCGAGCATCGCGACCACCGCCTCGGGAATCATCGGCAGGTAGATGTTGATGCGGTCGCCCTTCTGGACGCCCAGACCCTTCAAGACATTGGCGAACTTCTGAACCTCGGCGAGCAATTGCGCGTACGTGATGGTGCGCGTGTCACCGGGCTCGCCTTCCCAGTGAATGGCCACCTTGTCGCCTCGGCCGGCGAGCACGTGGCGATCGAGGCAGTTGTACGACACGTTGAGCTTCCCGCCCAAGAACCACTTGGCGTACGGAAGGTTCCACTCGCAGATGGTGCTCCACTCCTGATCCCAGTGCAGCAACTCACCGGCTTGACGAGCCCAGAAACCTTCGTCGTCGCGCCGCGCCTCGTCGTACAAGAACGTTCCGGCCACCAATGAGTGCTTCTGGAAATCGGCCGGCGGCGGGAACTTGCGGTTCTCCAACAGCAGATCGTCGATGTTGTTCTCGGTGCTCATGGTTCCCCCAGCGAACGAGTTCGGCCATCGCGACTCTATGTCGTCACGCGCGACCGGCCCCGAGCCCGAGCCCGATCGGGACGATTGTCAGTCCCGAGAGCGCCGCACCCACTCGAGAACGGTGAACGATCCGAGCCCCCGCGGATCGAGCAAGGCCTCGGCCTCACTCACGCGACTGCGCATCTTCATGGCCCGCAGACCCGGGCGCGCCGCTTCGGCCTCCCACACCCGCTTGCCTTCGTCCACCAGTTCGTCGATCCCCCACCGCTTCAAGAACTGCTCCTGCGAACGAACCACGTCGGCCGCGCGCACCATCGCCTCGAGTTGGTCGATGCACACGTCGGTGGTGATGTCCTGTCGACCCACCTCGCGCACGTAGTGCGCACCACGCTCGTGACCGGCGTACGTGCGCAACCACTCGCGCCACGGACGCGCCGCGAGCATGGCCGTACGCGCCACCATGTAGTCGAACACCACGAGGTGGCCGTCGAGCCGCGACACCACGTCACCGACCCATTCACCCGCTCGTTGCTGCCACGGAACGCGCGCACCATGCGGCGGGTTGGCCGGAAGTTCGAACGGCGGTGTTCCTTCGATCGGCTGCAGGATCTCGGTTCCTTCGGGGGTCACCCAGGCCTCGCGCCATTGGCCATCGTTCACCAAGAGACGAAACGCGAGATTGTCGAGCAACTCGTTGGCGATCACGACACCGCGCAACAATCCCTCGGGCAACAACTCGCACGACGTCACGCCGTCGGGATGAGTGGCCCGCTGAGTGGCCGCGCGCTCCACCGCCACGTAGCGCGAAGCGTCACCACCCAAGCACCGCGGTTCGGCGGCGATCACCGAACGAGCGAGCGTGCCCGGTCCGGCCCCCACTTCGAAAATGCGAAAGTCGTCGGGCTCCCCCATCTCGAACCACCAGGCGTCGAGTGCACGCGCGAGCACGACGCCGAACAACGGACCCACCTCGGGGGACGTGATGAAGTCACCGCGACGACCGGCTCGACCACCCGACGAATAGAAGCCGTTCGGCCCGTAGAGGGCCAGGTGCATGAACTCGTCGAAACGACGAGCGTTCACGAACTCAGCGTCCGAAGGCGCCGACCAAGTCGGCGAGATCGCCGAAGCGCAGCACGGTTCCGGGCAACACACCGAGCAACAGCGTGGCCGCAGCGGTGATAGTGAGAGCGGCCACGAGAGACGTGGGTGTGGCCACGGCTCGCGTCTCGCCGTTGGGAGCGGGCTTCATCCAGACTTCGCGCATCACGTTGCCGTAGTAACCGAAGGCGATCACCGAGTTGATGGCGCCGATCACCGCGATGCCGTACGCCCATCCGTTCCCGGCTTCGAGCACCGCGCGGAACGCGGCGAACTTGGCGATCCAGCCTCCGAGCGGCGGAATGCCAGCCAACGATGCGAGGAAGATCGTCATGAGCACACCGAGTCCGGGCGCGTACGAGAACAGTCCGCCGAAGCTGCTGATCTCGCCGCTGCGCGTGGTGCGCGACGCGGCGATCACGACGGCGAACATGCCGAGGTTCATCGCGGCGTACACCAGCAAGTACACGACCACGGCCTGCAACGCCGGACCAGCGGCATCACCGGTTCCGGCCACCGCCAACGGCATGAGGATGAAACCACCCTGGCTGATGGACGAGTACGCGAGCATGCGCACGATGTTCGACTGACGCAACGCGAGCAAGTTGCCGACCGTCATCGTGAGAGCGGCCAGCACCCAGAGGAACGGCTGCCACACGTCCTTGGCCTGCGGAACACCCACGTAGAGGATGGTCACCAAGGCGACGAAACCAGCCGCCTTGCTGGCCACCGACAAGAAGGCGGTGACCGGAGTGGGCGCTCCTTCGTACGTGTCGGGCGCCCAGGTATGGAACGGAACTGCCGACACCTTGAACGCGAACCCGACCACCACGAACACGATCGCCAACGCGTGCACACCGCCGAAGTCGCCTTCGACCGTGATCTGTCGACCGATCTCCGACAACAACGTGGATCCGGTGACTCCGTAGAGAAGGCTCATGCCGTAGAGCATCACGGCCGAGGCGAACACACCGAGGAGGTAGTACTTCACGCCGGCTTCGTTGCTCTTGCGGTCGCGCTTGCGCCAGGCCGCGAGCATGTAGGCCGGAATGCTCAAGAACTCAAGCGCCACGAAGATACTCACGAGATCGCGACTCGACCCCATCATCACCATTCCGGTGAGTGATGTGAGCAGCAAGGTGTAGTACTCGCCTTGGTAATAGTCGCCTTCTTCGACGTGATTCTGCGACAGCAGCACCACTACGTAGCCGGCGATCAAGAACAGGGCTTTGAGCGTGAGTGCGTACTCGTCGATCACGTACCGACCGTCGAACAGCGAACGCGCATCAGGGTCGGACACCGCCAAGGTGAGCACCGGGATGAGCGCACCGAGCAATACGAAACCGGTGAGGCTGGCGGTGATCCACTTCTTCGACTCGCTGACGAACAAGTCGACGAGGATGATGAGGCAGATACCTGCAGCGAGGACGATCTCGGGCGCAATGGCGTGGTAGTCGATGGTCGGCGCCTGCCACGGCACTTGAGCGAGGATCGACGCGAGCACGGATCAGCCTCCGAAAGCCTTGAGGGCAACCGAGACGGCCGGATCGAAGATCTTGAACATCAGCTGCGGGTACACGCCGAACACCACGATGGCGATCAGGAACGGCGTCCAGGCGATCCACTCGTAGGTGTTCACGTCGTGCAGATCGTCGTGTCCGTCGTGACCGTGACCGTCGTGACCGTGCCCGCCACTGAACTCGGGCTTGGGCTCACCGAACGCGGTGCGCTGGAACAGCCACAGCAGATATGCGGCGGCGAACACCGTGCCGAGCGCGGCGATCACCATGAACACGCGGAAGACCTCTTCCGACAATCCGGGTGCCGGCGAGTACGCGGCGAGGATGGCCGGGAATTCACCCCAGAAGCCGGCCAAGCCGGGCAGACCGAGTGACGCCATCGCGCAGAAGCCGAGGATCCAACCCAACTTCGGGAGTTGCTTCAACATGCCGCCGAGGCGAGCGATCTCGAGCGTGTGGTACCGCTCCTTCACGCTGCCGGCGATGAAGAAGAGCATGCCGGTGATGAGACCGTGCGCGACCATTCCGAACAGCGCGGCGTTGAAGCCCATCGGGGTGAGCGTGGAGATACCGAGCATCACGAAGCCCATGTGAGCCACCGACGAGAACGCGATCAGTCGCTTCATGTCGTTCTGGGCCAAACACCCGAACGCTCCGTAGATGATGCCGATGACCGACAACAGACCGATCCAGGGCGCCCACTCGCGCGCGCCTTCAGGAAGGATCGGAATCGCGATGCGCACGAAACCGTAGGTACCGAGCTTCAGCAAGATGGCGGCCAGGATCACCGAACCCTGTGTGGGGGCCTGCGTGTGAGCATCGGGCAACCAAGTGTGGAACGGGAACATCGGCACCTTGACGGCGAAGCCCACGAACATTCCGGCGAAGATCCAGATCTGCGCCGATCGTCCGAGCAAGCCCCCGTACTCGGCGAGCATCGGAATCGAGAACGACGGCTCGACACCCTCGGGCAGAGCACCGCGCACCTTGAAGAACAGCGCGATGAACGCGACGAGCATGAGCGCCGATCCGAACATCGTGTAGAGGAAGAACTTCAACGACGCGTACTGGCGCTGCTCGCCACCCCACACACCGATCATGAAGTACATCGGCAGCAGAACCACTTCGAAGAAGACGAAGAAGAGGATGAGGTCCTGGGCGATGAAGGTTCCGGCCATACCCGTCTGGAGGATGAGCATGAGGCTGAGGAACGCCTTGGGATTACCGGGGGACGGAATGTGGTCCCAGGAGTAGATCATCACGAGCACGGTGACGATCATCGACAAGATGTAGAGCGGCAGGCTCATACCGTCGAGGCCGATCGTGTAGTTGCTCGAGATGACCTTGATCCACTCGGCGTCAGCGAAGAACTGCAGCTTGTCGGCCTGGTCGAAGTCGAACTGCGTCAGCGTGTAGATACCGATCGCCAACGTGGCAAGAGCGGTGATCAACGCCACCGACTTGTGCGACTGCTCGTCGGACTTGGGGATGAAGAGCATCACCACCACGCCGACCAAGGGCAAGAAGGTGCCGACGGTCAGCAGCCAGTTCTGGTCACGGAGTACTTCCATGCCGTATCTCCTCAGGTGTTCACGATGACGAGTACGAGAGCGCCGATGGCGGCCGCAGCGAACAGCAGCGCTCCGTATTGATTGACCTTGCCCGACTGGACGGGGCGCAACGCCCCACCCGTACCTCGGGCCGCGGCGCCCGAGCCGTTCACCGCGCCGTCGACGACGTGCTGATCGATGTTTCGGTATACCCAGCCGGCAGTGCGCCGTGAGATCTTGCCGGCACCGTTGACGATGCCGTCGAGCACGTTCTGGTTGAACCAGTACGCGGCCCGTGCGATCGGATACGCGACGGCGCGAACGATGACCTTCTCGTAGAGAGCGTCGAGGTAGTACTTGTTGGCCAGGAACGTGTAGCCACCGCGCAGAATTACGTTGCGCTCGGTGAGACCCACCAGGCGACGGTTACGACGCGTGTAGTACTGCACGCAGAACATCCAGCTCGACACGAGACCCACGGCCACGATCAACAGCGACAGCGCCGCCTTGCTCCACTTGAACTTCGCGTGGCTCACGGCCGGGAAGTAGCAGACTTCGCCTTCGGCCGGCGCTTGGTACGAACAGCCCGACTTGGCGCCGCCTTCTTCGCCGCCCTCCGACGCGCGAGTGGAGTCGAGCACCACGATCGCTTCACCTGGGCCTGATGCCTTCACCGGCTCGGGCATCACGAAGGCCGGGCTCGGCTCGACGTACTTCTTGAAGCGTTCCCAACTGGCTCCGAACGGCACCGCGTTGGAGAAACCAGCGGTGAGCGCGAGGAACGCGAGGATCACCAACGGAATGGTGATGAGCTTCGGGCTCTCGTGCGGACCGTGGGCGCCGTGATCGTCGTGTGAATCGTGAGCGCCGTGCGCCGCGTGCGCGTCATGACCGTGATCGTCGTGCGCATCGTGTCCGTGATCGGTCGCGTGGCCCTCGTCGTGGTGTTCGCCGGCGGCGGCACCACGGGCCTCGCCGAAGAACGTGAGGTAGGTAGCACGGGTCATGTACGCGGCCGTGAGGAACGCACCGCTCAGGCCGACGATCATGAACGCCTGGTAGCCGTTGTGGCCCACGTTGTCGATGATCTCGTCCTTGGAGAAGAAACCAGCCAACGGGAACACGCCAGCCAGGGCCAGCGTGGAAATGATCCACGTGGTGGCGGTGATGGGCATCTTCTTGGCCAAGCCGCCCATGTCTTTTTTCATGTCGAACGAGTGGTGTGATCCGGAATGACTCACCGAACCAGCCGCCAGGAACAAACAGGCCTTGAAGAACGCGTGGGTGAAGATGTGGAACACCGCGGGCAGCCAGGCTCCGGCGCCGAGCCCCATCATCATGTAGCCCAATTGCGATACGGTGGAGTACGCGAGAACCTTCTTGATGTCGCTCTGCACGAAGGCGAGCAGTGCGGCGATCACGATGGTGACGCCACCGATCAACACGATGAAGTTGATACCGGTGTCACCGATCTGCAGTCCCTCCCAGAACACCGGGTAGAGGCGGGCCACGAGGAACACACCGGCCACCACCATGGTGCTCGAGTGCAACAGCGAACTGACCGGAGTCGGACCGGCCATGGCGTCGGGCAGCCACGTGTGCAACGGGAACTGACCTGACTTGCCGATACAGGCGATGAACAATGCGACCGCGGCCCAGGTGAGCACGCTCTTGCTCGCTTCACCCGACATGGCCCACGCCGACAGGCCACTGATGTTGAAGCCACTCACGCCGAGGTTGGCCTGCGTCCAGTTGTTGGCGGCGAAGAACAGCGCGCCCGTTCCGATGAGCAGGCCCATGTCGCCGACGCGCACGGTGAAGAACGCCTTGAGGGCGGCGCGAGCGTTGGCCTGATCTTCCCACCAGTGGCCGATGAGCATGAACGAGCAGAGGCCCATGATCTCCCAGCCGAGGATGAGCTGCACCATGTTGGGTGCGAGCACCATGCTGAGCATGCCGGCGGAGAACAACGTGAGCGCGGCGAAGAAGTGCGTGTAACGACGGTCGCCCTTCAAGTACTCGAGCGAGTAGATCTGCACGAGCGTCGAGATGAACGCCACGACCACCAGCAGCGTGAGCGCGAGACCGTCGATGTGCTGGCCGATTCCGAATTCGAAACCACCGCTCTGCCACCATGTCCACTCGCGAACGATCGGTCCGACGAACGGTGTCTTCTCGCCCGCGGCCCGGGTGAGATACGACACGCCACCCTCGGATGCGTCGTTGATCTTCTGGATCCACTGCCACGCCGCGCCAACGGCGAGAACGAGTGATGCGACCATCGAGGCCACACCGAGTTCGCTCCCCTTCATGGGGAGGCGCTTGCCGAAGAAGATGATGAGCGCGAAGGCGACGGCCGGGATGATCGGGATCACCCAGGCGTGCTCGAGGAACCAGCCCGCCGAATGGCTCATGGCCTGCGAAGCTTCAGCAGCCAGCATCGATCAGCCCTTCATGTCCGACAACTCGTCGAGCGCGATGGTGCGCCGGTTGCGATAGATGAGAAGCACCATGGCCAGACCCACCCCCACTTCGGCGGCGGCCACGGCGATGACGTACAGAGCGAAGGTGTTGCCGTCGATCGACCCGAGGCGGGACGAGAAGGCGAGCAAGTTGAGGTTGACCGAGTTGAGGATGAGCTCGATCGACATGAGAACCATCACGGCGTTCTTGCGCGCGAGCACGCCGTACACGCCGATGCAGAACAGGACGGCGCCGAGCAGAAGGAATTGAACGGTCAGCATGTGAGCCCCTTCAGTCCTTGCGCGCCAGGACGATCGCGCCGATCACGGCGACGAGGAGGACGAAAGACAGCGCCCAGAAGGGCAGCAGGTACGGACCGAAGATGTCGTCGGACAGAACCTGGATGGGGACCTGAGTCTGCTCGTCGGGGTTGGGCAGCCGTTCGTCGCCGAATCCGTCGATGAGCACCCAGGTGATCACTCCGAACATGAGCAACGAGACCGGGACGGCGATGCCCCAGTTCTTGTTGTTCAGATCGGCCTCGGCGCCGATCTTGGCGCGGGTGAGCATGGTTCCGAACAGGAACAACACCATGACGGCGCCCACGTACACGAGCACTTGAGTGATGGCCACGAACTCGGCCGACAACAACAGATACTGCGCAGCCGCGCCCGACAGAACGATCACGAGCCACAGCGCGGCGTGCACCACGTTCTTCACAGTGACCACTCGCAGGGCGGCGACGATCATCAACAACGCGATGATGCCGAACCCGATGTTCTGGGCCACGAGAAGGTCGGCCGCGACCATTACTTCTTGCCCTTCTTCTCGGCGCCCGCTTCGAGAGCCGGGGCCTCGGGCACCGTCTCCATCCACTCACCCAACTTGTTCTTGTCGTGGAGCAGGTCGGCGATGTGCGGTTCGGAGTACTCGTACTCGGGGCTCCAGAACAGAGCGTCGAACGGACACACCTCGACGCAGATACCGCAGTACATGCACAGCGCGTAGTCGATGTCGAAGCGGTCGAGTTTGTTGACCTGACGCGGCTTGCCACCGGCACGACGCGGCGGAGCGAGTTCTTTGTGTCCCTCGATATAGATGCACCAGTCGGGGCACGAGCGTGCGCACAGCATGCACGACGTGCAGTTGTCTTCGCGCAGGGCGATGACACCGCGAGCGCGAATGGGCGGCGCCTCTTTCTCGTGCGGGTACTGAATGGTGTTGGATCCCTTGGTGGTGGTACGCACCAAGGTGTTCAGCGTGACGCCGAGACCTTTGACCAGACCGGGAAGCTTGGGCATCAGAACGCCACCTTCAGGATGGCCGTCACCATGATGTTGACGAGCGAGATCGGAACGAGAGCCTTCCAGGCGAAGCGCTGCAACTGGTCTTCGCGGAAGCGCGGGTAGCTGAATCGCACCCACATGATGATGAAGGCGAGCAACATCATCTTGGTGACCATGATGAGCGGGCCCACCACGTTCATCCAGTCGTCGACCGAGTCGATGGTGCTCCAGTCGAACCAGGCGAACGGGATGCCCCAACCGCCGAGGAAGAGCACCGACGCGATGAGTGCGAACACACCCGCGGTGGCGAATTCGGCGATGAAGAAGGTGAGGAACCGGAAGCCCGAGTACTCGGTCATGTAGCCCGACACGAGTTCGGATTCGGCGATCGGCATGTCGAACGGCGTCTGCGTGAGCTCGGCCTGCACCGCGATCATGAAGATGATGAAGCCGACGAACTGGGTGAGGATGTACGGGTTGCCCAATCCGTCCCAGCCGAAGATGGAGCCGGCGTTCTGCGCCACCACGATCTGCTGCAGGTTCATGGTGCCGGCCTGGATGATCACGCCGATCACGGCGAGCACCATCGGAAGTTCGTAGGCGATGAGCTGACCGGCGGCGCGCAGACCACCGAGCAACGAGTACTTGTTGGCACTGGCCCAACCGGCGATGAGGATGCCGAGCACGCTCACCGACGACACCGCGAGCATGTAGAACACGCCGGCCTCGAAATTGGTGAACCAGGCGTCGGGTCCGAACGGCACCACGGCCACGAGCAAGAACGTGGACGCCAACACGACGAGCGGAGCGATCTTGAAGATGAACCGGTCGGCGCGCTCGGGGGTGATGTCTTCTTTCTGCAGCCACTTACCAACTTCGGCGACCAACTGCAGCGAACCGTACGGACCGGCCTCCATGGGGCCGAGACGGCTCTGCATGAACGACATCATCTTGAACAAGAACACGTAGACGATCGTTCCGGCCGGAAGCAGCACGGCGACGATGCCGCCCAACACGCGCAGAAGCGACTGCGCCCAGTACGGGAGATCGGCAGCGAGAAGAGCGTTCATCAGCGGTCGATGTCTCCGAGGATGAAGTACAGCGAAGCCAAGATCGTGATGATGTCGGGCACGTACACGCCCTTCATCACCCACGGCACCACCGAGATGTTGTTGAAACTGGCCGAACGGATCTTGGTACGGAACGGACCGAGATCGCCCTTGCTCACGACGTAGTAACCCATCTCGCCGAGCGGATTCTCCGTGGACACCCAGGCCTCGCCTTCGGGCACCTTGATGATGCGCGGCACCTTGGCCATCACGGGTCCGGACGGAATGGTGTCGAGCAACTGGTCGACGATGCGCGTGGATTCGCGCACTTCCTGCAAGCGGATCCAGCAACGCGCGAACGAGTCGCCATCGGGGTGGGTCCAGACCTTCCAGTCGACCTTGTTCCAGGCCATCGGCAGACTTTGATCGCGACGCAGGTCCCAGTCGACGCCGCTGGCACGCAGGTTGGCACCCGAGAGTCCGTACTGCAGAGCGATGTCCTTGGGGATCACACCGATGCCACGCGTACGACTCTGGAAGATCTCGTTACCGAAGAGCAGGTTCTCGATCTCGTCGCAGAAGTTGCGGAGCTTCTTCATGACCACGCGGGTCTCGTCGACGAAGCCGGCCGGCAGATCGTCCTTAAGGCCGCCGATGCGGTCGAAGTTGGGATGGAAGCGTCCACCCGTGGCCGCTTCGATGAGGTTGAGTACGTACTCGCGATCGCGGAACGCCATGAACACGGGCGTGACCGCACCCAACTGCACACCGAGATCGCCGAGGAACAACGACACGTTGGCGATGCGCGAGAGTTCGAACAGGATCGTGCGGATGTGCTGTGCACGCGGCGGCGCCTCGATCTCCATGAGCTTCTCGGCGGCGAGGATGAACGGAACCTCGTTGGCGAAACTGCCGAGCCAGTCGATGCGGTTGATGAGCGCGGTCACCTGCGGATAGGTGCGCACTTCGGTGAGCTTCTCGTAACCGCGGTGCATGTAGCCGCACGACGGTTCGGCCCACACCACCTGCTCGCCGTCGAGACGAGCGATGATGCGCAGAGTTCCGTGCGTGGCCGGGTGCTGCGGTCCAATGTTGAGGGTCATGCCCTCGGTCTCGAGCTCGACGTTGACGCGAGCATCGGAGGCCTGCGCCGCGATGTACGCCATCTGACGGCGGTCGATGAGCGATTCGGTGGACGTCATTCGGCATCACCTTCCTCGTCGTTGTCGCCCCCGGGAAGCGGTTCGACGTCGACGATGCCCGGCCAGGGCTTCACCATGCGCGCGAGCAACGGGAAGTCCTTGCGCAGCGGGTGACCTTCGAAGTCGGTGGGCAGATACATGTTGCGGAGATCGGGGTGGCCGGCGAACACGATGCCGAACATCTCGTGGGTTTCGCGCTCGTGCCAGTTGGCGCCGGCGTACACCGGAATCCACGAATCGACGGTGGCGTCGGCGTCGGCAACATCGCACTTGATGTTCAGGCCCACATGCAGAACACTGCTGGTGACGCGAGCGAGCATCTGCAGGCGCGTGTCGCCGCCGGCGTAGCCCTGACGAATGGTGTCGTCGCGTTCGGGCGGCGGTGCGGTGGGATCGTCTTCACCCTTGCCGAACGGCGAGGGCATCCAGTCGATGGCCGACAAGAAGCAGAAGTAATCGAAACCCATCTCGTGACGCAGCACGCGCGCGGTTTCGCGCCAGGCCGAAGCCGACACGCGCACCCACACGTCGTCACCCGGCTTGACCACACTGTCGATCAAGTCGGCGCCAAGGTGCGAACGCAGATCGTCGACGATGCGCTGGCGCAACGTGTCGCCCGGAATCTCGGCCACGGGGGCGTCAGACGACACTGGGCGCGCTCGTCTTGTTCGCGGTCTTGCTCGACTTGTCCTGCACGATGATCGGCTTGCTGCCTTCACCACGCCAACGGGCACCCATGTCTTCGTTGCGGATGCGCTGCTGTAGCAGCACCACACCTTCGAGCAACGCCTCGGGCCGCGGCGGGCAGCCGGGGATGTAGACGTCGACCGGAATGATCTGGTCGACACCCTTGGTGACCGAGTACGAGTCCCAGTACGGGCCGCCGCAGTTGGCGCACGAGCCCATGGAGATCACGTACTTCGGATCGGGCATCTGCTCGTAGAGGCGGCGAATGGCCGGCGCCATCTTGTCGGTGACGGTTCCCGAGATCACCACGAGGTCGGCTTGGCGCGGGCTCGCGGGCAACGGAATGACGCCGAGACGCATCACGTCGTAACGCGGCGAACCGAAAGCGGCGCCCATCTCGATGGCGCAGCAGGCCAGGCCCCACTGGTACACCCAGAGGCTGTAGGAGCGACCCAGATTGAGTAATGAATTCAGCGGCTTGGGGAGCCGCCCGCGGTCGACGAGACCCATGTGACTCCTTGTGTGATTACACCCAGCGAAGGACGCCCTTGCGCCAGGCGTAGACGAGACCGAGCAGAAGGACACCCACGAACACACCCATCTCCACCAGGCCGAAGCCGGCGTAACGCTCGAGTTGGGTGGCCCACGGGAAGATGAAGACTGCTTCGACGTCGAAGATGACGAAGAGCAGGGCGAACACGTAGTAGCGAATCTGGCTCTGCGACCATCCGTCGCCCACCGGATCGACACCGCTCTCGTAGGTGAGCAGCTTCTCGCGGTTGGGACGCGAGGGTCGGACGAGGACGGCGATGCCGAGCAGGAGGGAGGCCAACAAGAGGGCCGCCAACCCGAACCAGAACACGGTGAGGTACGACCTCAGAAAGTCCGACATCGGAGCGAAACGCTACTACGGGGCCACCGAACGGACCCAACTTCGCCCCAGCGTGGGGACCACATTCACGAGTTCGCAATCGCCTCGCAGAACCAGTCGACCAAGCGTTCGGCCGCCGGGCGACTCTGGGTCACGAAGCGTCGGGTGTCGGCCATGATGCCGTCCGGGCTGAGACCCAATCGGGCCAGTTCGTCGGGTGACCCACCGGTCCAGCGAGCCAGCATCGACTCGGTGGCTTCGGGGTGGAACTGGGTGGCCAGAGTCCGGCGCGCGGTGAACACCTGCGGCCCCGACTCGCTGCGACCCCGTTCGGTGAACGTGGGCGGAACCCGGCACATGTCGAAGTGCCATTGCAGCCACGGTCCGGTGGCCACCTCGGCGACATCCGACTCGATCCGGTGCCAGCCCACCTCGGGCCGGGCCGCCCGTTCCACCGAACCGCCCAGGGCATGGGCCACGATCTGGGCCCCGAAACAGATCCCGAGAACGGGAATCCCCTGGTCATGGGCACTTTTCACAAGAGCACATTCGGCGTCCACCAACTCGGCCACCCGTGGCCAGTACACACTCCACTCCGACCCGAGCAGGAGCACCAGATCGGCCCCGGCCAAATCGGGCCAGTCGGCCGGCCGCTCGCGGTGACACTCGCTGAACGTGTATCCCTTGGTGCGCAGGTGATGACCGACGAAACCAGGGTCGGCGTCGTCGGCATTGGCGATCACGAGGGCGCGCACACCAGTACCGTAGGTCGGGCGGTCCCGACCAGGTCGGACCGGGAAGTGGCGAACGTGGCGATCGAGATCACTGACGACGACATCCGGCGGGCCCGGGAGGCCGGCTCCGGGGTCGTGAAACACACCCCGGTCACCTCGTCCTTCGCCCTCTCCGAGCGGACCGGCGGCCAGATCGTGTTGAAGGCCGAGAACCTGCAGCGCACCGGATCGTTCAAGATCCGCGGGGCGATGAACAAACTGGCCACTCTCGGTTCGGCTGCGTCGGCCGGAGTCACGGCCGGAAGTGCGGGCAATCACGCGCAAGCGCTCGCCTTCGCCGCGCGATCGCACGGTGTGCCCTGCGAGATCTACGTACCGAAGAACGCACCCATCGCCAAGATGGCCGCGTGTCGTTCGTACGGCGCCACCGTCATCGAAGGTGGCGACTCACTCGACGATGCCGTGGTTCGTGCCCGTGCGCGCGCCGAGGAAACCGGCATGGCGTTCTGCCATCCGTACGACGACCCGGTCGTGGTGGCTGGTCAGGCCACACTCGGTTTCGAGTTGCTCGACGACGTGAAGGATCTGCAACGCGTGATCATTCCGTTGGGTGGTGGTGGGCTCGCCTCGGGTGTGGCCATCGCCGTGAAGCGACAACTCCCCCACGTGAAGGTGATCGGTGTACAAGTGGAAGCGTGCGCGCCGTACGCGAACGGACAACCACCGAGTGGACCCGTGATCACACTCGCCGATGGCATCGCGGTCAAGCGGCCCGGTGACGTCACGCGCCCGCTGGTGGAGAAGTGGCTCGACGACGTGGTGGTGGTCGACGAGAACGCGGTGGCCGACGCGATGGTGCTGCTCATGGAGCGTTCGAAACTGTACGTGGAAGGCGCGGGCGCCGTCGGCGTGTCGGCGTTGCTCAGCGAGCACGTCGCTCCGGCTCGTCACGGCATCACCTGTGTCGTGCTTTCCGGCGGCAACGTCGACCTCGGCGTCGTACCCGGCCTCATCCGCCGTCACGAAACGCAGGCCGGCCGCCGACTCATCGTGTTCGTGCGAGTGAGCGATCGTCCCGGTGGACTCGCTCAGCTGCTGGCGATCTTCGCCGAACAAGGAGCGAGTGTCATCGACATCGAACACGTTCGCGAAGGTGTCGATCTGCAGGTCCGCGAGACGGGTGTGAACGCCGTGCTCGAAGTGCGCGGCCCCGAACACAGCGAATCGGTCATCGAAGCCGTACGCGCCGCCGGGTACGCAGTCGCCGCGCCGTGACGCCACGACACCGTTGCGAGTCGATCGAATGAAGCCCATCGTCGCCATCGTCGGTCGCGAGATCACCGAAGCCAAAGGTGTTCGCGGTGAGGCCTACGGAGCCGGCCGCCTGTACTCCGACGCCATCACGCGGGCCGGCGGCGTTCCGGTGATCGTGCCTCCCGTCGATCTCGATGCCGCGGCGATTTCCTCGTTGATCGCGGGCTGCCAGGCCCTCGTTCTGCACGGTGGCGGTGACGTCGATCCGGCGCGCTACGGCCAACCGCCCACGGCACCCGAGTTGTACGGCATCAACACACGGCACGACGACATCGAACTCGCAGTCGTGAACGCGGCCTTGTCCGCCGATCGACCGATCCTCGCGATCTGCCGCGGTGTTCAGATCATGAATGTGGCACTCGGTGGCACTCTCGTTCAACACATCGCCACTCACGGCGACCACACTCGTCAGTTCCATCCGGTGTCACTGGTCGACGGCTGTCGTACCGCACTGGCGATGGGAACCAACACACCCACGGCCTGCCACTCGTATCACCATCAGGCGCTCGACCGACTCGGTACGGGTGTGAACGTGGTGGGTCGCCACGCCGACGGAACCATCGAAGCAGTGGAGGTGGACGGACACCGCTGGGTGGTCGGAGTGCAGTGGCATCCGGAGGATTCGGCGACCGACGACTCGCATCAGCAAGCCCTGTTCGATGCGTTGATCCGAGAATGCTGACCGGGACGCTCGAGCTCAGGTGTGGGCCGGGCACTGCGGCTTGAAGAAACACCAATCGCACAGTTTGGTGACATTGCACTCGAACTTCTCCGACTCGCAGGCCGCGTCGACCGCTTCTTTGGTCTCGACGATCGTGCCGCGCGCGATGGCCAACTTCACCGGGGTGACAGTGACGTCGTGGCGTACGCCGTCCTTGAGATAGAGGAGTTCGACGCGCGACGTTTCTTCCTGATCGGACTCCTGCAACATGAGCGCATAGGAGAACAACTGGAAGAATTTGTCGTCTTCCGATTTGAAACGCGGGTTCGGAATCTTGCCGGTCTTGTAGTCGCCGATCACCACGAAACCCGAGTCGTCGATGTGGAATCGATCGATGTATCCCTTCATCGCCACACCGTCGACGTCGCTCAACACCTCGTGTTCCATGCCCATGAGTTCGACCGAACTCGGCTCTTCGACCTTCCAGAGATTCTTCAGGCACTCGAAGGCCTGAATCTTGAAGTCGCGAATCTCGCCCTGCTTCTTGTCGAGAGCGTTGACGGCCTTCTCCCATTCGCTCACCTGCCAGCGCTCGCCGGCCAACTGCTTGACCGCGTCGAGGGTGCGTTCGTCGGCGTCGAGTTGGTAGAGGTGCTCGAGTACTTCGTGCACGAAGGTTCCGAGGTGGGTGGCCCACGACGGCGGTTCCTTGATGCCGTCGATCCGCGAGAACTTGAACTTCTGCGGGCAGTCGCGGTACGTGGTGATGGACGACGGCGACAGGTAGGCGGGGGCCTTCAACACCAGATCAGTCTGACACGGCGGTGTGTCAGAGGTATGGAAGTCAGCGAACGACGACCAGCGCGTCGCGAGTGGCGTCGATCAACCAGCCCGGGAACACGCCGGCCACGAGGGTGAACACCACCGAGGCCAGGACCACGACGCCAGCGGTCCAGGGCACGGTGACCTTCTCGCGCGCGTCGTCTCCCGACTCGGCATCCGACATCCACATGCTGATCATGATGCGCAGGTACAAGAACGCCGACACCACCGAAGCCACCATGGCAACGATGGCCACGGCGTAACTCTCGTTGTCGGCCGCCGCCTTGATCACACTGAACTTGGCGATGAAACCCGACGTGACCGGCATACCGGCCTGCGCCAGCAAGAACACCGTCATGGCCAGAGCGAGCAGAGGACGCTCCTTGCCGAAGCCGCGGAACGAACCGATGTCGCTGGCGCGATCGCCCGAACGCGTCACCAACGACACGACGGTGAACGTGCCGATCACGAGCACCGAGTACAGAAGCAAGTAGAGCAACGACGACGGGATGCCATCCTGGTCGCCGGCGTGGCCGGCCGCTTCGACGCCGATGAGGATGAAGCCGGCGTGACCGATGGACGAGTACGCGAGCATGCGCTTCACATCGGACTGCACGATGGCCAGCACCGAACCGACCACCACCGACGCGATGGCCAGCACCCACACGACCGGACGCCAGTCGTCGGCCCGGGCGCCGAGACCGGTGGTGAGAATACGCAACATGGCGGCGAAGGCCGCGAACTTGCCGACCGAGGCCATGAACGACGTGCTCGGTGTGGGTGCACCTTGGTACACGTCGGGTGTCCAGAAGTGGAACGGAACCGCCGCCACCTTGAACGCGAGGCCGACCATGAGAAGAGCGACGCCGGCCAGGAGCAACGCGTCGTCACCCTTCACGAACACCTGCTGCGAGAGCAACTGGCCCGAACGGGCGATGTTGGTGGTGCCGACCGCGCCGTACACGAGGGCGATGCCGTAGAGGAAGAAAGCCGAGGCGAATCCGCCGAGCACGAAGTACTTGAGGCCGCTCTCCTGGCTGTCGACCCGGCGACGGTGGCTGGCCGCCAACACGTACAACGCGATCGAGAGTGTTTCGAGGCCGAGGAACAGCACGACCATGTCGTTGGATGCCGCCATGATCATGGCGCCGATGGCGGCGCACACGTACATGCTGTACGTCTCGGGTCCTTCGAGCTGCTCACGGCGCAAGTACTCGGATGTCGACAACGACACCAAGCCGGTGGCGATCGTGACACCGATCCAGACGAACAGCGTGAAACGGTCGATCGCCAGTGCGTTGTTGATGATCGACACCGGGCCTTCGTGACCGACGCGATTCCAAAGCACCATCTCGACGACGAGAGCGGCCGCACACAAGACCGCGGTGGACACCGCGTACAGACCACGGGGCCACACCTTCGTGAGCGAACCGGTCACGAGAACCAGCAGCGTTCCACCGAGCAGGACGATCAGCGGGGTGATCGCCAGCCAATCGATCGACGGGTACTGCACCATCAGCCCTCACCTCCTTCGCCGTGTCCGGTGTGATCGGACACCGGCACCACGAAGTCGGTCTTCTCCTCGACGCGTTCGAGCAGAGCCTTCACGCTCGGTTCGATGCGATCGAGCATGGGCTTCGGATACACACCGCAGAACACGATGAGAGCGATGAACGGAAACAGAACCGCGCCTTCACGAAGACGTAGTTCGCGGAACGACGAGTTGGCTTCGTCGGGCTCGCCGTGGAACACGCGCTGGTAGGCCCAGAGGAGATAGAGCGCGGCGAGGATCACACCGGTGGCACCGATCACGACCCACCAACGGGCGGTGGAGAACGACCCGATGAGAACGAGGAACTCACCGACGAATCCGTTCAGGCCCGGAACACCGATACTCGAGAGCATGACCACCATGAAGGCGGCCGCGAAGATCGGGGCGACCTTCTGCAGACCCTTCAACTCGGCGATCTGACGAGTGTGACGACGCTCGTAGATCATGCCCACCAGAAGGAAGAGCGCACCGGTGGACACACCGTGGTTGACCATCTGCATCACACCACCGCTGATGGCTTCGGACGTGAACGCGAAAGTACCGAGCACGATGAATCCGAGGTGGGCCACCGACGAATAGGCGACCAATCGTTTGAGGTCGGATTGCATGGTGGCCGCGATGGCGCCCCAGATGATGCCGATGACGGCCAGAGTGAGGAACACCTCACGGCTCCAGACCGCGGCCTCCGGGAAGAGGTACACGCCGAAGCGCAGCAGACCATACGTGCCGAGCTTCAAGAGCACACCGGCCAGGATGACCGAACCAGCGGTGGGTGCCTGCGTGTGCGCATCGGGCAACCACGTGTGCAGCGGAAACAGCGGAACTTTCACCGCGAAGGCGATGGCGAAGGCGAAGAACAACCACCGACCCGTACTGGCCGCGAAATCGGATCCTTCCGCGATCTCCACCAAGTCGAAGGTGAGGCGGCCAAGATCGTCACGAGCCAGCAGAGCCGTGGTGACGATGCCCACCAACATGAGGGCCGATCCGACCATCGTGTACAAGAAGAACTTGGTGGCCGCGTACACGCGCTGGTCGTAACCCCAACCGCCAATCAAGAAGTACATCGGCACGAGCACGATCTCGAAGAACAAGAAGAACAACACGAGGTCGAGGCTCAGGAACGAGCCCATCACGCCGGCTTCGAGCAGGAGCAACCAGGCGAGATACGGCTTCTCGTCGTGATGCGGATCGCAACCGACGATCACGAGCGGGAAGAGAACTCCGGTGAGCACCACGAGGAAGAGCGAGATGCCGTCGACACCGAGGTGCCAGCCGATCCCCCACGAGTCGATCCAGGAGTGCTGCGACACCAACTGGAACCCGCCGTCGTGTGTATCGAACTCGGCGAGCAACCACACACTCATTCCGGCCGTGGCCACCGACGACACGAGAGCGACGAGTTTGGTGATCTCGGGGCGATGACGCGAACCGAGAGCAGTGAGAACGGCACCGATCAGCGGCACCAACACCAGGGCGGTGAGGACCGGGAACGGAGCGGCCGGAGCCGAAGCGGCGAAGAGAGACATCAGAGCACCACCCCGCGAAGGAAGAACCACACGAGGAGCGCGACGACTCCGAGGCCGATACCGGCGGCGTAGTTGCGAACCGCGCCGGTCTGAGCACGACGCACGTACGAGCCGGCCGTGCGCACGACGCGGCCCACGCCGTTCACGGCGCCGTCGACCACCACGCGATCGGTCCAGGCCACCGCATCGAACGACTTGCGTCCGGGTCCACCCATGAAGTTGGAGATTGCGGAGTCGTAATGCCAACCGTCGGCGAGCACCTTGGGTTCGATGGCAGCCACCTTCTTCTTGCCGTACACCAACACCGAGGCCGCGATACCGCTCAACGCCACCACCACGGCGATGCCGAGCAACACGTACTTGTTGTCGTAGGCCCACGTTCCCTTGATCTTGGCCTCACCGAACTCGACAACCGGATGGAGCCACTTCTCGAGGAAGTGCAGATCTTTGGAGAACGGCAACTGCATGGCGCCACCCACCACCGACAGGCCGGCCAGAACCACGAGTGGAATCCACATGGCCGCCGGGCTCTCGTGCGGCTTGAAGTCGCCATGAGCACCGTGCTCTTCGCTCTGATCGTGCCAACGGGCCTCACCGAAGAAGACCATGATCACCTGGCGAGTCATGTAGTACGCGGTGAGCAACGCGGTGATCATTCCGACCACGTAGAGAATCGGACTCTTGGCGAAGGCGTAGAGCAGGATCTCGTCCTTGCTCCAGAAGCCGGCGAACGGCGGCACACCGGCGATGGCGAGCCAGCCGATGATGAACGTGAAAGCCGTGATGGGCATGAGCAGTCGAAGGGCGCCCATCTTGCGCATGTCCTGTTCGTGGTGCATGCCATGGATGACCGAGCCCGAACCGAGGAACAACAGCGCCTTGAAGAACGCGTGCGTGACCATGTGGAAGATCGCGGCCACGTACGCACCCGAGCCAACGGCCAGGAACATGAAGCCCAACTGGCTCACGGTGGAATACGCCAACACCTTCTTGATGTCGTTCTGCGCAACGGCGATGGTGGCGGCGAAAAATGCCGTAGCCACTCCGACGATCGCGATGAGCGTGGGGGCCCAGTCGTAGGCCACCTCGATCACCGGGTTCACACGCGTCATGAGGAAGACACCCGCGGTCACCATGGTGGCGGCGTGGATCAGAGCCGACACCGGAGTGGGGCCTTCCATGGCGTCGGGCAACCAGATGTACAGTGGCAACTGCGCACTCTTGCCGCAGGCACCGATGAACAGCATCAGCGCGATGGCGGTGGCCGTGACACCGGAGATGATTCCTTCTTCGGCGGCGTGGTTGATGCCCTCGTAACTGAGGGTTCCCGCGGCGCCGAAGGCGAGGAACATGCCCATCATCACGCCCCAGTCACCCACACGGTTGGTGACGAACGCCTTCTTGCCCGCGGTGGCCGCGCTTTCGCGCGTGTGCCAGAACGAGATGAGGAAGTACGAGCAGGTGCCCACACCTTCCCAACCGAGGAAGGTGACGAGCAGGTTCTCGCCCATCACGAGCATGAGCATCGAGAACACGAAGAGGTTCAAGTACAAGAAGAACTTCGAGAACTTGGGGTCTCCGTGCATGTAGCCGGTCGCGTACAGGTGGATCAGCGAACCGATACCCGTCACGAAGAGAACCATCGTGATGCTGAGCGGATCGGCCAAGAAGGCCAAGTCGACCTTCAACGATCCGACCGGCACCCACGAGAAGAGCGACTGGACGTGGTGACGCTCTTCTTCGGGATTGTTGAGCAGATCGAAGAACACTCCGGCCGCCACCACGAACGACCCGGCGACCATCGCGGTCGCGAGGTGACCCGCCTTCGGTTCGCCGAGCAGACGACCGAACACGAGGATGATGAGGAAACCGGCCAAGGGCAGAGCCGGGATGAGCCACAGCAAGTCGAGCATGGTCAGCCCTTCAACTGCGCGATGTCGTCAGCCGTCGCACCGGGGCGGCGGCGCATGATCGACACGATGATTCCGAGTCCCACCACGACTTCGGCCGCGGCCACCACCATCACGAAGAACACGGTGGTCTGACCCCCGATGTCGCCCAGGCGCTTGGCCAGCGCCACGAAGCTGAGGTTGACGGCGTTGAGCATCAGTTCGATGCACATGAACATCACGAGCGGGTTGCGACGAACCAGCACACCGACGGCGCCGATGCCGAAGAGCACGGCTCCGAGCACGAGGTACCACGTGGTGGTGGGAGTAGCAGCAGCGAGCAGACTCACGACTCACCCTTCCCCGACTTGATTCGGCGCGTGAGCATGACGGTGCCGACCACGGCCACCACGAGCAGAACCGAGGTGAGTTCGAACGCGACCACGTAGTCGCCGAACACACTGCGCGCGATCTGGCGGACGTTCGAGTCGTTGTCACCGGTGACGGTGGGGATCTCGAGGCCGTTACCGCGTCCGATCGCGTCACGCGACGACGACACCGCGGCGGTGACGAGTCCGATCACACCGACGCCGACCACCAGGGCCATGGGACGCTGAACTTTGAACGGTTCGATGGTGATGTCTTCGGTCCGATCGACACCGAGCAACATGATCACGAACAAGAAGAGAACGACGATCGCGCCGGCGTACACGATCACCTGCACCGCGGCGAGGAAGTGAGCTTCCAGTGCCACGAAGTGGACGGCCACACCGAACAGAGTGAGCACGAGGCTGAGGGCGGCGTGCACCGGGTTGGGGCGCAGAATCACGCCGACCGCGCCGACGATCACCATCGCCGCGGCGATCACGAAGACGCCGAGTTCCATCAGTGTTCGGCCTTCGGTCCCGTCTGGCTGGCGTCGCGCTTGGTCTGGTCGGGTTCGGGAGAGCGCACGCCGTACCCGAGTTCACCGCTCCAACCCACCACACCTTCGAACGTGGCGTCACCCGACGGTGCGGTGGCCCGCACCCAACCGGATGTGAGGAGGTCTTCGCCCTCGCGCCAGTCCTCCCACGGCATGTGCTTCGGCTTGCCGTCGTCGCCGACGAGAAGTTCGGACTTGGTGTAGATCGCATCACGACGATTGGTGAAGGAGAACTCGAACAACTTGGTCTCGGTGATGGCCTCGGTGGGGCACGCCTCCACGCACAGGTCGCAGTGAATGCACCGCAGATAGTTGATCTCGTACACGAAACCGAATCGCTCGCCCGGTGACGTCGGGTTGTCGGGATCGTTGTCGGCACCGCGAACGTAGATGCACTTGGCCGGGCACACACCCGCGCACAACTCGCAGCCGATGCACTTCTCCATGCCGTCCTCGTAACGATTGAGGACGTGACGACCGTGCAGACGCTCGGGCTTGGGGGCCTTCTCGTCACGCTGCGGCTTACCGCGCTTGAGCTCGCGACCACCGGAGTACTCACGAGTCACGCGATTGCGCTTGCCCACCTGACGAAGGGTGATGAGGAATCCACCGAGGTAACCCATCAGAACGTGGCCCCCTCTCGTTCACGATTGGCTCGGCTGACCTTCATGGCCAGGGAGATGAGACCCGCGCACACGATCAGGACGACTGCGCTCACGATGGCCACCACCGCTTGGTTCCAGTCCTGGTCGCGGCCGAGACGCAGCGCGGCCATCAACATGAACCAGCCGAGCGACATCGGGATCAGGATCTTCCAACCGAGATCCATGAGTTGGTCGTAACGGAACCGCGGCAACGTGGCACGGAACCACACGTACACGTAAAGGAACAACAGCACCTTGGCGATGAACCAGATGGTTCCCTCGATGGCACCCGGGATCACCGGGATGTCGAACAATCCCTGCGGGCCACCCCAGAAGAGGGTGACGATGATGCCGCTCATGGTGACGGTGTTCATGAACTCGGCCAGGAAGAAGAGACCGAAGCGAATGCTGGAGTACTCGGTGTTGAAACCGCCCACCAGTTCCTGTTCGGCCTCCACGAGATCGAACGGCGGCCGATTGAGTTCGGCGGTGGCCGCCAACAAGAAGATGATGAAGGGAACGACCCCGGTGGAGACCACGTGCCAGTTGGCGAAGCCGTCCTGATTGGCCACGATGCCACTGGTGGACAACGTGCCCGCGAGCAAGAGAACCGTGGCAATGCTCAGACCGAGCGCTGCTTCGTACGACACCATCTGCGCGGAGGCGCGAACCGAACCGAGCAGTGGATACTTCGAACCGCTCGACCAGCCGGCGAGCATGATGCCGTACACCGCGATGGACGACAGTGCGAGAACCAACAAGATTCCGACCGGCGGATCGGCCAACTGAACGCGCGTCTGCTCGCCGAACCAGGTGACGATGCCGTTCTTGCCGTCGCTGAAATCGCCACCGAGCGGAATGACCGACCACACGAGGAACGCCGGCACGAACGCCAGGTACGGGGCCAACTTGAACACGAATCGATCGGCGCGATCGGGCAACAGATCTTCTTTGAAGAACAACTTGATGCCGTCGGCGAGAGTTTGCAGAAGACCCCACGGGCCCGCCTTGTTGGGCCCGATGCGGTTCTGCATGCCGGCGATGGCCTTGCGCTCGAACCACACCATGAACATGGTGACCAAGAGACCGATGGCGAAGATCGCCACGACCTTCAGGATGATGATGAGCAACGGTGTCCAGAGAAGATCACCGATGGCAACCGGATCGAGGGCGAGCAAGCGAACCATCAGAGGTTCTCCAGTCGCACGTCGTTCACGAGTGCGGAGGCGTCGATGAGCTCGCCCACTTTGCCGCCGGGCTGATTGAACGGCACCCACGCGGTACCGCGATGCACCGTGGCGTCGGCCTCGACGCGCATGACCACACTCGTGCGCGCTCCGATGGCCTTCACGTTCGAGCCAGCCGGGGCACCGAGTCGATCGAGATCGAGCGGGTGCAAGTAGATGGCCGCGCCGGGTGCCAACAGCGCCAGCGACGGTGAGTTGGCCACGTTCTGACCCGCGTCGTACAACTTGCGGCTCACGACGAGGCGATACGAAAAGCCGGCACGCTCGGGAACGTCGGGAACGGGCGACGCGATCGGCGCCGAACCCACGTGAGCGAGCAGAACACCGTCGGGCGACGACTTGAGTGCGGCCCGATCGATCGGACGGAACGCCGACTGAGTGCTCACCATCTGTTCGAACACGTCGTGCACCGAACCGACTCCGAGGTCGACGTCGAGGAGATCGGCCAGTTCGACCGCAACCATCCAGTCGGGGCGTGACGTGCCACGAGTGGTGACCTTGCGCGACAACTGCGAGACACGGCCTTCGAGGTTGGTGGTGGTGCCATCCTTCTCGCCGAAGGCAGCAGCCGGCAGAACGATCTGCGCCTGACTCGACGACGTGGTCATGAAGGTGTCGAGGCTCACGATGTTGGGAACACCGGTGAGTGCGCGGCGCGCGAGATCGGCATCGGGGAAGTCGGCCAACGGGTCGGCACCCACCAACACGAGACAGTTGATCTTGCCGGCGGCGGCCCGTTCGAGGATGTCGACCGCCGAACCCGAACCCAGGCCGGCCGACAACGCGCCCCGCACGTTGCCACGACGCAACACCGGCAGCACCTTGGCGTTCGGAACGAGTTCCATCACGGCGGCCAGTGCCGACATGGTGAATTCGGGCGACTCGGCGAGATTGCCGCGACCGACCACCACCACGACCGATCCCTTGCCGAGTTGGCTGACGACGGCAGTTTCGGTGAGCGTCGAACGCACCGCGGCCACCTGCTGACCCGGCTCGTGACCGGTGTGCTTCCAGGCGTACCGCGTGAGGCCCGATTCCTTGGAACCGAACTCGACGATCTTCGAACGCTTCTTCTCGGATGCGTCGCGAAGACGCAAGTGAAGAACCGGCAGTTCTTCTTTCAGATCGGGGCCGAGCACGATGACGGTGGACGCGTTGGCGGCTTCGTCGATGGTGGCCTGCGGGTACGCATACACCGTCGACGGCAGACCGTCACCGAGTTGGGCGTCGACATTCGATGTTCCGAGAGCGCGGGCCAGACGCGACCACGCATACGCGTCTTCGTTTGTGCTACGTGCACCACCGAGGATCGCCACGCTGCCGGCGCCACCGTCACGCAGAGCCGACGAGACGAGTTCGGCGGTGGCCCGCAGAGCCGACGACCAATCGGTCTCGACGAACTTTCCGTCTCGCTTGATGAGCGGCTGTTCGAGACGGGCGTCGGATGCGACGGCCTCGAAGTTGAAGCGTCCCTTGTCGCACAGCCAACTCCAGTTGACGGGGTCGCTGTCGACACCTTGGTAACGCAACAACTCGTCGCGACTCGATTCGACCGTGATACGACAACCAACCGAGCAGGTTGTGCAGGTGCTCTCGACCTTCTCGAGATCCCACGGACGCGCCTTGAAGCGATACGGCTTGGCCGTGAGCGCACCAACCGGGCAGATCTGCACGGTGTTGCCCGAGAAGTAACTGCTGAACGGTTCGTCGGGGAACGTGAGCACCTGCGTGTTGTTGCCACGCGAGGTGAAATGAATGAGGGCATCGCCGGCCACTTCGTCGGCGAACCGTGTGCAGCGGTCGCACAGGATGCACCGCTCGCGGTCGAGCAGAACGATGTCGCTGATCGGGATCGGCTTCTCGTAGTGGCGCTTCTCTTCGACGAAACGGCTTTCTCCCGGACCATGGCTGAACGCCTGGTCCTGCAGCGGGCACTCGCCACCCTTGTCGCACACCGGACAATCGAGCGGATGATTGGCGAGCAGCAGTTCGAGGATGCCCTCGTGCGCGCGCTTCACCTGCGGAGTGTCGGTGCGCACCACTTGGCCATCGGCCACCGGTGTCATGCACGACACGACCATCATGGGTCCGCGCGGACCTTCGACTTCCACGAGACACTGGCGGCACATGCCGACCGGGCTCATGCGCGGGTGGTAACAGAAACGCGGGATGTAATCACCGCTGCGATCGGCCGCGGCGATGATGAGTTCACCCTTGCGAGCCACCACCGAGCGACCGTTGATCGACATGGTGACCGCGTTGGGGTCGACGGGCGGCTGGTTCTCGTCGCTCGTCACGTTGGTCTCGGTGGAGGTCATGACACCGACCCCGACACCGGAATACGAGTGCGCTTGGTGACACGCGCTTCGAACTCGCTACGGAACAGTGTGAGAGCCGAGTGCACCGGCGCGTAGGCCGACGGACCCACGAAGCAGATGGTGTTCATGCGATACGGGAATGGCACCGCCGACAGTCCGAGTTCGGTACTCGACGCGTGCGGGAAAGCCCCCGGGCAGATGGACTCACCCACTTCGAGCAACTGGTCGAGATCGGCGTCGGTGCCCTTGCCGTCGACGATGCGCGACAGGATTCGCTCGAGCCAGGTGCCGCCTTCACGACACGGCGTGCACTTGCCACACGACTCGTGGGCGTAGAAACGAGTGAGCGTGAGCGCGGCGCGCGGAATGTCGGTGGTGTGATCCATCACCATGACCGCACCCGATCCGAGCATCGAGCCGGCCGGGCCCACCTGACTGGCCTCGAAGGGCAGATCGAGTTGTTCGGGGGTGAACCACGGAGCCGAACCACCACCGGGCACGAAAGCCTTGAGTTGATTGTCGTTGCGAATGCCCTGACAGAAGTCGTCGCCGTAGAGGAGATCGCGGAACGTGGTGGTTCCGTTGATGATCTCGTACACACCCGGACGCTTCACGTGTCCGGACACCGCGACCATGCGCGTACCGGGCGATGTCTTGGTGCCGATCGCGGTGTACGCCTCGGCACCGTTGACGAGCAACCACGGGAGATTGGCGAGCGTCTCGACGTTGTTGACGATGGTGGGCTGTCCGTACAAACCGATGGCGGCCGGGAAGTACGGCGGCTTCAGTCGGGGCATACCGCGGTTGCCTTCGAGACTCTCGATGAGCGCGGTCTCTTCACCCACCACGTAGGCGCCGGCACCCCAGTGCAACACGATGTCGACCGAGAAGCGGCTCCCCATGATGTTCTTGCCCACGTATCCAGCGGCGTAGGCCTCGTTGAGTGCCGTGGCCACGCGCTCTTGCGCGACCGCCATCTCTCCGCGGATGTAGAGGAAACACTGCGACAGGCCAGCGGCGTAACACGCGATCAGACATCCTTCGATGAGCTGATGCGGATCGCGCTCCATGAGCAAACGGTCCTTGTAGGTGCCGGGCTCGCTCTCGTCACCGTTGACCACGAGATACCGCGGCCACTTGCCCTGCGGGGTGAGGCCCCACTTGGTTCCGGCCGGGAAGCCGGCGCCACCGCGACCGAGCACGGTGGCGTTCTTGACTTCGTCGTGCACGTCGGAGGGCGTGCGACCGAGTGCCTTCTTCAGACCCTGATAGCCACCGGTCGCGAGATACCGCTCGAGAAAGAACGAGTCGTCGTACTGGAAACGCGAGGTGACGATCTGGGGACGATCGCCAGTGATGAATCCGGGTGCGTGCGGATAGGAGGTCACAGCGCCGCCTTTCCGTCGAACCAAGACGGGCCATCGGACACGTCTTCAGGAGCCACCGCACCCACCACGCGATCGGCGGCCGCACGCTGACGAACTCGGGCCACCGTGCCGTGCGGCGGAATTTCTCCGTCGAGACGACCGGCGCGCAAGTCGTCGACGAGTTGGTCGAACGACTCGTTGGTGACGCGGAAGCGATAGCGATAGTTGACCTGCAGACACGGCGCCTCGGTGCACGCGGCCTGACATTCGGCCCGCTCGAGCGTGATGAGTCCGTCGTCGGTGGTGCCACCCAACTTCACGTCGAGCGCATGCTCGGCGTGATGGATGAGCTCGTCAGCGCCCAGGAGCGCACACGACATGGTGCCGCAGATGTTCACGAGGTACTTGCCCACCGGCTCGAACTTGAACATCTCGTAGAACGACGCGGTTCCGAACACTTCGGCCGAGGTAGCACCCACCAGTTCACCGATGTGCACCATCGCATCGTTGGAGACGTAGCCGTCCTGTTGTTGAGCGAGATGCAGCAACGGAATGGTGGCCGAACGCGAACGCGGATAGCGCGCGATGATCTCGCGCGCCACGCGGACGTTTTCTTCGGTCAAGCGGGCCATCAGCGATCGACGTCTCCGAGAACGGGGTCGACCGACGATATGACGGCGACGGCATCGGCCACCAAACCGCCTCGCATCATGTGCGGAAGCGCCTGGATGTTGACGAAACTCGGGGCCCGCATGTGGATGCGGTAGGGCTTGGGGCCGCCATCGCTCACGATGTAGCAACCGATCTCGCCACGCGGACTCTCGATGCCCACGTACGCCTCACCCTCGGGCACCTTGAATCCCTCGGTAAAGATCTTGAAGTGGTGGATGAGGGCTTCCATCGACTCGTCGATACGACCACGCGGTGGCGGGGTGACCTTCTTGTTCTGGATCCGGTAGTCGCCCGCCGGCATGCGATCGAGGATCTGGCGCACGATCTTCATCGACTCACGTACTTCGTTGAGACGAATCGCGTAACGGTCGAACGCGTCGCCGTACGAGCCGACGATCACGTCGAACTCCATCTCGGCGTACTTCATGTAGGGCATGTCGCGACGGAGGTCCCACGGGACGCCGGTGGAACGAAGGATCGGACCGCTGGTGCCCAGCGCCAACGCCTCGCTGGCGGTGATGACACCGACACCCTGGAGACGCTCGCGCCAGATGGGCTGGTTGGTCATGAGGATGTCGTATTCCTCGAGACGCGGCGGGAGCATGTCGAGGATGTCGAGCACGTCGTCACGCCAGCCCGGCGGCAGATCGGCCGCGAGTCCGCCGGGGCGAATGAAGTTGTGGTTCATGCGCAGACCGGTGACCTTCTGGAAGAAACGCAGCACCTCTTCGCGCTCGCGCCAGCCGTACAACATCATCGACACCGCACCGATGTCCATGCCGTTGGTGGCGAGGAAGAGCAGGTGGCTGCTCATGCGATTGAGCTCGGACAAGAGCATGCGCATCCAGACGGCGCGCTCGGGGATGTCGTCTTCGATGCCGAGCAACTTCTCGACGGCCATGGAGAACACCAGCTCGTTGTTGAGCGGGCTCAGGTAGTCCATGCGGGTGACGTTGGTGCCGCCCTGGAGATAGGTGAGATCTTCACCGGTCTTCTCCATACCCGTGTGCAGATAACCGACGATGGGCTTGCAGCGCAGAACGGTTTCGCCCTGGAGTTCGAGCATGAGACGCAACACACCGTGAGTGCTCGGGTGCTGCGGACCCATGTTGATGATCATCGTCTGGTCTTCGTCGGAGTCGACCGGCAACTGACCGAGCTGGGCCGCCTCGGCCTCGCTCAGACGCAACACCGCGCCGACTTCACGCATGAGTTCGCGGGGCCCGATCTCGCTCCGGGGCTTCATCTCCTGTCCGCCTTCGCTCGTCTGGCGGATGTTCTCGACGGCGGTCACGAGTTGGCTCCCTTGAACTGAACGGGAATGCGACCGACCGCGTAGTCCTTGCGAAGCGGGTGACCTTCCCAGTCTTCGGGCATCAAGATGCGCGTGAGATCGGGGTGGCCATCGAAGCGAATGCCGAACAGGTCGAAGACTTCGCGCTCCATGGCTTCGGTGCCGGGCCACAAGTCGAAAGCCGATGCGATGGTGGGATCGGATTCGGGCACCTGAACGCGAACGCGCAAACGATCTTTGCTGGCGATCGAGATGAGGTTGACGACGACTTCGAATCGTTCGGCCTCGATACCAGCCGGAAGCTCGCGGCCCGGATGAGTGAGATAGTCGACCGCGGTGAGGTCGGTGCACATCGTGAAACCGTCGTCGAGCAACTTCTTGAGAAGAGCCACGTAGGTCTGACGGCTCGGGTGAACGACCTTCTGGCCGCGCGACCACGACACCGGTGAACCGTGCGACGACTCCGATTCGGTCATGCCGAAGCTCCCTGACGCGAGGGCATCAGCGACACCGGCTGAGCGGCCGGAACCTCGGTGATGTGGATGTTCGCACCGGCACCCGACTCGGAACGACGACGCATGATCTCACCGTCTTCGATCTTCTGATGAAGTGTTTCGATCGCGTGGATGAGCGTCTCGGGTGTGGGCGGGCAACCAGGTGCGTACACGTCGACCGGAACCACTTGGTCGACACCTTGCACCACGGCGTAGTTGTTGAACATGCCGCCACTCGATGCGCACACGCCCATGGAGATGACCCACTTGGGTTCCATCATCTGGTCGTACACCTGGCGCAGAACGGGAGCCATCTTCTGGCTCACGCGACCGGCCACGATGAGGATGTCGGCCTGACGCGGCGACGCACGGAACACTTCCATGCCGAACCGCGCGATGTCGTAGTGCGCGCCGCCGGTACCCATCATTTCGATCGCGCAACAGGCCAGGCCGAACGTGGCGCCCCAACTCGAACGACTGCGCGACCACTTGACGAGGTCTTCGATCTTGCCGGTGAGGAAGTTGTGCTGGATGCCACCGAGGCCATCATCGAGCACATTGCGCACGAGACTCATGTTGTCGAACCTCCTGCTGCTTACGCTGCCTGCTCGGCGTCGAGACGGCCTTCGAGGCCGACGCGACGGATCGTCGATGACGACGTGCGTTCACTGCTCACGGCGTCGGACAGTCGACGAGCACGAGCGATCGGACCCCAATCGAGCGCACCACGCGCGATCACGTATACGAACGTCAAGAAGAACACCGAGCTGAACGCCAGCATTTCCCAGAACGCGAACGCGCCGAGCTCTTGACGAGCCACGGCGAACGGATAGATGAAGATGATTTCGATGTCGAACATGATGAACAACATCGCCACGATGTAGAAGCTCACCGGGAAGCGCTCGGGTGGTTCGCGACTGGGAAGAATTCCACATTCGTACGGCGCTTCCTTGGCGACCGACGGACGACGCGGAGCCAGCAACCGCGACGCGATGAAACTGAGTACCCCGAACAGCACCCCCACGATCAACAACGCGACAACCGGAAGGTACTGACCCATGAACTACGCCTTGGCCGGAACGACAGCGCCGGTGTGCACGGCGAGGATCTTGTCGCGACGATGCAACATCCAGCAACAGAGCAGGAAGATGATCGTGGAGCCGATGGTGATGAACGCGGCCGGCTGACGCTTCGAGCCGAGGTCACGGATCATCACGACGTACTGATGCGGCTGCGTCTCGTCGACCACGGGTCGAGACGGGGCGCGACCTGGTTCGACGCGCTGCGGCACGACCGGAGCGATCTCGACGATCGCGTACTTGGGCTTGTGCAAGAACGCGGTGAAGTCGATCTCGTCGGTGATCTTGGGCCAGCGGTCGCCACCACGGAGGTACACCGCAGTGGCTTCGTACTCGCCGGCCGCGTACAACTCGGCCTCGACCTGGATGATTTCGTCGGCGGCCGCGATGGCCTGACCACGACCACGGTCGTCGTCGGGCAACTTGGTCCAGCCACTCGACACGAGTGCTTCACCCGTTCGAGTGGCCACATCGACCGGAGAGGCCACCGCATCCACCAACACGGGAGCATCGAGGGCCTCGGCGTCGAGGAGTCGCGGACCTTCACGCACGATGGTGAACGGCTGAGCCGGTTCCCACGTGGGCATGCGCCCGGTGAGACCGATGCCGTACGCCCACCAGATGGCTCCCATGGAGGCCATCCAGCCGAACAGTCCGGCGAAGGCAACCAGGAATCCGAGACGGAGACCCATGTTGGTGGCGAGCACCATGTACACGCTGCCGCACAACGCCACCACGCCGATGATGACGGTGAGGAGACCGCGGAGTTCGGGTTCCCAGCCGATGCACAGAAGTGCGTTCACAGTTCGCTCCGTACGTAGTTGACGACTTCACGGATCTGCGCGTCGGTGAGGAGGCTGCCGAAGCCGGGCATACGACCGCTGCCCTGACCCTGCACGCCGTACTTGGCGCCGTAGACCGAACCGGCCTTGATGAAGTCGATCATTTCTTGTTCGGTGGCGAAGTGCGAGTTGGTCGCGCCACCGGTGAGGTTCCAACCGAACGCACCCGCGCCGGTCTGACCGGGTTCACCCCAGCTCCAACCAGGCGTATGGCAGCGCGCGCAACTGAACGCACCCGAACCGAGGTCGAGGTTGAAGAGCGCTTCGCCGATGCTGTCGTACGTACCGGCTTCGACCAACTGCTCGGCCGCGGCCTGGATCTTGTCTTGTTCGGCCACCGGCAGGTGTCCGCCTTCGCAGGCACGCGCGTCGGCTTCGGGATCGATGCAGTTCTCACGCGGGATCTGAATGCTCTTCATGTACGCGATTAGGTTGTTGATCTGCTGCTCGTTCATGGGGCCACCGCCCTTGACACCCCAGGGCGACATGGGCGAGAACGGACGGCCGTATTCGAGAATGAAACGAATCTCGTCTTCGCTGAATCGATAGAAGACGGTGTTGACGGCCGGCGCCTTCCACGACACGGCCTTCACTTCGCCGGTCTTGCTGTCGGTGACGGTGTAAGGCGCGGCACCACCCGTTCCGTTCATTCCACCGTGGCAACCGGCGCAGTTGAAGCCGCCATCAGCGGTGGCCGCGAACAACTGGCCACCCCAACTCGCGAAACGATTCTGGTAGCCCTCTTCGGCACCCGACTGACGAGCCGGCTCGAACAACCAGTACACCGGCAGGCCGATGGTGATGGTCGCGAGCATGATCACGCCGAGGAACTGCATCCGCTCGAGACGACGACCTTCGAGTTCTTCGTCGTCGTAGTACGGCTTGCGGTTGGCCGCGAGTTCGATCTCGGAGCCGATCTCGTTGCGACCGGCCGCCCAGTTGAAGACGGCGTAGACGATCCAGGCCCCCGAGACAGCGATGGCGATGAGGATCGCGATGGTGGTGGAAGCGAGAGCGATCATGCTCAGTGTCCTCCTCCACCGGTGATGCAGTGCGGGCCTTCGGCTTCTTGGCCCGTGGTGTTCACACCGATGGCCGGACCGTTGAACACCTTGCCGGTGTCGACGATGATGCTGCCGTTGCTCACGGACACACCGAAGTGGTCCATACCGCGCGGAGCCGGACCGGCCTTCTTCTCACCGACGCGGTTGTACTGCGAACCGTGGCACGGACACTCGAACCATTGCGAGCTCTTGCACTCGGGAACGCGGCAACCGAGGTGTGGGCACTTCTGATACAGCGCGACGACTCCGGCTTCCATGCCCGCGAGCACCGACGGCTGCGTGGCGTACGCAGCGCGGGCCTTGGGCAGAGCGTCGGCGGGATACGCGGTGAGCCACGTACGAGCCTCGGGCTTGTACACGAAACCCTTCTCGCTACGGATCTGCACGATGAGATCGTCGAGACGGCCGACGTTGACCTTCGATCCGAATCCGCCACCCGCGCGCGGCCACAGGAACGCCACGACGGCGACGCCGAAGGCTCCGATGCTCGCGCTCATCATGGTGACAGCGGCGCGGTTGAAGAACTGACGGCGTGACACGGCCACGGCTTCGGCATCAGGTGCCTGCCAGGCGACCGGTGCGACTTCGTTGGCCTTCTCGATCGCGGTGGAACGAGCCTGCACCTCGGCCTTCTCGTACACGGCACCCGCAACAGGAGCCTCGGTCTTGGTCGACTTGTCGCGCTTCACCGTTTCGCGGGCGAGCGCACCGGCACCGCGAACATCGGAACGGCGAGCCGACGTCACGAGGACGACGGCGGCCAACACCACGATGGCGGCGATCGCAATGACGATGGTTGCTGCTGAGCTCATGTGATCGGTTACCTCACAACTCGAAGAAGAGACCGTCTCGCCAGGGGAAGACGAAGTTGAAGCCCGGGCCACGGAAGAACGAACCGATGATCACGAGCACGGCCCAGAACATGAGGTGCACGGTCATCAACGAGGTTGCGAACTTGCGATCTTCGGGCTTGTTGGACGGATTGCGGTCGATGTACGGCGCCAGGATGAGCGCGAACAACGCGATACCGGGAATGGTCACACCAGCCACCATGGGGTGGAACATCGTGAGCAGTTCCTGCAGACCGAGGAAGTACCACGGAGCCTTCGACGGGTTGGGCGTCTGGTTGGGGTTGGCCAACTGCAGAAGCGGTGCGTTCACGAAGATCGAGAAGAAGAACAAGAACGCGGTGCACGCGAGTGCGGCCACGAACTCGACGGCCAACAAGTGCGGCCACGTATGAACCTTGTCGACGGGTATGGCCTTCACGTCCTGAATGGATCCGGACTTGACGACGGTGAGCAAACGCTGCGTGTGCCCACCGGGTCCGGCGCCCACCGGCACACCACCGCTCGCCGGTGCAGCGGCAACGACAGCGGCGGCCTTCTCGGCCACCGCCACGGCGCCACCAGCGCTCTTGTCCTTGGCGGCGCGACTGCGCTCGAGCAAGTGCTCGGGGATACGCGAGTCGCCGCCATCGGACGACGACGCCGCGGCGCCACCTTCGGATGCCGCCTTCTCACGAGCCGCTTGCGCTCGCTTGAGGAGGTGTTCGGGAATCTCAGTCATGTCGATGAATCCTTTCGGCGCCCGATCACAGCGGCCCGGAGATGCCGCCGTCCTTGCGGACACGCCAGAAGTGGACGGCCATGAAGATCACGATGACGAACGGCAACATCAGCACGTGCAACACGTACCAACGCAGCAGAGTTTCGGAGCCGATTTCGACACCGCCGAGCAAGACGAATCTCACCTGCGATCCGAACACCGGTGTGTAACCCATCATGTTCGTACCCACGGCCACGGCCCACATGGCCAACTGGTCCCACGGGAGCAGGTAACCGGTGAACGAGAGCAACAGAGTGAGTGTCAACAACACGACACCGATCACCCAGTTGAACTCGCGCGGCGGCTTGTACGCGCCGTGGTAGAAGACGCGCGCCATGTGCAAGAACACGGTGAGCACCATGAGGTGAGCACCCCATCGATGCATGTTTCTCACCATGAGACCGAACGCCACCGACGTCTGCAAGCTCTTGATGTCGTTCCAGGCCGCCGTTGCTTCGGGGCGGTAGAAGAACATCAAGAAGATGCCGGTGACGGTGAGAAGAATGAAGAGGAAGAACGAGAGTCCGCCGAGGCAGAGCGTGTAACTCACCTTCACCGCGTGACGCTTCACCTTCACCGGGTGCAAGTGGTACAGCACCGAGTTCATGATCACGTACGAACGGTTACGCGGGCTGTCGCTGTAGCCCTTGCGGAAGATCGAGCCCGGACGGAAGATCGAGTTCCAGGCCTGGCTGCCCTGCACTGATTCGATCGTCTTGTTCAGACGCTCTTTGGCAGTCGGGCGGGGGTTGTCGATGACCTTGGCCATGTGTGTCTCCTAGAAACGCATTCCGTAGGCGTATCCGTGGTTGTTGGTGCGCGTGTGCGTGTCGCCGGTGGCGAGAGCCGCGCCGGCCTTTCCGAGGATGATGACCCCGGTCGGGCAGCGATCGACGCACAGCGCGCAACGCGTGCAGACGTCGTCGTCGATGATGAAGATCACGTTGTCGTTGGGGTCGAGACCCGGCTTCTCGGTGCCGACGGCTTCGGCCACCGCGTCGGGCTGCACCATGTGGATGCACTTCCACGGGCAGATGTCGACGCAGCCCTCGCACATGATGCATTCGCTCTGGTCGATGTGGATGAACTGCTTCGGCTTCACGGCCTTGGTCAGATAATCCGCATCCACCTCGACCAGTTGGTACTGGTCGGTGAACGGCATCATCGGCGGATTGGCGTCGGTCTTGGCCATGTCAGCCCTTCTTCACCAACGGACGGCCGTACGACGATTGCTCGAGTTCGGTGGACGCCGACTTGCCGCGCTTTTGCCACCAGACCCAGATCCAGACGTGCAGACCCAAGAAGAGCCCGTAGATGCCGGTGACGATGATGTCGCCCACCTGCGAATAGTTGATGTCGAACGGGAAGCTCCCGCCCTTGGCCTGCGACTTGAAGATGTCGCCGGGGCCGTAGAGCATCTTGTCGGACTGCCAGCCGAGTTCGTTCTGAACGTGCACGAGCCACTGATGGGGCACGACGCCGTACGCCAAGAACATCACGAAGAACGCATAGGTGGCACCGAGCATGGCCTCGCCCCACGACACCGGAGTGCCGATCGGGCGGCGCTTGCCGTACCACAAGGCCAGACCCGTCAACGCGAGCGTGAGGATCAGCGAGACGATGAACGCCTGATTCATTCCCGGCCACTTGAGAATGTCGATCGCCAGCATTCGGCCGTTCATCCTTTCTGTGCCATGTCTGCGCCCGAGGTGGACTGAGATGGCGCTGGTCGCGCCGGGGGTTGGTCGAAGAGAACTTTAGCCGTGACGGGCCTCATCAGACCCACTCCACACCTGGTCAGGCACCAAGACGTCGGTCACGGCGCATCTGAATCGGGTCACACGGAGGGGGGTTCGACGAGACCGTCCCGACCGAGGTACTCGGCAGGCCGCTCCGTAAATGGGTCTATCAGGCCGACCCCGGGGGCGAGCATGGTTGTGCACAAGTTCGCGGCTCGTCATTCGTCACGCAACGTCATGAACTGCTCCACCACCAACGGTCGTGTCGCGGACGGTCACCGGCACGCGGTGACATGAGCGTGAACTTGGGCGCAAATTCCGTTGTTCAGCGCGACGGGCTCTAATCTCGAGGGAGTCGTTGCGACCCCCACAGGGTCCCCCGAAAGGACTGGTCAGTGACCGAGATTCCCGAGCACCTCCTGAAGCGCTCTCGCGACCGCAAAGCCAGCGGTTCGGGTGATTCCGCCGGTGCTCCCTCCTCCCCGGGTAGCGAGGTCGTGGCCGCTTCCCCGGCTGCCCCGGCCACCCGAGCCGCCGCCCCCGAGCCGGTCGCCCCACCCGTGAAGCCCGACCCGCCCTACGTGGCCGCCGCCAAGAAGCGGGGCCGAATCCCGTCCTGGGCCATGCTCACCTTGTCGCTTCTGCCCCTCTTCGTGTTCATGTACGTGCGGGGCCTCCAGCCGCAAAAAGCCGAGGCCAGCGGCCCGATCCTGATCGGACAAGAAAATTACGGTGCCTGCGCGTCGTGCCACGGAGCCGACGGTTCGGGCGGCGCTGGCCGAGTCCTGAAGGACGGCGAATCGCTCCTCACGTTCCCCCACATCGAAGACATGCTGAACTGGGTCTACATCGGATCCGAGGCCTTCCGGGCCGCCGGGGTGGCCAGTTACGGCGACCCCAATCGCGAGGGCGGCGCCCATGCCCCGTACTCGTACAACGGCAGCCCGATGCCGGCCCAAGGGGCCAAGTACGGCGGCGCGCTCACCGACTACGAGATCCTGGGTCTGGTCTGCCTCATCCGCTACGACCTGTCGGGGGCCGACCCGACGGGCGACTGGGCCGAGGAATACGAGAAGTGGTGCAGCCCCGAGAGCGAGATCTTCGCCAACTTGGAGGGCGGATCGCTCACGTTCGACAGCCCCGAGCTGAACATCGGCACCGACCCGCGTCTCGGCACCACCGCCAGCGAGATGGTCGGTGGCGGCGAGTGATCGCCGTGTGACCGACGGAACGCATCACACCCGCATTCGCACCTCGCCCACCTGAGCACGTCGTCGTCGTGCGAGGCACACTGATTCCATGTCCCCTCAGCACGACGTTCTCATCGTCGGCGCCGGCCCGGCCGGTTCGGCGGCCGCGTATTGGTTGGCCCAACACGGCCTCGACGTGGTGATGCTCGAGAAGAAGGAGTTCCCGCGCGAGAAGACGTGCGGCGACGGCCTCACCCCGCGTGCGGTGAAGCAAATCCACGACATGGGTCTGGGCGATTCACTCGCGAAGTACCACCGCTACGAAGGACTGCGCGCCACTGCACACGGACGCGAACTCGAACTGCAGTGGCCCTCGCACCCGATCTACCCGCAACACGGTTACGTGGTGCGTCGCAGTGAACTCGACACGATGGTTGCGTACAACGCAGTCAAGGCCGGTGCGACGTTGCTGGAAGGTCACGAGGCCAACGCGCCGATTCTCGAGCGTGGGTTCGTGCGCGGCGCTCACGTCACGGCCAAGGACGGAACCAACAAGGAGATCACCGCGAAGTACGTGGTGGTCGCCGATGGTGCGAACAGCCGCTTCGGTCGCGCACTCGGAACCTTCCGCACCAAGGAATGGCCGTACGGCACGGCCATTCGCACGTACTGGGAAACCCCGCGTCACGCCGATCCCTGGATCGAGTCGGCGCTCGACGTGAAAGATCGCAACGGCAACCCCCTACCGGGTTACGGCTGGATCTTCCCGGTGGGTGACGGCACCGTGAACATCGGTGTGGGTTTGCTCTCGACGTTCCGCGATTTCAAGACCGTCAACACCACACATCTCCTCACCGAGTACGCGCACATGATCGCCGATCGTTGGGAGATCGATCCGAGTGCGCCCACGTGCAAGGCCACATCGGGACGCATTCCGATGGGTGGTTCGGTCGGGCCCAAGTCGGGCCCCACGTATCTCGTGGTCGGCGACGCCGCTGGCAGCGTGAATCCGTTCAACGGCGAAGGTATCGACTACGCGTACGAGACCGCGCGTATCGCGGCCGACATCTTGCACCAGGCGATCAGTGCCAACGATCCGGCTGCTCTGCAGCGTTATCAGTCGATGCTCGACGACGAGTACGGCCAGTACTTCAAGGTGGCGCGTCTCTTCGCTCGCATCATCGGTCGTCCGGCCATCATGCGCGAGTTGAGTCGGGTGGGCATACAGAGCCGCACGCTCATGGAATGGGTGTTGCGCATCATGGCCAACTTGCTACGTCCCGACGAGATCGGTCCGGCCGAAGCCGCCTACAAGGCCGCGGCCGCCATCGTGCGTCTGGCTCCCAACGCCTGATCAACCGGTCGTGCAACGCACGGCCGACACTTCGCCGCGATCGAGATCGAGGATCGTCACGTGCTCGCCGCGGTGCCGCTGCACGAACGACGACAAGTTGGGTGACTCTTCCTCGCAGCGACGACCCACCCGATCGAGCAATGGCACCTCGATCCCGTTCTCGAGCCGCGCATAGGTCACGCCGTCGAGTAACCGGGAGATCGCGGGCAATTCGAGTTCTTTCGATCCACTCGGGGGTGCCGAGACGAGTGAGAACCACACGATGCCGTCGCCCAACGTGTCAGCCAACAGCACGCACGCGTTGGTGACATCGGGAAACGAGCACGTCGACTCACCGAGTGTTCCGTCCGCGAGTTGCAGAACCCGACCGTTGGCCAACACCACGGTGGCGTTGCCGTTCATGGCTCCGTCGATCACCGACCACGGCTCCCCCGAACGAACTGTGGACGTGAGAGCAGCCAGGTCGATGCGTCGGGACTCGATCACCGGGGCGGCCGAGGTGTCGTCACCACTGCGTGCACAGGCCCGCAGCGCCAGAAGAACGAGCACGACGAGTGCGAGGGTTCCGAGCGATCGACCGAAAGGACGCACGCCCGAAGCGTACGTCGGCTGATGTGTCAGGCTGTGGCGCTCTTGCCCTGGCCGGGAACGACGTGCAACGTGCCGGCGCGACGCTGTTCGTAGTAGCTCAAGATCTGCAACTCGAGCGCCAAGTCGACTTTGCGCACCGTGATACCGCACGGAACCGACAACACGACCGGAGCGAAGTTGAGAATGCTCGTGACGCCGGCCCGGACCAGACGTTCGGCCGCGTCTTGAGCCGACTCACCAGGAACTGCAACCACACCGATCGAGACCTGGCGCGAGGCGACGATCTGCGGCAGATCGTCGATGTGGCGAACACGCACACCACCGATCAGCGAGCCGATCTTCGAGCTGTCGACGTCGACGATGCCAGCGACCGGAAAACCACGTTGACCGAAACCGTCGTAACCCGACAACGCCTGACCGAGGTTGCCGGCACCGACGATCACGACCGGCCACTCGTGGTTGAGGCCGAGTTCGCGTTGCACTTGGTACACGAGGTACGAGACTTCGTAACCCACACCGCGAGTTCCGTAACTGCCGAGATACGACAGATCCTTCCGAACCTTGGCCGCGTTCACGCCGGCCAACTCGGCGAGACGATCGGATGACACGTGATCGACGCCTTCGCCGGCCAACTCGTTGAGGATGCGCAAGTACACGGGCAGGCGCGAAACAGTTGCTTCGGGGATCCGGCGACGGGGGCGATCAGGCATCGACCGAAACGCTAGGGGTTGGCCCTTTCGGGCGATGACTCGCGCTCGCCTCGCACATCGGTCGTCTGTCACCGTCGGACGACGACGCTCGTAGTCTTGGCGTCGTGACCGTCGACGTGGCCCTCGCCGCCGCCGCAACTCTCATCGCATCGGTGTTCGCGATCTCCACGTTCGATCGCTGGAGTCGGCGTCGTCGACCACATGAGGCGGCCTGGACGGTCTCGCTCGTTCTCTTCGCCGTCGGATCGGCGGCGTTGTGGTGGGCCGAAGCACGCGGCTGGAGCCTGGCGTCGTTCCGCGTCTTCTATCTCGCCGGCGCGATTCTCAACGTTCCGTGGTTGGCCCTGGGCACCGTGTATCTCCTCGCCAGCCGAGCAGTGGGTGATCGCATCCGCGTGTGGCTCATCGGTCTGTCGGGTGCCGCGGCGGGCGTGGTCTTCACCGCTCCCACCAAGGGTGCGATCGTCGCCGACGACATGCCCAAAGGCAGTGCGATCTTCGATGCCGCACCACGAGCCTTCGCGGCCGTGGGGTCGGGCGTGGCCGCACTCGTGATCATCATCGGCGCGCTGTGGTCGATCGCTCGCGTGGTTCGTGGTCGAACTCCCGCTGTCGGTTCGGCCACACGACACGTCGTGAGCGTGTCACGTCATGCGTGGGCCAACGCCTTGATCGCGATCGGCACTCTCACGCTGTCCACCAGCGGCTCGCTGGCCGGACGACTCGGAGAAGATCGAGCCTTCGCGGTCACGTTGGTGAGCGGCGTGGTGATCTTGTTCGCCGGATTCTTGGTGGCGGTCACCGAACCGCGTCGCTCAGAGAGCGCGGCGCAGAAGTTTGCCGAACTGGTTGTGGGGTAGTTCGGGCACGATCAGCACCTTGCTCGGGCACTTGTATCGAGCGATGTAGTCGTGGCAATGATCGATGAGCGTGTCTTCGTCGGCCACCGCGCCCGGACTCAGCACCACGAACGCGCGCACCGCTTCACCGGTCTGCGGATGCGGGACTCCCACCACACCGGCTTCGAACACGGCCGGGTGCTTCATGAGCACCTCTTCGACTTCGGCCGGGAACACGTTGAAACCCGACACGATGATCAAGTCCTTGGCTCGGTCGAGCAAGTACAGATAGCCGTCGGCATCGATGGTTCCGATGTCACCAGTGTGCAGCCAGCCGTCTTCGTCGAGAACACGAGCCGTGGCATCGGGATCGTTCCAGTAACCGACGAAAACGTTCGGGCCCTTCACCCACACTTCGCCACTGTCACCCACCAACACGTCGTTGCCGGTCTCGTCGACCACACGCACGTCGACTCCGTCGACGGCTTTGCCAACCGAACCACGGCGCGCTTCCACTCCTACCGAACTGGTGACGACGGGCGCCGCTTCGGTGAGGCCGTACCCCTCGCGAAGTTGCACACCGAACTTGGTGAGCAGACGGTCGGTGGCTTCGTCGGGCATCCGTGCCGCACCGGTGAGGGCGAGACGAATCGACGCGAACGCATCGGCCGGAATCCCTTCGAGGAGCGACATGGCCACCCACAACGCCGGTGCGCCCGGGAAGATCGTGATGTTGCGCTCGGCGATCGTTTCGACCGCGGTGATCGGATCGAATCGCTGCACGAGCACGACGCAGGCGCCCGCCAGCAAGGTGACTCCCAGCACCACGTTGAGACCGAAGATATGGAACATCGGCAGCACGCCGAACACCACGTCTCCCTGCTTGATGTGGTCACTGGTGGAGTTGCTCTGATCGAGGTTCGCCAACAAGTTGCCATGCGACAACGTTGCCGCGCGTGATGCGCCCGCGGTTCCACTCGTGAAGATGAGCACTGCCGGATGGTCGGGGTCGACCGGTACACACGGGCTGGCCGGACCGGCCAGCAACGCGTCGAACGAATGGATCTCGGCGTCACCCTTCAACTGGGCGGCACTCTTCTCGTCGGTCACCACGATGTGGCGCAGGCTTCCGAGTTCGCGGCGTGACACGCCACCAAACGTGAAGACGGCCGAGGCCTCGACGACCACCACCGACGGATCGACCACTTCGAGTTCGCGTTGCAGCTCGGGGGTGGGGCTCAGCGGATTGAGCGGGACCGCGATAGCGCCCAGTCCGACCGTGGCCAAGTAGGCCACCACGAACGCGGTGCCGTTTCCGCACAGAAGTGCGACTCGATCACCCTTGTGAACACCCAACTCGGTCAGCGATCCGCGAAACGCCTCCACCTGTTCGCGGAGCATGCGATAGTCGGTGACGATGCCCCGGCTGATGATCGCCGGAGCGGCGTCGGGGTGTTGGTCGATGATGCTGGCGAGATTCACAACGGACCGTTCAGAGACGTAGGAGAGACACGATCCCCGCGATGAAGATCGCCGCCATGAGCAGCGCCATGGTCAGGGTCGTTGCCGGACGCACGCAATCACCCTAGCCCTGGGGGCCCGACGGGCCTGGTGTCACCTTCTGAACGCGCCCCGTTCACGCACGGAGAGTGACCGGAACGGTGTCGCCCTGCTCGTCGGAGGGAGTGACGAGCACGCCCTCCCCCTCGCCGATCCCGAGTTCGCGTGCGGCCGAGGCCCGATCGAGACTCAGACTCAACAGTCCGGTGGAATCCACCACCAGGCCGAGCGCGCCAGCGCCGAGGTCGGCGTACGAGGTGGTGATGCGCAGGTTGCGCACGTTGTCGGCCCACGACACGCGCGCACGCTCGGGCGCCGTGCCCCACACGGTGGCAAGGTCGTCGACCGAGACGTTGAGCTGACAGTTGCCGAAGCGGTCGACCCAGATGACTTCGCACGAAAGTCCGCCGTTCTCTTCGCGTGGAATCGGAACCACACTCGGCAAAAGAGTCGCGGCATCGATCTCGGTACCCACCGCGAAGAGATCGACTCCACGGCACAGCGCCGCCGCCACCGGAGCCATCACGTCACGAGCCGCGAACGTGGCACCGGGTGAGGCGAGGTGATGTTCGTCGCGATCGAGAACCACCGCGCGATCGGCGCCACCCGCGAGAGCCACACCCGTGGCGATGAGTCCGTTATCGGGACCGATGACGATGCCCGCTCCTCCGGCGATCTCGACGGCGACGACGCGACGACTTCCGCCCGCACCCGGATCGACACTCGTGATGATGATGCCTTCGGGGAGATACGGAACCGCCCGAGCAAGTGCGAGTGATGCGGCCCGCACATCGAACGGAGTGATGTCGTGCGCGATGTCGATCACCACGACATCGGGCGCGAGATCGCGCATGATCGACTTGATGATTCCGACGGCATCGGTGCCGTGTCCGAAATCGGAAAGGAACGACACGGTGTCGTAGCGGCGCGATGACATCGGGCTCAGTGTGTCAGTGAAGTCCCGGAGAATGCGACGGGGCCGGTGCCAACCCCCCGATGGCACCGGCCCTGTCGGCGCTGCCCTTTCGGGCGCGTCTCCCGGCTACGAAGAGCCGGTGGTCTTGTGACCTATGGCGCACCTTAGACACGAATGTCCTGCAAAAGAAAGCGATGGAGCAAGAAAATTTGGATGCTTGCTGCGTGCAGAAAAACCGACTTTTCGTGCTAAATCGCTACGCAGGTCGAACGCGAAAAGTGTCGTGCGCGTCGCGTCACGAACCGAGTTCGCGACTGCGCCGAGTCGCCGCCGACACGGCCTCGTCGAACGCCGCGCGCAGTGCGCGCGCTTCGAGAACGGCGATGCCGGCCGCAGTCGTTCCGTTGGGTGACGTCACCTGCGCGCGTAGGTCGGACGGCGGTCGACCTTGTGCGAGCAATTGCGACGAACCGACGAACAATTGACGAACGAGATCTTCGACCATGTCGCGTGAAAGTCCCGCGTTCACACCGGCATCGATGAGCGACTCGGCGACGAGGAACAGATACGCCGGGCCGCTACCGGTGAGACCGGTGATCGCATCGAGTTGCGATTCGTCGACGCGCACGACGATTCCGACCGAACCGAGAATCGATTCGGCCCACGCGATGTCGACATCGGTTGCATCGTTGCCGCCGGCGATCGCACTGGCCCCGGCACCCACGAGCGCCGGTGTGTTGGGCATGGCCCGCACCACGGCCACACCACGACCACAGGCTTGCTCGAGCGTGGCGATGGTGACTCCGGCGGCGATCGACAGGACGCGACGAGCCCCGGCTTTCACGGCGACTGCAGCCGCTACGGCGGCATCGGGAGGTTTGACCGCGATGATGGCCGCATCACAGCGATCGGTCGGCGTGAACGCGTCGATCACGCGAACGCCCGGGAACATCGAGCCCAGGACCTCGCGACGAGCCGCCACGACCTCGACCACCACCACGTCGGGGGCCGCCACCGCACCACTCTCGAGGAGGCCGCCGACCAGCGCGGCACCCATGTTGCCGCCTCCGATGACGACCAAGATCGACTGACTCATGCGATCACGCTAATCAGCCGAGTGAGCTCCGCCGGTACGACTTCCCGACCGCACCGGCGGAGCGGGTGAAGGTGGGAGCGAGTCACTCGTCGCGGAAGCGCGATGCGAAGCCGATTTTCAACAGCGGTCGGAAGCACTGCTCGACGTACGCGTAGGTGGAACCCACGATGCGGTCGAGTTCGGCCTCCGACAACGCCGACAGCGGAAGGTCACCGCGGAGGAACACCGCGTCCTCGGCTCCGATGGAGAAATGCGCACCGATCAATCTCTCGTTGCGTCGCAACAAGTTGTCGAACACCTCGAGCGCGTTCTCCTCGGGGGCTGGCATCACGTACGTCTCGTACCGCAGTGTGCGCTGGCCGAGGGTGATCCAGATGGTGGTGAATTCCTTCGACTCCCCCGCCATACGCACGTACCAGCGTGAGCGAAAGGCCGCCTCGGGCTCGGCGTGATCAATGGCCACGATGGCCGAGTTGGTGGAGCGCAGATTGCCGAGCCATTCGTCGATCTGCCGTTCGAGGACGGCGAGTGACTCGTCGTCGAACAGATCGCTCACGAGCAGTTGACGAGTGAGCGCGACGTGACGTCGGTGTAGAGACGGCGCAAGCGGGCGGCCGCGAAACTCCAGGTGTAGCGGCGGCCGAGTTCGGCGGCGGCGCTGCCCATCGCTCGCGCGCGATCGGTGTTGTCGAGCAACTCGCGCGTGTGTCGGGCGAAAACTTCGGGGTCGCGATCGGCCACTAAGAAACCGGTGCAGTCGTGTTCGACGAGCGAGAGCAAGCCTCCGACGGCGTTGGCCACCACCGGGATGCCACACGCCGCAGCTTCGAGCGCGACCAGACCGAAACTCTCGGAGCGGCTGGGCACCCACACCGCGTCGGCCGCGCGGTAGTAACTCGACAACATGTGGTGCGCCTGCGGCGGAACGAAGTGCACGCGATCGCGCAAGCCGAGCTGATTCACCAACTCGTGCACCGAGTCGACGTAGGCATCACCATCGGCACCACTCGATCCACCGACCACGTACAACGAAGCGTCGGAACGACCGAGGGCCGCCAATGCGCGCACGGCCACGTCGACACCCTTCAGGGGTTGGATGCGGCCCACGAACAACAACACGGGGCCATCGCCCATACCGAGCGCCTGACGCGCACCGCGACGATCGCCCGGTGTGAAGAACGCGTGCTCGACACCGGGGGCCACAATTTCCATGGCTCCGGGGGGTTTGCCGTACAGACGACGGAACTGATCTTCTTCTTCGTCGCACGACACGCAGATCGCATCGGCACAACCGATGATGGACGCCTCGATGCGCTCGCGACGTTCGGGTTCGGGATCGCCGCCCTCGGCCTTCACGCGAGCAAGCGTGTGGAACGTGCTGACGAGCGGAATGCCGACCTCGTGCTTGATGGAGTGCCCGGCGATTCCGGACAACCAGTAGTTGGCGTGCACCACGTCGGCCGGTCGGCGGCGAAGGTCGTCGAGTACGAAGTCGGTGAACTGCGGGACGACGCCTTCGAGTTCTTCCTTGCGCAGATCGAACGCACCGGCCGGCACGTGGACGACCGTGTGGTTGGGCTCGACGTGGATTTCACGCGGCAGGCCCGAACGCCACTCGCGGGTGTAGGTGGTGCATTCGACACCGGCGTGGGCGAGAGCCGCCACCAGTTCGCGCACGTAGACGTTCATCCCGCCCGAGTCGCCGACTCCGGGCTGGGCCAGCGGCGAGGTGTGGTACGAGAGCATCGCCACCCGCGTCATAGAAGGCTGAACCTATCGGCGGTCGCCGACGAACCCCTGATCGGCCCTCCGGGCCTGGTCAGCCCTGGAGCAACGAGTCGACCGAGGCGTCGCCATCGCGATAGCGACGGACCAACTCGGCGGTCAGCGCATCGATGCGCTCGAACAAGTCGCGACGACGACCGCTCTGAGCCACTTCGAACGCCACGAGACCGTCGTGCAAACGATCGAGGCCCGGCCCGTCGAGTTCGATCATCTCGTCGAATCCGAGTCGATCGCACAGCTGATCGAACTCGGTCACGAGCGGGTGATCGGCCGCCACCTCGGTGTCACGCGGAGGACGGGCCGACCCGGTGCTCGGTGCCGGACCGACGCCGGAGCGAATGATGTCGGCCACCGACGTGGACTCACCCGACGACAGACGATGACGAACCGCTTCGACGAGATCGATGCGACCCTGCGCGAGTCGGCGAACGAACGACACCGCGTCTTCTTCGTGGCGCAGACGATCGCGTTCGGCGCGCAGTTGGTCGAGGGGCATGTTCGACGCATCGTTCGCGTGAGAGCTCATCGACATCCTCCTGACACCGGAGGCAATACTGCCACTTCGTCGCGGTCGGAGACAGGAGTGTCGACCGGAACGGCCTCGCCGTTCAACCACACGCGACACGTCGGCAGGATTCGTTCGAAATCGGCGCCGTACTTGCGCACCGCGGCGTCGATCACCTCGGCCACGGTGCGACCGTCGAGAGAATCGCGACCGGTTCCGGCCGCCTCACGAGCCTGGGCGAAGAGCCGGACAGTGGCCACGGGCGAAGCGTACCGGGGGATACCGTGAACAGCCGTGACGACGACCCGGGTGCTCGTGCTTCGACACGGCCAGAGCGAATGGAACGCGGTGGGTCGTTGGCAAGGACAGGCCGATCCGCCGCTCACCACACTGGGGCGTCTGCAAGCGCGACAGGCCGCACAACTTCTCGCCGCCGAATGTCCGCCGTTCGACCTCGTGATCTCGAGCGATCTCGGACGCGCCAGTGTGACCGCCGATCTCATCGCCGAGACGGTGGGCTGCGCCACTCGCCGCGTCGACGCACGTTGGCGCGAGAACGCCGCTGGCGACTGGCAAGGTCTCACGCGCCAGGAGATCAGCAGTGGTTGGCCCGGATGGCTCGACTCCGGGCGTCGGCCCGACAACTTCGAGTCGGCCGACTCCACTCGCGAACGAGCTCTCGCCGCGTTCACCGACATCGCGCAGTTCCATGGAGGTGGCTGCGTGCTCGTGGTGTCGCACGGTGGCGTGATTCGTATTCTGCGCCGTCATCTCGCCGGCAAGGAGCATCGCTTCCCGAATCTCGGCGGTTCGTGGTTCGAGCACGACCTCGCCGACGGGTGGCGAGCCGGTTCGCTGTTGTTCCCGCTCGAGTTGGTGGCCGAGGAACTGAAGAACACCGGGGCCGTCGAGTGACCGAGGGGCCGGCGTACCAGCCGTCTCTCTTCGACAGTGCGTTCGACGTGCGCGTCATCCGTTCGAAGCGACGCAAGCGCAGTGTGGCGGCGCGGCTCGACGGTCGACTCATCACCGTCACCATCCCGGCCTGGATGAGCAAACACGAAGAGAGCGAATCGGTTCGCGAGATGATCAAGCGCTTCGAGCGTAAGACCGCGACCATGTCGGTCGATCTCGTGGAGCGTGCTCGCAAGTTGGCGTCCACCTATCGATTGCCCGAGCCCGCGTCCATCGAGTGGGCCGACGATCTCACGGCGGTGTGGGGCCTGTGCACTCCGTCCACGGCGCACGTGCGCGTGTCGGCTCGTCTGGTCGGATTCCCGATGTGGGTCCTCGACTACGTGATCGTTCACGAACTCGCACACCTGGTCGTCGATCGCCACGACGCCGAGTTCTGGAAAGTGGTCAATCGCTACCCGAAGGCCGAGCGAGCGATCGGCTACCTGATCGCCAAGAGCGGAAGTGACGACGATCAGTGCTGAACCGAATTCTCGACGAGTCGTACCCGACCGAGACCCGTCAGCACGTCGTCGCTCTGACGGTTGCGCGTCTCAACGCCAATGCGTGCTTCCGATTCGCGCCACCGTTCCTCGCCAGCATCTCCGACGACTTCGACGTGAGTCTCGGACGCCTCGGTATCGCACTCATGATCACCGAGTTCACGATGATCGTCGCCCCCTACCTCGGGTCGATCGTCGATCGTCTGGCCCGTCGCACGTCGATGGCCGGCGGTCTTCTCGGCGTCACCGCGGCCACCGCCTTGGCCGCGTCCAGTCCCAACCTCGTCGTCTTCACCATCGCCATCGCCGTCCTCGGTGCGTCGAAGTTGGTCTTCGACGTGGGGCTCACCGCCTGGATCAACGACCACGTCGACTACGAACGTCGCGGTCGCGTGGTCGGCATCACCGAGACGTCGTGGGCGCTCGGATTGCTTCTGGGTGTGACCATCATGGGGCTGGTCGCCTCGGCCACGTCGTGGCGGTGGGGTTACGTGGCCGGCGCCGCTGGCACCGCGATCATGACTCTCGTCGTCGCCTCACGACTTCGTGACGACGAGGTTCGATCCGACACGTCACGACGTGACGAAAACAAAGCACCCATGCCGTCACACGGCTGGTGGGTCGTCGGCTCGATGTTCTTCTTGATGGCGGCCAGCCAGTGCATGTTCGTCACGTTCGGCTCGTGGCTCGAAGACGAATTCGGATTCGACGAAGCCCGCATCGCCGCGGTCGCCTTCGGACTCGGCGCGTTCGAGTTGTTCGCGTCGATCACGAGTGCTCGTCGCACCGACGTGTGGGGCAAGGAGCGCAGCACGGCCCTGGGCGCAGCGTTGATCGTGCCCACCGGTCTGCTGTTCTGGGTCGGTCACACCAACGAAGTGAGCGGGCTCGTTCTGTTGGCCTTGTTCTTGCTCGGTTTCGAATTCGCGATCGTGAGCCTGCTTCCGCTGGCCGCCAACGCGATCCCCGAATCACCCGGGCGTGGTCTCGGATTCGCCATCGGCGGCGGAACCATGGGTCGAGCCGTGATGTCGTTCGTCGCGACGGCGACGTACGACGCCCACGGCATCGAAGTTCCGGCCACGATCGGCGCGGGTTGCGCGCTTCTGGTGATCGTGTGTTTGCGGGTGCACTCGGTGGTCACCCGCGTGGCGGTCTGATCAACCGCGGTAGCCGTTGGTGATCGGCAGACGACGGTCCTTGCCGAAAGCCTTCTCGGTCACGCGCACTCCGGGTGGGCACTGACGTCGTTTGTATTCGTTGATGTCGACCAAACGAGCGATGCGACGAACGACGTCGCTCGGTAGTCCGATCTCGATGATCTCGGCCGCGGTCATGTCGCGTTCCACGTACATCTCGAGGACCGCATCGAGAACGTCGTACGGCGGAAGGCTCTGATCGTCGCGTTGATCGGGCCGGAGCTCGGCCGACGGCGGCTTGGTGAGCACCGACTCGGGGATCACCTCGGTGCCCGCGCGCTCGTTGACGAATCGACTGAGCGCGAACACGTCGGTCTTGAACACGTCCTTGATGACCGCGTAGCCACCCACCGAGTCGCCGTAGATGGTGAAGTAACCGACGGCCATTTCGCTCTTGTTGCCGGTGGTGAGAACCATCCACCCGAACTTGTTCGACAACGCCATGAGGATCTGGCCTCGGCAACGACTCTGCAGATTCTCCTCGGTCAGATCGGCCGAGCGTCCGGTGAAACTCGGCTCGAGCATCTCGAGATACGCCTGGAAGGCCGGTTCGATGGAGATGGTGCGCACGTCGATACCCAATTCTTCGGCCAAGGCGTACGCATCGTCTTTCGAACCTTGCGACGAATAGCGCGAGGGCATCGACACACCGTGCACGTGCTCGGCGCCGAGTGCATCGACGGCCACGCACGCCACGAGGGACGAGTCGATTCCGCCCGACAATCCGATGACCACGTCGGTGAAGCCGTTCTTGCGTACGTAATCGCGGGTGCCGACCACCAGGGCTTCGTACAACTCGGCCAGGTCGGTGACGACGGGTTCGATGACCGACTCGCGACACGGTCCGTCGGCTCGTGAGGTCGACGACAGAACGGTGACGGGCAGCGTCGGGTTCGCGGGCGTGTCGGGAACGTCGAGATCGGCCACGAGCAGGCCGTCGGTGAAGTTGGCCAATCGACCGACGAGTGCGCCGCTCGTGTCGAACAACATCGAACCGCCGTCGAACACCAACTCGTCCTGTCCGCCCACTTGATTGACGTAGACGATCGCACACGCGTTCTCGCGCGCCCGACGGGCCAGCATGATTTCGCGATTGGCCGACTTGCCGCGGTGATACGGCGACGAGTTGAGACTCAGATTGAGTTGCGCTCCACCAGCCGCCTGTTCGGCCACCGGCCCATCGGCGTACCAGATGTCTTCGCAGATGGAGATCGCGACACGAACACCCGCAATCTCGTAGAGGTGATGCGCGCCCGACCCGGGCGTGAACGTGCGTTCTTCGTCGAACACGTCGTAGTTGGGAAGGAGTCGCTTGCGATACACACCGTGCACGGCACCGTGGCCACACACTGCGGCGGCGTTGTGAATCACGGGGCGACCCGTGGCCGAGTGCGTACCCGAGCCGACGTCGACGAAACCAACGATCGCGATGCAGTCGCCGGTCTCCTTGGCGATGTCGTCGAGAACGGTGCGCGTGTCGCGCACGAAACCGGGCTTCAGAACGAGATCTTCGGGTGGATAACCGGTGACCACCAGTTCGCTGAACACCACGACGTCGCATCCGGCCTCGGACGCCCGGCGATACGCATCGAGCACCAGGGCTCGGTTGCCGACGAGATCGCCGACCACGGGGTCGAGCTGGGCCAGCCCGATGCGCAAAGAGGCCACGGGGACGAGGCTAACGGCGGCCTGGTCGTGGCCCGGGCGAGAAAAGTCGTGCTGAGCAGGCTGGATTCGCCACACTCGCCGGGTCGGCCCGGCCGTCCGGCGGCATGGTTCACACAGCGTTCACAGTTGGGCAAAGGGAAAGAAACGGATTTCTGCGAGATTGTGCGCGCCCCATACAGACCCGGCGCCGTGCCGGACCATCACCCCCTGGAGGACCCGTGGCCTACCAAGCCGAATACATCTGGATCGACGGCACCGAGCCGACGCCCCTTCTTCGTTCGAAGACGAAGATCCTGGCCGACGACGTGACGACGCCGCCGATCTGGGGATTCGACGGATCGTCGACCAACCAGGCGCCCGGAGACAAGTCCGACTGTGCTCTGCATCCGGTGTTCACCTGCCCCGACCCGATTCGCGGCGGCAAGAACATTCTCGTTCTGTGCGAAGTCATGCTCGCGCAGACCGGTGCACCGCACCCCACCAACACGCGCGCTGCCTGCGCCGACGCGGCCAAAAAGTTCGCCCCTGACGAGATGATCTTCGGCATCGAGCAGGAATACACGATGCTGCGTCCCGATGGTTCTCCGCTCGGGTTCCCCACCAACGGCTTCCCCGCTCCACAGGGTCCGTACTACTGCGGCGTCGGCGCCGGCCGCGTCGTGGGTCGCGACATCATCGAAGAGCACACGCAGGCGTGCCTCGACGCTGGTCTGCTCATCGAAGGCACCAACGCCGAAGTGATGCCCGGTCAGTGGGAGTTCCAGATCGGCGCCGCTGACGCGCTCACCGTGAGCGACCACCTCACCGTGGCTCGCTGGTTGTTGCATCGCATCGCCGAGGACTACGACGTGGTGATCAGCCTCGCCGCCAAGCCGCAGAAGGGCGACTGGAACGGCGCCGGTGCACACACCAACTTCTCCACCAAGGCCATGCGCAACGACACCGACATGAAGGCCATCACCGCCGCCTGCGAGGCGATCGGCAAGAAGGTCATGTTGCACGTCGAGAACTACGGCCACGACATCCAGAGCCGTCTCACGGGTCACCACGAGACCGCTCCCTGGAACAAGTTCAGCTACGGCGTCTCCAACCGTGGCGCGTCCATTCGTATTCCGTGGACGGTCGAGAAGACCGGCCGCGGCTACGCCGAGGATCGCCGCCCGAACGCCAACATGGATCCGTACGTCGTCACGCGCCTCTTGGTCGAGACGGTGTGCGGGGGCTGATGGGGCAACGTCGCCACTGAAGAGGGCCGGGGAAACCCGGCCCTCTTGCTTTTCCGGCCCGAATTCACGGGGTCAACGGCAGACTGCAGGAGTGAACATGCTCGAACAGCAGCGCGATTACGTCTTGCGCACCGTCGAAGAACGCGGAGTCCGTCTCATCCGACTCTGGTTCACCGACGTGCTCGGCAACTTGAAGAGTTTCGCCATCAGCCCGGCCGAGCTCGAGAACGCTCTCGAAGACGGCATGACGTTCGATGGTTCGTCCATCGACGGCTTCTCGCGAATTCAGGAAAGCGACGTGCTTGCCATTCCCGATGCGAACACGTTCGTGACGCTTCCGTGGGCCGATGCCAAGGCTCCCGAGGCGCGCGTGTTCTGCGACATCCACCATCTCGATGGTTCGCCGTTCGGCGGTGACCCACGCCAGGTGTTGCGTCGCAATCTTCAGCGCGCGCACGCGATGGGTCTCGACTTCCTCATCGCGCCCGACATCGAGTTCTTCTACTTCGCTCCGCCCGAGCCCGGCCAACCGCCGCGTGTTCTCGACGAAGCATCGTTCTTCGATCTCACCACCACCGACGTGACCGGCGGTCTTCGCAAGGAGACCATCCGCACGCTCGAGACCATGAGCATCCCGGTCGAGTACTCGTTCCACGAGGACGCGCCGTCTCAGCACGAGATCGATCTGCGCCACACCGATGCCCTCACCATGGCCGACAGTGTCATGACGTTCCGTCTCGTGGTGAAAGAAGTGGCCGCCACGCAGGGTGTGCACGCCACGTTCATGCCCAAGCCGCTCGAAGGTGTTCAGGGCAGCGGCATGCACCTGCACATGTCGTTGTCGAACGCCAACGGCAACGCGTTCTATTCGGCCGACGACCCGTACAACCTGTCCGAGACGGCCAAGCGATTCATGGCCGGCCTTCTCTTCCACGCCAGTGAAATCACGGCCATCACCAACCAGACCGTCAACTCGTACAAGCGTCTCGTCCCGGGTTTCGAAGCGCCGGTTCACGTGTCGTGGGCTCGCAACAACCGCAGCGGTCTCATCCGCGTGCCGGTTCCCAAGCGGGCCAATCCGCTGGCCACGCGCATCGAGTACCGCTCGCCCGATCCGGCGTGCAATCCGTATCTCGCGTTCTCGGTCATCCTCGCGGCCGGTCTGCGCGGTATCGAGCAGGGATACGAACTCCCGGCCGAGGCCGACTCGAACCTGTTCGAGATGGGTGACGACGCTCTCGGCAAGCTCGGTATCGAGCAGTTGCCCCAGTCGCTGGCCGAGGCGTTGCGCGTGATGGAGTCCTCGTCGCTCGTGTACGAGACCCTCGGAGAGCACATCTTCGAGTGGTTCCTGCGCAACAAGCGCTCCGAGTGGCGCGGCTACAAGACGCAGGTGACACCGTTCGAACTGCAGAGGTATCTGCGCTCCACCTGACATGACTTCCGACCTGATCGCCGTTTTCCCCGAGTCACCTCCGCCCGAATTGGTGCGGACGCTCGATCTCGCCGGCTATCGCTGGAAGTCGTTCGCCTCGGCTGACGACGTCACCAAGGCCGAGCCGTCCGACGGCTGGACCGGAGCCGTCGTGTGCGCCGATCACGACATCGATGCGGCCTGGAACTTCTGCCGTGCTCTGCGCAAGCGTGACACCGCCAACGCTCCCCTGCTTCTTCTGGTGTCGGGGGCCCAACTCGACGATCTCACGTTGCGCGACGAACTGTTCGACGACTTCTGTCTGGTGCCGTTCCATCCGCGCGAACTCGAGGCTCGTCTACGGCACCTCTTGTCGTACACGCAGAGTGCTCCGCGACCCGACGTGGTCGACTACGGACAACTCGTGCTCAATCTCGAGACGTATCAGGCCTCGGTCGATGGTCGACCGCTCGATCTCACGTACATGGAGTACGAACTCCTCAAGTTCCTCGTGACCAACCCGGGCAAGGTGTTCTCACGCGAGATGTTGTTGTCGCGCGTGTGGGGTTACGAGTACTACGGCGGTGCGCGT
>Ga0194122_10000452_pt1 | contig 61766 bp, 80 predicted proteins | sample TA2MahCa10mmetaG_FD_155487 | JGI IMG/M metagenome (GOLD analysis project Ga0194122, IMG submission 155487) | Freshwater microbial communities from Lake Tanganyika, Tanzania - TA2015021 Mahale Deep Cast 10m | ecosystem: Environmental > Aquatic > Freshwater > Lake | place: Tanzania: Lake... | reverse complement strand
AGGGACCACGGCCCAGGGCTCACGATACGGCGGCCACGCCCTGGCGCAGCACGGCCCGGGGACCCCGGGCCAGGTTTCCGATAGGCCAGGGACCGGCCACCAGGCGGCCGACGTAATGGCCAGCAGGCCAGGCGCTGCAGGGCCTGGCGCATGCGATACGGGGGCAGGCATTACGCCCAGGTGACCAGGCGCAAAAAAACCGGGCACGCGGGCCCGGTTTCGGTGTGATGCGGCGTAATGCCGCGAGGGTTCAGGCCAGGCCCAGCTCGGCCCTGGTGACGTCGCGCAGCCAGCGCGGGCCGAACCGGTTCCGGACCTGGCGCAGCAGGTGCCCGGCGGGCTCGCTCGCGTCGGTCCCGGCCAGCCAGGCGGCGGCCAGCTCGGCGCGCCAGGCGCGGCCGTGCCTGGTGGCGAATGCGGCCACGGCGGCGAGCTGCTCGGCAGTCGGCCCGGCCATGCGGGCCAGGATCACGTCGGCAGTGTCGCGGGCGTCCTGGCGATCGTCGGTGTGATACTCGCTCACCAGGCGGCCGGATGCGTCCCAGGCCTGGACGCGATACTCGGACCAGTCCCGATCGAACCCGATCCGGACGCGGCCCACGTCCTGGACGGCCACCACCTGCACCAGGCGGCCCACTACAGCGGCGGGGCGGCTCATGCTACACCCCCGGCCAGCTCGGCCAGCTCGGCGGGATCGCCCAGGGTCCAGGGGGCGGCCTGATAACCTGGCAGCAGGTGATCCGGTACGTCGCGCAGGACCCCGGCGGCCCGCTCGCGGGCGGCCTTGATCACGGCGCGCAGCACGTGCCAGGCGTCGGATTTTTCCCAGCTCGCCCAGTCGCTGGCCTGGTAGTCCAGGCAGGCGCAGGCCTTGACGATGTTGACGGGGCGCAGCTCGCCCAGGGCGGCCACCTGGTAGCCCCCGAATGCGGGGCATTCGTCCTGATAACGGCCCTGGTATCGCTCGGCGAATGCGCGCCGATTCGCAGCGGCCAGCAGCTCGGCGGCCACGGGGGCAGCAAACGGCAGCGGCACGGCGTGCAGCTCGGCCCAGGTGATCAGGGTGTTGACGTGGTAGTCGGTGACGATTAAGCAGCTCATAAGGTCTCACTTTCTTTCTGTATACGTGCGACGGTGCACGGTGACATTTTCGCCCGAAATTCGCGGCGTAGTCAATCGGGCAAAAAAAACGGGGCCACGCGGGCCCCGTCCAGGTGCAGCAGCTCGGCCAGGTCAAGCGGCCAGCAGCTCGGCGGCGCGCGCCTTGAGTGCGGCCCCGGATCCAAACCAGGCGGACTCCATCCGGGTATTATTTGAGCGGCCCCGCTCATGATCCACTAGCTCGGTGACGGCGTTAAGCATGGCCCAGCGAGTACCGGCCACGCCCGGCAGGTCGGACCCGATCGCCCGGCCGTCGAACAGCTCGCGGATCCGGCGGAATGCTTTCGACTCGCGGACGTCCAGGTCGGCACGGTGCCAGGGTTTCAGCAGCTCGGCCAGGAAATCGTCGGCCTGCTCGGTCGACATCGGCACGGCGGCGAGCTGGCGGGATTGCACCAGAAAATTTTCCCAGGCATTCGCGACGATCCCAAGCTGCAGGCGGACGGCCTCACGCTCAAATTTTTCCGAATGCAGCACGCGCACGGCGCTGGCCAGGTAGCCCCGCGACGTCTCGGCCTCGCCCTTGATCACGCGGCCCTGGGAATATCCGCCCACGGCGGCGGTGATGGTGTTATTGCATACCACGCGAATGGCGGTGAATTTCGCCACGGTGGCCATGGTCCCGTCGTACGACGTGCCCAGCAGCAGGTAAGGCTTTACCAGGTCCCGATCCACCACGGGGGCAGCATCGCCCACGCTGGCCAGGGCCCAGACGCGTTTCCCGTCCGATAACGCGCCCGCCGTTTCAAGCTGGAATCCGCCCAGGTCCACCAGCTCGCGAAAAAATTCCATCACTTCGCCCGGCTGGACCACGTGGTACCCGTCCGAAACCACGGCCAGGGGCGCGCCGGTGTCGGACCGGCTCAGAACCTTACGATTCGGCCAGGTTTGCAGCTCGGTGGTGGCGGGGGTGTAATACTTAACCGGGGACTCAATCACTGTGTAGCCTAGCCCGGCCTCGCGGGTCCAGGTTTCAATACTTGCGCCAGGTGTAAGGGCCTGGCCCAGACCGTGCCAGGGTGTCGCGCCGGTGTAGGCCATTGCAGCGGTGCCGGTGGTGATATCAATCATGTGCGCCATTTTGCTTTCTCACTTTCTCAGGTATACGTGCGGGATTGCACGGTTTGAATTTTCGCCCGAAATTCGCGGGGGTGTCAAGCCTCCGCAAAATCAGGGGGCGGGCACCAGCTCGGCGGACCTGGCCACGCGGGCGGGCATGCGCCAGGTGGCCCCGAATCCGTCCAGCACGCGCCAGCCACGGCGGCCCAGGGACTCGGCCAGGGTGTACTCGCGGCCGTCGCGCATGCGCAGGCGGGCACCAGGGACCAGGGCAGGCCTGGCGGATTTTTTCGCATGATATTCGCGGACCCGCTCGCGCCATTGTGCGGCCCAGCCCTCGCGCTCGGCGTGCGGGGCGTCCAGGTAAGCCAGGGGGCAGTCGACGGCGCAGGGCCCGACGGTTTCGTCCAGGTCTTTATACCCCCAGCCCGCGCCCCGGGAACCCTGCAGCAGGTCCAGGCCGATCCAGTGCAGGCCGGTGGCCCGCTCGCGGATCAAATACCAGTGATGAGAACCCGATGCGCAGGTGCGCACCAGCTCGAATTTTTCACCGAATCGCTCGGGGCGGCGCAGGTGCTGCACCAGGGATTCACGCGTCGGCGTAGTGTAGGGAAAAGTCCAGCCCATAATTTAGCCCTCCCGCCCAGCGCGCAAATAGTCCAGCTCGAATTCCAGGACATCGGCAGCGGCGGGCCAGAGTAAGCCCGAAAACGGGCCCGCGCCCTCGTAAGGCGGTTTTTTAATTTCGGCGATTACCAGGGGCAGCAGGCGATGCACTGCCGCGTCCCAGCTCGCGCCCTGCAGGAATGCGTCGCGCGCCTGGTGCCGGGCGGCCTCGGTGGCCTGATCACTGATCACGGCCTGGGCGATTTCTGACGGTTTCATGGTTTGCTCACTTTCTGACTGTATGCGCGGGGACGTCCCCCGCGCTGCTAGTGTATCGCAAAAAATCTCGGGCGCGCAAGCTCAAAAAATTTCGCGGCCAATATCGCCCGCCACGTGGTGGCGCAGCAGGGACCCAGGGGGCAGCGAACGAGCGAATGCGCGCAGGGTTTCGGCGTCATTCGGCGCACCGGTTTTTTTCGTCCTGTGCCACTGAATCGCTGTTTTACCCCCGGCCGCATAGCATCCGCCGGACCCGGTGCCGACGCGTTTCGCGCTGGCCCCGTGCGCGACGAAAACGATCACATAATCCCGCTCGCCACGTGCGCACAATGGGCGGCCACCGCCGCAGCTCGCGCAGGTGACGTGCTCGACGGTTTCGGCCGGGCAGCGAACGAACCGGACGCCCTGGATTTTTTTCGGCCAGGTGTCGGCGGTGTCGGCCGGTGCAGCGTATACGGCCGGGCGGCCCAGCTCGACGGTGCGCACGGCCTCGCGGACATCGTCGCAGCTCGCATTGATCACGGTCTCGCGTTTTTTCGGGATCGGCAGGGCCTCGGCCGGGAAATGCGAATAAGTCCAGGCCTGGCCATTACGGGGCACGGCCTCGCGCAGGGCGTCCAAATAAGCGACGTCCACCTGGTGCGTGCCGGTCTCACTTTTCGGATGCAGGGCGCAAGTTTTCGGGCAGGTCCCGAACGTCTCATGTACGCCCGCGCGGTACGTGACGGCGATGGGGCCGGTTTTGCTATTGCTCGACGTGGTGACGGTTTTCAGCATAATCTTTCTCGCTTTCTCACTGTATGGCCGACGGGGAAATCCCGACCGGTCCGCGTAGTGTATCGCAAAAAATCTCGGGCGCGCAAGCCCCCGCGAATCACCCGCCAAAAAATCGGCCGATCAGGGCCATGCGTAGCAGGCGCAGCAGGTCCCCGGCCGTGGACGGGGCGCGCTTTGGTTTCGGGGGCACGTACACAACCCCCCGCTGGATTTTCTGGCGCATCGTGCGCCGGTTTTGCCTGTAATGCATTGGTTCCCTTAATTTCTCACTTTCTGATTTTTCACTCGACCAGGCGGTGGCGCAGCATATGCCACCGTACGCGAGCAAGCGGCCAGCGGTCCACCGGGGGCGTGTCAATCCCCAGGTGGTGCAGGTCCATCACTTGCGCGCCACGGTATAGCAGCAGCTCGGCCTTCAATGCCGACGTGGTCCCGGGCGGATGATACTGCACTAAGACGAACGTCGGCGCACCCAGGTCCGCATGCTTCGCATGAAATGCGACTTGGTGCGGGCTCAGATTTATTTTTCGCCCGCGTTTCACCACCTTCAGCTCGATCGTGGCGAAATGCCCGGACCCCTTAAATGCCACCAGACAGTCAGGTATTCCCAGATTCACCCTCGACTCGATCCGCGTGATGTGGCAGTCCGCCAGGTTCTCCCGAATCCGCCGATACAGTCCCGCCTCTGGTTTCACTGCCATTTTTTAATGCCTCTTCTGCGTTGAATTCTGGATCGTGCTCGATCGTGCGCACGGCGTCCGCCGGGTCCAGGTCAATAATCGCCGTCGGTGGCGGCCCGCCGTACAGCTTTTTGATTTCCTCCAGCTTGCGCATAACCTCTTCTTTCGACATCGAATCGATCGTACCGAATCGAACCTCTTTTCGCTCGACGTAGATCGTGCCCAGTGCCTGGCCTCGCCGGTACTCAGCCTGCACGGCCGCACCATATGCCCCGGCCTGCAGCGCAGCGTCGCGAATTTTTTGCAGGTCTTTCATATGCCGCTCGAACGTCGTCCCGTACTTCGCATTCAGCTCGGCGCGATAAGACTGAATCGCAGCGACCACGTGCGGCGATATTTCCGCATTCGTCAGCTTCCAAGCCTTCGTTTTCGCAGACTTCTCTGGATACCCAGCGCGGATCGCGGCCTCCTTCATCGTGATCTCGCCATCACCTGATACCAGCTCCTGCACAAACTTCCATTCGCGCCCGGTCAGTGTCCGCTGCCGCTTCAACGGCGCGACCTTCGTCGTCAGGCGCTGCTGCAGCTTATTGCCCAGGATCGGGGGCGTATTGAAAACGTCTTTCTTGCTCATGCAACTCTCCGGCAGATCCATTCGCCCTCGGTCCGCTGGCGCACGCTAAACTTCTTTGCCTGGTCTCGGCGATAGAACGACTTCAGGGCGTCCCTGGCGGCCATAGCATCCCGATGCGTGACCAGGACAAAGTAGTCACCCAGCACCATGTACTTAAACGGGTACTTCGCTCGACCGCTCAGAGCGTTGCGCCGCACCGCATGCTCCCGGGGCTCGATCCCGGCCGTCTTCACCTCTTCGTCTCTCAACGGCATCTTGCCCTCCAAAGTACCCAGATCAGTGTACCTCAATAAAGTACCCATGTAAACACCTGGCCATCATCAATTTCGCGTTTCTATATAAGGGTACTTCCTGCGAAAAAAAAAATTTAAAAAAAAAATTTGAGCCGCGCGCGCACCCCGTAAATTCCTTACACCTCACGCTTATACAACAAGTACCGTGATCCGTGAACCCTTGTCCTGTCTACGTTCTTACGGCATTACGCTTATTACGGTACTTTTCACACAAAAAAACTGAAATCACTTTTTTTACAGGAAATACCTCTATATAACCACCCCGCCGACGTAATGAACCCGTTTTCTTAGGTACTTTTATTACGTCCACGAAACCCCCTAAAAGTACCCCGTTCCGGCCGTAATTCACCTCGTTTCGCGGACCACGAATTTTTGGCCAGATTTGGAGTGTGGTATAATATAGGTACTTCGGTCATTTTGATCGGGGTACTTTGTTCTTTAACATACAGGAGAAAGCAATGAAAAAGACCAATCGCGTCTGGATCGAACTCGAACTACCTTCGCGTGACGAACCCCAGCTCGGGCATGGCCGGGCCGCTGCAGCCAGTCAGATGCTGCGAAAACTTGGGGTAGACACAGGTAAGCATTACAGCCCTGTCTGGTTTGACGAGAAAAAGTGGCGTTATGCCTTTGTCCTAGATTCCGCAGGCAGCTTTGTCTGGGCCTCGGACCATGGTCACTGGTTCAATCTAGACTACCTGGCCAAGTAAGGCCAATTCCGCAGGGGGACCCCACCAGGGTCCCCCTTAATTTTTGGCAAGATTCCTGTAAAGTCCTACTATGCTCCCCGAACCTGCCGACCCATCCAAAGTAGTACAGACTGCACTCGGGGGCATCCGGGAGGCCATCAAGGCCGGGCGGGAGATTCATGAGACCGCCAAAGAGGTCAACGCGTTCCTGGATGAAGAGGCTCGGGCGAAAGTGGCCTGGCGCAAGAAACAGCAAGAAGTCCAGCGGCGCGGGGACATGATGTATATCGACGCCATCAACGAGTACAGGATTCTGGCCGGTATCAAAGCTCAGAAAGATCAGGCGTTTAAACAAATAGAGAAAGAGTTTGGGCGTAAGGCAATACAAGAAGTCAACGATTTAGAGGTAAGACTGCGGCGGGAACGCAAAGAGTTACAAAAGGAATATGACTCAGAGCGCAAGGCTTCTAGGAATACGTGGTTGATAATTATTTTGATTTCAGCCTTGGTTTACGGAATCCTTAAAACAACAAAGGTTTGGTGATGGCAGGAAAAGAAATGATTTACAGCACGGTGACGTAAAAAAGGGCCACGTGGCCCTTTTCTTTTACCGCTGCTCCCGCAGCATTACCAATGCTTCAGCGATGGCCGCCTGGGCCCCGTCGATTAGCTCCGTGGCCATGATGGTGGCGTCCGACTGATCGACATCCATGCCGGTGCTGGATAAGCGCAGCATTGCAGCGATGCGTCGCAATCTTACCAGCGCCAGCTCGATCGCCTGCTGCTCCATGGGCACTGGCTCATGTGCAAACAGCAGGCCTGCCTGCTCGGCGTTTTCTTTGCGGACCCACCGATACTTGTACCCAGGACCTGGCTCGGGTGCCGGGGGCATTGGGACTGCGGTTTTCTGAACCCTGGTCCGTAGTGCTTTCTTCCCTGGCGGCCGACCTCGGCGCTTGGGGGCTTCAACTGCTTTCTTTGCTCGTGCCATTTTTTGGCTCCTTTGGTTTAATGGGAATCATCTTCCCGGTTCTCTGCTCAAGCTCCACAAGCGCGACGGCGCGTTTCATGTCTTGCACGGTGATGACGTCCATCTGCGCGTCGTGCAGCTCCAGCAGTTCGTTGAGTGCCGTGATCTCTGGGCCTCGGCACAAGAATCGTTTCGTCGCGGCCCCGCGACTACACACTTCGTAGAGCGCCTCGCGCCCTGCGTCCATGTACTGTTTGAATTGCGTCCCGAAACCCATGCGCAAGAGGGCGTGGACGATATTGTTCATAGCGATCAGCTTGTCCATGTCCTCTTTGTCCGCTTGGCCTTTGGTCAGGCGGTTCATAGCCATGTGGTTTCTGATCTTCAGGTTGATCAAGTAGTCGTCGTGCTTGGCCACGGGCATGAGGCTCTCCAGCACGTAGCCCAGGGGATTTTGCAGAACAGGTTTTGGGCGATACTTGCTGCGCTTGCGCATCAGCAACCTCTCTCGGAAGTTTGGATAAGTATCTTTACGGGCTCGGATTGTGTGGGCAACGCGCCACCTGCTGCGTATTGCAGTGCCGCCTTTCGGGTGCGAAAGGTCAGGACCTTGTAGGACTCAAACCAGTGCATGTCGACGCGCCCGACCAGGCGTCCGTTTTTCGCGCGCAGGGCCCAGCATTGCAGACGATTTTTTTGGGTCATACGTCATTCACCATGTGCCGTGATTCGAGAGGCCTGTCCCATGCATCGACTGCAGGTGCCAGGTGTTGCGTGTTCCGTGATTTGCGCTGCCTGAACTTAAAGAAGTTCTCAAGCTCAGGCTCGTTCTTGGCCAACTCACGGGCATACAAGGCGCGGTAGTTGTTGTTCAGCTTAAACCCGTCCGCGTCGCGTGCATCCAGGAAGACTTCGTAGCGCAGCGTCTCGTAAAGGCCACCGATGCCGTAGTGGTGCACACCGGCTCGGCGCACGGCCAGCGCCAGCTCCCGCAGCCGTCGGTACACCCATGGATTCTCGGCGTGGAATGTCGCAAACATCGCGGCAATGCGATCGTCGGGCTCGTTGTCCATCTCGGGCATGCGCTTTTCGTAGGCGTCGTTGCTCATTTAACCTCCTCCATGTAGTTGAAGATGATCTCGTCGACCTTGTTGTGATCGGTCAGCTTCATCTTATTCTCCAGCCACGGTGCGGGCCTGCCACGCATATCAAGAATGTCCCAGGACCCGCAGCCGCCCTCGGCGGGGTAGCAGCGGTCCGGGGGCCCTGACACGTAGGCCGGGAGATATGCTTCGTAATTGATGACGCCGATGATGCAGGGGATGCCGCACACGCGAGCTTCGATTTTGGCGATGTAGCTTTGTGTGGGATTCGTGTTCATGCCATCACCTTCAGTGCGTTCTCATCAAGCGTGTCCTTGCTGTATACGCTAATGCAGACCTCGCCCTTGTCTGTCTTGATGGTAATTTCACGCCAGAAGTAGTCGCCGCTACTGCTCTCGTGTGTCTCACCCATCTCAATGCGCACTACGTCGCGCACGTCTAAATTGATGTCCATTGCTTTCTCCTTTCTAAAATGGTGCAGGTTCGATCTTACTCCAGTCAATACCAGGCTTGGCAAGTCGTGAACGCTTGATCTTCACCGTGATGTACTGATATTCGTCGCCAGGCTTGTCCCACACCCAGCGAATCACATGCCCCAATTCATCTAAAATCCCGTATTTAACCATTGCTTTCTCCTTTCTTGCGATACAGTGTATCGTAAATCTACCACAAATTCTACTGCATTTTCTTCCTAATTTTCGGGTCACTACCCACCAGCATCGAGGTCAGGTAATTGATGACCACGGGCAGGGGCACCGCTTCAGAAAAGGTGATCTCCTGTAAGTCCCCCAGGTCACGCTTCGCGTCAGAGATGACGGGACCGAACAGCTCATACTCCACCCCGTCGATCTTCATCAGCACAATCTGCATCATCGGGACCTTGTCACGATCCATTACATGCTTTATCAGCTTCACGAGCTTTTCTTTCTGCGATGAGTTCATCAGAGCACTCCTGGTCCATCGTAAGAATAAACAACAGTGAACACACGGCGTGTGCAAGGTGCGGCAGTCCACTTTCTCGATCGTCTGGTTCGCCCTGTAGGTAGGCGCTGAGATGGCGCAGTGCAGCGGCCGGGTATCGCTCCTCGGCACGTTTCACCTGTCGCCAGTTGTCTGGGCCGTATTTGTCAGCTCCGTACGTCAGGACGCGCACAACATCATCCAGGCCGCGAAAGGGCAGGAGGTCATAGCGCATCTTGCCCTGGTCGTATTTTTTGCCTTCCATGGTCATACCGGAATGAAGGCAGGCTGTTGCGGCAGGAACAAGTAGCCCCCAATCCCCACCAGGTAATCCTCGTGCATCGTTGGGCACGTGGCCCACTGCCGTGTGTTTGCGGCGGGGTCCGCGCTAACGGGTTCGGGAGGCACGATCGGTGGTTCGATGTCATGGATAAGGCCACAGTGCGGGCACAACACCCGCGTGTTAATTGCTTCGCCCAGGTAGATAGGCTTTGGGGTGGGCTCAGTCATTTCTGTCTCCTTTGTCAACAGGAATAAATGGGTTTTAGATGGACTTATCTTTATCGTACAACAGGATCACCTTACATCAGCCGACCACTTCTTATTTTGCTCACCTACCCACAGGCCCAGGCAGGCTATCTCTAATTCTTCTGATGGAGGATTTGTCTTCAAGGCCTGCTGCGTGCCGTCCTCCTGGCCACTTGAGTACCCAACTTGATACGCAAGCGTAGTCAAGCATGTGCACAGTACCGCGCCAGACAGGATCAGCTTCAGTCGGTCTTTCATGGCCGTCGTTGACAGGCGAAGGCCTGATGACCGACACGAAAGTTGGAAGAGAATCGACAGTCGTCGACGATTCTCTTCTCCGTTAGGTTTTCACCGAGACTGAGCCCGATGAGTAGGAACAGTAGTGGCCAGAACGCGCGCGCCCACACGGTCTTTAATCGTGTTTTGAGCTTGTCCCAGTCGACGTTTGGAAAAAGCGGGGGAGGCCCCTGCTCAACTTGCTTTTCTTCCAACTTCATTCTCCTTTCTGGGCCTTGTAAACCGATAACTCCTTACGAACCTGTTCCAGCTCTTCATGGGTCTTTGCCCATAGCAGCTTCCACTGGGTGAGCTGTTCAATCCGATCAGCAGCATGCAACATTAGCTCACGCACCTCGGGTTCCTGGGCGATAAGTGCCAACGTGCGCATGCGCTCAACGTAGGTCACGGATCGCTCCCATAAAATTGTTCAACCGATGACGCCAGGTTGGTTTCACCTTTGTTTCCTTGATCACGCGCAGGTAGTCCTGACCATCATAAGCCCGTCCCGTTTTTTCTAACAGTAGGGCCTGCAACGCACGGACCTCCTCCATTGCAGCGTCCCGCTGGCGCATGTAGCGCGCAGCCAGGCATTGCCAGTGCTCCAGGTTGGCCTCCAACCCGGCCTTGCTCAGATCTTTCATTGCATCTCCTCAAGGATTTCGTCCTCCAGGTTGATGATGTCAGACTCCGTTAGAGAATGGAGGATGTTTGGTCTGCGGGATCCAACGCTGCCGTCGCTCAGTGGGGCGAACACAGCGGTGATATCGATCTGCTGCGGCAAGTCCCCTTCAGGAGGCAGGATGCGGTATTCGACGTCAACGTCGAGCGTAATATTGGTTTTATGCACGTGGGGCATGACGTGGCCTCGCTGCTTGCTGCTGTTCCCAGAGCTTCTTCTTGAACTCACGTTCAATCAGATCCATTGCGGCTTGTCCGATCGTGGTCTCATACAGGTTTGCTAACTCACGCAACATGGCGTAATGCTCAGAGCGAATCGTCAGCGTGGTCCAGGGGGTCAGGCGGCGAGAAGGGGACTTCGGGGTCTTCTTCCCCGGCGGCGTCGGCTTTCGTCGTTTGCCATAGATAGCGGGCATCTCGTTCTCCTTTCTAAAAGACATCTCAACTGTATCTGAAAAATACCTACTGCACAACCCCCAGACGAAAAAAAGCCCGGAGGGGTCTCCGGGCAAATTGGCCTCTGCAAAGTTACTTCATCACCACTTTAAACCTAAAGTCGGCGCTTTGTAAACCTATTGCGCTTCGCCCCAACTTGGTCCGATCTCAACGTCCACACGGCTAGGTACTTCCAAACGAACTGCCTTTGCCATGGTGTCTGCAGCTTCACGGGCCTCATCCTTATTGCGCACACTCAGTGCCACCTCATCGTGTACTTGTAGCAGTAGGCGAAACCCTGCTTTGTGCAGCGCGATCATCCCTGCCTTGGTCTGATCGGCAGCCGATCCCTGGATCAGTCGGTTCAGGCCTTTGTAAGTCATCGCACGCTTGATCCGTGGTCCGTATTTCAGGATCGCTTCTTCGCGAGGCAGGGCCTTGTTAACGCCCCATTCAGTAGGCTCCCACAGCGGGAAGCGACACTTACGCCCTAAGAGGGTACGAATCGATCCGCCCGATGCGGGGTGGTCGATGCGGCGCATCACAGCGTCCACTGTGCCGCGCAGGAAGGACACCTTGGAGTGGAAGGTTGCGATCAGCTCGCTGGCCTCGTCCAGGGGCAAATCCAGGCTGTTAGCGAGCTTTTGCTTGCCCATACCATACATGAGCCCCAGACCGATCGTTTTGGCCGCCTTGCGCTTGATTCCGGCCATGTCAGCGACCATCTGGTGGAAGTCCGTGTCGGGGTCTTCCCTATACGCCATGGCCATCTTTTCTGCGCCAGGCAGGTCCAGCAGCGTGGCGTAGTGCACCAGCAGCCGGGGCTCTTGGGAGCTGAAGTCGTTGGCCGCCCACAGATCACCCTCTTCTGGCAGAAACAGCGAGCGCACCAAGGGTCCGATGATCTCATGGCGCGCAGGCACCTGCTGTAGGTTCGGGTTGGCCATGGACAGGCGTCCGGTGACCGTGCCGCCCTCGTCTGAGCGTAGTTGGTTGACGTGCGGATGGATGCGGCCGTCGTGTTTGGAGAAGTCTAGGTAGGGCTGCAGGAATGTGCCGTGGGTCTTGTTCAGCTCACGGGCTTCCACGATCATCTTGGCCACAGGGTGATCGCAGCCGTCAAGGAACGTCTTCGTAAAGCTCGGCAGGCCGGTGTTGGTCTTCGGGTAAATGACCTTCAGCGCGTCGAACGCGGTCGCGATACTGGCCGCTGCCCAGATATCCACAGTTCGTCCGCAAGTTTTCTTCAAATCTGCCAACAGCTTCTCTTCACGTGAGCGGTAGTCGTTGATCACCCGCTGCGCTTTATCGCGATCGAACCTTATGCCTCGCTTCGTAAGAGCGACGAGGATAGGAAGTAGGTCGGTCTCAAGAGTGAAAATCGACTCGACCTCCTCATTGCGTAGGACGATCTTGAAGTGCTTCCAAAGTTTGAGGGTAAGCGCAGCATCTTGTTCTGCGTATGTTCCAACGTACATAGCAGGAAGCTTCCAAAGCTCCTTCTTAGGGTGGACGCCGAAGTCGCCCGCTGCTTCTTTAAGGCCCTGCTCTGACTTAACCTCTTTAAGGTAATCGAAGCCGAGCGTATTGAGGCTGTACGAAAAGCGGTTCTCGTCGATGAGCGGGGCGGCAAGCATAGTGTCAATGATGCGACCTGAGATGGTGAATCCACTGGCCAGAAGCCACCCGGAGTCATAGGCGGCGTTATGCATGATTTTGTCGGCCGGGGTTGCAAGGACTTTTCTAATCCAGCGTTCAACCACGCCGCGATCAAGGTTGCCACCGCCACCATGAGCGACAGGGAAGTAGCCGCTCCAACCGTCCACGGCGACAGCATATCCCACGATATAGCCGTCATTGCGAGGCCAACCAGGGCCCATGTTTTCCATATGAGGATCACAGGTTTCAAGGTCAACTGCGATCTCCTTTGCGTCGGATAGATCTGGGAAGTGGCTTGGCGGTACCCACTCAGTCTGGGCGGGGAAAAGAGGTAGATTACGTTTCACAGTCGAAATCCCTTGTATTCATTCTTGGGTAAAACGACATGCAGTGACTGCCGAGCGCGAGTGATCCCCACGTAGAGCAGCCGATGGATGTCGTCGGCATTGCGTTCATATTCCGCAGCAAACTTGGTCGATAGGTCCGTGAGCAGTAAGACGTTGTCCGCCTCCCCTCCCTTAGCTCCATGGATAGTGGAAAGCTTGATAAAGACCCTTCCGGACAGTTTTGTGCCGCGTCGCAGTAACGCAATGATGTAGTCGCGCTTGTCTTCGCCAATCTTTGTCAGCACCTCGTGCCAGATCGAATCGGTCAGCAGGCCATGGCGTTCTTTAAGGATGTCAAGCGTGAAGGGCCCCTCTTCTTCGACCCCTTTCAACATCTTGTGGCCACGTGCCACAAATTCTGTTCCAATGTACTTATAGATCTGTTGCACCACGGAGAAAGGAAGCTCTTTACCTTTGCGCAAGGCCTCCCAGCCCAGGACCGCAGTAAGTACAGTCTCAGGAATACTTCGATGTCCGTGACGCTCAAACAGAAGGCCCTGGCTCTTGATCCAAGAGTGCATGTCGTTGAGCATGTAGTTGGTCGCCGCCATGATGAGCCATTCCCCACTACTGATGTCGACGTGCTCGAAGTCGTTGTAGAACTTTACGTCCCCCTCGAACTCGCGTGGATGCCAGGTCTTTTCCTGCCGTGTTTTTATCCGGTGCACTACGCTATTCGCTAGAGCGTGGACTTTTGCAGGGACGCGGTAGGACTGCTCCAGGATGATGACGTCGCCGGGAAAGTTCAGAAAATTGTTCACATCAGCGCCTGCCCAGTTGTAAACCGCCTGGTCGTCATCACCCGCTAAAAAAGCCCGCTGCGATCGCTGCGCCAGCTCGGCCACCATCTTCCACTGCAGCCGGGACAGGTCCTGCGCTTCGTCGATGATCAGCACCTCAAGCGAGGGCAACCGATCCGGCTCTTCAGTGATCCGCTCAAGCAGGTCGGTGAAGTCTAGTAAATCACGAGCCTGCTTGTACTGACGGTAGGCGCGCTCGACGTACTCGAAGTGAAACCACTCGATGTTCATCTTGCTACGGTTGTAATGCGCACGTAGATCCTCGCCTCGAATCCTGGCGATGTTGATTTCGTTCAGGATTGGGTGGTCTGCCTTCACCATGAAATCTTCCTCGCCGCTTTCGATTGACAGGTCCAGGCCTGCCTCTCGGGCGAACTCTCGGAAGTTTTCTGGTTTCATCATGTCCTTGGTGGCCACTCCAAGGCAACGATAGGCCAGGCTATGCAGCGTACGAAACCACGGGAAGTCCGTGGCCTCGTTGAGTTGTGGGAACTTGGCGATCGCCCGATCCTTCGCCTCGGTCGCGGCCTTTCTGGTGAAAGCAAAGTAGCCCATTCTTGCTGGAGAAACCCCTTGCTCAAGCTCCGTCTCCACCATGTTCAGGAGGAACGTGGTCTTGCCAGAGCCAGGAGGGCCAAATACTTTTTTAACGCTCATACATACCTTCCCAAAGATCATTAGGCCAAACAATGACTGGGGTGCAGGGACCTAGATAGGCCCCCTCAAGATTAAACTCGATGTACTCTCGGGCCTCCTCCAAGGTCATCCCATCGCGCTTCATGAGAATTTCTCGAATCTTCTCGCCGTCGTACACCAGCACGTCATTCAGACTTCCGTCCTGGCCCCGCACTATTGCTGGTCCGATGACCGCGTCTGCGTAACCGTCATACTTAATCATCAAAATGGACTCCTTTTCTGCATCTCAGGCGTGTCGAACGGCGCATCCTGACCAGCGAAGCAGGGCACTCTCCAGACCCTTGTGGTGCGGCCCTTTAAGAACAGGCTGTGAGGTTCACCGCCAAGGTCTCGAAGTCGCTGTGCCATCTTTGGTGCGGACAGGCCACCAAAGTTGTTGCGCTTAAGGTGTGCTTCGAGGTCCTTGATCCGGAAATAGACCTTGCTTTCCTCTTCATGCGTCCATGGTCGGCCCATAAGAATTTCGTCGCGGTCCATCGCCTGCTGCAAGTGTGTGCAGAACTCCTCCACCAGGTCAGTGAAGCGACCGGTGATGCTGGTGTCCTCAGACGCCTCTTGAATCTGCTCAAGCTCAACCATCTCACGCAGTAGCGTGTTCAGGAGCTGTTCCCAGTCTTGTTTGCGCAGCGTAGGTGGCAGGAGATTCAGCTTCTCCATGCACGCTTTTTGGAAGAAGGCCTGATTGAAGAGGTGATCAGTGTCTAGCTCAATGCGTTTGGCATTAACGTCGAGGAACCATAGCGGCGGCTCACTGTTATACTTGGACAGTGCTCCAAGCTGCGGGGAGTCTGGACCATCGCCACCAATTCCAAACTTGCGCGTGCGGCACAGGCCGGAGTTGCAAAATGAATTGATCGGCGCGTCCTTGCACTTGTACTTGTACTCTTTCTTGGCGAGCTGCTTAATGATGACCTGCAGCTCGTTGATCCCCAATGGCGGCCCGAAGTACTTCTGGTTGTACTCCATCAGCTTGTCTTCCCATCCCACGACGGTCTGTCGCTTGAGGTAAATGCCGATGTTGAACAATCCGTTGTTCCTGGTCCCTTCTGGGAAGCCTTGGGCGCATAGCGTCTGTAGGCATGGTGGTCCGTCTTTAACGGGGTGTTCAGGCTCTTTAGGCTCTTCAGGAAACGTCAATGGCAGGTCTTGCACATTCGCGTCGTAGAGCTGATAAAACTCTTCGATTGTGGCGCTTGTGCCGTCGTCCTTGATCGCATAGCGCAGCGTCTCGTCCCCACCAAAATACGGCAGGTTCAAGAAGTTGCCGGTGTCTCCTCGGTCGACCAAGATCTCCGATTGTTTTGGGAAGATCTCACGTCCTGCTTCACCTAGCAGGCTTGCTGAAGCCTTAAGATAGCGTTGCATCTCGGCCGCAGCAATGGGCTCCTTGACGAATAAAAATACATGCGCGCCGCCAGACTTACTACGACATACAATCAAAGGCAGCTTGAGCTTTTTCAGCTTGGCTACGAGTCCCGCATGATCGAGCGGGTATTGGTCGATGTCGATGCATCCCCAGATGCATGTGTTGTCAGCGCGGATTGGAATGATGCCCAAGCTGGGCTCCACCCCTTCAAGGTGTTTATGCCATAGGTCGTCTGTAGGAGGCTTGCGAACGACGACGGCCTTCCCAGCCTGTTTGCCGCTGTCCTTTGCCTTCTCTATTTTGTAGGTTCCATAGGCGATGTCGAGCCCTGAGAAGATCGCCTTGAACCTGGTTATATCCATCATTCTCGCTTTCTCGGTCGAAAAAGCGGGGGGCACAAGGCCCCCCGCTAAGATCAGAACGGTTGTGCGCCACCTGTTTCGGTAGCATCACCCTCATGCTTCACCTGCACCTTGCCGGAGTTGATTTGCTCTGCGAAGGCTTTGGCTGCTGAATAGACGTTCGGATCTTCGACTGACCCCACTCGCTCGATCTCCCAACCGAACCATTTGCCCTTGTCGTTGGACTCACCAACGGTCGTAAGGCGATAGATCTGGCTGTAGATAGCTGGAGTGAAGAGTCCGTTCTTGCCTTGCAGCTTCACGGACATCATCATGCTGTTCCACTTGCGACTCTTTTTGAGCTGGGTGGACTTCATGACGATCAGCGCAGGACTGGGTATGCCCTGCTCATCGACCACCATCACATAGTGATTTGCGGTGTTTTCGATGTAGTTGCCGTTGTCCAGGTAATCTTTGTTATCACCTGGTTCACGGTGTGTGCGGCTAAGAATATCGCTTGTGCTCGGATAGATCCCAATCGGCGCACCCGAACCGCTGCCACGCGGTGCCCACTCAATGTACTGCCGTACGTAGGCTGACGGGACGACCAAAATGCCCTTCTTGCCGTCGAAGAGCTGGCCTGTAACACTGTTGTAGATCATGCCGGGCATCGCGCCATCAACCTCACCGACTTCTGGCGAAGTGTTGGTCAGAAGGCGTAGAAACGGAAGCGCAAAGTCATCCTGTCCCATGCCGTCAAAACCAGCCTGTGCGTCTTCCTCAAAATGAGAAACCAGCGCAAGTGCGTTAGCCGATTGTTCTTTTACTGCAACTTGAGTCTTGCTCATGATTCGTGTTCCTTTTTTCGTTAAACGGATTTGATGATTGCCTTCTGGCCGATGTACACGCCAAAAAGCTCTGAGTCGAGTTCGTTGCCTCGCTCGACCTGCTCCTTCACCCATGCCTTAAGGGTCATGGGCTCTATCTTCTCCGCCTGGTCGACCGGGTAGCCTTGCTGGCGGAGGAGATCCAGTAGACGAACGCAAAGTTCGTCTTCGCCTCGGCCAAATCGTACCGAGACTGTGTTCTTAATAATGTCGTCAAAGCCGTGGTCCCTGAGCCATTGGTAGGCCTCAGCGCGGCGTGCTTCGGGAATAGAGGCGCTGTAGAAGGGCTTGACATCAATGCTGCTGCCATCCTCCATGATGAACTTCTTCATCCCCATGCCAGTCAAGGCCTCGGGGATTGCCTCTTCAGTGAGCTTGCGGAATTGCTCCTTCAAGCTTTTAAGCAGTGTTTCCTGCTCTTCAATGTCTTTTTCCAGTCCTTTGGCCCTCTTGGCGAGAGCCGCAACACCGGTGATCTGGTCATCCTGCACCTGCAGGGCACCAGCATCTTGCTCAAACAAATTCGTCAAACTCATCACTTTCTCCTTTCTTAGGAAACAGATCCACTTGGATCGGTATATAGCGACGCTCAAGCTTGTCCCATTTGAGACACTTGAAGCGACCGTGGTTCTTCGCTGCGGCTACGGCACTGATGATCCCTATCGCCGTCGGGTCTCCAATGAAGAGCAAAAAATCCTCATCACTGAATTTCTCCAGCTTTCGCTGAATGCGACGTACCGTTGGAACAACAGAAAATGCTATCTGCGCGTTGGGCGGCAGAATTGTCTCAATGTCACCGTAGTCCATTGCCGGGGAAATATTGTGGTTTCCTGTCTCGGAAACAACATAGACCTTAGGCACCTTAATTTCTCCTTTCTAAAAGCGAGCGACTAGTGTACACTCATTCCTACGGGGATTGCAACCCCCGCCAGAAAGAGAGAGCATGGAAGAGACTTTTTTAGCTAACTACCCGTTTAAGAACAAGCCGTTCCTGCATCAGCAGGCATACCTTTCCCGCTTTTGGAACCGTTCTGTGGCAGCACTTTTTGCTGACATGGGAACGGGCAAGAGCTTTATGGTCATCAACAACCTGGCCATGCTGTACGACCATGGAATGATCGATGGGGCGCTGATCATCGCACCAAAGGGTGTGTATCGCAACTGGCTTGACACCGAGATCCCTAAGCATTTACCCGCACACATCGTCTATCGGATGGCCATCTGGAGCCCCACGCCCCGCAAGGCGGAGAAGGCAGCGATGGACGAACTGTTCACGGTCACGGAGGATCTGAAGATCCTCATTATGAACGTCGAGGCCCTGTCCACCGAGAAGGGGGTCAAGTTTGCTCAACGGTTTTTGCTTTGCCACACGGCCTTCATGGCCGTCGACGAAAGCACCACCATCAAGACCCCCACCGCGTCGCGTGCCAAAAATTCCGTGAAAGTTGGCAAGTACGCAAAGTACCGACGCATCATGACCGGCTCGCCTGTGACCAAGAGTCCGCTGGATCTGTACCAGCAATGCGCATTTCTGTCGGACGAGTGCCTGAACATCAGCAGCTACTACGCTTTCCAGGCGCGTTATGCCGTGACGGTGGAGCGCACCTTGTCAACCCACAGCTTCAAGCAAATCGTGGGCTATCGACGCCTAGACGAGCTAAAAGAGAAGATGGATCGGTTTGCCTTCCGTGTGACCAAGGAGGAATGCCTAGATCTACCAGACAAGATGTTCACAAAGCGTGAGGTTGACCTGACGGACGAGCAGGTCAAGGCCTACATGGAGATGAAGTCCCTGGCGTTGTCCTCTTTCAAAGAGGGGATTGTTTCGACGGTAAACGCCCTGACCCAGATTATGAGGCTGCACCAGATCGTCTGTGGCCACGTCAAGCTTGACAGCGGAGAGATACTAGAGCTGCCGAACAATCGGATCAAGGAACTCCTCAGCATCATTGAGGAATCGGACGGCAAGATGATCATCTGGGCCAACTACCGGCATGACATCGAGGCCATCAAGCTGGCCCTGGCCAAGGAGTATGGGATGAATTTAGTCGCCACGTACTACGGCGACACGGAGTCTGAAGAGCGCCAGCGCATTGTCAACTCCTTCCAGGATCCTGACAGTGAACTGCGATTCTTTGTGGGCAACCCAAGTACTGGCGGCTACGGCTTAACGCTGACTCAGGCGTCGATCGTCGTGTACTACAGCAACAGCTTTGACCTGGAAAAGCGCCTGCAGTCGGAAGATCGTGCTCACCGCATTGGCCAGACTAAAAACGTGCTTTATATCGACCTGATTGCCCCTAAGACGGTGGACGAAAAGATTGTCAAGGCATTGAGAAGCAAGATTGACATCGCCACCCAGGTGATGGGAGAGGAATTGAAAGCATGGTTGATTTGATCCCGATTCGTAAGCTCTATCGGTACGAGGAGCTGACGCGAGAAGATGGCCAGGGCGGCCGCAAGTACGTCTATGGCGACCAGCGGCTGCCGAGCGTAACTACGATCCTGTCTGGCACAAAGGACAAGAAGGGCCTTGATGCGTGGGCCGAGAGGGTTGGTCAAGCGAACGCGGAGCGGATCAAGTCCGAAGCTGCTGCCGTTGGCACGCACATGCACGCGGTGATCGAGCGGATGATCGCGTACCGCGACCTACCCCGCCCCACCAACTGGCTCATGCTCAAGGGCTATGAGATGGGGTATCGGCTCATCAACACGTACTTCCAGAACATGCAGGAGATCTGGGGATCTGAGGTGGCCCTCTACTATCCGGAGAAATACGCCGGTACCACTGACCTGGTCTGCGTCTATCGAAACAAGCCCTGCATCATGGACTTCAAACAAAGTGTGAAGCCCAAAAAACGCGAGTGGATCGACGACTACTTCCACCAGCTTGGAGCGTATGCCCTGGCGCATGACATCGTCCACGGTACCGACATTGATTATGGCGTGATCCTGATGGCCAATCAGGACGGAACGACCGTGGAATACTCCACGGCCGGTTCCGAGTTCAAGCGGTACAAGGACGAATGGATGAAGCGGGTCGAGCAGTATCTCAACGCTTTTGCAACTGGGCCTGCCGCTCTTCCATGAGCTTCAGCCAGGACCGCCCTCAGGCTAGCCGCCAGCGACCATTGAACCGAGGCTATCCATTGGGAACAACTGCTCAAACATCATCCGGCTCGACTTGTTGGCCGCACCAGGAGATCCTTGATCAGCAGGTCCTGCGGGAGGCTTGGGACTACTTTGTGCTGGAGGTGATGTCACGCCAGGAACCCCTCGGGTTGCAGGAGCTGGAGGCAGCCGGTTAAGCATCTGGCTAGACTCCGATCGGAAAGGAATGCGGGGCTGCCCGGGTTGGGGGGCAGCAGGTGCGGGTAGGGTTATCCCAAAGTCTGACGCACGAAACTCCGGTTTTCCGAAGTCGTAATAGTTTGTTGGAGGAGGACGCCGTGGATACTGAGACTCGTCGTAAGACGCGTAATTAAGGCCCGCAGAAACCAAGTAGCCATGCAGCGCACGCGCCATCTGAAACTTCTCTCCCTCATTTCGGCCTCGTTTGAGCAAGTCAGCCATGAGTTGAGGATCTTGTGCAGCCTTCTCAATCAGGTTGCGGATCATCAACGTGGGCATCTTGTCGAAGATTTCCCGAGTGAATTTAGATCCTGCCTGGGCCACGATCAGACTGCCCGCGCCACTTGGCCCAACAAGGCCGCCACCGACCCTAGAACCTACGACCCGAAGAGCAAGCTCGGTCACTGCATCGGCGTTTTTGATGATGTCTTCTGGCAGCATCTGGCCGTTGGCAATGACTGTCTCGATCTTTGCCATGGGCTCCAAAATGCGACGCATGTTTTTCGCCTCTGATATCGACATGACGTTCTGTTGACGCATGAGCTGATATAGAGAAGGCTGACCATAAGCGATTGGCTCAAACAATGCGCGTTGGTATGCAGCAGGGCTAAACGCGGAATTCCCGCCAGCCTGCGTGAACGCATAATCAAATACCGCTGACTTCAGGCCGTTTTGTGCCGAAACCCCGCCTTTAGAAGCCAGTTGAACGAGATTGGAAAAGTTCCGAACAGGATTGCGGCTACGCAGTGCCTCAACGATGGCATCCTTTGCGTTTTCACCTGCAGTAAGTTTGGCAAAAGCTTCCTGGTCTTTTGCGTTCCTCATCAAAACGCTGTTTTCATCCAGAACTGCCCTGAAAGCGTTTTCTGCTCGGGCTGCATCTTGTAGATCGGGAGTGATTTGGAGACGATCTAAAGCTTCCCTGTGGTCACGCACAAACTTCTCAAGCTGGCGCGGGTTAACTCGTTGAGTCATTGGGTCGATGGTTTGTGCCGCAGCCAACCGGAAGATGCGAGTCTGTGCGTCAACGATTGAGGTGACGTTCTGTTTGGCTGCATCAGCAAACGGCTTTAAAGCCTGGGCCTGACGGCTGTTTGCGCCAAACTGCCTGACCACAGAGTCATACTGACGACCCATCAGGCCCACAGCCTCTTCAATATCCTGCATGCGCTTCCACGCAAGATCGTTGTTCGCGCCAAAGGCGCGCTGTACAACGATCTCTGGTGAGTAGCGAGCCACACCGCGTGTTCCAGCCTGCCCCAGTTCCCCCGCAAAGCTACGAGTGAAATGGTCATTCAGCGCACGAGAGAAGTTACGAGCGGTGTCGTAATTAGGCATGCGCATGCTATCTAGGTCTCGTAGAACTCCATCCGCCAGCTTCGCGTAAAAGCCAGCGTTTGCAACCTCCCCACGACTTGACGCGTTGCGTGCAAAGTCCAGCAAGTCACTGCGAATGTTGATCAGGTCCTCGACGTCAGTACGAGCGAACACCGATTCACGTCTCTGGGTCCGTGGTCCGGCAGGCCTGGTCGTGTATTGAGCAGGCACAACCCCTGTGTCTAAAAACTCCTGCGTACGGCGACCGGCAGCAAACTGCGCGATAGTGTCAGGAGTCACGCCCAGCCGACCCATGATAGAGCGTACATCCTCAGGCAAGGAGTTAAACCGCTCTGGGGACATGCTTGTTGCAATTTCCAAGGCCGAGCGCCCGGTGTTCTCTGGAATCACATTACGAGGCACCAGCGTCTCTGTTCCTTGAACCGTGCGCCGTTTTAGCGTGTCTCTATAGGCATTCAACCAGAGCTGCTTCTCAAACATCCGAGCGTCTCGTAGAGATTCCTCAGTTTTGTCGAGAATGATGCGACCAATCTCAGCCCTGCTGGCCGGGCTGTCGGTAGTAATATTCCTTGCACGTGCGGCAGCGTCTGCTTCAGCGGCTATCTGGCGAGCCGCCAACATATCCGAAAAGTTTTGAGACTCGATCTTAGCCGCCGCATTCAAGGCCTCCTGACTCCCTACGGCCCTCAGATTGGCAACAAGAACCTCGTACACCTGGAAGGTTTCACGGCCCTGCGCTCTGACTGCATTTCTAAAACCAGGACTACTGTGACCCAATGTGGTCTCTAGTACTGTGAGAGTGGGTGAGCCGGTTTTTTGAGCGGCGGTTGGCTTGGCTCCTGCAGGGAGGTTTGACTCAAGCCTTTGAATCAGTCTCGGAATGTCTTCGCCTGTTTCCTCTAAGATGGTGCGCAAGCGATCGGCTGCCCGCTGTTGCTGGGCATTTTCGCCCATGACTTTAGACGTGACATTGCGCAAGGCATCTTTTGCAGTACCAAGGCTCGTGACCACCATGCGGCCGGGGGTGAAAAATCCGCCTACGGTCTCGGCCACAAACCGCGTGGCAGGGGAGTTAGGGGCATACTCCACAGAAGCACCACCAAGGGCCCCCGCTGTGGTTGCACCCAGCGTTTCACCCACAGCAAATGACTTAGGGTGTGTAAAAGCAGTCTCTCGAGCCCGGTTCATGAACTGCGCGACACGGCCGCCTGTTTGAACCGGAACCATCCACGCAAAAGGCATCGCACCCAGGCCTTGCCCTGTCGTGATAGCACCTTCACGATAAGGCACAAGATCAGGCGAGCTTACTCCGGGGAAAAGCTTGTCGATGTCCTTTGACAAAAGCCACGCTGTCCCGATTCCAACGGCGGTGCCTATCGCAGGCATAAATGGAGCTGCTGGGCCGGTGAATGGCGCAATAGCTATACCGCCACGCAGTCCTATGGCTGCACCCCCGCTGATTGATAGGCCCTGCCCAGTGCCGATGCTAAGGCCATACAGCATTTCACGCCGAAGGTCTTCCCCACTGGGCTTGATAGGAGCACCTGTGACCATGCCAGGGGGAGCCGATCCCCCACTGGAAGGGGCATCGTACATTGAGGGCCCTGTGAAGTCGGCTTTAAGCCTTTCCCACCAGCTTAGATCTCCTGCTCCCACTCGGTCTTGCGGACCGCGTGGGCTGGTAATGAAGATAGGCTCATTTGGGTTTTGCGCGGGCTGAGGCGACGTCCCCTGGGGACGGGTTTCTTCGCTCATCTCCGACCTCCTTGTTGTGTTGCCTGGGGCTGTGGAACAACCGCCCAACGATCGCGGAAAATAATGATGGTGCCTGGAGCAAGTACCTTCAAGCGTGGATCGGTATCACTGTAGATCACGGGAGGAGCCCCTAATGTCATACGAAGCGCATGAATGTCCTGCACTGCACTTCTTGCATTGTTTTGCTTCTCAGCACTTAATTCAGTGTTGACGGCAGCCGACAACGCTTCTTTCTGCATTCTGCGCAGGGTGTCCTCTAAAACAAAGATCCGGCTCTTAAGGGCATCTGGGTTGTCCCACAGCTTGGGGTCAATTGAAATTTCTTTTGCAATCCTCTTTTGTTCCCCTTCCGCATAATGAGGATTAACGGCAAGAGCCTTCCCAAACTCACGTCCTGTCTGCTGAATAAACTCTCTCGCTTTGGACATCAGTTCGCTACCGATTGCACCGCCAATGCCTGGAGTGGCGTACGCAAAGCCTCCTATGGCAGATATGGGGCCTGTTCCAAGATTGGCTGCTGTAAACAGCGTCGGAGTTCCGCTACCAGGACGTTGGTAATACGTAACGCTGTCCGGATTTGTTGCGAACAGGTTGTAAGGTCGAAAAAACGATTGCTGTGGGATATTGACCGTCCCGTCTGGTTTAACTGACCACCCAGGTGGCAGTTTATTTTTCTGCTCCGGGGAAAGCAGTGCGACAATGGGACCAGACGGCGCAGGGGTAGTGGCTGCCGCTCCGGAAGCACTAGGTGTTGTTGAGGAAGAGACGTTCGGAGTAGTTGCGGTGCCTGCTCCAGAATCGCCCGACACAGTGGGAAGCGTAGTTGGGGCTCCAGAAGCACTCGAAGTAGTTGTGGCCGCTGTTCCTGAGGCCCTATTGTCAGAAGGACGACTGGGAGCGGCGTTTGTCCGCCCCTGGTCTGCATTAAGTTTTATGCGATCTGCAATGGCTTGCTTAACCGCAGCAGGAAGCTCATTTTGAAGGAGTTGGAAAGTTCGATTACCTCGGCTATCAGTGAACTCGTAGGGACGCTTTTGCGTGTAGTTCGTCACTGCGACCTCAAATAAACGGTCCTGATCCGGGGTCAGTGTTCCTTTGCCATAGCCAGGCGCTAGTTCGGTAAAGAACTGCAACGTACGACCCTCGACTCCACTACCGAACGGCGTGGTGGGCGACGCTCCTGCAATCTTTTGCCACGTTGCCCACTGAGCATCGGTAAGCTTGAGATTCTGTTCCCGAATTTTTGCTTGTTCCGCTTCTGTAGCTTGCAATGCGGCAAGTTTGATACTCTGGTCGGCCTTAGCTTGCTCCGCGATCCGTGCACCAAGCTTTCCTGGGAGCGGGGATACCGCACGCGAAAGACGAGAGATTGCGCTGCCGCGAAGTGGACGCCCCTGTTCATCGACGTTGGCAGCATAGTTAAACGCAGCCTGGCCGAAGTCCATCAAGGCCTGACCTTGAGCCACGTTTTTGTCAATTCCAAGAATTTGTAGGTACAACGGGACACGCTTTTGTGTCCCTGCCGCTAGATCCGGGACACTCAAGGGCTGCCTCAGTAGATAGTCGGCGACTTTCTGGCGAGCGAGCGCGATTGTATCGGCGGGCCAGTTACCAGTTGCAGCGGCAGGAGAGTCTGCGGGGGTCACTCCTGCCTCAGTAGACCCCGTCTGAAAATGTTGAACTAAGCCGCCCTTGTACATGTTCACGGGCGCAGGACCACCTGCACCAGCCATCAACGATTCAATGCCACCAGCAGGCATGCCTGCTGGCGTGGTTTCGGGTATCGGTGGCATGTCCATGCCTGGCCCCGCAGCCGGAGGCATAGGAGGCATACCGGGGGGCATTCCACCTGGCATAGCAGGTGGCATCATGCCCGGCGGGGGCTGGACCATGCCAGCGGCCGGTAGTGCACCGATCCCTTTTTGAGCCTCGGCTGCGAGCACGGGTTGCAGGAGCGCCAGAACCTCTGTCGGGGTGCTCGCTGCAGCGTTGTAGCCCACGAGGTCGGCAAGTTCCTCGACGCGAGCGTCGATCGATCGCATGTCACCACGCAGGTTATTCATGAGAATCTCGGGCGTCTTAGGAGTGCGCTCAGTCATCTTTGCGGTGTCGTAGTCACCAGACTCGTCTTCGCCCTCCAGTGCGGAAAGCTCTTCCTCGTCGAGCATGTCGGCGAAGCCTTGCATAATCCCTACGTTCTCGGGATCGATGTCCTTGTTCTTTTTCTTGAACATCGGACGGTCTAGGACCTTTGATTTCATAGTCTTTTCCTTATCCAAACAGCTTGTTCACGCCTGCGGCTGTCGTGGCCGCACCGACTGCCGTACCGATAACCTGTTGCAGGGGGCTTGCGCTCGGAGCAGATTGCGACGTAAGTGCCATCTGAGTGGACGGCGCTCCTTTATAGATATCAGACACAAAGCCCAACTGCTGATACGGGGCCATGGTCCGTTGTAGGTTGGTCATGCGCATTGCATCAAGCTGTGCCTGAGCATTCTGTTGCTCCTGCGTGCCGAGCTGCGACAGCAAAGCAACATCGCCTGCGTTGAGCTGAGAGTACAACTGTCCCAAAGCGGCCTGTTGCACGCCCATCGAGCCGATGCCCTGGCCAAGTTGACCAAGAAGTTGACCACGTTGAACATCGATTCCGGCCTGTTGCCCTGCCAAACCACCAATACCTTGCGCAAGTTGACCACGTAGTGCTGCACCAGCTTGTTGTAGCTGTGTTCCAGTGGTGGCCTGCTGCCCAAACTGAGCGCCGATATTGGCCATCTGGTTTGCTGCGGCAAGGCCCCGCTGCTGCTGTGCTTCAAACCCCTGCATGGCCGCTTGCTGTGCCTGCTGGTAATTCTGTGCGTAGTCCTGGGCGATCTGGCGAGCCATGACATCGCTCAGATTGCGCTGGAGTTCTGCCTGCTGAACGCCTTCGCGCATACCGCCAAATGCACCTGCCTTGACGGCCTGTGCTGCGGCCCCTTGCTGTTGGATCGCGTTTTGACGCTGCAGTTCACGCATGGTGTTTTGCGTGACGGCCTCTTGATAGGGGTTCATGTAGCCACGAACCATGTTCGGGTCGTAGCCGCCAGTGGCTCCGGCTGCACGGCCTGCAGCACCCGAGAGGTAGCCTTGGGCAGTCGTATAGTCAGGCCGCATTGCACCACCAGCCGCCTGCATCGCCCCTTCCATTCCAAGTTGAGCCTGGGAGAACTGTGGCGACACGTCGATACCTGCGATGCCCCGAGCTGCCGCTTGAGCCATGTTTTGGCCTTGCGTCAGACCAGTAGAACCGGCTTGAATATAAGGCTCGTAGGCTCCAATCCCCTGCTTGGCCAAGTTGGCTGCTTGGAGTGAAGATCGAGAAAGTCCGGCTGCCTCATAGGCAGGCAGGGTAAGCGGTTGTTGCGAATAAAGGCGTTGGGCCTCCTTGAGGAGACCCAGTTTATACGCCTCGATTTCCGGCGCTTCGCGGACTATCTGCCCGGTATAGGAAATATCTGCCATGGTTATGCTTTCCTCTCAAGCGCCTTCATTAAGGCATACATTTTCTTCGCTCCAGCGCGCCGTGATCCGTTGCCCGCGTTTCGTACTGCTTTGGCGGTGAACACAAATTCACCGTCTGAAAGCATCGCGGGGATGGAGTCCGATGTCCCGGTCCCAGGACCGTTAATAGGACCAGTCTTGCGCGGGAAGTGTGAGGGCTGGCCCCCGTGCGCGTAGCGGTCTAGCGATGCAATGCCCCCAGCCGCCGCCTTAAATGGCGGTTGATACATGTAGTCATAGGGGTTCAACGCGTATGAACTACGAGTGCCACCATACTGCAGCCCGTATGTTTGGGGATTACTCTTTAGCAGGTCAATTCCGGTAGGCCCAGAAAAACCCGGAGGAGGCTCAGGCTGCTCTTTTTTTAACCCACCAGTTAAAGCCATCGTCCCCAGTCCGGCTAGAGCCAAAGGACCATAGGTGCTGACAATGCCCGGCAGCGCAGCCTTATAAGCCTGAGAAAGAACGGAACCGGCAGGGGCGTTGATGATCTGTGCTTGGGTGACGCCAGGGAATTGTTTTTGCACTGCACTAATTGCTTCACCCACCCCGCGCTCTTGGATTTGTGAAGGAGAGATATTTCTGTAGGCAGCCTTGGCAGCGTCCGTGAAGTTGCCCTTTGACAAAGACTCCATAAACCCTGGGGGAGCAGCGGTTGTAGCCGCTGCTGTGTTCGCAACATTGCTTGCAGCAAAAGAAGAAGGCAGGGACTCGATGCCTACCTGTTGCACAGTCGGCGCCACCCCAGGGATTTTGATGCCCTCTCCAGAATAGCCTTGGAGGTTGATGCCTCCCTCGGGGCGTAGGAACGTAGCGTTTGCCGGAGGAGGTAGTGTTGTCGGTGACGGGACTACTGCCGGAGGAGCCGCTGCGGTATTCACTGCGGGGGCCGCTGCGGTATTCACTGCGGCAGGGATAATCTTGTTCGGCACGGGTACTGAAGTGACTGGATCGCTAGCAGCATTTACTGCATCTGCCGGAGTCAGTGGGCGAGAGACCACGACGGGCTGTTCAACAGCAAAAGTTTGAGCCGGGCCTTGACCAGTGGCCGCATCTACAGAAGGCACGGTAGAAGGAGGGGAGCCACTACCAGTAACCATCGTGCCCCTATTTTCTATAGGTGGCAAACCCTTTGACGCTGCCGCGCCGCCCTCATACCCCTCAGGCAGAGCGTTAAATATCGAGCTACCAAATCCCGCTGTAATGCCTGCAATCGCGCCTGTCTTAAGGGCGCTGCCCAAACTTTGGCCACTAGCAAGGCCAACAAGCGTGCTGGCCGCAAAGGTGTTCACGCCCACTGCCAACGAGCCTGTCAAGCCCGTGATCGAGCCCGCCGTACCGGCAAAGTTTAAACCAGCGGGGCCGAGGAAATACACGGCTGCGGCAGTCAAAACGATCTTGCCAATCGTGCTGCTGGCAATACTCTTGACCGCACTGCCAATAGCTTTACCTATGCTTTTAATCGCGTTGCCAATGCCTTTGAAGAGCTTGCCTAAGAAAAACTCAGGCAGGCCTGTTTGTGGATTAATCGTGCCAGAGCCACCGCGACGACGCAGCATGCGCGCTTCGCCTGGTGTAATGTGCGCCAGCATGGTGTCGCCCCTGCGGCCCATCTGAGAAAGGCCCAGCGCAATAGGATTCAGACTCGCAATACCGCCATTGGCCATGCGAATTGGTTCTTGAGGCGTGGACATTGAAAGCTGGTCCAACGCGATATTTAACGCGGCAAAAAAAGCCGGATCAAACTCTTCTGGGAGCAACTCTTCAGGGACTTCGTCTTCTTCAATCAGACGACGGCGGATCTCCGCATACTGTCCTGGATTGCCCATGATGACGTCGACCATTTGGCCCAACGCATCAATAACTTCTGCAGGCACCTTGAGGCCTGCAAGACGAGACTTGAACTCAGCAACAAGTTCGGGATTGACCGCAGCAATGCTGCTTAACATATCGTTGCCGAACTCTACCGGATTGGTTTTTGCATAGGATTCAATAACCGGGCTGAACAACTCCGGATTGATTGTTTCCGTATCGGCCGAGTTTTGGCCGGTGGGAGCTTGTTGGAGTCCCATAATCCCCTGTTGCATCGCGTCAGCCATGTGCTTTACCTTTCCATTGTCTGCCAAAGGCCAACACGGGCCGCGCGTCGGGAAAGGACGCGAATATGACAGGTATTATCCAATAGACCATCATGTTCTGTCCACAATCAGGCCAGAAACGACGACCGAAACTCCACTGCCAGAAGACTCGACCCGAAGGATGTCCAAGCCTTCCAAAATAAGGGGCCCTGTGGGCTTTGTTCCAATAACGTCATAAAACTCATTAGATGCCAGGCTATAGGCATTGACTAAATACTGAGTTCCAGACCCACCTGGGGAAAACGATACCCTAAGTGTCGAGGCAGCTCCCCCGGTATTGCAGAACCAGATGGAACGAACAATCATCACCGAGGCCTCAGCCACCTGAAATAGCGGAGTCGGCGTGGCCGCCGTTAAATCGCTGCGATATCGCTTATAAAGATTCGCCATCAATTGCCAAAGAACCAGGCCTGGGCCTGATCTTTGTCCTCCGTTACGGTTGGCGTGTACGTTTGATTAAGCTGAAAAATAATCTGCTCAAGCGAACGGACAAGCTGGTTAAACTGCTCGGGGTTGTACTCCCGAGATGCCACGGTCGGCAAACGTACGCTGGTGATCTTGCTCATCGTAGGCCATCCGGTTGAACATCAACTCGCCAAGTACCAAAGCGCCACCGTGAGTTAAGGGTGTCACTTGTGATCTGCATCGACATCTGTCGACCGCGTGCTCTAGTGTCCACCTTTTGGGTAGAAGGTGTAATGATGTAGGGATCCAGTGAACTGTTAGTGGCCGTGGCCTGCGGATATAGGCGCAGGAATAGTTCGACCTCAACATCCCCGACTTGATTTTTAAAGTCTGGAATAAATCGCTTCATGAACATCACCTGATCGCCGTCGCCAATATCAAAGTACCCTGCTTTTAGGAAGGCAACAATCGGGTCATTGACCGCATTAAATCCACTCTCTTGGTTGTACACCAGCGACCTACCGGCGGTTAACCCGTAAATAGTAGAAATTGTTGAAGCAGTTGAAGCAGGAAAATACTGGCAGCCAAGAGGTTTTGTGTACGTGCCCACGTCAATCCATGCCGTACGGGGCATTGAGCCAATGTGCCAGGTGTTTTCCAAGTAGTTGTAAGTCACAAAGCGATCGATGTAGTTTTCTCCAGCGGAGCAATACCACCAGGTCACTTCGTTGAACTGAGAATTCACGCCAACGTGAAACTTCTGAGCCTGCACAAGGTTGATGTTGCGGAATACGTATTCCTGGACACTGCAAGGCACCTTTTTTACCGTACCGTCGAACACGTAGAACGCTTCAACACCCATCCAAAAAGACAAGCCGTTGACGTCAACCGCTGCATGAGGGCCTACGCAGCCGCAATTTGCACCGAGTTGCTGAAAGCCAAACGTATAGGGCGGTCCAATGAACTGCATGCCATGGAGAGCCGTGTCGGTGAAGATGAGGATCTGACCGCGTGAGCGGATTGCCGACACGATTCTGCTGCCGTCATTGAGCCGTTGTCCACCGGCCGTGTTTGTTGCAGTTGGGACGAAGTCGCTGATATCCTCTTGTGAGGAGAATCGCACATACATCGGATCCTGCGTGTTCGCAGAACCAATCACGGTCTCTGTCCCAAAACAAACGAGATGTCGGTCAGGGGTGGAGACCAGTGCGTACTTGCTGGCAGTGGGTGCCCCTGCCACGGCCGATGCGCGGGTGTTCGTGCCAAGGCTCGGTTCCCAAATGAAAGTCCCGCCATCCACCAACTGGCAGATGACGTTTTCACCGTAGCTGTCAAACTGCCACACGCGGGAGAAGAGCGCACGGCCTTGCGTCCCGAGGTCAGGTCGGGGCGTACCCCAAGTGCTCTCGCCCCAGGTGCCTGTGCCCCAGCCGTAGTCAAAGTAATTGACATCAGAGCCCACGTTAATTTGAAACTCGGCAGTAGCAGACCCTTGCGCAACAACGGTAGAACTTGCACTTGTTGAACATTTAATTTCAAACGTACCGGCGTTGATGATTGCTTGAATCTCAAACTCTCCCGTGAGGAATGCGTTTGCAATTCCACCAGGGTTGCCAGTTACGTTACTCAAGGTCACAAAATCTCCAACAATGGCGTTGTTGGCTGTGGCATTGACACGGACGGTCGTCGACCCGGATGTCGTGGTAAATGTGACGGGAGTTATAGTTGCTCGAATAGGTGTTACATCAAACCACTGCGAGTTTGTGAAGACATACAGCTTGCGGTTTGTCCCGACAATTGCATAAGGAACGCCAGACAAATCATTCCATGTAAAGACCTCTGTGATTTGCCCAACAAGGTAAGTTTCAGTTTCGTTGAACCAGGTCCATCCCCCGGTTTTTTCCGGCAGGCCATATTGAAACCGCACAAAGTCGCAATCAATCCAGCCACCTTCCGCGCCGTATTCGGTGTTCTGCTTGTCAATACCGGGTTTTAGAAAAAGGCGTTGTAAGGGCATTTCTTCCTCACTGGAACATGGTCAGCTTAAGTACAGATTGCGTTCGTCTTTGCGACGCTTTACTAAGCCAGGCAATTCTTTTCCGGCTGCCTTGGTCCACATCATGAAGGCTTCGGCAGCTTCTTCGTAATCCCCACGGTTATGCTTCATCCGGATGGAAGACCGCTGGAGGTTCCCCAAACCAACGTTAAAAGCGAAAGAGACGAGTGCACCAAACCGGCCAGGAGTAAGGCCGTTAGGACACAGTCGTAGTACGCCTGCCTCAAATCGCCCGAGATCCTCAGTAAGAATTCGGTCCACTTCGTCCACGGAGAGGGTGCGGTCCCAGCCGTCGGGAATTGGTAAATTTTTGCGTTCCTCAAGTTTCACTCCTATGTGTCTTGGGTCAATCACATGGCCTACGGCCGTCGTCCAAAGTAGCGCCGGACACCTGTAGGGCCTAAATCGCACCCCCTCGTGGTGCTTAATCATGTGGATGACCCGATCTTCTACTTTCATTTTTTAAACGACTGACTTCCAAACCAAAACGCGATCACGGATGAAAATATGATGGCCGAGTCCTCATCCCACAGAATCTGCATGGCCTGGTCAAACGGCACCCCGGTCTTCCATGCGTAGAAGAATCCAAAGATGTTGACGAACAGAAGCATGGCGAACATACCGTAGGTAATGACTGGCCGGACACTAGCCCGCATATTGATTACCCACTGAGATGCTCCCTTGCCAATCTCGATGTCGTGGGCATACAGGGCTTGCCGCTCTTGAACCGCTGTCTGCATTGCAACCTGGTCGGTTCGGATCTCTTCAACCCGAGCCTGGGCCGCGTAGCCGCGCTCAAGCATCTGCAGTTCGCGTTCGGTCTGCATTCTGGCTAAGGCCAGCTCATGGGTCTTATCTGATTTGTCCTGAAAAAAATCTAGGATCTTTGGCAGACCCCCCATTAAGAAAGAAATCAGGGTTGAAAGTAATGTAATCATGGTTTCCTCGTGTTTAGGGCCTGTATTGAATGAAGGTATAAGTCGGGTACGTTCCGCCGTACCCGTCGACCAAAATCCCAAACCCAAAGGTATACTCGTTGTTGGAGAAGAAGCCATTAGGGCCAGTCATGCTTACGTTCACCGAAACACTGCCACCATTTCCGATGGAGAAGTTGGTGGGGCTGATAGTCGTAGAACCTCCAGTAGGCCTCTGGATCTCCTGCACGTACACGCTTCCTGTACCGGTTCCTGGTATTTGAGCCACGGTAAAGCTGCTGTACGACGTTACCCCAGCGAATTGACGGGGGATCGTGGCAGAACCTGAACTCGGATTAACTGATACCTGCAAAACACCCGGGGTCGTGATGGTGTTACTGAATCCGCTATACGAGCTGTTGCCGTAAGCGTTAGTCGCATAAACTCGGAAGTTGTAGCTTGTGCTCGACTGCAGTCCAGACACGTAAATGCTGCCGGATCCCGAGGTATTCACCGTGCCGGTGTAGCCGCCAGGGCTCGACACAGCGGTATAGCTCGTAATTGTTGAGCCTCCGTTGTATGCTGGAGCCGTGTAGGACACGTCCGCAGCCGAGGAACCACTCAAGGAAGCAAAACCGATGGTTGGCGCATCGGGGACCCCGAACGTGCGAATCTGGTTACTGGACGCACTTGGCGGGCTGTTGCCAAGCGCATTGGTCGCGTACACCGAGAACGTGTAGTACTGGCCAGACGTGAGGCCGCTAATGCTGATTGTGCCGCCGCCGGACTGGTAGACCGTAGCGGTCTGGCCGCCCGGGCTTGATACGCCCGTGTAGCTAGTGATCGGCGAGCCGCCGTCACTTAGCGGAGGGCCGAACGTAACCGAAGCCGTCGTAGCGCCTGTTGCCGTTGCTGTGCCAATAATTGGCGCAGTAGCTAATCCAACGCCTGCGAGGCCATACCCCCGAGCGCCTGCGTTAGAAAAAGTACTGAGCAGCGGCATTATGCAAACCTCGTCTGAGCCTCCAGCACCACAAAGGAGCCGGATCCTGTCTTAATGATTGTGGCAATGTAAGAGTCAATACTGCTTGCATTACCAGTCGTCGGAGCCGAGCCACCCTGCCATTTCGGCGTTATTGCGTTGCCGTCAATCGTGAACCCGGTCTGGCGATACCCAGTACCCCCGTTCGTGTTCAAAAAAGCGACGGTGACTGCTTCGCCCACATCCATGATGCTGTTGAGGGTGGTAGACCCATTGCCGCGCACATCTAGCGTCCAGTTCCCAGTGGCGCTGCCCTGGTAGTACAGAACGGATGCAGTAAGGACATCAAGGGTAACCAGGCTAGATGCTGCATTGACGGAGATCGCAATCTTCTCTTGGGTCGAGAGCAGCGTCTTGTTTGATAGGTCCTGGAACGCAGTAGTAAAGACGTTGCCGACCGCCTGGTACTCAACATCTGTCGCGCCACTGTTGACGACAAGCGCCTTATTGGCATTGCCAGCATATGCGGGAAGAATGTTTGAGCGTGCTCCCGCGAAAGATGTCGCGCCAGTGCCGCCACTGGTAGCCTGCAGGGCCGTGGTCAGTGTCAAGCTAGACATGTGGTTGAGAGCCTCAACCACGTTGGTCGCATTGTTGTAGACGTACATTGAACGCCCAGCGGGGACAACAACCCCCGTTCCTGTAGCATTTCGCACCTCGACCTGATCGGCCAAGGCGTTATTGATCAGGTAGTTCTTCTGAATTGCAGGGACTGTTAGGGTGCGAGAGCCCCCTGAGCTACCGGTCAGCGTCAGACGTAAATTACGTGCAGCCTGGGTAGTATTCGTATTGGTGAGAGTGAGTACAACATCAGCGCCGGAGAAGAGGACGTCGAAATTCCCGACAATCGCTTCTTCAAGAGCAACTCCTAAGTTGACGTTTGTGATCTCACCCCAGGTGCCTGAGTTTTCCCCTGTCTCCATCAACTGGATTTTTAGGGAACTATAACTTGATGGCATGTTCTGCTCCTTTGGCTCTTAGTGGATCACTTCATTCCAATTGTCGTCCTGTGTGTCGTCCACCACTGTCCAAGTGGTAGCGGGTTTGACGGGCGCGGTCCACGTTGTCGATTGAGCCGCGTTGACCTGGACCCACACCTCAGATTGAGCGTCGTCAACGACATACCAATCAGGCGTTTGTGGGTCAGGAATTACTCCCCATACTAACACACTAGTTACATTTATGATAGCTTGTTGCGACGCCAAAATGACGGTTGCTTTACCCGCAGCGTTGAGTGTTCCAACGCTCGCTACCATCGGGAGTTCCGCGACCAGGGTAGTTGCGTTTGCCTTGGTCGAGACACTATTGAGGTACGAAACAATCTCCTGCGCCGTCACCGTGGTGTTGGCGTCTCCAGTCACCAGAAGACTCTGAATCGCTCCGAGAATCTGCTGGGAGGTCACATAGACTTTCGTCTGCGTGTAAATCTCAACGGCAGCCTGAAGCGCCTGGATTTCTTCTCCGGTAATGGTGGTCGTGGCCTTGGCCTGGATAGCCACAGAATTGACCAGCGCCTCAAACTCGGAACCGGTCAGGACCACGTTAGCTTTAGCGTCTACCTCCAGGCTGCCCGTGATAGCACTTAGCACCTGAGAGAAGACGTAAACCGCAATGCCTGTCTTAAGGGTCCCCTGCTCGGCGGTCAAGAACTGCGAGTCAAGCTGGACGAAGCCTTTACCTGCAATGGCCACATTGGCCAGGTAGGCCTGCATATCCGTGCCGGTAAGGTAGTAGGCCGAGTCCGTGGTGAAGGTGCCAGTGAAGGCCTCCAACTGGTCCTGGGCAATAAGAATGACGTTGCCAATGCCGATCACCGACGGGGTGGTCAGCCCCATGGTCATCTGAATGCCGTTAATTTCTGCCAGCGCAGGAATACCCGTCTTCGGTATCGAAGCAAACGGGACCCTAGCAAATGGCGCAAAACCAAACATTATTTAGGCCTCGCCATCGCTGCCAACATCTCTAGCATGTGCAACTCCTGTGCCGACTTCCGGGAAAAGGCACGTGTGAATGAACGTCTCCACCTCCGCAGGGTCAAGGCCAAGCGCCGCCATGACCCGAGGCGTGTGCGGGTTCTTTTTCTGATTTTGGCAGTACCAGTCCTGTCGTTGTGTGTATTCCCCAATTCGCTCACGGCCTACCTCCTTTAGGTAGTAATCCAGGTTCTCTGTCACTAATTTTAAAACTGTGGCAAGCTCTTGGGAATCCTGAATATTACCTGCAGCTACCATTGAGCGACTAAATATGTTTCTGGCCCATTCGGGCAGCTCGCGCTCTTTGCTCCAGGTATACCCTGATACACGATCACGGAACCAGCCCAGCATTGCGTGAGTTGGATCGGTCGGGCTAAAGTCGTGAAAAGCTCCGGTGACCTTGCGCGGCCCTGCAATGATGTCAAACCCGAAGATCGGGGACGGGTCATCCAAATGTGGCATGACCGTCAGGTGCAGCATGTACAGGCCCTTGGTGTCGCGCGCATCTACAATGTCCAGATGAGCGCGGCGAAATGAGCTGCTGCGGAATACGTAATTAGGCCAGGAAAAACGGTGGCCCTCGTCATAGGCCTCGTACTGGCGTAGACGCGATAAGAGGTTGTCGTGGGCCTCTTCAAGCTGCTCGAAAATCGTGGGCATTGGGGCTCTCCATACAAGAATCCCGCCTACTTAAAAGGAGGGCCCACAGTCCAGCATACCGCCGAATATCGGACGCCCGAGGTCACAGGAGTCACACGATGAAGTACGGTGGATGGAAAAACGATGATAGACCCCCGAGACTTAGGAGGTTTTTTTTCGAGTTCCTTGAACTCCAGATCGCCCCCTTCGTACTCCGAGGCGTCGTTGAGGAGAATTGAGCAGCTCACCTTGCGTTGAAGATTGTTCTCATCTGGCGTTTGAACGTCAGGATGCCAGTTATAGTGACCACCTGCTTCGTACTTTGCCATTTGAACACGCTGCGGAAAACTGATGTCAAGATTCCACCCAGCTAGCCTATTTGCCATGTGTGAAAAGTGAAAAGCAACTGCAGCGATGGGAGAAGTGAACTCTTCCCACAACACTTTTGTTACCCTTAATTCTTCATTAAGTAGACCATCCCCTTCGCGAATTCGACCATCAATGGCCTTTTCCCAGTCCAGTCGACTCAGTGCGTAATCACAGAAAGACTGGTCAAGAACCCCGTCCCAAGCCCAATAGACGTCTTTGAACACTTCATTCTCCTGTATTCAGCGAATAAGCTGCCGATATTTCATCAAACAGCCGAAGTGCGTAGTCTAAAACAAGGTTAGCCTCAGAGGCAAGGTCATCCGACAATTTTGCCCGCACTTTTTCAATCAACCCGGCTCGATCTTCAAACTCATACATGCGACCAGATCCAGGAACCACTTTTTTAAGGATTTGGCCCCCATACATGTCAGCAAAATGGCGCGCATAGATGTGCGCCCATAGCCGTGTTTCGGGGACTGTATAGACGTAAAAAATGTAGTCCCTGGTGGACTGATGAACTTGGGCATTTCTTTCTAGTTCATCAGCATCCTGTTCAATTAAGTCAGCACGACGAATAGCCTCAATGCCCTCAAGCATTTTCAATTCATCTGCCCGTTTCTCCAGAGCAAGATAGCACATTGCCTGGTTAAACAGGTATTCGGCGTAAGCTTTCGGAGGGATCTTCCCGGAAAGTAACAAGACCACAAAAGGATGTTTTTCGGCCTTATCGTGCCGAGCTTTTATGTGGTCTCGTAAAGCCATTACATGGGGTCTTTCATGTCAATGTTAAAGCTAACCATGATTCTATTCTCATTAGACTGATTTGCTTCCGTCATGTGGGGAAGCCAGGCTGGAAAGATGACCATTTGTCCTGATTCAACCACATGTGTGTATATCGTAGGCACAGTTGGGAAGTCGTTGTAGTGGCGGATGTACATGGTTTTAGCCACCGCTGACGGGTCTTTAAAAATAAGATTTCCACCATTTTCAGGCACATGAGCATAAAAAACCCCACTCAACATCGAATTGGAGTGCACATGTTCTGGCACGTATGTACCGGGTGGATAAAGCGTAATCCAACTATTCATAAACGTCATGACACTGTCCCCAGTGTTGACGCTAGAAATCATGGTTTGTGCAAAAACTTTTAGAAAAGTCGAGACTTCCTGCCATTCCGGCTTATCCAGAATTGCCTCCGTAGAAAAGGATGTCACGCCATAGCGTTGAAAATCCTCTTTTAAAGCAGAAACTTTCCCATAATTCCATCCTTCGGAGACAAGTTTTGCACTAGGGACGGTGTCCCTAAAGTGCAGAACTAAATCGCAGATTTTTTGTCGTATCTGGAGATTGTCGCTATGACCTACCAATAACGGCGTCTGAAAAATATTTTTTACAAAATGGCTCATTCCTTGGCTGGCTCGTCGGGCCACTCCACATCATCCGCTTTAGCTACATTCGGATAGGACGTCGGTAGATCCCTCAAAGCCTGTCGATAGGCTGCCCATTCTGCTTTTTTAGGCTCTGACAACGGGCTATCTGCCGCCTGAGTCCAGTCGCATGCTGCAAGCAAATGGCTTCGACGAGAACGGATAAATTTATCAACCAGTTCATCTTGGGTAAATTCACGAACGCTGGCTCGATTACGCACGATGCCGCCATCGTCCATGTAGTAGTCCGGAGAGTGGATAGTGACGCCGTTTTCTGCCTCGGGGGCACGCTGAAACCGGGCGTAGCCATGCTTTTTGAGGGTCGCATCATCCAGCGCAGACACCTCCAACACCTGCTTCAGGTTATCCCCGGTCAAGGGGTGGTCTACAGGATTCCCGCTGCTGTCAAGTTTGATGTATAGCATTTCTTCTCCTTATCAGGCCGGTCCAGATGGTGTGACATCGGCCACATTGGTATTCGGGTAAGCACGCCCACTGCCCCACATGATGCGAACCGCACCACTTCCGCCGTTACCCGAGGCGCTAGGCCATGAAGTTCCGGGGCCCCCGCCGCCTCCGCCGTAATCCCCGCCTTGGATGTTGCTGGAAGACTGGCCGCTACCACTGAACGGATTTTCTCCATACATACCGTTTGACCCGCCATGCGCTCCGGATCCCCCATTGCCCCAACCCGCATTATTGTTGTAGCTAGTAAAGGGGTTGTAGAACGCGTTGCCAGGAGAAGGCCACCCCGTCGGGCCATACAAGTTTACGCCTCCGCCAGCACCAGTGCCGTAAGTGGAGCTGTAGTAACTGCCGCCATATGCGCCCTGGACAGTCCCGTTCCAGCTTTCCTGGCCGTTACCACCTCGTCCAATATAGCCCCCAGCACCGCCACCACCTTGGTAGTTAGGGGCGTTACCCCCGGCACCACCCCCGGTGCCGACGTAGCCCCCGCCGTAGCTATTCGCATTTGGGCCGCTCGTGGAAATACCGGATGCGTTTCCGCCACCATACCCTGATACAGTGCCCAGGCTGATGAAATAGGAGTTGCCGCCCAACAGCGTAGGACTTGCGCTAGAGGTTGTGGACTGGCCGCCTGCGCCGACCACAACGGTGTATGTCTGGCCAGGCACCACAGTGATATTGTTCTTCCAGCCCAGGCCACCACCACTACCGGCTGGGTTAGCCCAGTTGTCCTGGCCTGCACCGCCGCCGCCTATGCACACGACCGAGACCGAAGTTACGGCGGCCGGGGCTGTCCAGCTATATGTTCCTGCGCTGGTGTACTGGTTCTGGCCCTGAATCGTGCCGAGATAAGGAGTCCAAGTAAATACCCGGCTATTGGAGTAAACGCCGTTAGTAGCAGTTACCGTAAAGTTGAATGTTGAGAGGTATCCAATCGGACCTGCAGGGGCGGTTCCGGAGAGCACCCCCGCTGAAGACAGCGTCAGCCAAGCCGGAATCGCGCCTGCACTGACGGTGTGGACCACAACCCCAGACAACGCAGTCGCTTGTGTGGCAGTGGAAGTAAAGGCTGCGGACGGTGTAACTGTATCAGGCAGTACGCCTGCACCAAAGATTGGATAAGCCCCGTTAACAACTAGCGTCAATGCCTCGGTAATGTTCCCGGTGTTACTCGACCCATCAGCTCGAATGTTAAAACCGGAATAAGAACCTGCAGCAGTGCTAGAGCCGACCGTGAGGACCCCGGTTGAACTGTTGATTGAAACACCAGAAGGAATGCTTCCAGTCAACGACCAAGATGCCGGTGGCAACAACGTGTTGGAGAAAATGGCATAGTTATAGGTGATGGCTGTGCCTGTCTGAGCAAAAATGCTGTCGGGCCCAACAATGTCGTTGAGAGCCAATGCTTGAAAGGCCAGGGTAGAACCTGCACTGGTCAAAACTTTACCGGTCTCACCGACTGAGGTCGGAATCGCCTGCGGTACGCGTGTATCAACATACGTCTTGACTGCGGCCTCTGTGGGCACAGCGACGTTGGTTGGATTCGCTCCGCCAAGCGTCACGTCAGACGAAAACTCATTGATAGTTTCGCCAAGCTGTGCGCCAATCGAACCAAGTCGCAGAGAAGTCAAACCGGCTAGGTTGAACGCATTGGCATTTAGCGTTGCAGTACCTGTTGCCTGATCAACCCGGAAATATTCGCCCACACGGAAATTACCGTCTTGGTCGGTCGACACGTAGTAGACGCGGCCGGGCAGGTCCTCGTTAACCTCGTTGCCTTGTGCAGGAGGCTGTGTCGGAGTGTTGGGGTAGTTCGTGGTTGCAATGCCGCCAGTACCAATGCTCAAAAAGTCATGGCCGGTAAGTCGGATCTGCGAGTAGTTATTCCGCAACGTGACCACTGCTCCTGGAGCAGACGGCGTCAACTTCTCCTGGGCAAGCGCCAACGACATCACACTAGACGAGTCGACATAGGTTCCACTGACAGACTGGATGACATACGCCGCAGAGTCCCCCGTAACCTGAAGACTTGCTCCGGGCTGTGGCGCATCATTAAATCCATTTGCAACCAGTAAATAGCCCATCTGGTTCGACACGCCACTACCGGTTAAGGTAAGAGTGTACGTACCATCCGTGATGTCCTCGCCGTTTTGGAAGTCAGCAACAGACGTTTGGTTGTAATAGATCTTCGCAGCAGACGCTTGAAGGTTTGTTACCGTACCAGTGGCCCCAGAAGTTACGCCGGTGACTGTGGTACCTGCAGCAAACCCTTGGGTAATCGGATCTGTAGTAACTGTAAGCTGCTTACCGTAAAGTGCTCCAACATGGGGAATTTCTGAGGCCAAGAATCCAAAAGAAGCCGATCCCCAAGTACCATAAGAGTTATTACCGTTGAGTGCCCGGATAACACCGCCACCTGAAGTGGCATAGCCGAAGTAGGCGTAGTAAGTAAAGCAGGAAACAATTTCCCCGCGACCACCGTCTTTTACCCAAAAGCCAATGCCGTTATCAGCGATGATGGTGTAGCCGTGAAACAGCATCGACTTGTAGCCGCTTGCCTGTGTCGACCCGTCAACAAACGCACCAATCAACCCCGAACCAATTGCCGAGCACTCTAAGATGTAAGGGGATTTTGTGGTGACTGTAGAAGCCGGGTTGAGCGCGGCCACAACGCCTTTTGGCGTGGAAGTTCGGATATCTCCAGGAGTACCGCCAGGCACCCAGCCAGTCATACCTGTAAACGTCATCTTGTTCAGGATGGACGCGTTGGACATCAGGAACATCGTTGCCTGGTTGTTTGGCGTAATGCCATCGGCTGCCAGGCCTGCGGCGGGCTGCACGATCACAGTACGTTGGTTGTCGCCAACGATCGCCACCGTGGGCGGAATCACGATGGGCAGAGCGGCCTCTAGGTACGTACCGGTCTTGACGAAAATCGTCGCAGGCTGACCGGCAGGAACGGCAGCCACCGCCGCCTGAATGCTCGCAAACGGCAGCGCCAGGGTTGTGCCCGGGTAGGTGTCATCACCGTCCGGCGACACGTAGAAGATGTTCGTCGAACCGCTGGCGTTTAGCCACGCAATGCCTGCGCCAGTCGGATCGACCGACAGCGAGTAGCCTTCCTGGCCGGGAGCGATGACGGGGAGAACGTCGTCGCCGCCCTGTGCAAAGAACACCCACTTGCCTGCATCAAACTCAACGCTGAAGTTGGTGCCGGAGGTGAAGTCCTCAGTCGCGATGTAGGACGAACCGACCTGACGAACGATGTCGTTGACCAGGTACGGGGTGTTCTGTGCCCACACGCCGCGCCAGCGGATGCCTCCGTTGAAGATCTCCCACTTGCCTGCGGCCAAGTCTGTAGCAAAGGTGCCAGAAGTGTTGGTCTGCAAGCAGGAATAGGTGTTCCCGCCGTAGACGACAATGTCGTAAGGCAGGTACAGAGTAGCAGTCGTCCACTCCCCGCGCTGGCGCAGGCCAGAAACGAAGATCGACCACTTGCCTGCGGCCAAGTCGGTTGAGAACACGCCGGAGGTGTTCTGGATCTGGCAGGCGTATGTGTTGGCACCGTACTGGACCAGGTCATTGACGTAGTACAGCGTGCCAGTCTGCCAGGCCCCACGGTTCTCAAATGCGGAGATCCAGGGAGTCCAGTAGTTGGTATCGGTCGGAGGATTGCCGGTCGTGTTGGCGGTACAGATGTACAGATTCGCGCCGTATGCGACCACGTCGTTCGGGGCATACGCCGTCGCGTTGTTGTACACGCCCTCAGGAGCAATACCGGTGACGAAAGGGTCCCAATAGACAGTGTTTGTCGGGTCGTTGCCTACAGTCGTCTGCTTGGCGATATAGGCATTGCCGCCGTACTTGACGACGTCGTTGGCCTGGTACGAGGTGACGGGGTTGTAATTGCCTTCCCACTGGATCGCCTCAACAAACTGCGACCAGAAAGCAGGGAATAAATCAGGCCGCTTGTTGATGTTGTCCTGCAGCGCCACGTACACCGTCGAGCCGTATGCGACGGCGTCGCCGATGTAATACTGGGTGGCATTCGTCCACTCGCCAACGAAGTTGATGCCCTCAACCATCAGCGCCCAGTACGCCGTGTCGGTCGGCTCATTGCCGATCGTCTTGACGACGTTGATGTAGACGTAGACGTTACCGCCGTAGCGGACAACGTCGTTCAGTTCATACTCAGTGAGCGGGTTGTAGTTGCCAGCCCAGTAGAACCGTAATTTTCCAAGATCGACGACTGTAGTCATATGAACACCATCTCCAGGTGACCCTTATCGCCCCACCGGAACTGATAAGTGTCGGTTGACCAAATCCAGTTTACGTATTCATTTGGGCCAATGATGTAGCCCGGCTGCGGCAAGTGGACCGTCGAACCATCGTTGATGATGTCTACGTTCAAATCTCCTGTTGCCTGGATCAGCTTGAACCCGTAAAAGGTCTTATTTGCTAAATCCGTCCCTGTGTGAAAACCAGCCATTAGACGCTCTCCAATACAGAAACAAGGATGTCAAACCCATTGTTGACTGCCGTAGAGGCCATGAGCTGGTCACCAGCTTCAAGAACAATCTTGTTGCCTCGCATCAACTCTTCCGTGCGACCTGGGCCGACTCGGAATTGTTGAAGAATCCTAGTGTCATTGGAACTCCTTCTGTGCCAAACGTCAATCGGGAGTTCCGAGCCATAAATATTCGCCGCACTTAGTCCAATAACCACGGTTCCGCTGGCGGCCGTGTGGATAGTGGTGGCAGACATGCCTAGATTGCGGGTTGCGGTACTTTTAAAAGATGCCATGGCTTACCCCAATGCAATCGCAAAAACAATTGCAGACCCAGCCGGGTCATAGACCAGCGAGCCGTCTGCATTGTTGTAGACCGCCCGTTCAGCAGGAAGGGTACAAAACACCTCTTTCGTGCCTGCCCCAAAGTTGACGATCAAGTTGTTATTTGAGCTTGTTAGAATCAGATCGCGAGAGATCGCCCCGGAACTGTAGGTCCCTACGCCAACCTCCCATTGACCGAGCTGATCGTTGGTGATGGTGTAGTAAGTGACGTTGCCCTCGCCGATCGCAGCCGCAAAAGTCGTATACCCTGTATACGCTCCCGTGACTGTAAAGTTCCCCGTACCAGCAGAAGCACTGGTTTCGCGGACTCGATCTGAGAGGACTAAGGGCATTTTTACACCAATCGAATAACAGCGGTGGCAGGACCAGGAGGCGGGAAGATGACAGTAAAGTCACCGTCAGTGGCCGTCTTGTCCGACCCGAAATCGAACACCGCAACGCCCTTGTTGCCTTCCGTGCTGTTGTAGATCATGCAGCCACGGGCCGTCAAAGTGACGTTCGGGAAGGTCAGGTCGTTGAAATCCAAAAATGCAGTAGTGCCAGAAAGCGCCACACCCAAACTAGTCAACTGACCGCCGCCTGCCGGGTAGTTCGTACCTACCGAGGACACCTCATCGGAGGTCGTGTACACAGTGGTGGACGCGTCAATCGTCGCGGCCGAGGTGTACAGCGCCAGAAAAAAGGTGTCCCCAGGGACATCAAAATCATGCACGCCTTCAAAAAGCTGCTGTTTGAAACTAGAGCAAATTGCTTGTGTAATTGCCATTTTAATTCTCCAAGAGTTTCACCAGATCGGCGTGTCCAAATGATTTTAACTTAGCTGACAAAGTTGTTCTATCAGAAACGATAGCTTGTCGCATGTAGTGGATCAAAAGGACGCGAATCTGTTCTTTGAATGCCTGAGCCTGGTCACGGATCACAGGGTGGACGTTCTCGCCGACGTACATAATCTTTTCAAGCGCCTCATCGGCAAGCTCCTCCGGCGTCCGGCCACGGTTATTTGTGGTTCGGACAGAGACACTGTTAAGTGCGGTCGAGAATTGGATATCCATTTAAGGCCCCGGACTAGGTGATTTAATCGGCAGACGGGCCATGCCGTCCCTGTATTCGTCGCGACGACGACGACCCTGTTGCTCGATGCCCAGACCTTGAATCGCCTGCTTGTAGCTGTTCTCAAAATAAGCCAGCATGTCTGTCGGCCCTTTGGTGTAGCTGTAGGCCTGGATCAGGCAAGCGTACAAAAGAGCTTCAGGGGCATAGGTGCTAATCCAGGTGTTTTGGACAGCCTGTGAAATCTGTGGAGGCCTACGGATATACCCTAACTCGACCACATAGTTGGCATTTGGAGTAGGCGCAATGTAGAAACTGTCCTGGTCCCAGATCGAGTAGTACTTGGGGATCCCAACATCATTCCCGTCTGGCCAGTACTCCTTCATGAAGGATGTATCGCGGAAATCCAAAAAGATCTGATCATTAGTCACCGGCACCGTAATCATCATGTACCGATGCGTAAGCATGTCCGAAGGCGCAGTCAGAAACTTGTTGTTGTTGGTCATCGTTCCAGAGACCTCCAACTTGAACACATCTAGGTCAATGTCGCGGAGAATGCGATTCTCCGCCATCGTAATGAACGTGTTGATCACCGAGTCAGAGAACACATTGGACCCGACTTCGGTGTAGTTACGGATGTTGGTGACAAGTTCGTTGTAGGTCATGTGATCATCACCGTCAATGTCCCAAGGCTCATGCGGCCTATCAAGGAAGGCTGCTGAGGCTCAGGCTTCATGTTCGTAGGGCTCGATACCGATCCATTCAGCGTGTTGGATCCCCCAATGCTTTGGAACGCGGAATCTGCGGGAGCCCCGATATAAACCGACACAGGTTCAACTCGGTCAGGTCGAGGCTGCAAAAGAGCGATCGCATCGCCGTTGTATTTCAAAGGCTCAAGCTGAGGCTCTTTTGGCTCGTAGTCATCAGGGCACACTTTAAAACCGCGCCAATTCGTCCGCAGGACGTTATACGGATACCGCTGACCGCAGTAATCGCATAAGCCAAAGGAGAATTTGCCGGTCGCGTATGCCATGTCAGTACTCCAACTGAGGCACAAACGACACGCTTGCAATGTCGCGATCTTCCTGGGCGGCTCGCGTGAAGTCTTCCTCGTAAATCTGCTTGAGAACGCCTGTGCGCTCGGGGGCATATTTAAGGGACAGTTGATACGCGAGACCAGACGCCAAGCAAGGCAAGAACCGGAAATTCACGTCTGACGTGTTGGTGTACCCGCCTGCATCTTGGATGCGTCGAATACGGTAGTAGACAAACCCGTAGTTCTGGTTAGCGGCCGGATAAAAAAAGACCTTTGGGACGTTTGTTCGCTGCACATAGTACTGTGCAGGACGAGCTTGGGTCGTCTTATCCGGGACGTTTAGGTATTCCTCGCGGCTAATTCGATCGATAGTGATGTCAGTGGAAGGGGACTGTGAATAGTCTCGAATCACCGCTGACAGCACGTTAACCGTGTCCGCCGCTAAAGAAATCTCGTTTGTCCCAGGGGTAAGCGGGTAAATCGCCTGCTCAATTGTCCAAAGGTTTAGGCCGCGATTGGCCCAATCCAAGAACAAAAGATTGAGCGACCGACGCGCAGAAGTAAGCTGATAACCATTAGTCATCCGCATACCACAACGCTCAAACGCCTCTTCGATTAGGTCATCGATCGAGAGGTTGAAGTCGGTCGTCCCAGAGGTGGCCATTAGTCACACATCCCGCCTGCACGCATTTTCTTGACGCCCTTCATGGCCATCATCTTGTGCGCATTGACTGCCCCGCCCTTTCTCATCATCACGGGACCTGTCTTTTTGCTGGTCTTAGAGACCATACGATTTTTTGGGCCGCTCATTACGCAGCCGCCGCCTTTGGTGGCGCAACCCATGCCTTTTCCAGCCATGATTACTTTCCTTTCTTGGCGACTTTGTCGCCCTTCTTTATTGCCATCATCCCGCCGGTAAGGGCAGGTCCCATTTTCTTCATGGCGCGACCCTTCGCGTCTGAAGTTACGCGCTTCAAGGCGCGTCCTGCATTGTCAAGCAAGACCATTTTTGCCATGCCCCCGCTCGCCATTTTTTTCGTCTTTTTCATGGTGCTCTCCTTAGCTGTTTTGGCTGATTCTACGAACGCTTCTTTCGTGGGCGACCCCTTCGAGCCGGGCTTGCGCATTCTTTCTCCTGAGCCTTCGGCGATTCTTTTCCTCTTGGCCCAGATGTTGGCGTAGAGTCCTGGCTTTGACATGTGATCTCCTTTTTTTCAGCTTCGCTGGGTGATTTGGTCGAGCTTTGCTTCGAGTCTGTTGAATCTATTGTCGACGTGTTCGACAATTTTCTCCAGATCTGCACGAACTTCTGCACGAGTGATGTGATCACGGGCAACCTCCTCTCTTGTTTTGTTAAGAAGAATGCTGAGACGAGTCACCTCAGCGAACTTCTCTTTTAGTACGAACCCCATAATTCCCACCAATCCCGTAAGGATGATGTTCCAGATCAGCATCTCCATGGCTCAACACTTCCATCTTTTTCTCGCCTGGCGAAGGCGACTATTCGGATCTTTAGCGGCCTCCGGAAACATCTTCATTTGCCCCGCCGAACGCGCGCAATAACTTTTGCGGCGTTTGGCACGTGAGACGGAATACGGCTTCTGCTCCGTCACGGCAGTCATTAGTTTGCTTCCAGGGTTCGCACGACGATAGGCTGCCACGCCTTTTTTTGTCATGCCCGCTCCTGTCTTAGTGGCGCGAAAATTTCCGCTCTCCACTGAGGTTTTGATGCCCATTCCTGATCGTTTAGCTGTCGCCATCGCGAAATCCAGTCTAGTGATAGGACATGAGGTACATTACGTGGCAGCCCCGCCCTCGAAAAGGACCGTGACACTAGTGATAGTCGCCCCAAACTTCAGGAATAAGCCGTCCTTAAACAGGATGCCCTGATCCGGAATCACAAAGTTCTGGGAGTCAGCAACGGAAGTTGATGACAATGTCATCAACTTTGGGTCAGTGTCAGCATTGCCATCGTAAAACTCAAGCGCAGACGGGGCTCCCGCGCCGTGCGTGAAATACACACCACACACGCGATTACGACCGTTGATAGCCTGCCCTGTAGCCGCCTTATAGACGGTTGAGATATTACTCGCGCCCATAGTACACCTCCATTAAGCAGGGGTGACGGTAGTAGCGTTAGAGCCTTTCCACGCGGAAGCTGCGGTAGCGCCCGTTGCGGTGTAGATCACGCCCGTGGCGAGGTCTACAACAGTCTTGCCGACAAACTTGTCTGTGGTGTTGGCTGGATCGGCAATAGCGCCGAGAGCGGCGGCCGTTGCGACCGGGAAAACGAATCCGTTGTTAGAAGCAACTGGACCCGAAAAAGTAGTGCGTGCCATTTCTGGTTCCTCACATGCGAGTTATGGCGTTTCTGTCTGCATGTCGTCAGCCGGGACTGTCAGAAACACCGGGGACCCCGGTATATATCAAATATACACCCATTCTCAAAAAAGAAAAAGGGGGCCGAAGCCCCCTTTTCCATTAGGCCGCGCCAGGGCAGCCAAAGATGCCGCGTGGGTCGCTAAAGCCGAAGCTGTAACGCTCACGAGCCTTGTAACGCACGTTGCCAGTGTCGAAGTCGCCTTCAAAGCCGGTCTTCATGCTTACACGCTCAAACATCTTCATGCCGTTGGGCGCATCAGTCTTGATGAACCACGCATCCGGATCAGTCAGGTAATGGTTCACAGAGTAGCCCTGCGGAACCATGCCCATGTTCTTGATCGCGTTAATGTCGTTGTCTGCAGTACCAACACGCAAAGTAGACTTCAGGATGCGGTCAGCCGTGAACTGCAGCTCTTTCGGGATGATGAGCTTTAAGCCCTGAACAGCGATCTTCAGGCCACGTTCGTCGGTGAACGCTGCGATGTCGATCAGGGCCTGCTCTAAAGAAGTCTCTGACAGGTCCGCAGGGACTGCCAGTTCGTTCTTCAGGTTAGGACCAGACAGGGTCGGGTGGTTGTCTGCGCAGAGGGCCACACCGTCGCCACCAACAGAGGTCGTGAAAGCGCCGTTCAGAACGGACGCAGCACGGATCTGCTTGGTGTTGGCCATGGAACGAGCCAGGGCCTTGGTGTAGCGAGCCGCCAGAGACGCGTACAGGTTGTCCTCGACTGCCTCTTCGGTCAGCGAGAAAGCCAGTGCGATAGTCTCGTGGGTATAACGTGCGGTGTAGACCTCTTGTGCTTGGTCGTATGCAACGCCAGCACCTTCAGTCTTCACAGGCGCAGTGTCAAAACCCGACAGCATCACCTCTTCTTCAAATGCACGATCAGACGACTCGATGTCGTAAATCTGGGCGTGCTCCTGCTCGTAGCCTTTGTACTCAATGCCGAAAAGAGCATTGAGACCAGGCTCAAGTTCTTTTACTAGTTGGGCGCGTGAAATTGCCATGTTTAGCTCCTATCAGGGTGCAGGTGCTGTATTGGCAACGCCGGTGCTGCCATACATATGTGCGTTGATCTTAACCACCACGTCAACATACGCTTCACCCAAAGAATTTCCAGGTTGATCGTATGAACCAACTAACTTCAGAACGAGGCCTGCAGTGTTGGCGATCGCGGAGGCATCCAATTGGGTGCCAGAAACACCCGTGGTGGTGCTACCAGTAGCGTAGGCGATAGGTGCGTTTTGGCCCATTTGGGTCAGCGTCACGGTATCGTCAGCTTGGATAACAAACAACTGGCTGGGATCGTCAATTACTTCGGCGCAAATTTTGCCGGAAGTAATGTTGACAGAGCCCGGATAGAAGTTCTTCCAAGTGGGTTTGCCGGTGGTGGGGTCGGTGTAGTTACAGCCGTTAAACACGCCGACTGCAACAGTGTGCAGGGCAGCGTCAAACTTGACGATGTAACCGCTAGATAGAGTGACTAGGTCACCCTGAAAAATTGCTCCAGCCTGGTTGTCAGCAATGTAGTAACCGTACTGTTTTTGTGCACCAGTAGCGGAGAGATTGCCGAGCGGACGCAGACCAAAGGCTTTATTGACGTTTGCCATTTTGTCTTTCCTTAAAAATTATTCGGAACCCTTGGGGCTTCCGAACGAGGTACGGGACCGTCGCTCTGGGCGTTGAATCCGCATCGAATCATGCGAGTTGGATTTCATCAGCTCATTGTCAACGGACTGTTGAATTTCCTGGGAACGCGAGTTGTAGTACGCATTGCGCTCCTCAACCGTCTCTTCGGGGATACGAGCCAAGAGCAGACCTCCCACGCTGATCACACCAGCATGTCGGCCGTCTTCCATCGTAGGCGAAGCGAAGTCGGGATGTTCATCCGAACGAACCAGTTCGTAGCCCTCGCGCAAGCGCGCTGCCACGTTGATTCGATCTTCAATACCACCCGCCTCGGCGCGGATCCAGCGATGCTTGAATCCCGGAGGAGCAGGAGGCGCATCAAGTCGGGAAGGCGGAGCCCAAGAGCGACGGCGCGCAGATCCCTCGCGGGTTTCAGAAGCACGAGAACTGCGGTTCAGTTTTGGCACATTCATTTCGCTCATTTTTTCACTCCTTCACGTACTTGGCGTATTCCTCAAGCGGAACACCCAGTTTTTTGGCAATCGCAACTTGACTCGGTGACAACCGGACAGTGCGGCGTGCATTATTTGCTCCCGTAGAACGGGCTGCAGGCGCTACCGTTTGCACGGGGCGGGTAGTCCTGTTATTTTGTTGCGCGGGATTTTGTTCGGCGAACTTATGTGGGAACGCGTCACGCATCCTGCGGTCTAGTTCATCATAATACTCGTTTGACTGCGGGTCAAACCCCTCCGTCGCAATTAACTGCATGTGAATGCCCCGAACAGCGGCAGTCATGGCGACATCGCGGCCAAACCATTCGTTTCGTTCAGCCCAGTCCTCGGCCTTAGGGTCCGGTTCTTCCTGGACTTGGCGAGGCTGAGACTGGGGTTGAGCATAGGCCTGCTGCTGAACTACTTGCGCAAAGTGAGATTGCGGCTGTGCAGCAGAAAGTTGAGCCTGGCGGGCGGCCGACTGTTCGGCAACCTGTCTTTGGTCATACAAAATGTCGGTCAGACGTTGCTGGGCCTCTGTCTCAGTATCAAAATCACCCTCTTCTCGAGCCTTTTTAATGATCTGCTTTAGAGCGATGACCTGGGTCTCAATCCGGGTCTTGGCCTCATCCAAACGGCTGGCATCAAAGCGTGTAGCCTGATGTTCCAGCTCCTGGGCGCGTTTTTGGACCTGCTGGGCATACTCAATCGCTGCCTGTTCACGGCGCTGGGTCTCTCGCAGACGAGCAGTCAGCTTGTCAATGCGCTTTTTGACCTTGTCGCTGTACTCTTCTAGCTCGTCATCTGCTTGAGGCTTCGCAGATTGAGTAAGGGTTTCTACTGATGGGGGTTGTTCCTTGTCCAGAACCTCAGCGTTTCCGCCATCTGCATCAAGGGCCACTGTGGCGGGTTTTTCGTCCTCACCGATACTAAATTCAAGCTGGTCGCCTGCCATACTCTTCTCCTTTACATGTGCAAAATATCAGAAGGATCGTTGATCCGGCCAATAATTTCGTCGTCGTTCAAGATTCGGATTTCCCCGCCGTCAATATTGATACGGGATCCCGCATACCGCCCAAAAATGATCCAGTCCCCTTCCTGGCACCAGGGTCCGTTCGGGAATTTGGACTCATCTTTATAGGCTAAGTCGCCTACACGAAGGACATAGCCAACCGTAGTAGCAAGCTGCGTCTTTCTCTGGGTTTCTTCGGCGAGCACGATTCCCCCTTTGGTCTTTTCAGGACCACGATAGGGGAGAATGGCAATCCGCCAGCCCACAGGGATTGGAATTCGATCACGCACTGCGCCAGGCAACTGGTCAGGATCGAAATTCCCATCGGCGTCATAGGCATCGTCGAGGTTTGAATCCCGAAGTGCTTTTGCATCGGTCTCCTCCTTCCACTTCTGCTCTAGGGCCGTCAGGGCCTTTTCTTCAACAACTTCATCAGTCATGCTGGATCTCCTTTGGGTTAAAGAACGTCATCGTCTGGGGTCCGTTTCTTCAAAAGCTCTTTCACGGACGTCTCGACCAGCTTTAATCCCTCAAGGCGACCCATCATAAAACGATAGCGTTCCATGTTTGCAATCGTGCCATTGAGCACAATCGCTTCGGAGTCAGCGATCAGCTTTCTAATTTCTTTTAAAACCGCATCTGCAAATTCAAGCATGGTCGTATTCCCATGAAAAGCAGACAGTGTTTAGGCCACTGTCTGAAAGCCTTTGGTCAGTATATCTTGACCGGATTATTACCGTCTTTCTTTTTAACAACCATCACCGGACCTTGGACGCCCTTATATTTTTTAATCATCTCCCCGCCCTTATATTTTTTAACAGGCTGATTGCGGGATTTACCGGCAGTGGTCAAAGCAATTGCAACCGCTTGTTTAACAGCGGCTTTCTTGCTCTTTGGCTTACTGGTGCCGATCGCGCCTTTCTTCTCGTATGTGCCCACCAGCTCACCGATATTGGAGCTAATGATCTTCTGGCTCGAACCCTTTTTCAATGGCATCACTGTCTCCTTGCGTTGATCTGTTGGATTTGATTGCTACGTTCTTGCTGCTGGGCCATCATGTTGGCGCGCTCACGAGCAACATCAGCTCGAAGCTGTGCAATGTTTTCTTGTGACTGGATACGCGCCTGGTTGGCCTGTGCGTTCTGCTGAATCTTGGCGTTATCCAACTGCAGGCGCTGCTGCGCGATTTGGTTGTCGGCTTGATCGGCCTGCGCACGCTGTTGGATCTCGGCCTCCTTGAGCGCAATAATGGGATCAGGACCCCCGCCGCCTGCCAACTGATTCTGCATGTTACGAACCTGCTGCATGCCCTCTGCCACCTTGAGAGCAATCATGCCTTCGCGCTGGATTGCTGAGACCATGCGGTCAGGATCATTGCCATACTGTTGAAACAGTTCGGCTTCGGTATCCTCCTCAGCCTTCAGGCGCACATGCTCAAGAATGTGCTTTTGCAGGGACAAGACAGCCTGCGGCATTGTCTGCAGGATTGGCGACATGCCCATCGACAGGTGGGAGAAGATATGCGCGTCATGCTGTTGGCCAGCAAACGCCTTCAATTCCATCATGTCAAGCAAGTCAGCATTCTCTTGTGCAGGGTCCTTCGGGATGTTGGTGTGCTGAGGACGCAGAATGCCGTCGATGTCACGCACGTTCATGGCTGCATACACGCGGTAGTAGGCCTCATACATGTTGTGCATCTGCGGGGCGCTCTGTGCAACCTGCAACTGGGTCTGCGCCAGCATGATGCGCTGGGCAGTGGAGAAAATATTGGGGTCCGCGACCGGCAGCACTGCCACCATGTCGTCAAAGTCCTTGCGTTTGATGCAACGGCTTGCGCCAGGCACGTCGTAGGGGTACTCGTCAGGCAAATACTCACCAAACCCGGCAGCCAACATCTCAAATTCAAGTTTTTGTGCGTAGTGCAGACGCTTGTGTATGGCGGACATCACCATAGAGCCACGTTCGAGCAGTGCAATTGTCGTTCCAACGGCTGCCTGCTGATTTCCGTCGCCAACTTGCATGTCGGCGATGCTTGCTAGGCGTCTTCCTGCGTCTACGCAGAATCCCAACAGCGCAAATAGCGTTTGACTGGGCTCTTTGTACGGCAATGGCAACAAAGACGACGTGAGTTCTGAGCCCCCGGCATCCATGTCGCGCCATTCGCCCGGTTGTAGCGGCTTGTCGTCATCAGAAATGCGTGCGCCCTTGGCTTTAAAACCTGCAGGGAGGTTTGCAAGCGTTCCGGCGTCCAAAAGCTGGCGCAAGGAGCTGGTTGCGGACTTGGAAAGGCCGCCGATGAGGTGCACAAAGCCCAAACCGTAAGCGCCAGGGCCTTCCACGAGCACGTAATGGACAAAATACTCGATTCGGATCTTGAGTTCATCGCTCTCCTTCCAATTTCGACGGATTCCGACCAGTCTTCCCGTGCTTTCCTCGACCGTAACAATGTAAGGACACTTAATTCCGGTAAGTTCGTTGTCTTCGTCCTTGTCTTCAAAGCCTTCAAGGTCTAAATCGACATGAAATTCGAGCAAAAAGATCTCGTCTGTGTGCGTAGTGGGCGATTGACCAGTGATTCGGTCAATTTTTGCCTGAATATCGCTGGGTTGATCCGGTGTTGGCTCGGGTTCAATGGCGTAATCTAGGTATTCACCTGCCCGAACACGCTTGCGATAGTCGTTTTCGTACATCGGGATGCGATGAGTGATGCGAGGACACTCGCTCATTACGCTAGACCCGTTGTATGGGATGTACAAATCGTCTGCCAAGACCAGTTTTGCGACCATACGGCCGATTTGGGCATCGTAATAGGTCTTCTTGAACACCGAACCACCGTAGCCAAGGAAGAAAAGCGCCTGGTCCATCTCAGGCGTGTACTCCTTCATCACGGTTGTGATCTGGTAGTTCATGAAATCCTGCACGCGAGAGGCTTGCATGGACTTCTCAATGGTCTCCTTGCCCAAGATCTGGGTCCTGACCGGTCCGCCAGCGGGCATCAGCTCCTTAAATGCCTGTGCCTGGAACTGCACCACAGCCTCAGTAAGCATTGGATGCACAGCACCAGAGGCCCCACGGAAGGGCTGAGTACGCTCTTCTAGCCTAAACCCAAGCAGGTCCAAGCCCTTGGAGTACATCGTCTCCCATTCAGCACGCGAGGCCTTATCTGACTCGAACAAATCAAGCAGGTCCAATGCCACACGATTGCGTACGTCGGGGTCTACGACATCGGCCAGGTTGGCATAGAAGTCAACTTCCTTGTCTTCCTCTTCTCCGATCTCAACGGTGGCACTGCCATCGTTCTCTAAAACGACTTCAATCTCCGGCATATCCGGCGCGTCGATCTCAACCTTGAGATCAGACTCAGATGGCATTTCGTTTAGTGCTCTGTCAATGGGCATGGTTATCGCCTTTATACATTAGAAAATGCTCCTTGCGCCAAAACCAGCTCTTTCCGACCAGTCTATCCTGACAGCTTCTTCTAGTTCTTCACCGGTCTTGGTTTTTATATAACGCTCGGGCTGGATCTTATCAATAGGCAAGTCTTTCAAAAACTGCACAATTATTTCTTGGTCCGCAGGGTCAGGGACTCCGTTGAAGTTGCCTTTAATCTGTTTTACAAAAAGTGTGCCGTCGTCATTCTTTCTGGCTTCGACTGTCACTCGCGGGAGGTTATCCGGCCCACGCAGTGAGAATATTTGAGCCCGTCCAGACTCCAAGGCTTCCTTTCCGCCTTCTCCGTAGTTGCCCTTTTTGGCATAGCCACCTATAGAGTGGTGCATCGCCGCGCCTTCTAATTGCACAGCTTGAGGGGTAAGCAGCCTTACCCACTTATCTTGGCCCATGGGTCTAAAGGTCTCCGTTCCAACGTCAAAACTTTCTTTAGGCACAGATTTATTGCCTTCAACTTTTTTTATGACCTCATCCCAATCACGCTGCAGCTTCGTGTTTTTTGTTCCTTGGACCACGGCCTCTGCAAAACTCATGTTGCCCAACTTGTCAGGGTTTAACGTGGCAAGGCTTTTGGCAAGGTTTTTAGGGTCTAAAAAGTCTAAAGAAGGAGAAGCGGGTATGTCATAAAATACTTCTCCCTCACGAGCGGCCCTGATTAAAGTCTCATCCGCCATTTCTTCAGGTTGCAAATACATGCGGCTGTTTGGATCCTTAGCAGCCTCAGGAAATTGTTCGCCCAATAGTCTTCGTGCAAGGTTTTTTTGGTACTCTGGCGAGTAGTTCTTAAGCATTGACTCCGTATCTATACGTTGTAAAATTGGCACAGTGATTTGCTCTAGATCCACGCCTTCTTTTGCAATTTTGTCCAACATGTCCTGAGTTGCTTTATCTCGGATCTTTGCAGCCAGGTCATACTGATCTCGACTGGGAACCGCAACAAACTGCTCAATTCCAGACCTGGTGTCATACATTGTTTCAAAATCTTCCAATGCCCTGGGATTACCTTCGCGAGCGGCCTGCAACATGTAGTCCCTGAAGTTTTTCGCATCAGTCCCAAACGCGGGCAGTCGGCCCTCCAACAGAGCGTCCCGCAATGGATCACTCCCTGTTCCGTAGGTCGTAGTCAAATACTTACGGCCCTTGTCGTTAATGAACTGGTTTAGAGTCTTAATCTGCCCGACGGTCAGGTCCTGTGCCTCACGGCCAACTTGCTCTTCTACACGCTGTAGAAAATTATCTATTCCAGAGCCGGTGCCTGCCTTTGGAAATATTCCGCCCTTTGGCTTCAGCACTCCGCCTAAGCCACCGCCCGTCCAGTTCATCACAAATTCTTCTGGGTTTTCTTTTAGCTGCTTTGCAATGTTTTCCAAGGAGCGTTTAGCATGCGCTTTAGGGTCAGTAATGCCTTGAACAATATTGCCTGCTACAGTGGTGGCTGCCTGCGGAATCATTCCCATCATGGCAGGTGCTGTAGCCTTAAATGCCTCAAACGCCTCTCTTGACGCAGAGGGTTGCGCTCGCTCTTGTGGCGTCATTGGCGTTCCCACCGTCATCTGTTGCGCAACCTCACCCTCCTTCGGAGATCCGGTGGCACGTTTGATGAACTTCAGGACCTCACCACCACGGGCAAATTCCCCCGCGTCCCCAGCAGCGCCGCCATCAGCATCTGCGGCAGCAGTAGCCGCTGCTGCAGCCGCTGCTGCATCGGCGTCGGCCGTTACAGACGCGTCCTGCGCCGCGATCGACGCGTCATTGGAGACTGTCGAGACGTTGCCGTCCTGGTCAGACACCGTTGCGATGCCTGTTTCGCTGACAGGAGCCGCATTGGACAGAGCAGAGGCCACGTTGGCCATGGCATTCAACTGGCTGTCCGCAATCGCATTGCCTATCACACTGGCAGCAATCGCCCCCGGAGCAAAGCCAAGCTGACCATAGCCCATCAGGCCCAGGGCAATACTCTGCGCCGTGTTGCTCACGCCCTGGCCCGTTGTCGGTGATCCGGCAGGCGCAGTGCTGTCGCCACCGCTTGAGGACTCCTGGTCCTTAGCCGGTTCAATCGTCGCAGGCACGCTGCCCAGCGGCCGCGCCTTGAGTGCACCGGTTTCATCGATGTAGTACTGGTAGGCGTTCGGGTTGATCGCGCCCAACTGCAACGGGTCCAAGCGCAAAGGCTCAAGGCCCGGGGTTCCGCCACTGGCCAAATGAACAGGGGCAGCCATTCGGCCGGATGCTGCCCCGTTAGCTTTTTTTAAGATGCTCTCTAGCATGTGAGCAGATTGTTTCCGACGACGGACCTCACCGCCCTCCTCCGGAGATCCGGTGGCACGTTTGATGAAAGTAGCAGTGGACCGAGGATCACGCTTCATGGGGCCCATTGACCACCGTCCTCGTTATAGGGCCCTCCTGGATCCACCACGCTATCGACTACTGCAGGAGTTGGTGTCCCACGTGTAATGCCCGGTAAAGTGCGAGGCGCGGTCGTCGAGATAGGCAAATTCTTGGAGCGGATGTACTCGGCTGCCTTTTCCATCTGCGACTTAGCCAGTTCCGGATACGGTCCGGTGTAATTAATCGCCGAGGTGTAGAAGGTCCGTTCAAAGTCCGCAGGATTGAGCGCACCGGACTTCAGTGAATTGATCCAGTAGTTGTAGCCAGCCGGATCAATCTTGGCTGCATCTTCGGCCGTAGGCGCAGAAAATGCGCCGACCGTGATGCTATTATCCCATGTCCGACCTTCTTTACGGCCAGACGTGTTGTAGTGGTTCTTGGCAAACTGCACATAGTCCGTGTTTGGATCGGCAGCAATTGCCTTAGAGAAAGCATTCGACACGTCCGGATTACGCATGTAGTAGTCCTGTGCCTGCAACGACGGAATAAGAACCTCGATCCGCGCTTTGTTCGCCTGTGCCGCGTTCCAGTTTGTGCCGTAGTTGGCGTACCGCTGGTTGAGGCCTTCCATCTCTTTTGCGGTCGCATTCGGATTGAAGTACGCCTTGTACATCTCACCCATACTGGTCGGATGGAATGCCGCCAGATCACTGCCCATGCCAGTGCGTCCAATATTGCCGTAGGCTTCCTTGACGCGCATTTCATACGCCATCGGATCAAACTTCTCCTTGAGCTGGTCTGGCGTGAGCTGACCTGTATCAAGCTGGCGCTGGAAGTTATAGGCCATCTCCGTGTTCATCGGAAGACCTGTGCGCTGGAATGCCTGTTGAAGGGCCACGTCGCCTGCAACAAGATTTCGCGCATGCTGCTGTGACGCCGACAAGCCAGGTGTGACATCCACCAACATACGTGGGCGCGACGTGACGATCGGAGCCTGAAAGCTCGCGCCTTGGCCAGTGCCACCAGTAAGCATAGTCGCAGGGCCAAACAGATCCTTCTTCACGCCATCAACCGTGGTCGTCTGATATGCAGGCTCGGCTCTGAACCTCGACTCCAATGTCTGACCCCCGAGCGCGGACGTGATGTCTGTTGGGCTCATACCATACTGCTGTGAGGCAGATGTGATTGCTGCAGGATTGCGGTGGATATTTGCAGTGACAAGGTCAGAGATGTTCTTGTTGTACTGTGCAGTGCCAATGCCACCAGGTGCAGTAGCGTTCGTCATCCCAGGGGACATAAGCGGTGAAGCAGGCGGACCCAGATCGAACAGGCCTCCAACAGGACGTCCTTGAACGCTTCCGCCATTAGCAAAACGCTGGAGCATCTTCCGAGCTTGATTCATCGGCGGACGTGTGTGTCGGAAGTCTCCAACCTCACCACCATACGCATACGTCATCGGCATCGAATGCGCATCTTGAAAGCCATCAATCTCTTGATTGGTTGCGGTGTAGGGGGTGAGATGCATCGACTCAACGTCTCCCCCATTAGCGTAGGGCACCACAGGGAAAGTTGGATCAGAGATCTCGATCAACTCAAAATTTTCCTCTGACGGATTGCTTTGGTCCATAGATGGCCCCCTAAAAAGTTCTTGACATTTTATTCTTCAATAATACTCCGGCACAAGAGATTCCTCTTTTGGTTCGTCAAGGTAGTCCGATTCAAGGTTGATGAAATTCCCCGCTCGAAATCTCATTAACGCCTGGGTAGTGGTATCGACCAGGTCGTCGTTGTCGCCATTGGGAAAAGCTGCACATTCCTCGATCAACTCCTCAGCCCAGTCCGTGTCAGGTGCCCAAACCATCCCTGACTCCAAAATTGGCGCAACCGAGTTGGCTCGCGAGATCTTGTCCTGCCCCGCCCGGCGGCCACCAGGCGAGTACATTGTCACTGGGATCCCAACACGTCGTAGCTCCTGTTGCAAAGTGATTCCAGTGGCCTTGGCCTCGATTAACACATTATCGGGTTTCCACTCATCGTATTCGTCCTTGGCTACTCGTTTTAGCTCCGGAAAGTCCCATCGACCCTTTCGGACCCCCAACAAGATAATGTTGGGCCCTGAGTCTTGGTTCGGGTAGAACACGCCCCAGGTCGTGATCGCAGAGTAGTCAGCCGTCTCCTTCTTTGAGTACGCCGTGTCATAACTCTGAATGACGTAATTCACCGACGGTGGCTCGTCATGGGGCCACACCTGCCACCATTCCCGCTTCAAAATCGCACCCTCGTCGTTGGTCGGCTGCTGCTGGTACATCGCGTTCCACCTCTGTGCCGACAAAGAAGCTTTTACGCCTAAGAGTTCCTCAAGCTTCCAAAACTCCGGCCACAAAGCCTTGCCAGACGGCAGGATCGCAGGGAATTCAATGACCTCCCACTGGTCCGCCTTGTGACTGGCTTGGGCTTTGAGTAAACGCGCCGTAAGGTCCTTGGTTCCCCAACGGGTCATCACGATCACAATCGCTCCGCCCGGCTGCAGTCGAGACCGTGGGCCAGAGGTGTACCATTCCCAGCAGTTTTCCAAGGCCAGATCTGAGGTCGCATCCTGCTCCGAGTGCGGGTCGTCAATGATCAGAAGATTCGCACCGCGACCGGTCATCGCGCCGCCCACGCCAACAGCAAAGTATTCCCCGCCATGGTCCGTGTCCCACCGGCCAGCGGCCTTGCTGTCCTGTTTGAGCATCACATCTGGGTATAGCTCCTTGTAACTGTCCATGGACATCAGATCACGGACCTTGCGGCCAAAGCGCACCGCAAGCTCGCCCGTGTGCGTCGATTCAATGATCTTGGTGTCCGGACGACGGCCCATGATGAAGGCCGGGAGCAGGTAGGAGGCAAATTCAGACTTCGTGTGCCGGGGCGGCATGTTGATGATCAGACGCTTCAAGGACCCCGATGCAATGCGGTCGAACGCGTTTGCCATCTTGGTGTGATGGTCCCCCAGGATCGCAGAGGGCCAAACGTACCTCACGAAGTCGATGAATTTCTCGCGAGCACGCTCTTGCGCGTCAAGCTGGAGCATTCGCAGCTCAAGTTTCGCTCGCTGTTCTTCAATGTCTGGAGGCGTGTCTGTATGCATATACAGGTCTGTTTCGTTTTGAATTGCAAAAAATTTTTGGCCAAGTGCATTTTGCACAGAAAGGGGTACTTTTGGCAAGAAAGTTTCACGTGAAACAGGAGTACCCCAAAAAGGGGCCTAAAACTGTTTAGGTGGTAATTGTTTGTGCGAAATCGGGCCAAGGCCTTTGCGCATTTTGCGCGGGCCGCGAATCGCGCGGCCCGGTTCGCGGTCCGCGTCGTGCGCCAAAATGCGCGCCGGGACTCGCCCCCGGCCCCCGGCCCAGGCACCCGGGCGGCCACGGCCACGGCCTGCAGCTCACGGCCCAGGGACCACGGCCCAGGGACCACGGCCCAGGGCTCACGATACGGCGGCCACGCCCTGGCGCAGCACGGCCCGGGGACCCCGGGCCAGGTTTCCGATAGGCCAGGGACCGGCCACCAGGCGGCCGACGTAATGGCCAGCAGGGCAGGTGCTGCAGGGCCTGGCGCATGCGATACGGGGGCAGGCATTACGCCCAGGTGACCAGGCGCAAAAAAACCGGGCACGCGGGCCCGGTTTTCGGTGTAAGCGGCGCAAGGCCGCAAGGGTTCAGGCCAGGCCCGGCTCGGCCCTGGTGGCGAATGCGGCCACAGCACGGCGGCGAGCTGCTCGGTGGTAGGTCCGGGCCATGCGGGCCAGGGTCACGTCGGCAGTGTCGCGGGCGTCTTGGCGATCGCTGGTGTGGTACTCGCTCACCAGGCGGCCGGATGCGTCCCAGGCCTGCACGCGGTACTCGGACCAGTCGGAGTCCCAGCCCACGCGGACCTTGCCCACGCCCTGAACGGCCACCACCTGCACCAGGCGGCCCACTACGGTAGCGGGGCGGCTCATGCTGCACCCCCGGACACCCTCGCGGGCTGGTCCAGTCTGAACCCGTAATTTTTAACCGGCTCGGCCGAATCGCCTAGGGTCCAGGCGGCACCGTGGTAGCCCGGCAGCATGCGGTCCGGCATGTCGCGCAAGAGCCGCGGCGGTGTCAATCCACCACCGGCTTGCTCGCGAGCGGCCGTCATGACAGCGCGCAAGACGTGCCAGGCGTCGGACCTTTCCCAGCCGGACCAGTCTCTAGCCTGGTAATCCAGGCAGGCGCAGGCCTTTACGATGTCGACGGGGCGCAGCTCGCCCAGGGCGGCCACCTGATAGCCCCCGAATGCGGGGGCCTCCCAGACGTCCTGGTACCGCTCGGCGAATGCGCGCCGATTCGCGGCAGCCAGCAGCTCGGCAGCCACCGGGGCAGCGAAGGGCAACGGCACGGCGTGCAGCTCGGCCCAGGTGATTAAAGCGTTAACGTGATAATCCGTGACAATTAAGCAGCTCATAGGGGCCTCACTTTCTCACTGTATACGTGCGGGATTGCACGGGCTCAATTCTCGCCCGAAATTCGCGGGGGTGTCAATCGGGAAAAAAACGGGGCCACGCGGGCCCCGTCCAGGTGCAGCAGCTCGGCCAGGTCAAGCGGCCAGCAGCTCGGCGGCGCGCGCCTTAAGCGCGGCCCCGGATCCAAACCAGGCGGACTCCATCCGGGTATTATTTGAGCGGCCCCGCTCATGATCCACTAGCTCGGTGACGGCGTTCAGCATCGCCCAGCGAGTACCGGCCACGCCCGGCAGGTCGGACCCGATCGCCCGGCCGTCGAACAGCTCGCGGATCCGGCGGAATGCTTTCGACTCGCGGACGTCCAGGTCGGCACGGTGCCAGGGTTT
>Ga0194122_10000437_pt1 | contig 62707 bp, 52 predicted proteins | sample TA2MahCa10mmetaG_FD_155487 | JGI IMG/M metagenome (GOLD analysis project Ga0194122, IMG submission 155487) | Freshwater microbial communities from Lake Tanganyika, Tanzania - TA2015021 Mahale Deep Cast 10m | ecosystem: Environmental > Aquatic > Freshwater > Lake | place: Tanzania: Lake... | reverse complement strand
CTGAGCAATTCAAGTCAGAGCAACGCAGCAGTCATTTATTATGCCGATTACACCTTTCAGCGTAAATTTGGAGAGGGCAGTACCTTAAGCTCTGGCCTTACTGCCATACAAAATGTAGTCACCTCTCAACTTTTTGGCAATCATCAGTCGGTAAACTATGCGGCTTACTCCCAATTGGAGTACCACAAAAATAAACTTGACCTGAGTGCAGGTCTGCGCCTGGAGTACTTTGAAATGGACAATGAAACGCCAGATTCCCAGTTTCAATTACCCGGAAAAGGAAACCTTTCGGCGCCTGTCTACCCTGTATTGCGCACGGGTCTTCATTACGCCCTCAAGCCGTTCACACACCTGCGCGCCAGTCTTGGTCAAGGAATTCGTTATCCAAGTGTTGCGGAGCGGTTTACGCAAACTTCCGTAGGCGCACTCAATATTTTTCCAAATCCTTCCTTAAAGCCAGAAATCGGGTGGGCCGGCGAAATTGGCATCAAACAAGGTTTTAAAATTGGCAATTGGAAAGCAATGTTCGACGCGGCTTTTTTCGTTAACCAATACAGCAACATGATGGAATTTTCTTTCATCTATTACAATCCAATTACCCAGCAACCACTCAATCCGCTTAACCCTTCACCTGAAGACATCGAATTTTTAACCAGTGGCGCTTATAACGTTTCTGATTGGGTTGGTTTTCAGGCGCAAAATGCCGAAAAAGCACGTATCTCAGGGCTCGATCTCTCTTTTAATTCCTCAGGTCAATTAGGAAAGGTCGAATTGATTTCATTAATTGGTTACACTTACATGAATCCTATTTCATTGAATAGCAATCCGCAATACGTTGCTAATTTTTCAGATATCAATACCAATATGCTCAAGTATAGATTCAAACATTTGGCAAATGCAGATATCGAAGCCAACTATTTGAACTGGAGTCTCGGCACTTCTATGCGCTACAATAGTTTTATGCGCAACATTGATCGTGTGTTTGAAGAAGATCTCGATCCTACTCCCTCAGAGGTATATATTTTACCTGGCTTGAAGGCATACCGACAACAATTTAACCGTGGTAATCTTGTTTTTGATGCGCGCCTAGCCTATACGCTTAGAGAAAACTATCGCTTGTCTTTAATAGTGAATAATTTAATGAATGCTGAGGTCACATCTCGTCCTGGCGATATCCAGGCCCCCCGCAACTTTATTATACAAATCCAAGCCAAATTTTAATGCGAATTTTAGGAGTTATACCCGCTCGTTTTGCTTCAAGTCGTTTTCCAGGCAAACCACTCATTGATTTAAAGGGTCAAACAATGATCGAGCGCGTTTACAAAGGCGCACTCAAATCAAAGCAGATAAACACGCTTATAGTTGCCACCGATGACATCCGAATTTTCGAAGAAGTACAGCGTTTCGGAGGTAGGGCAATTATGACTAAAACCACTCATCAAACGGGTACAGACCGCTGCGCAGAAGTACTTTCGCATTTTCCTGATCACGACGTCGTGATCAACATTCAAGGAGATGAGCCATTGGTCAATGCCCAACAACTGGACGAATTACTCTCAGCTTTTAACGATACGCAAGTACAAATAGCAACAATCGTCAACCCTGGCGTAACAGTTGCTGACCTACAAAATGTCAATCGTATTAAAGTGCTATCCGATGCAATGCAAAACGCCATTTATTTTTCGCGAAGCCCATTGCCAAACATGCATTATGCACCAAGTCCTGATTTTCCATGGTTGCGTCATATTGGCTTATATGCTTACCGTGCCCAAACCCTTTCTCATTTAGCCCAATTGCAGCCCTGCGCTTTAGAAAAAGCAGAATCGTTGGAGCAGCTTCGTTGGCTCTATTATGGCTATCAAATTCGTCTAGTGAATTCTACCATCGAAACGCCAAACATAGATGTGCCAGACGATGTAGAAAAAGTATTGCCTTTTTTGTAATCTGCGAAGACTTTCGTAAATTTGTTATATGCAGGGTTTTGAAGACGTCATTATACAATTGCTCCTACGTCATAATTGTGTTGTAGTTCCTGGTTTTGGTGGTTTCGTAGCAAAACAGGTAGCTGCCGAATTAGACTTGCAAAATGGCCTCATTTCGCCACCCAAAAAAGCGTTGTTATTTAATCGCTTCTTACTTGCAGACGACGGTTTACTTTTAGCTGAAATCTCACGTCAAAACGGCTTGTACTACGAAGAAGCCAAGAATCAACTCCAAGCCTACACAGACCAACTCCAAAGACAACTACTCGGCGGGGAATCTGTTCAATTTCCCAAATTAGGCATCTTTTCTCGTCAACCAGATGGCCAACTCCATTTTGAACAAGATCGCTTTTTCAATTTATTGCTGTCTTCATATGGCTTGGGCAAACTTAGTTTTGTACCACAGCCCATCGAGGATAATGCGCAAAAGCCGATTGTCAGTCTACAAGAAAAGCCAGTCCGTCAAATCAGTTGGGCTAGGGTAGCTGCAGCAGCTTGTCTTTTGCCACTTGGATTCTATTCATTTTGGATACCGACGCAAACAACAGCCCTCCAGTCTGGCCTCATCAGTATCAAAGATTTCAATCCATTTGTAACCGCTCAAAAGCCAAGCTACAAGAAATTAGCCTTTGAAAAGGATACCAACATTGACATTAAAGCTTCGCATTTAGATTTCCAACCTCAGTCAAAGCCACACATTGAAGCCTATGAATGGCAACCTGGGTTCACCCTAAATGTGCGCGTGCCGGCTGTTACAAAAAAGCCAGAAACAACAAACAATACACCGCCAATAAACGCATTCGTGACAAATGCACCCTTTCATTTTATAGTGGGTTGTTTCTCCAATTTACAAAATGCCCAAAACTTTCAGCGTAAATTGCAACGAGATGGTTTCAATGCGTTATTACTGCAAAATGGCCCCCTCACCAAAGTGAGTGCTGGTGGTGCCAATGACCTTTCAGAACTCCAACTCATTCAGCAAGAGGCCGCGGATCGTGGTCTTCAAGGCTGGGTATTTAAAAACTAAATTTTATTATGAATAAAACGTTCAGCTTCCTACTATCCATCGGGATAAGTACTTCTATGTTCTTTGCGCAAACAACCAATGTTGAAGGCAGCAAGTATCAATTCAAAAAAGTAGTTCATCTCGATGCAACGCCTGTTCAAAGTCAGGGACAAACCGGCACATGTTGGTCATTTTCAGGAACCAGTTTTTTCGAATCTGAAATCCAACGACTAGGTGCCAAAACACCTGTTGTTTTATCCGAAATGTACGTTGTACGCAAGGCATACGAACTCAAAGCTGAAAAATTCATTCGTATGGACGGCAAAATCAATTTCAGTGAGGGGGGCGCCTTTCACGACGTACCACTCGTCATCGAAAAGTTTGGTATCGTTCCTTATGAGGTGTATACTGGTTTGAATGGAACAGAAAAATACAATCATGGTGAAATGTTCAATCAGCTCTATTTCATCATGACTGACATCGTTTCTCGTTTGGGCAGTCCGGAAGGCATCACCGACGACTGGAAACGCAAATTCAATTCCATGCTCGATATGGGTATCGGTAAAGACATCCAAACTTTTGAATACAACGGAACGCGTTATACGCCAGAATCTTATGCGGCTTCACTAGGCCTTGACATGAAAAACTATGTTTCTTTGACTTCCTTCACCAATCACCCAATGTACAGCCAATGCATGCTCGAAATTCCAGACAACTGGGCATGGGGCACAAGCTACAACGTAAGTATGGATGACCTCGTTGAGGTGACTATTGCCGCTTTAAAAAACGGCTACACAATTGCTTGGGGTGCAGATGTCTCTGAAAACGGCTTTAGTTTTAAAAATGGTTTGGCAATAGTACCTGCAGACCCGAGCATGATCGAAGTGCAAGGCAAAGATGACAAGCGCTTTAATGACGCCGGTGCAGATCGCAAATCAAACGCCTTTTTAGAGCCAATGAAAGAAATGGCCATTACACCAGATCTTCGTCAAAAAGGCTACGACAACAAAACAACCACAGACGACCACGGTATGCATATAGTAGGCCTTTATACAGACCAAAACGGTACGCGTTACTTCTTAGTTAAAAATTCTTGGGGCACCAGTAATTTACCAAAAGGATATCTCTACGTATCTGAAAACTATGTCAAATACAAAACCATCAATATTTATCTTCATAAAGACGGCATACCAGCCAATGTGAAGAATAAAATTAAATGGTAATTAACCACTTTTTTCAATATCCAACCTTTGGAACAAAATTTGCGTCAACAAAAAAAGCTTGTCATATGAAAAGGTTAATTTTTATTCCATTTGTGGCACTTGCCATTCTATCCTGTGAAAAATGGCGCACCAGCCGTGAGATTTTGAGCATTCAAAGTGCCAAAGTTGAGGCCGCATTCGATGAAATGACAAATATTTCGGATCAAGCCGTGACCGGCGAACTGGTTTATTATAAAAGCGGTGCGGTCATTTTTACTAAACCTGGTGACAAACCTATTTTAACCAAAACACCATGTAATGTAATTATTACACTCGATACCCTTTCTACTCCGCACAGCGTTACCGTAGATTGGGGTAATACCAACTGCGATTGCAACGATGGGAAAACCCGCCGTGGTAAAATCGTTACCACTTTTACTGGTCCGTATTTAGCTCAAGGAACAGTTCTCACGCACACCCCGATAGACTATTACGTCAATGACATTCATATAGAAGGCACCCGAACAGTTCAGAACATGGGTCTAAATACCAATAACCAACCTTACTTCAATGTTGAAGTTGACGGTTTCGCCACTTTTCCTACAGGTGAAACGCTGAGTTATATTTCATCTAGGGTTCGTACTTGGTCTGCTGGTTTTACTACCCCTCTTTATCGTTGGGACGACGAATATCAAATTTCAGGTTCTGCAACCGGAAACCATTCTAATGGCTATAGCTATTCAGCGAACATTACTTCTCCACTTCAAGTTAATGTTGGCTGCAGCCGTCCGGTAAGTGGAACCATCGAACTTACGCCTTCGGGATTGCCCACCAGAATTATCGACTACGGAAACGGCACCTGTGACCTCACTTTTACGGTTACAGTTAATGGAAATACCTATACATTTAATTAATAATCACCTGATAATCAATATGAAAAGTGTTCAAAGTGTCATTTGAACACTTTTTCTTTTTTATTGTTATTTTTGTAGCATAAACTAGAAAAAAACATGAAAACAGTAGGTGTAAATGGATTTGGACGAATTGGTCGTTGTTTCACGAGAATTGCTTTACAAGATCCTCAGGTCAATGTAGCGCTTGTCAATGACCTAGCTGATATTGCTACGCTTGCACATTTGCTCAAATACGATAGCGTTCATGGTCCCTTTAATTTAAATTTTCAAATCGAAGGCAACACACTTCATTTTGAAAATGGCAAACAAATTGTTTTCATTAATGAACGCGATCCAGAACAAATTAAGTGGGCGACATATGGCGTAGAAGTTGTCATTGAATCTACAGGTCTATTTTTAACCCGTGAAGCTGCCTCAAAACACCTTGTAGGCGGAGCTAAACATATCATAATCAGTGCTCCAGCCAATGATGAAGATATTCCGTCAGTAGTTCTTGGTGTCAACGATCAGCAAATCGACTGGAGCAGTACCGTGATTTCCAATGCTTCTTGCACCACCAATAATGCGGCTCCCATGGTTAAAGTATTAAAGGAAATACTCAATATAGATGTCGCATATATTTCGACGATACACAGCTACACCTCAGATCAACGCTTGCACGATGCGCCTCACAAAGATTTACGTCGGGCACGTGCTGCGGCAAATAGTATTATTCCAACCTCAACAGGTGCAGCAAAAGCCATTACCAGAATTTTCCCAGATTTGAAAGGTAAAATTACGGGTGGAAGTTTCAGAGTTCCGGTTTCAGATGGCTCTGTCACGGAAATGACACTCGTTACCAAATCTGCTGTCGATGTGGCTCAAATTAATGCCGCAATGAAGGCTGCTGCAGCTGGTCCGTTGAAAGGAATCTTGCAATATACTGAAGACCCAATTGTTTCTGTTGATGTACTTGGTAACCCGCATAGCGTTGTTTTCGATGCCGGACTCACGACAGTATTTAATGGCCTCATCAAAGTAGCTGGCTGGTACGACAACGAAGCCGGTTATTCCAACCGTTTGGTAGACGTTGTTAAGCGCTTCTAAGCGGCTAAAGCCGCCATACCAGGCAGCGTTTTCCCTTCAAAGTACTCTAGCAGCGCACCTCCGCCTGTACTCACGTAACTCACTTTAGAACTGAGCTCGAATTGTTGAACTGCCGCTGCGCTATCGCCGCCGCCAATCAAGCTAAATGCGCCATTTTTAGTTGCTTTTGCAACAGCGAATGCAACCTCTTTGGTACCATTTTCGAAAGCTGGCATTTCAAAAACACCCATTGGGCCATTCCATAAAATCGTCTTGCTTTGTAAGAGTACATTTTGAAAAGCTGCGCTAGCTTTTGGTCCAATATCTAATCCCATCCAGCCATCTTCGATACAATCTGAGTCAAAAATTTGTGTATTGGCATCTGCGGCAAAGCGGTCTGCAGCAACAGCGTCAATTGGTAAGTGTATTTGAATACCTTTATCTTTGGCACGTTCTAAAATTTCCTTACAAGTTTCCAGGCGCTCCTCTTCGCAAAGCGAGGCGCCAATTTGACCTCCCATAGCTTTGAAAAAGGTATAGGCCATTCCGCCGCCAATGATGATATGATCTGCGCGTTCTAGTAAGTTTTCTACAATGAGAACTTTATCGGAAACTTTGGCGCCGCCAACGATGGCCGTAAATGGTTTTTGTGCCTGTAACATGACTTTTTGCGCATTTTCAATTTCTGCTTGCATGAGCAGTCCGGCCATTTTATCATTCGGAAAAAAAGAAGCTAATTGGGTGGTGCTCGCATGAGCGCGATGTGCTGCTCCAAATGCATCATTTACGTAGCAGTCACCATGAGCAGCTAATTTTTGTGCAAAAGCGAGGTCGCCTGCGGTTTCTTCTTTATAAAACCGAACGTTGTCTAATAACAAGACCATTCCGGGTTGTAAATTTTTACTCATGCCAAAAGCCTCGTCTCCTATACAGTCGTTGGCAAATAGAACTTGAGCGCCTAATACCTCGCTTACTTTTGAGCAAATTTGTGCCAATGAAAAAATTGCTTCAGGACCATTTTTTGGTCTGCCAAAATGTGACAACAAGACCACGCTTCCGCCGTTGTCTAGGATATGACGCAAGGTGGGGAGCGCCGCCCGAATACGTTTGTCGTCGGAAACCAAACCAGTCGTTTTATCCAATGGAACATTGAAGTCTACGCGGACCAAAGCGCGTTTATTTTGAAAGTCGTAAGATTGAAAGGAAATCATGTGTTGAGGGTTGCTTTTTTTATTGTTTGTGAAAAAGACTACCGTTGGCTTGGGCTGTTGGCATAATGGTGATATCAGCAATACTGACATGAGCTGGCCGCGTTACGATAAAACTTACAGTCTGCGCGATGTCTTCAGCCACTAAGGCTTCAAAACCATCGTAGACACTTTGAGCTGTTTGCGCATCTCCTTTGAAACGCACCAATGAAAATTCGGTTTGCGCCGCACCAGGAGCTATATTACTAACCCTGATTTGATAGGGCAATAAATCGATACGCAGTGCTTTTGACAGGGCATCTACCGCATGTTTGCTTGCGCAGTAGACATTTCCACCTGCATAGACGTCTTTTCCGGCAATAGATGAAATATTGATGAGGTGACTAAATGGATGCTTTTTGAGTAATGGAATGACAGCATGGCTCATGTATAACAAACCTTTTACATTGGTGTCTATCATGTGGTTCCAGTCTTCAGATAAACCGGTATCTAGTGGGCCGCGTCCAACAGCCAAGCCTGCATTGTTGATCAAGATAAAAACATGATTTGCAATTTCTTGCGGCAAAGCCCCAATAACGGTTTGTACATCTGCTTCATTGCGCACATCTAGTGCGGCAATGTATACAGGAGTTCGGGTTAATGATTTTTGCAGGGCTTCGAGGCGGTCTAATCTGCGCGCCAAAAGCACAAGTCCGTAACCTAAATCTTGCAGTGCTTTTGCACTTGCCGCACCAAAGCCGGAACTTGCACCTGTGATGATTGCATATTTCATGCTGCAAAATTGACAAAAAAAACGCAGTTGCTTGTCAAATTGGCAGTATTTCGTACTTGGCATTTTTATTGCCAAAGGCAGGTATATTAAAAACGAAATACAATGAAAACAGGTCAAATTCATGTGCAAACGGAAAACATTTTTCCGATAATCAAAAAATTCCTTTACTCGGATCACGAAATATTCTTGCGTGAATTGGTTTCAAATGCCGTAGATGCCTCTCAAAAGCTCAATGTGCTGGCTAAAAATGGCGAATACAAAGGTGAAATCGGTGATCTTAAGATTGAGGTCATCTTAGATAAAGAAGCCAAAACGCTTACTATTCGTGACAACGGTATCGGTATGACGGCCGAAGAGATAGATAAATACATCAACCAGATTGCATTTTCTGGTGCCGAAGAATTTGTTGAAAAATACAAAGGAAAAGAAGGAGCTGAGCAGATCATTGGTCACTTCGGTTTGGGCTTTTATTCGGCATTCATGGTTGCTGAAAAAGTCCAAATTCGTACACTTGCGCGCTACGATGGCGCACAAGCTGTGCAGTGGGAGAGCAATGGCTCCCCTGAGTTCACCCTAATTGATATTGAAAAAGAAAGCCGCGGAACAGATATCGTTCTTTACATCACCGAAGAATCTGCAGAATTCATAGAGAAACAACGCATACAAGGCATTCTCGATAAATATTGCAAATTCTTAGCTATTCCGGTATTCTTTGGTACAAAAACAGATTACATTGATTCTCCGGAAGGCGAAAAAGACGACAAAGGAAATGTCAAGCGTATCGCTATTGAGGTGCCCAATCAAGTGAATAACCCGAGTCCTGCCTGGACCAAAGCACCAGTTGACCTCAAGCAAGAAGACTACGACCAATTTTACAGAGAGTTGTACCCTATGACTTTTGAGCAACCGCTCTTTCACATTCATTTGAATGTAGATTATCCTTTTAACCTGACTGGAATTCTCTATTTTCCAAAAATCAAGGAAAATGTTGAGGTGCAGCGCAACAAAATCAATTTGTACAGCAACCAAGTATTCATCACAGACAGCGTTGCTGAAATCGTACCAGAATTTTTAACGCTATTACATGGTGTGATCGATTCGCCAGACATTCCATTAAATGTGTCGCGCTCTTATTTACAAAGTGATGGGAATGTCAAGAAAATATCTGCCCACATTACCAAAAAAGTGGCTGATAAATTGGCAGAAATGTTCAAAAAAGACCGCGCTGATTTCGAAGAAAAGTGGCCCGATTTACAAGTTTTCGTACAATACGGGATGTTGTCTGAAGAGAAATTTGCCGAAAAAGCCAAAGAATTCAGTTTGTTTAAAAACACAGATGGTCAAGCGTTTACTATTCAAGAGTTCATCGACAAGGTCAAGCCCCTCCAAACCGATAAAAACAATAAAACGGTATTGCTTTACACCCACGATACCGAAGAACAATATGCTTTTGTCAAGAAAGCCAAAGAGCGCGGTTATGAAGTATTGGTTCTAGAGGGCCCGCTTGCACCACACTGGATCTCTAAACTAGAGCAAACCTTTGAAAACATTAGCTTTGCACGCGTCGATGCCGACAGCTTGGATAAGCTCATTCAAAAGACAGATGAAATACCTTCTAAACTCACCAAAGAAGATGAAGAAAAACTCAAGCCACTCTTTGAAGCGCAAGTCAACAAAGAAAAATATACGGTTCAATTCGAAAGTATGAGCGAGCAAGAAGCCCCCATTATCATTACGCAGCCAGAGTTTATTCGACGCATGATGGAGCAGCAAAAGCTAGGTGGTGGCGGTGGTTTTTATGGCGCCTTTCCCGAAATGTTTAATCTTACGGTTAATGCCAATCATCCGGTAATTTTCAAGCTATTAGGTCAAGAAGCAGAGGCGCAAACAGAAAGCACCAAGCAATTAGTTGACCTCGCTATGCTTGCACAAGGCTTGTTAAAAGGTGCGGCTCTAGATGCTTTCATTCAGCGTAATATCGAACATATTGCATAAATGACTAGCTTTGACTACGCTTAAATTCTAGATTTTGTACAAATGGATCTTGGGCATTGGCGCCCTCATTTTGACCCGAAAAATTGGTCTGGCCTTTTTAGGTTTTGCCATCGGCTCACTTATCGACCAATATCAACAAACGGCTAAAAATGGACAAGCAGGTGGGGGTCAGGCCTATGGCCAAGATCCGTTTGAGTTCTACCGTCAACAAAGTTCTCGTTACGACCTTCCAACGATGCTCATGGCGCTTTCAGCTGCAGTTATGAAAGCCGATGGAAAGGTTTTACGCATCGAGCTTGATTACGTCAAGAACTTTTTTTCTGCACAGTTCGGCAAACAATTCAGCGCCACCCATTTGCAGACGCTCAAGCAATTTTTAGATGCCCCGAGTATTCCATTGCAAGACATCTGCCACGACATCCGTTCACGAATGACCCAAGAGGTTCGGGTGCAGCTTGTTCACTACCTCTTTGGAATTGCCAAAGCAGATGGCGATGTCGGCACCGCAGAACTCAATGTCATATCCAGAATTGCCACTATGCTCGGAATACCAGCGGTTGAATTTGAGAGTTTGCGCAATATGTTTTACAGAAATGTCGACTCTGATTACAAAATATTAGGCCTCGACGATAAGGCCACAGACGACGAAGTCAAAAAAGCGTATCGCAAAATGGCTGCAGCGCATCACCCAGATAAAGTGGCGCACATGGGCGAAGAATACCTCAAAGGCGCCAAAGAAAAATTCCAACAAATACAAGATGCCTACGAAGCAATCAAAAAGCGCAGAGGCCTGAAATAAGAGAGATATGTCTGATAACCGTTACCAACAACGCGGCGTTTCTGCCGGAAAAGAAGATGTGCACAAAGCCATTTCTAAGCTCGATAAAGGCTTGTTCCCTAAAGCATTTTGTAAAGTTGTCCCCGATTATTTAACAGGCGATGAAAATTATTGCGTTGTGATGCACGCCGATGGCGCAGGCACGAAGTCTTCCTTAGCTTATGCATACTGGAAGCAAACAGGTGACCTTTCTGTTTGGCGAGGCATTGCTCAAGACGCATTGATTATGAATATTGATGACCTACTTTGCGTGGGTGCCACTGGCCCAATTTTAGTTTCAAGTACCATAGGCCGAAATAAACTTTTAATTCCAGGTGAGGTCTTGGCCGCCATCATTAATGGCTCAGAAGAGCTACTAGAAGAATTGCGCAGTTACGGCATCGATATTTACTCTACAGGCGGCGAGACAGCAGATGTAGGTGACCTAGTACGCACCATTATTGTCGACTCAACAGTAGTTTGCCGTATGCCGCGCAATAAAGTGATTTCGAACGACGGCATTCGTCCGGGTGACGTTATTGTTGGTTTGGCTTCTTTTGGCCAGGCAAACTACGAAAAAGAATACAACGGCGGAATGGGGTCAAACGGCCTAACGAGCGCACGCCATGACGTCTTTCATCATTCATTGGCCGAAGACTTCCCAGAGACCTACGATAGTTCTGTGCCCATAGAACTCGTTTATAGTGGCTCAAAACGCCTAACCGATGCAGTTGAAGGAAGTCCGCTAGACGCAGGTAAACTTGTTTTATCGGCAACCCGCACCTATGCGCCCGTCATCAAAGCAATATTAGATGGGCATCACGAGCAAATTCACGGCATGGTACACTGCTCTGGAGGTGCTCAAACCAAGGTTTTACACTTCATAGACAACCTACACGTGATTAAGGACAACCTTTTTGAAACGCCCCAGCTTTTCAAAATGATCCAAGCGGAGTCCAAGACGCCATGGCAAGAAATGTACAAGGTTTTTAATATGGGTCACCGCATGGAAGTCTATGTAAGCGAGGAACTTGCGCCAGAAATTATTCGTATTTCTGAGCAGTTCGGTATTGCAGCACAAGTAGTAGGAAGGGTTGAAGCCGCAGACCACAAAAGAGTGACTATTCAATGTGCACACGGTGAATTTACTTACGAAGGATAAAAAAATCTAAAAAAAGCTTTAAAAAACGGAATGTTTTTGTACTTTTGCCATCCGTTCATTGAACACATGGTGGGATGGGTGAGAGGCTGAAACCAACAGTTTGCTAAACTGTCGTACGGGTAACTGTACCGCGGGTTCGAATCCCGCTCCCACCGCCACAAATTTAGACGGATCGAACTTTATTCGGGGCGTAGCGTAGTCCGGTCATCGCGCCTGGTTTGGGACCAGGAGGTCGCAGGTTCGAATCCTGCCGCCCCGACAAGGGGGATGAGCAATCATCCCCCTTTTTTGATTATAGACCTTGTAAATTCTTTTTTACAACCGATGGTCCCGTAGCTCAGCTGGATAGAGCAACTGCCTTCTAAGCAGTAGGCCACAGGTTCGAATCCTGTCGGGATCACATGAAGCGCCTCGTAGAAATATGGGGCGTTTTTCTTTGTATTAAATTGTTTATCAATGGAATACAAAAACTACCAATCCCAAACAACGAAGCTTATTCGATGGATTTGGTGATTTTTGCTCAACCTAATGCACTCCATTAGCTTTCTATTGAGCTAAACGCTGAAATTGAGAAACCCTGATAGGTGTCTTATTTTTTCACAAATCGTTTTGTGAACTCTTTTTGGTTGGAACAATCCTTCAATTGCACTAAATAAATACCTGAATTCAACGATTGAGTATGAACCGTAAATTCATTCCCTGTTAATACCTCTTTTGAAATGACCTTACCTGTTAAATCCGTCAAAAGAAGTTCGTATTCGCTCGAATTTTCAACCATTAGGGTTATTTTATCATCTGCTGGGTTAGGATACAAGAGCATGGATGAGGATTCGCCTTGCAGGGCTTCATCGTTCAACCCAGCAAATGCCTGATTGAGCACCGGCAATTCAATGTGTGTAGGATATTCTGGAGTAAAAGCGATGCGGTTGATGGCCACTCTTGGCGCCATTTCAACATCGTCATAAACATACGTTTGACCATCACCCGGCTTACGACGGAAAAATTCTCCTGGCATAATGGGCAAATTTGGATTAACTTGATAGCGCGTGTAGTTTGAGCTGGAAATAAGTACTTTAATCCTGTGGCCTTTACCAAAGGTATAAGCAATCGGCAACATCTGGAAATGGTACTCATATACCTCACCAATATTGATATTATCAAAAACCGCCTCGTCGTTTTCTTGGCCTTCCGCAATTGATCTCGCGTAATTTCTACCCCTTGCGTTTACGCATCCCTCTACCACGAAATATTCACTTCCGTCGGGATATACATCCAAGACACGAACGAAAAAATCCGTATCGGTTGGTCCTTGAGCTACCCCAGCAGGATTCGATTTCGCGTACAAGGTTGCTTTGGGAAACCCAACAATGCTCATTGTGTCATTTAATGCGGGAGTTTGATACTTCACAACCCCTGGGCGGTCCATGGTATATTCTGCCCATTCCGTAAGGTCGAATTGTCCTTGACTATCGCGCTGACCGTCCGGCGTTTTTACAATCATATTTCCTCCACCAATGGTACGAATAGGATCATTTGGGTCGTGCAAGTACATGTTGAATCCTTCATTGACGGTTGGAGCAGTTTGGTTCATTGTCCCATTTTGGTGAAGGAAGAAATCGGTCCATTGAATTCCTTGCGTAAGCGGAAATTCATTAGCGGAATACCAATAGTTGCCTACGTTGGCATTTTCAGGGATACCGTCCTCCACTGGACCAACCACGTAAAACCGAACGTCGGGTTTTTCCAAATAGTCCACGTAGGGAACCCCTTCGATCTGGCCGTCGTCTAATCCAGGAATCAACGGCGTTCCCATTGCGGGAATATCCAAAGTGATCACCTGTTCTTGCATGGTAAAAATATCCCTAACACCTATTTTAAAGTTGGGTAAGACCGATGAACCGTTCAAAAATGCCACCAAGGTATTTAACGGAATTTTATAATTCTCGGCAGGAACTCGTACCTCAAATAACCCTACACTCGACCAATAGTTAGAAGCCTTAATGAACGCTTTCGGCTCACCTATAAATTGTGTACTGTCGTAATTCAAATTATACCGATACCAAGAAATAGCCTCGGATTTAATGGCTTTGGAGATGGGAAGATCGGCCTGTGAAAAATCGTCTAGGCTGAATCCTAAAATATCGGAAATGTTCTCAGGATACGTAATATCCCCAGTGGTTCTGCTTCCAATGGTCTGGTGCGCCCAAGGTCCAATCACTAATATTTGCAGGTCTTTGTTTTTCTTGGTTGGATCTAAATGTTGACGTAATAAATTCCAGGTTTCAATCTGTCCATCAATGAAAATATCCCACCAACCGGTCAGATGAAAAGCAGGGACTTCCATGTTCTCGTATCGGCTAAAAGTACCATTTATATCCCCTTCACCTTGAGCATTAACCATTGCACGAGAAGCATCCATGTCCTTTCGCCCTATGCTGTTTGGATAGTAGCCAGCGGGGCCATCAAGATATCGTACGGAAGAAAAATGATTGATAGCCTTGGAGGCTGCTTCGAATTTATTCGAAAGTCCGTAGTCGGTTGCCGAGTGCATGCTGTTATCGATATCATTGTCGATATCATTCAAATCATCATCCGTACCCGTGAAAATTTGCCCCTTCAACCAGCCGTTGACCAGTTGGTCACGAAATACCCCATTTTGAAATCCTGTGCTTTTAAAAAACTCTTGTGTTGCAACAATTGGGGTCAAGCATTTCAATCCTGGCTGACTCGGGTCAATGCGATGAGCTGCAGCAGCTTGATATTGGTTGTAGCCCAATGCCGAAGCGCCAAACATACCAATTCTACCGGTTGAAATTAAATCGGTGGTCTCGGGAATCCCGTTCATATCTAAATCGTACTGCCAGGTCCGACCTACAAGATCCTGAATCGAATTGTAACCGTCTTCATGGTTGTTACCGTTTCGAGGATCCGACAATGCCGTAACATCTAAAACGTGTCCGTACGTTGGGTGATAAGGATCTTTGCTCCATCCGTCGCTGTATAAGGGCAAATAAACGCCTTGTGAAGTGTACCTACCCCGCATGTCTTGAACGGCATAGCCGTAGCCAAGAATGTTAACTGGCGTAGCTACTCCATCCCAAGAGCCCTTATTGTAAGGAGTTCTCGAAAAAATCAAAGGCAATTTAAATGGATTCGGATTGGGTGCGCCGTTCAACGAATCGTATATGATCAACTGTTGATTTTTCGGAAGAACCTGAATCGGAATATTACCAACCAAGGGGATATTAACGTTGAGCATCAAGGAATCCCTCAAAATTGGCAGGTAGAAATCCGTCATGAGCTGAATGCCATCGGGCATGGTAATGGGAAATGTATATTTCGTGGACATCTCTTCAAGATTGTCCAATTGTCCGTTTGGGACTACGCCTTGGGCTGAAACGTTCAGACCAATTCCAATAAGCATTAGGGTTAAAACACGGTACATCGCAGTATAGTATTAGGTATTCAAAAATACATTTTTTGGTTTAAAATTGGATATTTTTATGCATTTCGGAAAAAAAACTATTTTTGACTACCTAACTAACTTCTATGTACCAAAAATTTTCGACCTTATTGGCGTTCATGAGCGTCGTATTGACCTACGGACAAATGTTAACAATCCAAGGAACTGTGCTTGATGGAGAATCTAAAACTCCACTTCAATTGGTGAAAATCGTAGAACTCGGCTCAAAGCAAGGAGTTGTGAGCAACGAATTGGGAAAATTCACCATGAACCTGGACTTTACCCAACAAGCCTCTTACTCCCTTTCTTTTAAGCTCTTGGCATACGATGACCTTACCCTAGAGGTCACTAAGTCGTCTAGCGAATTGATCGTCAACCTTTCGCCGACCGTCAAGACCTTCAACGATGTAGTTGTTTCCGGAACCCGTGTCTCAGAGAAAATTTTTCAATCCCCCGTTTCAATACAGCGGGTTTCGGCCAAGGACATTGCTGCTGCAGCCAGCGGTAATTTCTACGAATCCCTTAAAAACTTGCGTGGCGTGGATATAGCAACATCTAGCGCGGGTTTTCAAGCCGTGAACATGCGAGGCTTCAATTCAACCGCTCCGGTACGTATCGTTCAATTTGTTGATGGAATGGACAATCAAGCTCCCGGATTGAATTTTCCCGTAGGAAACTTAGTAGGAGCAAATCCACTGGATCTGCAAAGTATTGAGGTAATTACGGGCCCTGCCTCTGCGTTGTACGGGCCAAATGCCTTTCAAGGAGTGGTAAATATGATCTCTAAAGACCCGTTTCAATACCAAGGAGTGTCGGCTGAATTAAAAACAGGGAGTCGAAATCTTATAGAAGGAAATTTCAGATTCGCCCAAGCATTTGGTGAAAAACAACGTTTAGGGCTCAAACTAACCGCCAGCTACATGCAAATGAAGGATTGGTTGGCAGATGACGCAACGGCCAATACCTACGGTGATATAAGTGCTAATGTAAATCTGAGCAGCATTGTATCTCAGTTGCAATATGACCCAACTTTAAGTCCGGAGGACCATGACCAATGGGTTGCATTGAACAATTACATTGAATTTAATCCTGTGGTTGGGCAAGTAGGCTTGAACACAAAAACCATCAGCGCTCCGGGCTATTTGGAACAAGATTTAGCTGAAAATAACGTGGAGAGCTTTAAATCAGGGGTTGCTCTATGTTATAAACTGAATGAGAACAGTCAATTATCGTACAATGGCAAATTTGGAATGGGTAGCGCCATTTATCAAGGGGCTAACCGTTACTCCATCAACGATATTCAATTTCAACAACATAAATTGGAATGGTCTGGAAAAAATCATCTGGTAAAGGCGTACACTACCTTGGAAAATGCGGGAAATTCCTATGATGCAGTATTTACCGGCATCAATATCTCTAAAGCGTCCATCGGCGATAATTGGGTACCTGCATACCTGAGCTCCTTTTTCCAAAACTTATCAGATTTAACCAACGAATACGGCGATGATGCTTCGTTGAGCGATGTTCAACAAGCCATGGCTATGGCTTTAGATTCGGCAAACAGCACCTGGTATGCGCCCGGAACTGCGGCCTTCGACAGCTTACAAACGGCCATTATTCAAAGTGCAGATTTAACAAATGGCTCGAAGTTTACGGATAAGTCATCGCTTTATCACATAGATGGACAATATAGTTTTAGCCAAATCAAAATTTTCGATTTATTGGTTGGCGCAAGCGGCCGTTATTACAGTCCCAACTCTTTCGGCACTATATTCAGCGATACCTTATTAAACCCCAACGACACTTTAGCCGATGGTTCAGCGAACCCAAATGGTGTATACAATCGCCTAAGCCTTTGGGAGGTAGGTGGCTTTATTCAAGCGAGTAAATGGTTTTTTGACGATAAACTGCGCATCATTGGATCTTTGAGAATGGATAAAAACCAAAATTTTGATCCTCAATTTTCTCCAAGACTATGCGCTTCTTGGAACTTAAAGAATCACAACATACGCATAGGTGCTCAATCCGCTTTTCGAACCCCAACCCTTCAAAACCAATTCATTAATTTAGATTTAGGTCCAATAACCCTAATCGGCAATTTAAACGGCATAAATAATGTCTACACCCTCAATTCGGTCAATGCTTTCAACGATAGTTTAAACGCTGTGAACGGGGATTTAAACGCGGTTAATCCTAATATTCTGGAAGCTAAAAATTATCAAACCCTCAAACCAGAGCAAGTAAAAACTTTGGAAATTGGATACCGGGGCGTTATTAAGAACCAATTCTTCATTGATGCCGACGCATACTTTAATCAATATACGAATTTCATTGCTGATGTTCGTGTAGTTGCACCAAGTGGTGGAGCCGTTGCCGGAGATGAAAGCGGTGTTGACGCGGTATTAACTAAGCTTTATGATGTTTATCAGGTTCCCGTAAATAGCGAAAAAACAGTCAATTCCATAGGAGGCGGTATTGGGATCAGTTACAGTATTTCGAACAAATATCAAATGCAACTTAATTACACTTATGCAAAACTATTAACAGAGAGTCTGGAAGATGACTTGATCCCAGGCTTCAATACCTCTCCGCACAAAGCGAATATTGGCGTCACCGGCAAACAAGTCTTTAAAAATCTTGGCTTCAGCACCAAATTCCAATACGTACATGGATTTGAATGGCAAAGTACTTTTGGCACGGGACAGGTTCCGGCGTATACCGTTTGGGATGTTCAATTTAATTATCCCTTTTCTGTCAATAAATCAGATTTGTTTATTCGTGTTGGGAGTTCGAACGTGCTCAATCAAAAACGCAGGGAAATATTTGGTGGACCGATGATTGGCCGAATGGTTTACACAACTCTTGGATTTAATTTAGACCGCAAGAAATGATAGTAAATCGGATTGAATTTTTAGTTTCAAATTACCATTAATCGCGTTTAAATCTCCGTTCACAGCTTTTAAACTATCATTGAAAGCATTGACCTCACGTTTTCACCCGCTCCGAACAACTGCCACCAACTCTCTTTTGCTGGCACCTACCAAAACCCATCTTCCACAGATTTATTGCAACTAGCCAATCATTTCAATATTTCCAATCCTAAACAAATCATTGCTGAGGTCAAAGATATTCTCACAAATTTCTCTCATTACGCCAAATTACTGGACATTCGCAAACAAGAGACAAAACTTATTGAAAAGACAATTCAGGGGACATTGTAAGGTATGGTTCACCACCACTATTCCCTAGGGTTTTTTACTTCACCAACATCTCCTTAACACTACTTGTCTTCTGATGTAATTTGAGCGTCATATTCTTCGAATTCCTCATCTTCAAAAACATCAGCAATGATAAGTTGGTCATCGACATTGGCGTGCATTTCTTGGAAGGAAGCTTCCCAGTTTTGCCTTGGTTCAGTTTTCATTTATGATTAGTTTAGTTCTTCTTCCTCCCATTTGAAGAACTTGTGCTTTTTAGAAATGCCACTTGAGCTAATGCCTCTTGTAAGGAAGTTGGCGGTTGCTTGGATATTGCTTCCATACCTCACTTCAACCCATACACATCCACTGCGGGTTCGCCCCAGATGTTGTTTTCGACGCAATAGATGGTTTTGCAGCCGCTGAGTTGTGCGCAAATTTCGTAGACTGTTTTGCCATTTTAATAACATATTTGGCAAATCATGCGGAAAAATGACTTATATTTAACTTGAGATGTATCATTCCAGAGAACTGATGAAAGATTTTTTTTCAGATATTTTGTGAATGATTAGACTCACATCTTTTGTTTTTTTTAACAATCCATTTAGAGTCAAATGGGATAAACTACTATTATGAAAAAAATATTTTTTAGTTTGGCAGTTGTGTCTTTTTTTGCGTTAAGCTCTTGTCAAGTTTCTTTGACTACGCAAAAATTACACAAGAAGTATGACAACGCTTTAATCTCGAAAAACATTAAAGAGCGAATTACGATTTATGAGTCAGAATCAGCTATTGATAAGCCATTTACTGTTCTTTCTGTCAATACTTATGGGCCACTGATTGTTATTCCAATTCTACGTTCCTACAATTCAGTTATGTATAAAAAGTTTTATAAAACAGCTGTTCTTAAAGCGAATAGCACGAATGGTGATGCTGTATTAATCGAGGGAGTTGGTCACTATAAAGTAATCAAATTTAATTGATATAACTCATTAGGATTTCATTTAGAGCCCCTTACAATAAGGGGCTTTTTTTGTTATACTAAATGATGTCATCAAAAAAACGAAATATTTTCCTGTTCAGCAATTTACCAATTAAGTATAGCCAAAAAATGAAGAGAACCGGAAATATTACAAATGAAAGTTTATTGTATGTCCATGCTATGGAAAACTCAAAATGAAGTAAATGCATAATTCCGCGCGTAATACCACAGCCAAAGCATTCGGTGTGAAAAACTCTTACCGAAAGGCATAACGATTCTCCTGTGTCAAAATAGTTAGATGGTAAGAGCATTAAAAACAAAGGCGCTGCTATTAATAAAATAAGCAGCGCCTTTTTCATATAGGTAAATCGTTTATCTTCTTCCAAGGATAATTACTAAGGCATGAATTAAACCTGGCAAGCCACACAAAAGAGTGAGTATTAGGTTGGCTGTACAACGACTTGTCCACTCGGACCCTTCGTACAAGAATACTGCTAAAGGCGGGATAAAGAAAGCCAGAACGACATAAAGAATGAAGTCATCTTCATCAGGATAATTCTTTGATTTTACATCTTTCTTGAGGGTAGAAAATTGTTGTTTCATCGTTTTTTCTCTCGGAGATTTATCCGCCTGTCTTTTCTCTGTTGTTTGTGGAATAGAAATTGGAGTAGACTCGATTTCAACAGTATTTTCGATGACTTGATCATTCGAGGCGGTATAATTTGCTGTATATTCTATACTAGCGTTATCGTCTGAAGTTAAAAAGGTACTTGGCTCAGTCTGTAAATCTCTGTTGGAGATGACAGCACTTTGGGTTAATGTAGTCGATTCTTTATCTTGATCGATTGGTTCAGTATTTTTATCTTTTTTCCATGAAGAGTGGTTCCATGATATATTTAAACCATCTCTGTGATATCTTCTTTGAATAGAGCAAGAACTCAAAATGGCACTCGAAATGATGAGTACAGTTAATAATAATTTAGTTGATTTCATATTTTATAGTTTTAGGGTTGATAACGTAATATTACAAAAAAAATGAATTGATAATCAAAAAGCTATTGAATTATCCATTAAAAGCAGTTACTTCAACCCATACACATCTAACACTGGTTCGCCCCAGATGTTGTTTTCGACGCAATAGATGGTTTTGCAGCCGCTGAGTTGTGTGCAAATTGGGTCAGGTGTGCCCCAGGCATAGTTGCAGGTGCCCAGCACTTCGCCATCCGTGTTGTAAATTGTCGAGCCGGCGTCGTAGGCATTCAGGCTCACATCGTAGACTGTTTCGCCGTTTAATTGACATTCTGAAATCATGCCGGCAGTTTTGGCGAGTTCCTTAAGGGTTTTGTAGTTCGGGACGTTTTTGTGGCAGGAAGTAAGGATTAAAATGCTGAAAATCAGTATTAAAAAACGCATAATTTGTATATTAGAGAAAAAAAGATGAAGAATTTACTATTCAGTGCCATTTTTATGTTGCTTGTCAACCTTAGTTTCGGGCAAGTTAAGAAATTTTGTTACACCACTTACGCAGGTACTTACTCAATGTCTTTATATGATGACGGTTCCAAAAAAGCTGTTTATCAATTGTACAATACGGCAGGAGTTTTACAAAAAACGATGCAAGGCGAATGGATGCTCAGAGATGAAGGAATATATGGCCCTGCTTATATGCTTACCATAACTTGGACTGGTGCAAATGCAGGCATGGCTGAACTCAAGTATGTAGCGCAGTACGACGGCTACGGAAGTCTGCAGGGCATTATTGATTCACAAAATAGAACGTGGAATTCATGTAGGTAAATCTATGTGTTTTGTTAACTTTTCCAAATTTTCCCTAATTTGGAGCTCAGAGATTATACATTAAACCATCAAACTATGAAAAAACTATTGCTTTCTTTGTCTTTATTGACCTGCTTGGGTGCTGTTCAGGCCCAAACGATTACGGCAGATTTAAGTGTGAAGTATGCTTACAGCGCAACAGGTATGTTTAACAAATCAATTTCTGATTTGGGCGCTTCTCAAGATTATGATTTGGCATTTAGCTCGAATTATGGCCTTGCTGCCAATGTGAACTTTGGTAAAATTGGCGCGGGCGTCGAATTTCTTATGGGGAATTTCAAAGCAGGTTATCAAGGCGATCAGGCGCTTCTTGGAGGAGCCTATACCTCAAATGTTGACTTGAAAACGACACAAATCCCGATATACTTGCGCCTTGGCGAAACAAAAGGATCATTTGGAGAATTTGGTATTGTAATGAACAGTGTCAAAGGTGCTACTTATTCCAATAGCAACTACCTCATTGATCCAGCTGTTGATGTGACTAATCAATACCAAAACTTCATGGGCTATATGATTGGTGTAGGTGGCCGTTTTGGCTTATTAGATCTGCCAGTAATGGTGTCTGTAAGTGCGCGTATGATGTATAGTACGGCTGATGCAAAGGGCGTAGATGCATTAGGCTTTGATTTAGATTTGTATAATCCTGTCAACAAAACCAATGCAGCTTCACTTGGTTTACATGTTGGCGTTGTTTATTCTATTGACTAAAGTTATTTTTAGTGTACAAAAAAGGCGAGCTTTTGGGCTCGCCTTTTTTATTTATAATAGCTGTTTAAGGCTTCACAAGATGAACAAAGCCGTGGAGTGTGTAAAGTGTTTTTTCTTTGTTGTCGTATTCGTATTTTTCGCTTTTAGGCGTGGCCATATAGAAATACACGCCTTCTTCTAAAGCTTTACCGGTCATATCTGTGCCGTTCCAGTCATTGAGGTAGTTGTCTTTTTCGTAAATGAGATTTCCCCAACGGTTGAAAATTTGAATACTCACTTGGTCATAATCTTCCCAGTTTTTGATGATAAGCAGTTCATTGGTACCATCGTTATTGAGGGTCAATACATTTGGGACCACTAACGGACATTGGTTGTAAACGCGGATATTCGGGGAGGTAATTGTTTTGGCACATTGATCCATTACGTAAACCTGAAAATTATTGAGATTGGGCTCCAATATTCCAGGCTGTACATACACGGTGTCGTTGTTCGGGAAGGCCCCGGGCCCCCACACATAACTGTATGGTGAAATTCCGTTCTGAACATTACACCAAATGTTGGTACCTTGTCCGAAATCAGCACAAACATTCAGGGAGTCAACCGCTGTAATCGTCATTGGAATATAGTCAATGATATTTAAGGAGATGGAGGTTGTATCAAATGAGCCATCGCAAGGATTTGGTAAAATTACGTTGAAAAAGACGGTTTCTGTTCCTTCTAGGAGGCTGTCCAAGAAAGCTGAAATACCAATAGTATCGGAGGCTACGCCAGCTGGAATAACAAGTGTGTCATCGATGTAAGGGTAGTCGATACCGTTAGTTGCTGTTCCGCTTAAATTGATTTGAACTACAAGATTAGAGCTGAGGTCGGTACGCTTGACAATAAAACCTGCAAACCCGCAGTCTTCTATGAGTTGTGTTGGCCCCGTTACATCAACTTCTATCGGTATTTCTATTTGGCAGGCCACTACGCGGTAGCCGAAAGTCCTGATTTTGGTGTTGATGAGCACGCCATTGCGCCACTCTTTTACCGCTACTCCAACAACGTAGCTTCCAATTAGATTTGGAGTAAAGGTCATAAAACCCGTTGCAGGATTGATGGTGATATTGGATCCTGCACCAAAAGGTACTGTTTCTGTAAAGGTTGGGTTCCAGTTTACTGGCGTATATGGAGCAGGGTCTTCCGGATCTGGGACAATATTGGCTAGGCTTCCACCGAGCAAAGGTGCCATGAGTTCGTAACTGAGAGAGTCGCCATCGGGATCAAAAGCAGCATGATCAAAATTTAAAGTATTTTGAGAACATAAAACCAATGGAGGATAGTTGATGAAACGCGCACCCTGATTATGAACACCAACGAGCATCGAACCGGGAATAAAAGTCGTAAGCGTAATGCCATTATCGGCGGGATCAACAATGTTGTCTATGGCACCTGTCCAGCAACAGCGCTGGTAGGAGACATAATAACCCTGTGTTCCGAAAGGGAGAACCACTGTGTCAATATAAATGGCGCGCTCTACACAAATATCATTTGGTACTGTAACACAAGGGTCGTCGTAGACTACAGGAAGAATGTTCTGTGAAAAAGGGGCAATATAGCGCACTAAAAAAATAGAACCATCTGCATTGAAAATCGTATAGTTGAGTGGGTTATCAAAATCTGTTGCAGAGTTGCAATCTCGGTATATTTCTATAGTGATTTTATATTGGTTATTGCCAAGCGAATCGTAATAGATTTCACCTCCAATAATATGACTTGCCAGACTGTTAAAGCTCAAAAATAGACCTATGACAAAAGCAAATAGGGTAGTTGTTAGACGCATGCGTTTGAATTTTGTATATTCGTTGTGAATGTCAAAGTTAAGGTTGTTTTTTGTAATCTTCGGATTCTTTTTCAGTTTGCAGTTATTAGGGCAAAACGAAGAAGAGCTACGCCAAGAATTACAAAGTACAAAAAACAAGACGTTACAGCTACAAATTAGGTTGCGTCTCATCGATGCAATTTACGAGCGCAACCGCTTCGAATGGCACAAAGAAATCGAAGCATTGGTGCTCCAGCGAAACGCCTATGCAGGAAAACATAACCAAGCCCTTATTGCGCTTCTTGCAGCTGAAAATCAAATTTTTGTAGGCAATATTCAAGGTGCTAAGCGTATTTTTGAAGAGGAGCTTGCTTCATTTAATTTTAAGAATTCAAAAGCTGTTTGGAAAAAAAAACTTTTAGGTTGTTCTTTGTTCCCCGAAACAGTACAATATCATTATGCTACGTTGCGCAAAGAATTTGCCAATAAGTTGAAGCACCGCGATCAAACTGCTTTTTATTTGCAAATCGCCAAAAATTTTACCGCCTCATTCCAAAAGGATTCTGCCATTTGGGCCAGTAATGCGGCTTTACAACATGCTAAGCGCTCGGATAAAAAATGGGTCCTCATCGAGGCCATGCAACAACAAGCAGAGACCTACTGGAATTTCAATCTTTTTGAACAAGCGGTCCAGCGATCAATCACTTCACTACAACTTGCGGAGGAGGCTCAACTTGACTTCTTCAAACAAAGTCCATTGTTATTGATTGCCAATATTTCAATAGAAGTAAAGAATTTCAATCAAGCCTCAATCTATATCAAACTCGCGAAAGACCTCGCCAAAACAAATACGGATGAGCGTGCCCTTGCTTTTTCCAATTTTTTGTTGGCTCGATATTATTTGGGAATAAGTGCCTACAATTCTGCAAGTATTTATGCTGGATTGGCCTATAAATGGTTCAAAGAGGCGGGTAATATCAGTTATGAAAAAAAGGCGAGGTTACTCATGATTTCTGCCAATCAACTGACGGGCCAAAATGCAGAATTGGCTTACGCCTCACTTTTTGCTGATTTAAATAAAAAAACAGATCCTTATTTTGCGGCAGAATTATATTACGAATATGGTCAGTACCTGATGCGCTCACAAAAATTCAAGTTGGCCAAAACAGCTCTTGAATCTAGCCTGAACAGTTTGCCTAACGAAGCGCTTGTGCGTCCTAAAATTGCGAATGCATACAGTGAATTGGCGAATATAGCCCAGAAAACAGGCCAATTTACCGCCGCGTATCAATACCAACAAAAATACAGTAACTGGTTAGAAAACAGTCCGGTTTGGCGCAGTGCTGCGCGCATAGAAGAAATGGCTGCAGCCAATTTAAGAGAGGAGCGAGAACGCTTAATTGTCAATCAACAAGCCTCAATAGAGCGTGCCCAGAAAGAGCGCGAAATAATAGAGCTGCAAAAAGACCGCCAATTGTTTATATCCATCATTTTTATTGTTGCGATCATATTTGGTGTAGTGATTTTTGTTTTGCGAATGCAGCAAGTTAAAATCAAACAAGAACAACGTGAGGCAGAACTGTCTCAGACCTTGTTGCGCACCCAAATGAATCCGCATTTTGTTTTCAATGCCATGTCTGTAATTCAGAGCTATATTTATGAAAATGACCCAGAAAAATCATCGCAATTTTTGGTCAATTTCTCTCGCCTGATGCGTCTTATCCTAGAAAATTCACCCAAAGAATTCATTGCAATAGAACTCGAGAGAGAAATCTTGGATAAATATCTTGCCGCTCAAAAAATGCGTTTTGAAAACCGCTTCGATTATGAATTGAATATCAGCGATGACTTGATTTTCAATAAGGCAATGGTGTCTCCAATGATTACCCAACCTTTCATTGAAAATGCCATTGAACACGGACAATTACACACCGTTAAAGGAGGCAAGATAGTAGTGAATATGTATGACCATGAAAAACAGTTGGTCATTGAAATCCAAGACAACGGAGTGGGCAGAAAAAAATCAGCGCGTACTAAAAAATTGAAAACTCACAAAAGTATGGCGATTGATATAACGCGTGAACGCATCGCTATTCTCAATAAAAAGTATAAATTTAATGGTAGTTTGACCATTGATGACCTCAATAGCCAAACACAAACAGGGACATCCGTTGCGATGGTCTTGCCTTTAAAGTACGAATCCGAACAATAAACTACTACGTGCCATGAGTCGAAAAGTACTGATCATTGATGATGAAAAACCAACGCGGACCTTTATCCGTAAAATGTTAGAGTCATTTGACCTAAATCTGAGTGTCTACACCGACGGCGAAAATGTTGAGTCAGGAATTGAAGCCATTGAAGACATCAAGCCAGATATCGTTTTGCTCGATATTCAAATGCCTGATGGTAATGGATTTGACGTGCTCAAAAATGTGAAATTCAAACAATTTGAGGTCATTTTTATCACTGCTTTTCAAGAGTTTGCTGTCCAAGCAATAAAATTTTCAGCCCTTGATTACATTCTCAAACCTATCGATGCAGAGGAGCTACACACCGCTATTACCAATGCGCTTCAGCTCGTTGAGCATAAAAAAGACGACACCCAATTTACTACTTTACAACACAACATTCATCCGCAACACAAACGCAAGTTAGTGCTCAAAACGCAAGAGAGTATTTTTGTTATTGAGATCGACGATATCGTGCATTGTGAAGCAGATAAAAACTATACCTTTTTCTATCTGAACGACGGTAAAAAAATATTGGTTTCTAAAACCCTAAAAGACTACGACACCATGCTTGCTGGCTTTTCGTTTTTCAGGGTGCATCAGTCTCATTTGATCAACTTAAATTATGTCGAGCGCTACGACAAACACGATGGCGGATCGGTTATATTAAAAGACGGCTCCTCTATACCGTTATCGCCAGCAAAAAAAGACCAGTTCTTTAAAAGTCTTGACTTGCTCTAACCGAGCGCTTGTTTGAGGTCAGCAATAAGGTCTTCGGCATCCTCAATACCAACACTTAATCGGATCAATGAATCAATCACTCCGCTTTTTTCGCGCACCTCTTTTGGAATAGATGCATGTGTCATAGTGGCAGGGTGTCCGATTAATGATTCAACACCACCCAGAGATTCTGCAAGGGCGAAAATTCCGACCTTTTTGACCAAATTTAAAGCATCTTGAAGTTGATTGCCTTTAAGCGTGAAGGAAATCATGCCGCCAAAACCGCGCATTTGTGCTTTGGCCACCTGATGATTGGGGTGGTTTTCAAAACCAGGCCAATATACTTTGTCTACGTCAGGGTGAGTTGTGAGGTAATGGGCAATCTTTTCGCCGTTTTCACAATGTCGCTGCATGCGCAGATGCAAGGTTTTGATGCCGCGCAACACTAAAAATGAATCCATAGGAGCTGTAACTGCTCCTGAGGAATTTTGAATGCGGTACATTTCGGCAGCAAGTGCGTCATTGTTGCAAACCAATGCACCCATGATTACATCGGAGTGGCCACCCAAATATTTGGTTACAGAATGCATGACCATATCTGCACCTAAATCGAGCGGATTCTGCAGGTAAGGAGTTGCAAACGTGTTGTCAACACAAAGCATGGCACCGGCTTTTTTTGCAATTGCGGACATTGCTTTGATGTCGATAATGTTCATCATGGGGTTTGTTGGCGTCTCCACCCAAATGAGTTTGGTATTTTCATTGACCAATGCCGCAACGGCAGCAGGATCTTGCATGTCTACGAAGTGAAAAACCAGGCCATATTTTGCAAAAATGGTGTTGAAAATACGGTAAGATCCGCCATAGAGGTCGTTGGTTGAAATGATTTCATCTCCAGGATTTAGCATTTTAATGACACAATCAATGGCAGCTAAACCAGAACCAAAACAAGCGCCATGTTTACCATTTTCGATAGCTGCAATATTCTTTTCAAGTGCATGTCTAGTGGGGTTCAGGGTACGTGAGTACTCGTAACCTTTGTGATTACCCACGCCGTCTTGCACATAAGTGGAGGTTTGATAAATAGGAGTCATGATGGCTCCAGTTGAAGCATCTGGATGTACACCTGCGTGAATGGCTTTGGTTGCAAATTTCATTGATCGATGTTTTTTTGGCAAAATTAATAGAATCCTTTAAGGGAGTCCCAATTCAACTGCAGGATTCCAATAAACTTTTTCAAAATTTTGAATTTGATTTTCGATGACCACGATGCCTTCATTTTCAAGTTGCCTTTGCATTTGGTTTGGCTCCTCAAAATGGTGCTTCCCTGTCAAAATCCCCTTTCTGTTCACTACCCGATGCGCTGGAATATCAGGCATGCTATGGCTTGCATTCATGGCCCAGCCAACCATTCGAGCACCTTGCTTGGCACCAAGATAATTGGCAATAGCACCATAACTTGTGACTCTGCCAACAGGAATCATTTTGACAACCTCATATACATCGGCAAAGAAATCTTTATTTTTTGCGTTTAAATTTTGCTGCATCAATCAAAGATATGAAACAAAAAAAGCCACCGCTTAGGGTGGCTTTAGTATTTTATCTGAACTGTTGTTTATTTGTCACAACAATCTTTTTTATCTTTTGAGCATTTGTCGGCTCCACCGATCCATTTGCCATCATTACCGTAATGTGCCATACAAATTGCTTTCTCTTCAGCAGAGCATCCTTTTTCGTCACAAATTTTTGCACATTCATCTTTGGTCATTGATGCACATGCATTCATGTCACATTTCATGTCTGAATTATCTTGACAACTTGTTTCACATTTTTGAACCACACGTGGTTTAGCATCTTGGATTTTTTCACCCATGATAGGTGCAATTACCAAACCAACCAAACAAGTTAATTTGATCAAGATGTTCATCGATGGACCAGAAGTGTCTTTGAATGGGTCACCAACGGTATCTCCAGTTACAGCTGCTTTATGGGCATCAGAACCTTTGTATGTCATTTCTCCGTTAATGATAACACCTGCTTCGAAAGATTTTTTAGCGTTGTCCCACGCGCCACCTGCATTGTTTTGGAAGATTGCCCATAGAACACCAGATACGGCAACACCAGCCATATAACCACCGAGTACTTCGGCAGCCATTTCCCAGTTACCAGAAATAAAACCAGTTCCTAAGCCAATAACAATTGGAGTTAAAATAGTGAGTGCTCCTGGTAGCATCATTTCACGAAGCGCTGCTTTGGTAGAGATTTCTACGCATTTGCCGTATTCTGGCTGCCCAGTACCTTCCATAATTCCGGGGATTTCGCGGAACTGACGTCGCACTTCGTTGACCATGTCCATGGCCGCACTACCCACTGATTTCATGGCAAGCGCCGAGAAAACAACTGGAATCATGCCACCGATAAATAATGCTGCAAGTACTGGCGCTTTGAAAATGTTGATACCATTAATACCTGTAAAGGTCACATATGCTGCGAATAAAGCAAGTGCCGTAAGTGCAGCAGAGGCAATGGCAAAGCCTTTACCCACAGCTGCAGTTGTATTACCAACTGAATCAAGAACGTCAGTACGCTGACGAACTTCCTTAGGAAGCTCACTCATTTCGGCTACACCACCTGCGTTATCTGCGATTGGTCCGAAAGCGTCAATTGCTAATTGCATAGCAGTTGTTGCCATCATGGCAGATGCAGCAATGGCAACACCGTAGAAACCTGCTAATGCGTATGAACCCCAAATAGCTGCTGCAAATAAAATAACAGAAGAGAAGGTAGAGATCATTCCCGTTGCCAAACCTGCGATAATATTGGTTGCGGCACCAGTGGATGAATTTTGAACAATTCCCAATACTGGTTTTTTACCTAATGCAGTATAATACTCTGTAAAGAAAGAAATCAAATAGCCTACTGAAAGACCTACAAGCGTTGCGTAGAATACATGACGTGAAGGAATGGCTACTGCATCTTCAATACCAAAAAACTTCATATTGATAGTTTCAGGAAGCATCCATTGAACGAGGAACCAACCAGCAACAGCAGAAAGAATGATCGAGGTGATGTTACCAATGTTCAATGCTTTTTGAACTTCGTTTTCTTTTGCATCGTTTGATGAAATGCGAACGAGGAATGTTCCAATGATCGAGGCAATGATACCTACACCGGCAATCATGATCGGAAGTAAGATTGGGCCCATTCCGTTAAAAGCACTAAGCTCTTGGCCATTTTCAGCCATATCTTTGATGATGTAATTACCGAGTACCATTGAGGCAAGTACGGTTGCTACATATGAACCAAAAAGGTCAGCACCCATTCCTGCTACGTCACCAACATTATCACCAACGTTATCTGCAATAGTAGCTGGATTGCGCGGGTCATCTTCTGGAATACCTGCCTCCACTTTTCCAACGAGGTCAGCACCTACGTCTGCAGCTTTAGTGTAAATACCACCACCAACACGTGCAAACAAGGCAATAGATTCAGCACCAAGAGAGAATCCGGCAAGGGCTTCTAGAACCATGGTCATATTTTCGTAGTTCCAATGGCCACCTTTTATAAAGTAAGAAAGGAAGAACATGAAAAACAAAGACAAACCAAGTACAGCTAGTCCGGCAACACCTAGACCCATAACGGTTCCACCACCAAAAGAAACTTTGAGCGCATTTGGCAAGGATGTTTTAGCAGCTTCAGTGGTACGTACGTTTGCGTCTGTTGCAACGCGCATACCGATGTTCCCAGCGATAGCAGAGAAAATAGCACCAACAATAAATGCAGGAACAATGAGCCAATGTGTTGTATCAACAACTGTCGATATGCCAAACAAGGCAATTGATGCTAGCACAACGAAAATAGCGAGTAAACGGTACTCAGCTGATAAAAATGCCATTGCACCTTCTTTTATGCTCTTGGCAATTGTTAGCATTTTTTCGTCTCCGGCCGGTTGTTTTTTCACCCATGCCATTTTAACGAGCATAAACAAGAGCCCGATAAGAGACAATCCAATTGGAATGTAAATTGCGTTCATAAATTAATTTTAAATTGAAAATTAGGGGCAAAAGTAGAGTTTTCCGTCTAGGAAAGCAAATACGGATTTAAAAATTAAGGGTTACATAATGTCCCCCTTTTTTTAAAACGAAAAAGGCCCGAATTTTCGGGCCTTTCCTATGGTGATATTTAATTAACTATTGCTTTGTATAGGTGGCAACACAAGATCCTGTTCCGCCGATAAGTGGGATTGTATTGTCGTAAGTATAGTTGATGGTGATGAGGTTAGCTTGGTTATTAATGCTGCCCACGCCGGAGAAGGTTACTTGACCGAGAGTGACGTCAATCATTTGGTTTGGCACGTTAATGTTATTGCCATTAATGGTTGCATTGGCAGTACCACCTACTAAATTGAACATGTTATCAATAACCAATTCGTTGGCGCTAGCACCTGCTGTTATGCTTGGGTCTGTAGTGAGTGGGAAAGCGTTGCCGCAATCGCTGGTTACTGCCCAAGTGACTAACCAATTGCCTTGGCCGATATTTACATTTACTGTACGGGTTGCAGTGGCTGATCCGTTTTCATTTGTAGCGGTGTAGGTGACTAAGTATGTCCCTTTTGTTGTGGCATCTACTTGGCTATTGGTCAAAACATTGACTGTGCTGCCATCTTTATTGGTGGCTGTGGCACCAGCGTCAGTATAGTTGTCGCCTACATTTATATTTTCAGGGTTGTTGCCGTTTACTGTAATTGTTGGTATGTATTTACAAGTTCCGTCGTCTTTTTTGGCTTCGGCATTGTAATTGACGGCATTTTGGTCCATACAGCCTTTTTTCTTACATCCTGTGCTGGTACCAAGTAGGAGTGCTGAAGCAGCGATAATTGAGAGGTAGGTTTTCATAATTTTTTGGTTTTAGTGTATCGAAGATAAATAAGTTTAGCTCATTGACCAAAAACGCACAGAAAAAATTTTTATTGTTTAAAAAAAACGGCGCTCCGAAGAGCGCCGCTTTCCAACCAAACGATAGGTCTAGTCTTGTAGCACGTCAGCTTGACCATTCGGCGCCACAAGTACACTTTTTATTTTTTCTTCGAGTTCTTCCATGAGCTCTGGATTGTCTAGGATAAGTGCTTTAATGGCGTCTCTACCTTGTCCGAGTTTTGTTTCTCCGTACGAAAACCAAGAACCACTTTTTTTGAGAATATTGAGATCTACTCCGAGGTCAATGATTTCACCTACTTTAGAAATACCTTCTCCATACATAATGTCGAATTCTGCTTTTCTAAAAGGCGGGGCAACTTTATTCTTGACCACTTTTACTTTTACGCGGTTACCGATGACGTCTTCACCATCTTTAAGTTGCGTTGCGCGGCGGATATCGATACGAATAGAAGAGTAGAATTTAAGGGCATTACCTCCTGTAGTGGTTTCTGGATTGCCAAACATGACACCGATTTTATCGCGGAGTTGATTGATGAAAATACAACAGCATCCGGCTTTATTAATGGATCCGGTAAGTTTGCGTAGCGCCTTGGACATGAGGCGTGCTTGCAGACCCATTTGGGAATCACCCATTTCGCCTTCGATTTCAGCTTTTGGTGTAAGAGCTGCAACGGAGTCAATAACGATCAAATCAATTGCGCCAGAGCGAATGAGGTTATCGGCAATTTCGAGTGCTTGCTCGCCGTTGTCTGGTTGAGATATCAATAAATTAGAGATATCGACACCTAATTTTTGAGCGTAAAATTGGTCGAAGGCGTGTTCGGCATCTATAAAAGCTGCTATTCCACCTTGTTTTTGCACTTCTGCAATTGCGTGGATGGCTAAGGTTGTTTTACCTGAAGATTCTGGACCGTAGATTTCAACAACGCGCCCTTTCGGGTAGCCATTGATACCAAGAGCGAGGTCAAGGGTTAAAGAGCCAGTAGGAATCACTTCTACTTGTTCTACAGGCGCGTCTCCGAGTTTCATAACGGATCCTTTACCAAAAGTTTTGTCAAGCTTCTCCATGGTCAGCTGGAGCGCTTTAAGTTTGTCGAGGTTTTGTTCTTTAGACATATCGTTTGTTGTTGTGAGCGAGGCTCGGTGAATAATTTTTACAAAGTTGCAGTGAGTAGATCGTAAACAATTTACGTTCTGTTAAAAACAAGCCAAAACTTCGTTGGCGTGGTCTTTGGTGTTGGGTTTTTCAATTACTTTAATGAGTGTGCCGCTTTGATCGAATAAGAAAGTCATGCGGTGGATTCCGTCGTAAACACGGCCCATAAATTTTTTTGGACCCCAAACACCAAATTGTTGGATAATTGATTTTTCTGGATCTGAAATGAGTGGAAAGTTCAATTCGAATTTATTGACGAATTTAGTGTGTGAGGCTACGCTGTCAGCACTAATTCCAATAACTTGGATTTGAGCGGCTAAAAGCGCTTCTTGGCCGTCGCGAATACTACAGGCCTGAGCAGTGCAACCAGGGGTGTCGTCTTTGGGGTAAAAATAAATGACGACATTTTTGCCAAGTAGCGTTTGGCTATCGATTGAATTACCGTTTTGGTCAGTTCCGATAAAGGATGGAAGCTTGCTTCCGAGGGCTAGAGGAGTCATAATGTTTAAAAAATAATCGGTTAAACGATGAAAAACTAATCAAAAGTAAAAACTATTCATCAATAACAAAACTTTCCTCGCAAAAAAGTTTTACGCTTGTCCGTATTTTAACAGACGAAAAAGAAAAACGCACCAAGAAATGATGCTAATTGAACCACCGAGAGGTGTGATAGGCCCTAAAAATCGAAGTGAATGTTCGCCTAAATAATACTGACCGAGCACCAATCCGTAAATCGAAAAGGAAAAAAGGAACATGCCGATGAGCATAGCCCATAATAGACGTTTGATATCAAAGCCAAACCGATTGTAATTGAGTGCAAGAATCAAGACGCCCATCGATAAAAAGCCTTGGTAGCGAACGCCCACCTCGAAAGTCTGTAATTGTTCCGTGGGTAAAATTACTTTAAGCGCATGCGCACCAAAAGCACCAAAAACAATTGACAGCATTAAAAATAGGCCAGCAAAAAAGGCAGTTTGTTTTTCCATATTGCGAAATTGTAAAAAAAAGCCAAACCAAACGTATCTTTGTCCTCATGAAAAGCATTGTCTTTTTCCTTTTTGTTGGAATGATCGCAGCGTGTGCAAGGCCAAAGTCTACAGCTTACGACTACGTTCAATACAACCGTTTTGATTTGAGCCCTTATGATATCAATGCGCAAATGATGTTGCCCAATGCGAGTGCAGGAATTGGCACATCATTGAAGCCAAGCATGAATTATGAAATTGGTGGTTTCAAATGGAAACTTGATATCGGTCGAAATTTCACTTTACTCATTGAGGATTACGGGGATTATTCTTTTCGCTTCGTGGAATTCAAGCGTAAACTCTTGAAGCCAAATAAGTTTTTTGAAATCGAAATCGTGAAACAAACAAAAGACGTTCTCATCTTTCGACGTAAAGTAAAGGGTGAATTCGTTTCTACAAAGAATGCGCGCTTTTATATATACAGCGTGAAAAAAATTGGTGAAAACTATTACGAAATCATGAATCGTGAACAAGGTGACTCTAAAAGGGTTATAGATTTCATGTACCATTCGATCCAATCTTTAAAATCAAAGCATGCAAATTGACAGAGCAGCCATATTAGATGTATTAGGAAAAATCACGGAGCCCGATCTAAAAAATGATTTGGTGAGTCTAAATTTAATTGAGTCGCTCGAGCTCGACGGTGCGCATATTCGCTTAAGCGTTCGGATTTCTAATCCTGCCTTACATGCCAGAAAACGCATGCAAGAAGCAATCGAATTCAATTTAAGGCGTGTTTTTGGTCAACAACTTCAAATTAGCTGTCAAATTCAGGGCCTCGATGCAGAAAGTCGTTCGGCGCGCCGCAAGATTTTACCTGACGTCAAGCACATTATTGCAATTGCTTCAGGAAAAGGCGGCGTTGGTAAGTCTACCATTACAGCGAACTTAGCAGGCGGTCTGGCTAAAAAAGGATACAAGGTAGGTATTGTCGATGCCGACATACACGGTCCATCTATGCCAACCATGTTTGACCTCGTTGGCGCGCGCCCAAAAATGACCGACGTAAATGGCCAATCACTCATTGCTCCAATTGAGTCCAATGGTATTCAAATATTATCAATCGGATTTTTTACCAGTCAAGATGACGCTGTAGTTTGGCGAGGCCCAATGGCTTCAAAAGCACTGACTCAGTTGTTTACTGATGCCCATTGGGGTGCGCTCGATTTTCTTCTTGTTGATTTACCTCCGGGCACAAGCGACATACATTTGTCCTTGATGCAAACTGTTCCTCTAGACGGAGTAGTCATTGTCTCGACGCCTCAAGAAGTAGCGCTTGCCGATGCACGCCGAGGCATACAAATGTTCCGCCTCGATTCGTTCAAAGTGCCAATCGTCGGAATTGTTGAAAATATGGCTTATTTTACCCCAGCCGAGCTTCCAGAGAATAAATATTATATTTTCGGCCGCGATGGCGCGCGCAATTTAGCACAAGGTATGCAAGTGCCTTTCTTGGGGAGCATTCCACTAGTTCAAGGTGTTTGCGAAGCTGGCGACGCAGGCAGGCCTGCTGTTTTTCAGCAAAATACGCAAACAACCAAGGCATTTGACGAATTAGTTCATAACTTTGAAACCGAATTAAACGCCATTCTCGCAATGCGCAAATAGCCGACATGACGAACAAAAAACAACTCCAAACCAAGGTCCTAGAAGCCTTAGAACAATTGCGTCCGTTTTTACATGCCGACGGCGGAGACATGGAACTCGTCGACATCACAGACGACGCCATAGTTCAAGTGCGTCTTCTGGGTTCATGCAGTGATTGCTCAATGTCCAAAATGACGCTCAAAGGAGGTCTTGAAGAGGCGCTTAAAATGGCGGCTCCTGAATTAAAAGGTGTAGTTGCGGTCTAATTCCATGAAAGTTCGCTTTTTAGTTGTTGGTAAAACAGCCTTTGAAGACCTCAAAATAGGCGAACTCCGTTACGAACAGCGCCTTGTACACTATTGTACGTTTGAACGTCTCGAATTACCAGACGTAAAAAACCCGAAAGCACTTAGTCAAGTCCAAATCAAAGAAAAAGAAGGCGAAGCTATTCTTTCAAAACTCAAAGCAACCGATTATGTTGTCTTGCTCGACGAAAATGGAAAGTCGTTTTCGTCGGTCAATTTTGCCAATTGGCTTAGTCAAAAACAAATGCAACACACCGGCACATTGGTTTTCATTATCGGAGGAGCCTTTGGATTTAGTTCAGAGGTTTATGAGCGTGCGCAATTCAAGTTGTCTTTATCCGAAATGACCTTCTCTCACCAAATGGTGCGCATGATTTTCTTGGAGCAACTCTACAGAGCATTCAGTATTTTAAAAGGAGAACCTTATCACCATGCCTGAATCGCTCTTTTTGCATGAATTAAAATTCTTGAAACCCGCAGGGACTAGCAGGGGTGTCTTGTATACAAAACCTTCTTGGATTTATCAGCTGTCGCTTTCAAACGGCCAATTTGCGCAGACTGAGTTTCCCGTCATTCCTGGACTCTCGCCGGAATATATTGATCATATTCAGTACGAGCAAGCATTAACACGCTTTCTCAGTTTAGCTAAAGTAAATTTTAAGGCCTGGTCGAAAGTAGATTTTTTGGAGGATAAAGAATACCAACATTTTATTTCTGAATGGCGGTCGTATCCATCTTTTATCTTCGGACTAGAGTTGTTGTTGTTCGCTATTCAAGCCAACGGCTCATCGGTCTTGTTTAATACCCCATTTACCGATTCTGCAACTTCTATTCCAATTAATGGCTTGGTTTGGATGGGTAATTTAAACGATATGCGTCAGCAAGCGCAACAAAAAATAACTGAAGGATTTCAGACAGTCAAACTCAAAATAGGTGCGCTAGATTGGCAGCAAGAATTGAGTTTAATTGAAGAACTGCGCTCAGCTGCTCCTTCGGACATACTCACCCTTCGAGTAGATGCGAACGGTGCTTTCACTGCGGCACAAGCGCAAGAGGTGCTTTCTGAATTAGCCCGTTTAGAAGTTCATAGCATTGAACAACCAATTGCAGCCGGTCAACGAAATGACATGGCTCAACTCACAGCGCTTCATTTGGTACCCATTGCATTGGATGAAGAATTAATCGGTATACAAGGCGAGGCACAAAAAGCAGCATTATTGGATCAAATAAAACCACAGTATATCATCCTAAAACCGAGCTTACATGGCGGTTTTTCTGGTGTAAAAGAATGGATAGCGCTTGCAGAAGAACGCCAAATTGGTTGGTGGTTAACAAGTGCATTGGAGAGCGCTATTGGACTAAGTGCAATTGTGCAGTTTGGTTCCTTGTATGCGCTTGATTTACCCCAAGGATTTGGGACGGGAGGTCTTTACAGCAATAATTTTGAATCTAGATTAGCCATTGAGAAAGGCCATATTTTTTGGCTCAACGACTTACACAAGGACTGATTTCAGTACAGTTTTGGTAGACCATATCATGTAAAATGAGCTGTGCAGCCAAAGCCAACTGCGTATAGTTCTGAGAATTATTCCCAAAACCAGCTGCGCTATTTTGCCACATGGCTTTAATTAGTTCTTGAGATCCTTCTGTGGGTTGAATTTTATCGACAACCGCAGCAACATTCAAAGCACCGGCATGATAAACATGCAATACAAACAGCCTAAACCACAAATCGGTTTCATTATAAGTCAGCCCATGTCTGTCTAAAATCTTTTTTGCTTCTGGAATACAAATGTGGCGGATGAGTTGAGCTGCACCATAAGCGGAACGATCAAAATCTTTGCGCTCGTCAATAGTACTGTTCACCGTTAAACCCATTAAACGCGCAACGCCTGGCATCAGTTGAAATGCGCCGTAGGCACCAGTTGCCGATTTGCGCATAAGTGCAGGGCTTTCAATGAGTAAAATTGATTGCGCATACCAAGGATCAACGCCATACCGTTCAAAAGCAGCCACACCCTTGTCTAAGCTCGGGTAGACCTCAGCAAAACGGTAAAAGTCATTCTTCCCCGTTGTTACATATATTCTGGTATCGCTCGGTAGCCCATTAGCTTCACGCAGCGCCTGACGGGTTTGGTTTTTTTGTTCCTCAGTCTGTGCATTCCAATCTCGAATAGACATTTTGTCTAGCACTTGGCGATTTGCTGCCACGTTAATGAGGCAGGAGTCCGGAGAAAGGAGCATAATTTTTTTCCAAAACTGCGGTTGGGGTAGTTGGTCCCAACGGTCCTCAAAAAGTGCTTCGGCGTGCATAATTGTTTGCGAGCCAGAAGCCTGAACAACCTTGATTTTGTCAGCCTCCCAATTTTCGAGTGGCTGCGCCGAAACGAATTGTTGACCTAGGATAAAAATAAAAATAGTGAAGAGGCGCTTGATTTTCATTTTCTAAAAATACGAAGAACCCATTTTCTTGAAATGGTTACAATGATATAGTTTACACAATAAACTGTTGAAATTGTTTAAATTGTTTAAATTTGACTGTATGCAGATTGTTTATCGGATATTTAGTCTCCCACTTATTTTCTTGGTTCGCATTTATCAATGGGTGATTTCGCCAATTTTTCCGCCGAGTTGCAGATATACGCCTACTTGCTCCGCATATATGGTGGAGGCTTTGCAAACTTGGGGCCCAATCAAAGGCACATACTTAGGTTTAAAGCGGATTTCTAGCTGCCATCCGCGAGGTGGTTTTGGCTATGATCCCGTACCTAAACCTGATTCGGAAGCGTCCCGCGCTGCTTCAGAACACGGTAATAATTCAGAAAAGTAGCGTAGTCTTTGGCTTCTGCCAAGCGCTCTTCAGCTTGGTGAATGGCTTGGGTCTTAAAGCCATTTTCAAGAAACACAAACCATTCCCACAAGCGTTCTACAGCGGCACTTCTTTTGTTGGGGAAATCTGAAGCATGAATACTGCAATAAAAATGTAGTGCTTTTTTAGCTCTAGTTAGTAATACGTTGAGTCTTCTGCCACTTTGAGATTGCACCATTGGCCCAAGCCTAAGGCTAAATAGGCCTTCTTCATTTTTAGCAAAACCAAAACTGATCAACAATAAATCGCATTCTTCGCCTTGCACTTCTTCAAGAGGCAAGAAAAATGCACTTCGTTCAGAAATGCGTTCCTCTAGGAGCATTTGTTCTGATGCATTCAATTGTCGGTATATACAATCGAGCTGCGCTTCCGAAAAGGCGACGACGCCAAAAGAGCGTGCATCTGTGAGCAAGGAGCGCAACTGTTTTGCAACGGCTTTGGCCTCAGTTACGTTCTGTTGTTTTGCGTAGACCCCATCTGGAACGAAATGCTTAAAAATGCCATTTTGAGATTCGGCCAAAGAGGGCCAAGCTAGCAGCTCATTGTTGTAGAATTTTTGATTGGAAAACGCAATTAATGCTGGATCTTCACTTCTGTAATGATGACGTAAATGACGTCTTGGCAAATAAAATGCTGCCTGATGAAGCAGGTCAACAACGCCTTCTGTACTTTGTCCAAAGTAGGATTGGGGCCGCATCTGTTGGGGATCGCCGGCGACGACAATTTGCTTTACCCGTTGTAAGGCCCCCACTGCATGACTCAACGGTAACTGGCTAGCTTCATCGAAAATACCAATATCAAAAAGATTGATTTGGAGGGGCAGTGTTTTTGCTAATGCCGTTGGAGACGACATCCAGATGGGAAAAATGACGCGCAGCCATTCTTGCGCTGGCCCTTCAAATAGCGTCCGGATAGCTTGTTGCTGGCGACTTTTTGCCATTTCTTTAACAAGTATCGCTTTGCCTTTGCGCAATAGCTTGCGTCGTTCTTTTTCATTGGCGTTTAGGCGATGAAGCGGCTGTTCAAGTAGTGCTTGAAGTTGGTCAAAACTTCGTTGTTGTAGGCTGCAAATTTCCTGCGTATTCTTTTTCCAAATCGCCTCCTCAATTTCTAAATCCTCATTGAAAAATTGATGTAAGTTAGTGTTGTGTTCGTTGAAAACAAATGGGTAATGAAACCGTAAATCGGACCAAAATTCGTGGCAAATAGTTTTGTATAAAACTGCTGGTTGATCTGCTAATGGCCAAAGTTCTGGAGAAATCTGTTGAATAAGCTCATGTACCTTCCCCCAGTTTGAATACGCGGCATCTATGCGCTCTTCAAGCAAATTAAAGTCTAGGGTCTCAGACCTAAATAATTGTTGCTGGAGCTGTTGGAATTGATGTGCTGTTTTGTGTAAGTTACGGTATTGTTCCATTTCTTTTGGGCTCAATGAGCAATACCAAGACCAAATGTCTTTGTTATGCTGCTTGAGCAAACTTGTCACCACGCCCAGCTCGCTCTCAAGGTCTAAAACGCCAAGCGCATGAAATTGATTGTGGATTTGATGAATTTGTTCCTCGATGCGCCAACATTTTAGAAGGTCTTTTTCTAACTCATTGAGTTCAAGATTGGCAGTCCGCAACCATGATTTTTCGAGTTTGCGCCATTTTCTTTTTTGTAGCCAGTTGGTTTCAATAGCCGCTTTTTTGAGTGCCGTCCATTCTATTGGTGTTGGAATTTGCATCCAAACTTTTAAAGCGTTGTACTGTTTTTCTCTTTCTTTTTGGAGCTGCTGAAAACGCTCTATTTTTTTGAGTAAAGCAGTCGTATTTGCATCGAGTAGGGCGCTGTAATTTTGATAAACTTTCGCCTCGTATTGTATGCAGCGCAGGCATTTTTCTACGAATGCAACTAATGTATTTAGGTTATTTATTTGAAAAGGCTGTAGTTTAATTAGCAAGGATTTCCATTCTTGGTAGCGTTCCAAATTTTCACTAATGGTTGCATTTTGCCATACTGGGGAGAGCATTGGTAAAGCATTGGAAATTTCGGTTGGTAAGCTTTTTAGGGCATCTTTAGCAGTCAGCCAATGCAGCCAGCGTTGCGTAGCTTCCGATGAATTTTTAGGGCGAAGCTCAAATTGGTTAAAAAGATGGTTGAGCGGCAAATTCGAAAGTTGTTCTAACTCTTGTCTCTGCTGCCAATAACGTGCTGCCTTGAAATGGCCTTGCATGTAGTCGTTTTTATCGGTGAATTGTTTTTGTAATAATTGTTCAAACTGAAATTGTAGCTTTTTGTAAAAGTTATTTAAACCCTCTTTCTCGTTGATCAACACACAAAAATGTTGCAAACCAGCATCCGTTAACTTACCCAACAACACCTCTAAAGCTATCGTTTTTTCGGCAAGTATCAGCGCATTTTGACCGCTTTTGAGTACGCTACTCACTAAATTGCTCAAAACGACGGATTTTCCGGTTCCTGGTGGGCCATAGATGACTTCCGATCCTTTTGTTGCTTGGTTAATTGCCGCAAATTGGTCTGGATCTAGTGGGCTAATTTGTGTGATTTCAAAGCTGTCCTGAACATCCCTTGCTTGGTCGGTGTCGCCGATGATTTCTCGGATGGCAGAACTAAATGTCGTTGCTTGAAGAAGTCCTTCCCATTCTTTGCGCAATTCATAGCGCTGCGGGTGCAAATTAGCAAAACCAATTTCTGTTGAATAGTTTGTAAAAAATCCAGTATCTAATAATGCGTTGATGATGGCATCTCGCTGGAGATTTTCGTCCAATTTTACTGCTCTCTGCTTGAGTAACAAACTGATATATGGATTGATAAACGCTGACGCCTCGAGCTCGATAAGCTGCTGCTGGTGTTTGATATTTTTACAGGTCGTTAAAAAAACGGGTGTCTGAATGGTCTTTTCTCCTTTTTGCCAACTCAATAAACCCTCGAATTGAACAAGTGGCACTACACCTCTTTCTCGTTCAATGCGCTTGAGTTCTCTGAGAATAATTTTACTTCTGGGTTCGTTGTACCAAAGCGCTTTTGGCTCATTTATGAATTGTTCAGGTTGCAGGTTGATAAGCGGGTCATTTGGCCGGAGCAAGAACAACTCAGCTTCCCATGTTTGTAGAAATTCATGAACCAATTCAGACATACCGCTAAATTAGCATCTCTCTATCGAATAAAAAACCTAAATTTGAGTAACTTATCAAATTATGAAACAACTCATTTTCAGTTTAGCGCTGCTCTTCCCGGCCTATTTTCAAGCCCAAATTACGCTCACAGTAGCAGATTTTGCTGACGCAGGGGACTCAGTTCGATTGAGTCAAGCCAATCCGTTTACCATAGATTTACAAAGCACTGGACCCAACAGCACCTGGGATTTCTCTCAATTAAGCGCTCAAAGTCAAACGCTTGTAGATTACAACCCCATTGGTTTTGGTTCGCTATTAATTTTAGCCACTTTTGGCCCAATTGCCCCAACGCCGTACAAAGCCACCTACTTCAATCTTACCAACGACTTGCCAATAGATCAATTTTCAGCTTTTTTGCCGGTTGAACTCTCCAATCTGAGCCAATATACCCGGCGCACCAGCTCCCAGATCAATAGCATCGGTTATTCAATTGATGTACAGGGGCAAGGCGTACCGTTCAAGTCCGACACCGTTGAAACCAGATACGAATTACCACTCACTTTTAATGATACTTGGACATCTCGGGGCTATACATATGTAGATTTAAACCCAGCTATCGACATCAAATTTATTCAGCACCGCGAGCGCAATTCTGTCGTAGATGGTTGGGGCACGGTAATAACACCGCTTGGCACTTTTCCAGCATTGCGCATCAAACATGAAATTTTAGAAAATGATTCTATTTATCAAACTTTTTTCGGAACAGGTTCTTGGATTGCCCCACCAGCATTCACTACTACCGAATACGAATGGTGGACTACCGGTAAAAACGATTGTTTAGTCCGTGCAACTGCAGGTGGTTTTGGTCAAAACCAAGGTACAACTATTGAGTACCAAGATATCTATTTAGGTCTTGATGCCGGGTTAGATCATCCTGAGATTGCCATTTCTTTTTACCCAAATCCAGCGCAAGAATGGTGTTATTTTGAAAGTTCTCAGCCTTTTGATTACATCGAATTGATGGATATGAGCGGCAAAATAATGTTGACCCATCAAAATGCAGCACTCAAAGGTTTTTTTGATATCTCTACATTACCAAACGGCACCTACACTGTACTGATTCATAGTTCTCAAGGAAACGCATTCAGAAAGCTCGTTAAACTTTAATACCTTTGCCACGGCAAATCAGTCTATCGCTTTTCATTTGAAAAGAGGAAAGTCCGGGCAGCAAAGAGCAACGTACTTCCTAACGGGAAGGGTTGCAACCAGCGATGGTTGCAATACAGCAAGTGCCACAGAAAAAAAACTACCTTGGCTCGCCAAGGAAAAGGTGAAAAGGTGAGGTAAGAGCTCACCGCAACTGCAGCAATGCATTTGGCAGGGTAAACCTTACGTGCTGAAAGACCAAATATACCGAGGCCTGCGCAAGCAGAACGAGTTGCTCGCTCGTCTCGGAGGGTAGGTCGCTCGACACTACATGTGAATGTAGTGCTAGATAAATGATAGACACCAACGCTGCGTGCAGCAATTGGTACAGAACCCGGCTTATGATTTGCCATTTTTTATTTTTGTCACCATGACACAACTCGTTTCAAGCATTGAGCAGGCGCTTTACACTGTCCGCGACCCGCATCGCGTAGTGCAAATGGAGGCCTATATGAAAAACCATTTTTCATTTTTAGGCGTGATGTCTGGCTCAAGAAAAACTATTTTCAAACAATTTAAACCGCAACTTCAACAACTCAGTGCGCAACAAACTTGGGAATTTCTTTACGAATGCTGGGCCAACTCTGCTCGGGAAGTGCAATATATCGGCATCGATCACCTCCTTACTTTTTACAATAAAAATGCGAATTCCTCAGATGGAAAGCACTTTACTTATTTACTCACCAATCAAACATGGTGGGATTCCCTCGACCTATTGGCCACACATGCCGTAGGACACTATGCCAGACAATATCCAGTCGCGTTTGCGACTTTAGCCAAAGAATGGGAAACTTCTTCCAATTTTTGGCTACACCGAACCTTGCTCATCTATCAACTTAAATATAAGCAGCAAACGGATTTAGCGCTACTACAATATTATATCAATGCTTTTAAGTGGAACAAAGAATTCTTTATTCAAAAAGCAATTGGTTGGTCTTTGCGCGAAGTTTCGAAATGGAACCCCGATTGGGTAAAAGAAGTTGTATCGAAAGAGCATCTTCGAGGGTTGGCTAAAAGAGAGGCACTTAAATACGTCCCAAACTATAGTATTTAATCTAATACCGAGAGAATTTGTATTTTCACGACCATGAAAGCAGTGCACGTATTTATTTTATTCGGTTTATTTTTTACGACTACGCTTTTGGCGCAGTTCGGTCCAGATAACGGTCTAAAAACTTCTGAGCCAAAATTCATTTTGCTCCAGCATGCGACCATTATGGTTAAACCAGGTCAGACACTTGAAGATGCCGATCTGCTCATACAAGAAGGAAAAATAATCCAAGTTGGTAAAAACATCAAAAAAGATGGCGCCGTATGCCAAGACTATACAGGCAAAGTATTGGTTCCAGCATTCATCGATGTCTATTCCAGTGTGGGACTTGATCCTATTAGCTTCAAGAATAATGGTTGGCGTCCACAATTAGAAAGCAATAAAGAAGGGGCTTATTACTGGAACGAAGCCATCCATCCAGAGCTCAATGCGGCGAGCACCTATAAATTTGCTGAGTCCCCTTCCTTGCAATTGCAGCAAGCTGGATTCGGTTTCGCGCTAACGCATCATATGGACGGCATTGTACGTGGTGGAGCAGCATTGGTTGCGCTAGGTCAAGGCGATATCCACAAGCAAATTATTCGTGCAAAAGCGGCTCAGGTATATTCTTTTTCAAAGGGGGGCAGTCAGCAAACTTATCCGTCTTCTCAAATGGGATCTATTGCGCTTTTACGCCAAGCACTTTACGATCAAAAGTACTATCAAGCAAACCAAGCTAATTTACCCTTTTCTGTTTCGCTTTCCGAATGGCAAGCGCTTCAAACACTTCCTACGTTTTTTAAAACCGAGGACAAATGGGAAATCCTCCGAGCTCAAAAAATTGCCAATGAATTCAAAAGCAATTTTATTTATGTTGGTTCTGGTAATGAATATGCAATAGCCGATATTATAAGCACAGCTAAGGTCAAATTGGTTTTGCCACTGACATTTCCAGAAGCTTATGATGTCAATGATCCGTATTTAGCCCGAGAAATTCCTCTTTCGGATCTCAAACATTGGGAGCTCGCTCCAAGCAACGCACAACTTTTACAAAAAGCAGGGATTCCAATTGCCTTCACTTCATTCGGTCTTAAAAATGCCGAACAATTTTGGACTGCGCTCCGCAAAACGATTTCACGCGGCTTGCCTGGGCAAGAGGCTTTTGCAGCACTGACCATCAATCCAGCAAGTTGGCTAGGGCTCGACCAACAAATTGGCACACTCGAGGCAGGAAAATGGGCAAGTTTTTCGGTCTTTACTGCAGATCCTTTTCAATTCGAAGCGGAGTTACTTGAGGCCTGGAATTTAGGAGAGGCCACTTATTTAAAAACGCCCTCTCGCAGTCATATTATCGGAACCTATTCGCTTCAATTGCCAGATGCCACCTATGAATTAACCGTTACCGGCACCAATGACAAACCACAAGGAAAAGTACAGTATAAAACACAAACAGATACCCTCAGTACCAAAGCAACCCTCATACTCAAACAAGCAGACCTTTCCATACAATTTGTTTCATTACATACCAATCCAAAACAACTGATCCAACTACATGGCAAGGCCATAAAAAGTGGAATGATACTCGAAGGCGATGGTACAGATGCCAATGGCAAATGGTTTCATTGGAGCGGAATTCAACAGCTAACCTCACCGAAAGCGGCACCCATTGCCATCAAAGCTGACACTACTTTATATGGCCACGTCTGGTTTCCAAACATGGCTTTTGGTGCAACCCAAAGGCTAGCCTCACAGACCATTCTATTTAAAAATGCCACCGTTTGGACCAACGAAAAAGAAGGCATCCTAAAAGGAGCCGATGTTCTGGTTGTCGATGGAAAAATCAAGCAAGTCAGTCGTCAAAATATTAATGTGCCAAACGGATCTCGGGTGGTAGACGCAACAGGTCTGCACCTCACTTCAGGTATCATCGATGAGCACTCCCACATTGCCATTTCGAAAGGTGTCAACGAAGGTGGGCAAGCCATATCCGCTGAGGTAAGCATTGCCGACGTCGTTGATCCCGATGACATCGATATTTATCGCCAATTGGCAGGAGGTGTAACGGCTGCCCAACTTTTACACGGTTCTGCAAATCCGATTGGCGGTCAATCTGCCTTGATCAAACTCAAGTGGGGAGTCACCCCCGACGACATGCTCATTGACAACGCACCCAAATTCATTAAGTGCGCGTTGGGTGAAAACGTCAAACAAGCCAATTGGGGCGATTTCAATACGGTGCGTTTTCCACAAACTAGAATGGGCGTTGAGCAGGTTTTTTACGATGGTTTTTATCGTGCCAAAGCGTATCAAGCCGAGTGGACCGCCTACCGTTCCGGGCTCACAAAAGTGGCCCCAAGAGTGGATTTAGAACTTGAAGTTTTGTCAGAGATCTTGCGTTCTGAGCGCTTCATTACTTGTCATTCTTACATTCAATCCGAGATCAATATGTTAATGCACGTTGCAGATTCGATGGGCTTCAGGGTCAATACGTTTACCCATATATTAGAAGGCTATAAAGTGGCAGACAAAATGCGCAAACACGGCGTCGCTGGCTCTACTTTCTCAGACTGGTGGGCGTACAAATTTGAAGTCAACGATGCTATTCCATACAACGCTGCACTGATGACAGAGCAAGGTGTGTTGGTGTGCATTAATTCAGACGACGCCGAAATGGGTCGTAGACTCAACCAAGAAGCCGCCAAAACCATAAAATATGGAGGTCTTTCAGAAGAAGAAGCTTGGAAACTCGTAACGCTGAATCCAGCTAAAATTTTACATCTTGACGATCAAATGGGCAGCATCAAACAAGGCAAAGCCGCCGATTTAGTGCTTTGGACAGCCAATCCTTTGAGCATTGAGGCGCGGGTCAACATGACGCTCATTGATGGCGTCGTCTACTACGACGAAGCAATTCAGACCCAAAAAATGGAACCAGCCATTGCCCAAGAAAGAGTTCGTATTCTGAGTCTTATGCTTGCTGCAAACGAAAGAGGAGAGCCCGCCAAAACCCCACAAAAGAAAACCAAGAAACACTATCATTGTGATACGCTTGGCGAAGAAGCAACAGCAACTGAAAACGCCCATTGATATGAAAGGATATATTTTATTATTGGCAATTTTTATGAGCACACAATTGAGTGCGCAACGCATTTTATTGCTTCACGGAACGGCGCACATCGGTAACGGACAAGTACTAGAAACTGCGGCAATTGGCGTTGTCAATGACCGCATCGCTTTTGTAAAAAATTCCTTGACCCAAACATTTGCAAAAGAAGATTGGGATACCATCATTAATTGCAACGGCCAGCATTTTTATCCTGGATTGGTATCGGCAAATAACACACTTGGACTCACAGAAATCGATGCGGTTCGGGCCACCCGCGATTTCAATGACGTCGGTGACTGGAATCCGCATGTGCGCACCCAAATTGCTTATAACGTCGAGTCTAAGGTGGTAGAAACCGTTCGAACCAATGGCGTCTTACTTGTACAGGCTACCCCGCGCGGAGGTTGGATTTCTGGTAGTTCAGCGGTTATGAAACTCAGTGGCTGGAACTGGGAAGACGCTACAGTTTTGGCCGATGACGGCATACACCTCAATTGGCCTGCAGACCCTAAGAATTATTTGGCTCAAAAACGCGAAATCGAGCAATTTTTTGAATTGTCCAAAACGTATGCCTTGGACCGCGACGAACAAATCACTGATTTGAGGCTAGAAGCCATGAAAGCCTGTTTTGTTGGGCAAAAAAGAGTGTACATTCATGCCGAGAGCATTCAGCAAATTACAGATGTTATTGATTTTGCTGCAGCATTTCAAGTAAAGTACCCAGTTATTGTTGGTGGGCGAGATGCACACTTGGTAGGAGCCAAGCTCAAAGACGCCAAGATTCCAGTTATGCTTTCACGAATTCACAGCTTACCCACTCGGGAGGATGACCTCACTTTTTTACCCTATCAGTTACCTTTCTTACTCAAAACGCAAGGTATTAAATTTTGCATTCAGAACGACGGCGATATGCAGCCCATGAATACCAGAAATCTACCTTTTCAGGCAGGTACTACAATGGCTTATGGTTTAACTGAAGAAGATGCGTTGCAAAGTATCTCCTTGAGCGTTTGCCAAATTATGGGCATAGATAAAGATTATGGTAGTTTAGAAGCGGGTAAAAAAGCCACATTTTTTGTATCGAAAGGTCCAGCCTTAGATATGCGCACCAATCAATTGACCCATATTTTAGTAGATGGCCAGTTTATTTCTACTTCTAATTTTCAAGAGCAGCTCTATTTGAAGTACAGGAAAAAGTACAATATTCAAAAAGTTTCCAATTAATTTGGTGTAACTTTTGCTGAGGTCAATCGTCTTAGCGCTGTTTTATGACTGTTCAGCAATACAACCAATGTGTCAAAGAGTTTGCCGATCGGCTCTACCGATTTGCACTTAAAAACGTATCTGATTCAGATCTTGCCCAAGATTTTGTTCAAGATGCGTTTGAGCGTCTTTGGATGCGTGTTGATACCGTCGATTACCAGCGTGTGAAGTCCTATCTTTTTAGAACTATTGTCAATTTTCAGATTGACCGCGCGCGTCGTCAAAAATTGCAGCAACAGCACCTCAGTGGTTTGCCAGACCCGGTTCAAACCCAAGGGGTACATCACGACGTTCAAAAATGTATCGACGAAGGTGTAGCAAAGCTTTCAGAAATACAGCGCATGGTCCTTACCCTCAGAGACTACGAGGGCTACAGCTACCAAGAAATTGCAGAACTTACTGATATTTCGGTAGATCAGGTTAAGGTATATATTTTTAGAGCACGTCGATTTTTAAAACAGTATATCGGAAAAATGGAGGTATTGATATGAAACCCAATGAAGCACATATTGCCCATTTAATTTTGGCTTTTCAAGATGGAACCATTACAAGTTCTGAAAAAGCACAACTTGATGCACTCATTTTGGCCTATCCTGAGTATGCCCAAGATTTGGCAGGTATTCAGCTGCCAATAAACACAGATGTCGCATACTCCGGGCCTTCTTTAGCATACCCGCAATTTGAAAAGCTCACAGTTTATGCAACAGAAGATGGTCATCCTTATGAGAAGCTCGCAATTGCTCAATTAGAGGGTTTGCTCACCAACGAAGAAGCTTTATTAGACAAGAGCTTGGCTCAAGACCAACTTTATCACGACATCAAGCAAAAAGTTAAACTTACCAAGCTCACACCCAACGCAAAAATCGTTTATCCTTATCAAGCAGGTTTGTTAAAAGAGGCAAAAGTACGTTCTCTGCCACTCAAAAAATACTTGTATTGGACGAGTGCTGCTGCGGCAGTCTTCATTTCGGTTCTTTCAGTTCAGCAAAACGCACCTGATCCCTATTCCAAGCAACAAAATAACCACGCTCTGGTCGGCAAAAAAGAATCAACTACCATTGTAGTCGAACAAACAAGCCAAGCCAAGACTGTACCAAATTCAATCAATAAGCAGGTTGTTATATCACATCCGCACATTGTTGGTTCGGAGCCCCGCGACTGCATTGTTGCTGTTCAAGATCCGAAAGTAAATGATTTGCAGTATGTATATAGTAAGTCCGAGGTTTGTTATAAAAATAAGGAATATGATCAAGACCTTTCTACAACATCTGAGAATACTGTTCTTCCTGCCCCAAATCAAACTCCGTTACCAACATTCAGAAAAGAACCAATTACTGTCAAAGCATTTCTGATTCAAAAAACCAACGAGCGTTTGTTTGGAACAACAGCACCAACTGCAGATCTTCGCTACGAAACCATGGCGCGCTACGCTAGCCAAACAATTGGCTTACCTGTACGCTATGAAGTTGAATCGGGCGCTGCAGCGGATAAAATTATCTTTCAACTGGGTCCAATTAGTATTGAGCGCAGCCGGACTAAAAAATAATTTGAGCTATTTTGTAACAAAGCGTTTTAACTTCCGTCATAAGGTCAAAATCAAAAAAAAATGAAAATTAAATTACTTACCGCTTTCTTATTTTCAGGTTTAGCACTTTTTGCGCAGCAAAATAAAACCAAGAAAATTGTTAAAATTCAAGGCAATGACACCACTATCATCATGATCAATAGCCGCATTGATCAAATGGATTCATTGTTGACTGAAGAAATGAAAAACATCTATATCAACGATTCGTCAATAAAGCGTGTGGATGTGTTTATTGATACGACCATAGTAGGCGATGCACTCATTGGTAGTCCGTCGGATACCACTCAAATAAAAATTGGCAACATGAAAATTGTCATTTTAGAGTCAAAAGATCTCAAAGCCATGGATGGTGAAACGCCTAAAGGTCAGCGAAAAATCATCATCGATGAAAAAGTCATCATTGAAAACGACGACGAACGCATCGTACTCAACGACGGCAAAGATTCTTACTCATTTGAAAAAGGAGACGAAAATTGGAATAACATGGATAACGACGACTGTTCAGGAGATGGTAATCCCATTTGGGCTGGTATCGGCATCAATGCCAATGGTTTTCTCAAACCAGACAAGCAATTCCCAACTACCAATGAACTAGGATTTTTAACGCTAGACCCTGCTAAAAGTATCGGACTCCAAGTCAATTTTGCTGAAAAACGCTTTCCAATTTTAAAAGATTATTTAGGTGTGGTTACTGGCTTAGGTTTTCAATGGAACCGTTACGCGCTCGAGGGAGCTTACGATCTAACTGTTGTTAATGATACTTTAGTTGGCGTGAATACAGGTTTGAACTATTCTAAAAATGTCCTCACCTCAACCTATCTTCAAGCCCCATTACTCTTGCAGATTTCTACAAATAAAAATCCAAATGCCGCTTGGAATATTTCAGCAGGCGTTGTTGGTGGTATTCGTATAGATGCGCGTCAGGTTCAAAAATGGGAGTCTGATGGCAAAAAGAACAAAGACAAAACCAAAGATGATTTCCAATTCAACCCGTTTCAAGCAAGCCTCATGGCAACTGTCGGTTACGGCGATTGGAGTTTATACGTAACCTATGGCCTATCAGACGTCTTTAACGAAGGAGCAGCTCTGAAGGCGCGTGGTGTGAATGCCGGAATTTTACTCTCGTTTTAAAGACCTCCCCATCACCAAAAGAAACGATGCACCTAACCGTGCATCGTTTCTTTTTTACCATAACTAGCCATGAGTTCTGCCTCATAAGCCAAAAAGTCTTTCCAGGCCTTATCAACATCTATTCCTTGTCCGTATTTGCGAGCAAAGGCCAAAAAGGTCGTGTAATGCCGCGCCTCACTTTCCATGAGTTCTCTGTAGAATTTGCGAAGGTCGGCATCGTCAATTTCCTCTGAAAGGATTTTAAATCGTTCACAACTGCGGGCTTCAATCATTGCGGCAAAAAGCATTTTATTGACAAAAACACCTTCCGGGGTGCTATTCACTTTGCCGCGCTTTAAATAAAGCGCAAGGTCATTGACATAAGGGTCCTTTCTTTCAAATCCGAGTTGCAAGCCACGGTCCTTTAATTTTTGATGAACCAACTCAAAATGTTCCATTTCTTCTTTGCAAATGGCACTCATTGCTTCGACTAAATCGGTGTATTGCGGGTATTGTACAATCATAGATATCGCATTGCTTGCTGCTTTTTGTTCGCAATAGGCGTGGTCTACTAGAATTTCTTCAATATTTTTTTCTACGATACGCACCCAGCGCGGGTCGGTGGCCATTTGGAGTCCGAGCATTGTTTTATTTTTTGACAAAAATACCAAAGTCTGTTCGAATCAAACAAGGATGAAATGCAAGCGCAATGCTTATATTTGCCTTACCGAATCAACAAAATGTCAAAATCAAAGCAAAAAGAGCTCAGTTGGCGTGCCTTTGAACTTATGTGCACCGCTAAAACTATGGCTGAAAAATACGAGGCTAATAAAGAGATCACGTCTAAATACGTGCATGCTACATCTCGTGGCCACGAAGCCATTCAACTTGCTGTAGGGATGCAACTTAAAGCCCAAGATTGGGTTGCTCCGTACTATCGTGACGACAGCCTATTGCTCGGAATCGGCATGAAGCCAGAAGAACTTATGCTGCAAGTCTTTGCCAAAAAAGATGATCCTTTTTCGAGTGGTCGCACTTATTATTCGCATCCATCATTGAATCGCCCAGATTTACCAAAAATTCCGCATCAATCTTCTGCAACGGGTATGCAGGCAATTCCCACTACAGGTGTTGCCATGGGGATTCAATACAAAGAAAAAACAGGGCTTGCTGATTGGGCTGCGCAAGACGCACCAGTTGTAGTTTGTTCTCTTGGTGATGCTTCCTGTACTGAGGGCGAGGTTTCTGAAGCCTTTCAAATGGCAGCTCTCAAGCAGTATCCAATTATTTATTTGGTTCAAGACAACGGATGGGATATTTCAGCTAATGCCAAAGAAACAAGGGCTCAAGATATCTCTGAACACATTAAGGGATTTCACGGCATTGAAGGGCTTACCATTGACGGGACTGATTTCTGGGGCTGTTACCAAGTAGTGGAGCAAGTTATCGACACGGTACGTTCAGAACGCCGTCCTTTTTTGATACATGCCAAGGTTCCTTTACTGGGTCATCACACCTCTGGCGTTCGCAAAGAATGGTACCGCGACGACCTCGAAGAAGCGGCAAAGGCAGACCCTTATCCAAAACTAAGAGCCGCATTAGAGCAGCAGAACGTACGACTAGCCGAATTTATTAATTTGGAAGCGAAAATTCGCAAAGAAGTTGATGCGGCCTATCAAAGCGCGCTCAATGCGCCTGATCCAGACTCAAATAGTATACAAGATCATATTTTTGCGCCAACACCTATTATTGAAGAAGTAGGCGAGCGCGCCCCAGCGGGCAAAAAGAAAACCGTCATGGTTGACTCCGCTCTTTTTGCCATGCGTGAAATCATGGAAGCGCATCCTGAGGCCCTGCTTTATGGCCAAGACGTTGGCGGTAGACTAGGAGGGGTTTTTCGAGAGGCAGCCACTTTAGCCCAAACTTTCGGTGACGATCGCGTTTTCAATACACCAATCCAAGAAGCATATATTATCGGTTCAACTGTTGGGATGTCGGCAGTAGGACTGAAGCCCATTGTAGAGGTTCAGTTTGCCGATTACATTTGGCCAGGACTCAATCAATTATTTACTGAGGTTTCTCGATCTAACTATCTTTCCTATGGAAAGTGGCCTGTAAGTTGTGTTATCCGCGTACCCATCGGCGCCTACGGTTCTGGAGGTCCATATCATTCCTCAAGTGTCGAGTCGGTTTTGGCAAATATCCGTGGGATCAAAGTTGTTTATCCTTCCTCTGGTGCCGACTTAAAAGGACTTTTAAAGGCAGCGTATTACGACCCTAATCCAGTCGTTATTTTAGAGCACAAAGGTTTATATTGGTCCAAAATACCGGGCACCGAAGGCGCCATGAGCATCGAGCCAAGCGCAGATTACATGATTCCAATCGGCAAAGCACGTATCGTTCAAGAAGCCGCTGCCTCAAAAATTCAAACGGGCAACTCCATTGGGATCATTACCTACGGAAGAGGTGTTTATTGGAGTACAGAAGCAGCTACACAATTCCCCGATCAAGTCGAAATCTTAGATTTGCGCAGTATCAATCCGCTCGATATCGACAGTATAGAGGCACTTACGAAGCGCCATGGTAAAATTTTAATAGTTACAGAGGAGACCACCGAAAATAGTTTTTCTTTAGGAATCGCCGGAAGGTTGCAAAAAAGTTGTTTCGGACAGCTAGATGCACCCATCCAAATAGTCGCATCGATAGATGCACCTGCCGTCCCTCTTAACTCCGCACTAGAAGCGGCAATGTTACCAAATGCACAAAAAGTGGCTGAGGCCATTTCAATTTTAATTAATTACTGAACATGGAATTCAAAGAAATAATTGGCGCCGTTGCTCAATTTCACGATGCATTTGGCATACAAAATAACCAATTGCCAACTTCAACATTGAGCGTTGCCGACGTACAACTTCGTTATGACCTCATGAAAGAAGAAAACGAGGAGTACCTCGAGGCCGCTAAGAATGGCGATATCGTTGAAATTACCGACGCCCTTGGCGATCAACTTTATATTTTATGTGGCACCATTCTTCGCCATGGACTTCAGTATAAAATCGAGGAGGTTTTTGAAGAAATTCAGCGCTCAAACATGAGCAAACTAGACGCCGATGGAAAGCCAATTTACCGCGCTGATGGAAAAGTACTCAAATCCGAACTTTACTTTAAGCCTGATATCGCTAAAATACTTTCCAAATGACCGATCTGTCCATTTATTTTCAGCCGAATACTGCGGCTTTCTCTTTTGAAGCAAATCAACTCGGCTCCGTTATTGCGTCTTATGTGGCGACCTTCCCTGAGCTCAAGGGCCCTGGTTGTGCACTGCTTTCTGTTCCCGAATTCCGTGGAGCCAACAACACCAATCATGCAATTTCGGCATTCCGTAGCCTGTTTTACAGCTTGCATCCGGAAGCCAATTGGAAATTACCAATCTATGATTTAGGTTCAATAGAACCGGGCGCGACCATCCAAGACACCTATTTTGCGCTTGCTAATGTCGTCAGTGAGTTGGTAAAAAATCAAATTATCCCGATTGTCGTTGGTGGTAGTCAAGATCTTACTATGGCTTTGTATCAAGGTTATGAAAAATTAGAACAGCTCGTCAATACCTGCGCAATCGATCGCAGTATCGACATAGGCAGTGCCGACGAAGCATTGCATTCAAAAAATTACTTGGGCCACATGCTCGTTCAGCGCCCTTGTTATCTTTTTAATCATGCCGCTATTGGTCTCCAACAACCCTATGCTCCGGCGGCTGAATTTAATCTCTTCGAAAAATTATTCTTTGATACTTGTCGTCTAGGTGAATTCAATCAAGATTTTCGCCTTGCAGAGCCCCATTTGCGCAATGCCGATATAATCAGCATTGATTTGCAAGCAATAAAAGCTGCAGACATAGGCAGTACTACTGGAGCTCCAAACGGATTTACAGCTGCCCAATTTTGTCAAGTCTGTAAGTACGCTGGAATTTCAGACAAAGTAACCTCAATCGGATTTTTCACGGAGGAAACGCTCGGTCAGGTCGGTACCTCACTTTTAGCTGAAGGTATTTGGTACTTTCTTCAAGGTTATTTTGCAAGAGTAGGGGATTTTCCATTCGGAAGTAAAGCGGATTACACCAAATTTACCGTCTTCATGGATGAAGTATCACGAGAACTCATTTTCTATAAAAGCAATAAGTCGGCACGTTGGTGGATGGAAGTTCCATACCCGCCGCAAAGCGGTTCTCGATTTGAGCGCCATCATATGGTGCCATGCAACAAGTCAGACTATGATAATGCCATGAAAAATGAACTCCCAGATTTGTGGTGGAAGACTTATCAAAAACTAGGTTGATCTTTTTATTAAAAAAAGCCTTTTATTTTCCATTAGAATTCTTTACTTTAGCACCTTAAATTGTCGTATTCTATGAAAATAGGACAGTTTTTTATATGCTAAACTACGCTTATGCTATTGAATAACAGACTACTAACTGCTGCTTTTTCTGTTTTGTTGTTTACTTCCTACGCACAACAAGACAAGCTTGTCACGCATTTTATGTTTGACAAAATGAGCATCAACCCAGGTAAAACCGGTATTGACATGTACAATGGCTTTTGTGCCACATCCATCTATCGCAATCAATGGGATAAAGTAAACGGTGCGCCAAACTCTGCTGTGTTAAATTTAGAAGGGAATTTATCGCGTTTTTTCCCAGGTGGTGTTGGTGTTAATTTTTACCACGATGCCATTGGTTTTTCGCGTCAAAATACAGTATTACTTAATTACTCGTATCCTGTTCAAATCGGAAGAACCGGTATTTTAGGTGTTGGTGTTGGTTTGGGCATCATGAACTACGGCATGGATCCAGTTTGGGTTCCGCCAACAACAACCAATGACCCTTCCTTACCAACAGGTTTTGCGGCAACCGCGTTCGATGCGAATTTCGGGCTCTACTTCCAGGCAAAAAATTACTACGCAGGCTTTTCAACTACCCACCTTTCTGAGTCAGATTTAGCTGCAGACCCAACGAATTTGGCTTTGTCTTTTCAAACGGCTCGTCATTACTACCTAATGGGGGGTTATATTTTCAAAGACGCGTTCGGTACCGGTAATAACATCGATGCGCAAATGCTTGTTCGCACAGACCTTATTAAGTTTTCAGTTGATTTCAATGCGCGCTACATGATGGACCTCGGCGGTAATCCTGCCTACGGTGGCCTCACATTCCGCACTTCAGATGCCATTGCACTCATGGCAGGCTATTCACCAATTCCAAACTTCCAAGTTGGCTATTCTTATGATATCAACATAAATAAATTGGCTAGCATTTCAAGAGGCTCTCACGAAATGATGGTTAAATATTGTTATTTCTTGCCGCCGCCTCCAAAAACGAAAGCAAGACACCCTCGTTGGTTATAAGAGGAAAAAATGTAACCATTTATATCGTTCTTACGTTATACCCGAAATTAAACCTGTAGCAAGTTATTTGGGAGTAGGTCAGAACCAAAAACAAACGAATGAAAAAGTATTTAAGTTTTCTCTTTGTTCTTAGCTTCATGTACGCTTGTAGTGACATCGAAGGTAATTTAGTAGGTGTGAGTGGTAGAGACACCTGGTATCCAGACGTCCTCGGACCTGGCAAAGTTCCACTTGGAATGGTTTACGTTCCATCCGGTGCTTATCAGGCCGGTGAAGACGATGAAGACATCATGGGTTGGCACACCGCGCGCAAGCGCACGGTGTCTGTTCCTGCTTTCTACATGGACGCAACCGAAATTTCTAACAACGAATATCGCCAATTTGTACACTGGGTGCGTGATTCCATTGCACGTGAAAAACTTTATCGCCGTAGTTACGACGAAGAAGCTGAGCGTTGGATCAACATCCCTGATAACTTCTTCAAAGAACCATATCGCAGCCTCATGGATATGGGTTCTGACGTTCAAGGTGGTAACACGCCATTCCAGCTCTACATGGATTCAACCAATAATGCAGAGGTGGACAAAACCATCATGACCATGTTGGGCAACTACGACAAATCCAAAGGAAAAGGTAAAAAATTGGTCAATGGTTTTCAATATGACCAAAAAAAGTACGGAATAACAAACGGCCCAGATGAAAAATACGACGTCGTCATGTCTGACGACGACCTTCGTGGCATTTTTCAAATGTACAGTGGTGCCGCCAAGAAAAACGCGCCAGACAAAACAAGTGCAAAAGGCGCTTCTACTAAAACCAAGTACAATCAAGGTGGTCGCGTAGAAAACCGCAAATACTTCACTTTAAATTGGTTAGAGCCAGTTGATTACGAAGATCCAGAAATAGCATTTATGTTATCAGACATGTATTTGTCAGAATCTGAGCGTTTCTACAACCGCAGAGAAATTGACACCCGTCTTCTGTATTTTGATTATTATTGGATTGACTACAAAGAGGCAGCTCGTCGTGGTAAAGTGATTACCAAATCTATCGATGCGCGCAAAACTTATGCATATGATAGTCTGGATAAAGAGGCGCCTAACACGCTCTACCAGCGCTCACGTCGCGAGCCACTTAACAAAGACTACAAATCAAATGATTTGCACCGTTCAGCCCTCATGACCATGGATCAAAATACCAACAAAGTTTGGGTTGACACAACTATTGAAACTGAACAGTGGTCTGAGTTTAGCAAAATCAATGACACCAACTCATTGCGTGGTACTATTCTTCAAAATCCAGGTCAAGATTTGGATTTAGGTTATACCAACAGCAAAGGTGCTCACAATGCCATCCGTGGTCACTCCGATCGTTCGCGCTTTATAATCAAAGAACGTATTAATATTTATCCGGATACGCTTTGCTGGGTTCGTGATTTCACCTACGCAAATCACTCAGCCATGACACAAAACTACTTCTGGAACACAGCCTATGACAACTACCCAGTTGTAGGTGTTACTTGGTCTCAAGCAAAAGCATTCTCTGTATGGAGAACACAAATTTTCCATTCTTGGTTACAAGCCAACGGTGATTTATTCGTAAACGACTTCCGTTTACCTTCTGAATCAGAGTGGGAGCGCGGCGCAAGAGGTGACCTCGATATGTCACAATATCCATGGGGTGGTCCATATATCCGAAATGCCAGTGGCTGTTTCTTGGCAAACTTCAAGCCAATGCGTGGTCGCTACTTCGAAGATGGTGGTTTTTACACAGTAAAAGTTTACTCATACAATCCGAATGGTTTTGGTTTGTACTGTATGGCAGGTAACGTTGCCGAATGGTGCTCAACTGCCTACGACGAATCTACCTACGAATTTGCTCACGACATGGCCCAAGATTTCGAATACGACGCCAAAGATGGTGATGCACCGGTCAAAAAACGCAAAGTATTGCGTGGAGGATCTTGGAAAGACATCGGCTACTATCTAATGAATGCAACTCGCACTTATGAATACCAAGATACAGCCAAAAGTTATATCGGTTTCCGTAACACCATGACCCATTTAGGTCGCGGTGGTAAAGACATCGAACAAGAAAATGGTGAAGAGATTCAAACAGATATTATCCTAAACTAAACTATAAATCAATTAATTAATTAATTCTTAAAAACAAAAATTATGAGTGGTAATGGTGGATTTTTTGCTTCGCGCAGATATAGGCTTATTGTTAAGTATGTAACAGGTTACGGAGCATCGGTAGTAATCTTAGGTGCCTTATTCAAAATCATGCACTGGCCTGGTGCTGATCAAATGCTTATTGTAGGTCTTATCACAGAATCATTGATCTTTGCATTTATTGCGATGGAACCATTGCATGAAGAGCTTGATTGGACGCGCGTTTTCCCTGAATTAGGCGTTGAAGAAAATAATGACGAAAACCGTTTATTGCCACTTTTGAAAAAAGGTGGATTGGGTGGCGGAGGTGCTGCTGATCATCTTGCTAAAGAACTCGACAAAGCAGGTATCGACCAAGCCTTACTTTCAAAATTGAAAGATGGCATGTCTAATCTTGCAGACAACGCCAAATCTTTGGGAGCAGTTTCTACAGCAGTAGGCGCTACAGATTCTTATGTTAAGAGCTTAGAGAATGCATCTGAAGGATTAAGCAAATTGACTGAGCAGTACGCTGCTTCTGCTAGTGCTATTGCTGGAATTACTGGTGAAGGTCTAGGTAATTTTGGTGTAGAAATGCAGAAATTAGGTCAAAATCTTGGTGCCCTCAATAACGTTTACGAGCTTCAGTTGAAATCTTCTCAAGACTACCTTGAGAGCATGAATCAAATGAGCGTTCTTCAAGACAATATCAAGGCTATTATGGCTGACCTCGCTGCATCTGCTAAGGATACAGCCTCTTACCGTGAAAACATGGCAATGTTGTCTCAAAATCTTACTGATTTGAACAACGTATATGGTAACATGTTGCGTGCAATGAGAGGTTAATCCCTTTCTTTAATTCCGTATTTATTTTATTAATAACACATTAAAAATTAAAGAAAATGGCAGGTGGTAAGGAAACCCCAAGACAGAAGATGATTGGTCTCATGTACTTGGTACTAACCGCGCTTCTTGCGTTGAACGTGTCTAAACAAATCCTCGATGCATTCGTAGCGATTGAAGACAACATCCAACGTGGTAGTGTTACGCAATACGAACGTGGTGAGAACGCAAAAGGTGCACTTATTGAAGAACTTTCTTCAATTACTAAAGACGAAAATGGACGTGCAAAAGCTGAAAAAATCAAGAAATATCTTGGCATGATTGAGAAAATCGACAAAAATGTCGGTGAGTTCATCAAATATGTAGATGATCTCAAACTTGAAATGATTGGTATTGTTGAAGGCCCTGAAAAGATTAAAACAGAAAAGCCGAACGACAAAGAGAGTATTCTTTGGAAAAAATACAACCCAAGCACTCCTTTGTTGCCAGCGCGTTTATATTTACAAGCTATTCAACAAAAAGAAAACTTTGATGTGCCTATGCACGAAATCGTGGGTTCTGAAATCGCAGACATTGACCCAACAAAAAAGGGTAAGAAACTTTGGGAATTGTACAAAGGACTTCGTAAATCAATTGTAGAAATTTCAGGTAATTACCGCGAAGATGATAAGAAGAATTGGAAACTCAAAGTGAAAGAAATCAATTCTTACAAAGATTTCCAAGACCTAGAGAAACAAATCAAGAAAATGTTCAAAGCGCCAGGCAACAAAGTAAATCCTGAGGACATGGAAGCATTACTCTCAATTTACCAAGAATTGACCAAACAAGAGTTTGCAGATCATCATGAAGCAAAGAATATTCATTGGTTGGGTCGAACTTTTGATCACGCGCCATTAGTGGGTGCGCTTGCCTCTTTGAGTTCTATGCAGAACGAAATCTTAGCGGCTCGTGCAAAAGCTGTCAACCTTTTGAAATCGAGGGTAACCACAGGAGAATTCTCTTTCAATAAAATTCAGCAATTAGTAAGTGGCCCTGGTGTGGCTACAGCCGGAGAAGAAATCGAATTACTTGTGACCATGGCGGCTTATGACTCTGACAAGAATCCAGTTGTAACCTCTGGTTCTGGTAATGTTGAAGTTAAAGATGGTGTTGGCCGAATCAAAATGAAAGCAGGAATGTCAGACATGAATGTTAAAGGTACAGTTACTATCGTCAATAAATCAGGTACTCCCTATACTCGTGACTGGGAATGGAAAGTTGCCATTGTCAAAGCGCAAGGTTCAATTTCTTTGCCTGAAATGAGTGTACTCTACAAAGGTTGGAACAACAAAGTGGTTCCTGTAGTTGCAGGTGCTGTAAGTTCTTCTATCTCTGTAGAAGGTGGTACAGCCACAAAAGCCTCATGGACCGACGCAGAGGGTAACAAATATGATGGTTACTACGTCAACGTTACCGGTACTTCAAAATTTGTGAACATTGCGCTGAGTGGCAAAGACAAGGACGGAAAATCCAAGTCATTTGGTAAATTCAAATACAAAGTGAAACCATTCCCGAAAGCACAGCTTCAAGGTACAACCATCTCCAAAACCACAGGTTTCAAGGCAGTTGTTTCTCTTGGTCCTGACTCACCGTTTACAGGTGTAAGCTTTACGGTAATTGGAGGTTCAGTAATTATGGGTAACGATGAAATTCCATTCAACGGTGACCGTGTACCAGCAGCAGCTATTGCTAAAATGAAAGCAGGTAAGCGCGTTGCAATTGACGTTAGCTACAAAAGAACAGGCGGAAGCCTTGAGCTCGCCTCAGGTGTCTTGAAGGTTGTTCCTTAAATAAGGATTTAAACAAAGGATTATGAAAAATGTATTGTTGGTATTATTGAGTGTGGCTACGGTAGTGGTTAACGCACAAGACCGTCCGCAGCGCGGCCCCTACAACACACTTCCCGGCGGAGTAGTTGATGGTGTTGCTATTCAAGATGAAGTACCAGTACGTGCTAAGGTAGAGTATGAATACGTTCGTGCAAGTGATGTCGCTTGGCAAAAACGTGTATTCTCTCGCATCGATGCTCGTGAGAAAATGAACCACGACATTTTTCTTCCTTACGATGCTTTTGATGGTGACCTCGCTTCTGGTTCTTTATATCGTCCATCAAATGCAAGTGAAATCGACGACCCAACTTGGAACAAAGATCAGCGTCGTTGGTCACTTTGGACCATCATGATGCGTCATATTTTTCTTGGTGATTTGACCGTTTATCGCGTGGCAAGTGAATTCTACCCTGATGCCGAAGATGGTTACAGTTTGAAATACCCAATTCAACGTCAAGGACAAAACGATTACTTTGAAGTGAAGAAGTACCGCAACGATGTAAATGCGCTTTTAGCTTCAGGTGGTTTAGGTCCAAAATTGCGTATTTATCGTCCGCTTTCTGAAGACACCATGGATGTCATCAAAACGGCTCAAACGCTTACCGAGTATCTTGATAGTTTGCGCTCAGATCCAGACTACGAAGAGCTTTTTGGTATTGACCAAACTAAACTTCAAGAGTGGTGGAACTTTGCAACAGTTAACTCACCAGTGCGTAAAGAAGCCATCTCTATGTTTGTTCCTTCAAACAACATTGTGGCATTCCACATCAAAGAAGACTGGTATTTTGACAAAGAACGTTCTATCCTTGACAAACGCATCATTTCTATTGCTCCTGTAGCCCGCTACACCTTCAACGAACCTGAAGAAGGTGAATTACCGACTAGAGGTGAACTCTTGATCTACGATCAACTCGGAAAACCTTATTTGTTCAGTTCTTTAACAAATGTTTTCGAAGAACATGAAGGTCGCGTAGAGGAACGCGAAATGTTCTGGTTGTATTTTGATGAGTTGCGCAATGTGATTATCAACTACTATGTATATAACGATAAAAACGATGCCCAATGGATGTCTTTTGATGACCTC
>Ga0194122_10000421_pt1 | contig 63630 bp, 61 predicted proteins | sample TA2MahCa10mmetaG_FD_155487 | JGI IMG/M metagenome (GOLD analysis project Ga0194122, IMG submission 155487) | Freshwater microbial communities from Lake Tanganyika, Tanzania - TA2015021 Mahale Deep Cast 10m | ecosystem: Environmental > Aquatic > Freshwater > Lake | place: Tanzania: Lake... | reverse complement strand
TGAAGCCACGCACGTCAGACTTCATCGCGGCAATATCCTGATACACCAGGTCGTCCGCACCAATGGCATGACAGATCTCTGCGTCGCTGCGGCCATGGGCGATAAGCTCCTGGCGGCTGGGCATGTCAATACCATAGACATTGGGAAACCGCACCGGCGGTGCAGCCGATGCAAAGATAACGCCTCGGGCGCCGGACTCACGGGCCATCTGCACGATCTCCCGACTGGTGGTTCCACGAACGATAGAATCGTCTACCACCAGGACACGTTTACCCTTGAACTCCGAGCCAATGGCATTGAGCTTTTGACGCACCGATTTCCGCCGCACCTCCTGCCCCGGCATGATAAAGGTACGGCCCACATACCGGTTTTTGATAAACCCTTCGCGATAGGAAAGGCCCAGGCGCATGGCCAGTTGCAGGGCCGCGGGGCGACTCGAGTCGGGTATGGGCATCACGACGTCGATATCACCCTTGGGAAACTTTTCCGCCACCAGTCCTGCCAGGGTCTCGCCCATGCGCAGCCGCGCATCATAAACAGCAACCCCATCGATCAGGGAGTCGGGCCGCGCAAAATAGACATACTCAAATACACAAGGCACGCGCATGGTGTGATGGGCACAGGTCTTTGAAAATACCTCACCGCCTTGGGTAATCACGATACACTCCCCAGGCGCAATGTCGCGCACCAGGCGATAGCCTAGACCCTCTAGGGCAACAGACTCTGAGGCCAGCATGTATTCGGGCCTGCCCTTGGGCCCCTCGAGCTGCCCCAAGGCCAAAGGCCGAATACCAAACGGGTCACGAAACCCGATAACGCCAAAGCCAGGAATCATGGCAACGCAGGCATAGGCACCACGCACCCGCTGATGCAGCATGGTGACGGCATCAAACACGGCCTCCGGGTCGAGCGTCAGGCCGCTGACCGCCTTTTGCAGTTCGTGGGCAAAGACATTGAGAAGCACCTCAGAGTCAGACTCTGTGTTGATATGCCTGCGGTCACGGCGATACATATCGTCTTGCAGTTCGGGCGCGTTGGTGAGGTTTCCGTTATGTCCGAGCACAATCCCAAAGGGCGCATTCACATAAAAAGGCTGGGCCTCTTCGGCACTCATGGCGCTGCCTGCCGTGGGATAGCGCACATGGCCAATACCCATTTCTCCCTGCAGATTGCGCATGTCACGCGTGCGAAAGACATCGCGAACCAGGCCATTACCCCGGGCCAGACCGATGCGCTTGCCCTGGGCGGTTGCGATGCCCGCAGCATCCTGGCCACGATGCTGCAGAAGCAATAAAGCATCGTAGAGCATCTGGTTCACCGGACCTGTCGAGACGATTCCTACCACTCCGCACATATGGCGCAACCCCTCATGAAAAGTGCTGTGCGGCACGCACAAGCCGCTCGGTAAGAAAACCAGGTGCCCATGGCGCTAGGAGATCCATAGTCTTCTCGAGCACAGGACGCACCCGCGCATCCTGCCAGGCAAGATCGGACCGCAGCGAGGTTGCCGTTGCCAACAGAGCCAGTAGTCCGCAGATAAGCAGACCTCGAACAAGGCCAAAGCCCGCGCCAAGAATACGATTAAACCAGGACAGGCCCATGGCCTGTGTCATTACCGAGAGCACCTGCCCTAGCCATTGCCCGAGAAAGAGCACCAGAACAAAAACCGCGCCAAATCCAAGGCCATGCCGCACGCTGGCACCGAGACCTTCGGGCATCCACTCGGCCGCATACTGGGCAAGCGCCCCTGCGGAAAAAAATGCCAAGACCCAGAGCCCAATCGCATATACCTCTTGAACCAGCCCACGAAACAGGGCCAATAGGGTTGAGGCGCCCACCAGGACAATAAACACCAGGTCGACCCAGGTAAGCGAAAGCGCTGTCATGCGAAACCGCTAGGGCCGCACCAGAAATGGCGTATAGCCCTGCGCCCGGGCACGCTCCTGGTAGGCCTTCGCCTGGGCCTCATTAAACGGCCCAACACGCACACGATAGCGAACGCCCTGTGCAGAAGGGACCGACTGCACTGCGGCGGTATACCCCAGTCCACGTACCTTTGCGGCCATGGCAGCAGCCGCCTCTTGCGACTCATAAGCCCCGAGTTGCACAAACCAGGCCCGAGATCCTCCAGGATTGGCTACGCCGGATGCACGCGACTGTGCCTTCGGATCGTTCGAGCCCGAGACTGCGGTATCGGGCGTCACCACAATCACCGTAGGCGTCTCATGTCTCTCGGAAGATAGGGCAGCAGAAGGCGTGCTCGCGGCATCAGACTCAGCGGCTGCCGCAGGCGCGCCGGAAGCGGGCGACCGCAGATCGGGGTTGACATCGCGCACCGGCATAAGCACCACGAAGTCTTGGGCCAGCGGCCTTGGTTCTTGCAGCATGAGCTGAGAGGCCGCTGTTGCCACCACGAGCGAGAAGACCAAAGCGCCCAAAAGCCGCCAACGGGCGCGGCGTTTCTGGTCTGCACCAGGGTCTGACCCCTCTGAATCAGAGCGACGATAGGCAGACTGAGAAGAACCGAGGTCAGTGGGCATAGGGAGAATGGGGCGCCTGACCAACAGACTGGGCCTGCGGCCAGACCGCCGCGATCGTCATAAAGGAACCGAAGACCACGATTCTATCACTGGCCTGCGCCTGACCTTTGGCATGCACGAAGGCCTCTTCTGGGCTGCTAAAGGCCAAGACCTGTGGCGTCTCTAGGGGCAGTTCCGAGGGCGATAGCGAAGAGATCACCTGCTGCACCACCGACTGTAGGGCCTCGGCCGATCGCGCACGCCTGCCTAAGCTCGGATCCTCGAGACCGGCCAGGCACCAGACATCTATGCGGCCTGCCAGCCTCTGGATCATTGCTACAGCGTCTTTATCCGAGAGAATCCCTACCACCGCAAAGGTGCGGGGGAAAAATCCCATCTGGTCCAGGTTTGTGGCAAGAACCCCCGCCGCCTGCGGGTTGTGGGCAACATCGAGAACCACAGCCGGCTGGCCAGGAAGCACCTGAAAACGCCCCGGGAGACTCACCATTGCCAGGCCTTGGCGCACACCCCCCTGCGACACGGGAATTTTGTCCTGTAGCGCCACGAGCGCTGCCAGGGCCGCCGAGGCATTAAGTAGCTGATTGGCCCCCCGCAAGGCCGGATAGGCCATCGCGTTACGGCGAACGCCCCGCCCAGACCAGCCCCACTGCTGGCGATCGCCCTGGAAGTTAAAGTCTTTTCCAAGCTGCCAGAGGTCGGCTCCAAGGGCATTGGCCACCTCTGCCACCGAAGAGGGGGGGACCGGATCTCCCAACACCAGGGGCCTTCCGGCCCTGGCGATGTGGGCCTTTTCCCAGCCAATCTTTTCACGGGTGTCACCGAGAAATTCCTGATGATCGAGGTCGATAGAGGTGAGAACCGCTGCATGGCTTGCCAAGACGTTTACTGCGTCGAGCCTACCGCCTAGGCCGACCTCAAAAATGGCAACATCACAGGGGCTTTGGGCCACCTGCACCATAGCCGCCAGCGTGGTGAGTTCAAAATAGGTAAGGGTTTGTTTCGGCGCCTGAGAGGCTGCGGCTTCGACTGCCTGCAGGGCGGTCAGCCAGTCCTCGGCGGGGCAAGGCTCGGTGTCAAACCGCAGGCGTTCCTCAAAGCTCAGAAGGTGCGGCGAGGTGTAACAGGCCACCCGATAGCCCGACTGCATCAGGATGCTCTCGAGAAAGGCGCAGGTGGAACCTTTACCGTTGGTACCGCCGACGACAATCACGGTGCAATCCAGGCCAATTCCATCGGGCCCCTTCGAAAATCCCAGCCGCGAAGCGACCTCAAACACACGCTCAAGACCGAGACGGATGCCAGCCCCCCTCCGCTCCAGAAAACGAGTGAGCCATTGGTCAAGGGCTGACGAGTGGGAACCGCCTGACAATGGACTTACCTCCGAGGGCACTGAAAAAGCGGTCTAGACCAGCCCGCCGGGTCTACGACGTCAGGGCCGTCTCGGGCTGGCGCAATAACATCGCCAACATGCTGGCAATCTCATCGCGCATCTGACGGCGGTCCACAATCCGATCGACCGCCCCTTTTTGTAGCAGAAACTCGGCCCTTTGAAATCCCTCCGGAAGCTTCTCACGAACGGTTTGTTCAATAACCCGCGGTCCGGCAAAACCAATCAGCGCCTTAGGCTCAGCAATTACAAGGTCGGCCACAAAGGCAAAGCTCGCCGATACCCCACCCATGGTTGGGTCGGTGAGAACCGACACATAGGGCAGGCGGGCGCGCGACAGGCGCTCGATCGCCGCAGTGGTCTTTGCCATTTGCATGAGCGAGAACAGCCCCTCCTGCATCCGGGCTCCGCCGCTTGCGGCAAAGGACACAAAAGGCAGTCGGGCCTCAATCGCGGCCTCCACACCCCGGGCAAACCGCTCACCCACCACCGAGCCCATGGAGCCACCCATAAACTCAAACTCAAAGCAGGCCACGACCACGGGTAAGCCGCGTATGGCGCCCGACATCACCACGATCGCATCCTGCTCACTGGTGTCGGACTGCGCCTCCACAAGCCTATCGGGATAACGGCGACTGTCTTTAAACTTCAGGCTATCGACCGGTATCACCTCCTGGCCGATTTCATGCCGACCCTCCTGATCAAGCAGGTGATCCAGTCGATGGCGCGCCCTGATGCGCAGGTGATGGCTGCAGGTTGGGCAGACCTGCAGGTTTTTTTCGAGGTCGGTTTTATACAGTACCGAGTCGCAGGCGGGACACTTGAGCCAGAGCCCCTCTGGCACGGCACGCCGTCGCGACTCATTGTGCTGGATTCGGGGTGGCAACAGCTTTTCAATCCAGCTCATCAGGCCGCTCCTGTTAAGGGGTGGCATCGGGTGTCGAGTGCCTGTCGGACCTCCTGGATGAACCCAGAGGCCGCTCCCACCGGATCTTGGCTGGCCTGTACGCAATTTTCCATCAGGCGAATCAACGCACTTCCGATGACCACCGCATCTGCATGATTACCAACAGCGACAGCGGCCTGGGCGTCGGAGATGCCAAACCCGACGCCAACGGGCATGTCTGTAAAGCCGCGAATCTGCGCCACACGCGCCTGAACATCGGAGGCGTTCAGGTTGCCCGCCCCGGTTACCCCTTTTAGAGACACGTAATACACATAGCCAGACCCCAGCCGTGCCACCTGGGCCATGCGCTTTTCCGAGGAGGTTGGTGCCAGCAGAAAGATCGGGTCGATGCCCGCCGTCCGCAGCATCTGGCTAAACAACTCGCATTCCTCCGGCGGGTAGTCAACGACAAGCACACCATCCACCCCGGCCCGAGCTGCCGCCTGGGCAAAGGCCTCGCTGCCGAATCGTTCGATGGGGTTCGCGTAGCCCATCAGCACCACCGGGGTATCCGAATCCTTCTGACGAAATTCCGCTACCCAGTCTATGCAGTCTTGAAGACTCACGCCACGAGCCAAGGCGCGTTCACTAGAGCGCTGGATAACCGGGCCATCGGCCATCGGGTCTGAGAAGGGAACCCCGAGTTCAATGACATCGGCACCGGCGGCGGCAAGCTGGTGCATCAGCCCTATCGTGCCCTCGCGCGAGGGGTCACCGGCGGTGATATACGGTATGAGCGCCCGGCGACCCTGGGCGCGCAGAGCAGAAAACCGAGCCCGCATTCGGGCTGAGGCAGCCGGAAGGCCTTGATGCGAAGCGGCGGTTTCAGCCAATTTAGAGCGTGAGCCCGCTGGCCTGCGCTACCGTGTGCATGTCTTTATCACCGCGGCCAGACAGGTTCACCAGAATAATCTGGTCTTTGTCTAGCTGCGGCGCAAGCTTGGCCGCGTAGGCCAGTGCATGGCTGGTTTCCAGGGCTGGAATAATGCCTTCGATGCGGCAGCAGGTGTGGAAGGCATCAAGGGCTTCGCTATCGTTAACCGGAACATAACAGGCCCGTCCAGAGTCTTTAAGCCAGGCATGCTCTGGGCCCACCCCGGGATAGTCGAGGCCGGCAGATATGGAATGGGTTTCAATGATCTGGCCATTAGCGTCTTGCAGCAGGTAGGTGCGGTTGCCATGCAACACCCCTGGGGTTCCGGCCGATAACGATGCCGCGTGATGGCCAGTTGCAAGACCCTCACCGCCCGCCTCAACGCCAACAAGACTGACGCCAGGCTTGTCGATGTAGTCATAAAAAATACCCATGGCATTGCTGCCCCCGCCCACACAGGCGAGAACAAAATCGGGCTGGCGGCCGGCAATCTCGGGCATCTGCCAGAGACACTCCTTTCCCACCACCGAATTAAAGTCACGCACCATGGAAGGATAAGGATGCGGACCCGCCACGGTGCCTATGATGTAGAAAGTGTCCTCAACATTGGTTACCCAGTCGCGCATGGCCTCATTTAACGCATCTTTGAGAGTCTTGGATCCGCTATGAACAGGCACCACCTCGGCGCCCAAGAGCTTCATGCGATAGACATTGGCAGCCTGACGTGTAACATCGGTGGCTCCCATATAGACCACGCACTGCATGCCGAAACGCGCCGCCACCGTGGCAGTAGCCACGCCATGCTGGCCGGCCCCGGTTTCGGCAATCACCCGAGGCTTACCCATGCGCTTTGCCAGCAAGGCCTGGCCGATGGTGTTGTTCACCTTATGCGCCCCGGTATGGTTCAGGTCTTCGCGTTTGAAATAAATCTGTGCGCCGCCAAGCTGTTCCGACCAGCGCCGCGCATGATAAATCGGGCTGGGCCTACCCACAAAATGCTTTAACTCATGGTGAAACTCCCGTTGAAACTCGGGATCGGTCTTACTTTTTTCGTAGGCTTCTTTCAGGGCATCGAGGGCAAAGACCAGGGTCTCGGAGACAAAGCTGCCCCCGTAGGGACCAAAGTGTCCCGAGGCATCAGGGTAGTTGTAGGGAAGGTCATTCGGTTTCATAGAAAGAGCCTCTGAGCAACACTACTGCGGTTTAGGTTGGCCTTACCAAGTCAAACTCTCGCACGGCCTGAACAAAGGCACGCATCCGAACGGGATCCTTTACGCCTTTCTGCACCCGCCCATTAATCACCTGCTCAACACCACTTGATACGTCGATTGCGGGCGGCGAGAGATCGGCCAAGGCCTGGGCAATATTTTCAAGGCGCAGCCCCCCACTGAGAACCCAGTGGCGCCCCAGGGATCGTGACATGCCCGACAAAAGCCCCCAGTCGAAGACATGCCCACTGCCACCAAAGCCTATGGAGTCGGCGTCAAACAACACCGCCTGCGCCAGGACCCGCCACGCCTCGAATTCTAACAGGTGCGTCTGCACAATAGCCGCAGCGGGTACGGAAGGATCAGATGGGGGCCCCGCAGAGGCTGGCAGCCGAATCGCCTTGACTATCGGGCGCCCGAGACCGGCATAGTGGTGTGGCTGCTCATCGCCGTGCAGCTGTATGTGACTGAGACCCACCTGATCGGCCACACGCAAAATTTCTTCTTGGGGGGTGTTTACAAAAAGCCCCACCAGAGATACCCAGGCAGGGACATAGCGGGCCAGCGTGGCCGCCTGCGCAATGGTGACCGACCGGGGACTGGGCGCGTAGAAGACCAGCCCAATGGCATCGGCACCGATATCCACGGCTGCCTCCACGTCTTGCGGACGGGTAAGGCCGCAGATCTTAATGCGGGTGCGGCACAAGGAAGGGGTATTGGCTGTCATGGTGCTATGGGGGGATCGTACGCGACATGCCGCAGACAGAGGCCCTGGGCAGGAAAGGTGCGGCCCGCCTGGCTGCGGTCGCGTGATTGCAGCACCTTAGCGATCGATTGCGGCGGTCGCGCCCCACGCCCCACCTCAAAGACCACACCCATGATGTTGCGCACCATATGATGCAGAAAGGCATTGCCCCTGATCTCTAGCGTTATCACCGGGCCATCCTGAGAAAAACGCGCACCGTGAATGGTCCGCACCGGCGAGGCGGCCTGACAGTCTGTTGCCCGAAAGGCCGAAAAGTCATGGGTACCGATCAGTTGATCAACACCGGCCTGCATAGCGGCGAGGTCGAGTGGCTGAAAGACCCAGGTGGCAAACCGGGCATGCAGTGGGGAGTCCACCGGGTGGTTATAGATCGTGTAGGTATACATGCGTGACAGGGCAGAGAACCGGGCATGGAAGTCTTCGGAAACCCGCCTGGCCCAGCGCACCCGAATGGCAGCAGGCAGAAAGGTGTTGACCCCTCGCACCCAGTTCCAGTCTGGCCGGTCTACCGAGGCCGTGATATGCACCACCTGCCCGCTGGCATGCACTCCCGCATCGGTGCGGCCAGCAGACACCGTCTCTACCGGGCCGCCCACAAACTGCGCAAGCGCGCTTTCGAGATGGTCTTGCACCGTATTGCCGCTAGGCTGGGTCTGCCAGCCCTCGAAGTCTGTGCCGTCGTACTCCAGACCGAAGGCAAGCTTCATTCACAGCAGAATACGAAGCACACGGCGCAGGGGCTCAGCAGCCCCCCAGAGCAACTGGTCACCGATAGTAAAGGCACCGAGATATTGCGGCCCCATGGCAAGCTTACGAAGGCGGCCCACGGGAATGGTGAGGGTTCCAGTCACCTGCACAGGGGTCAGCCCATGAATACTGGCCTCTTTGGTGTTTGGGATCACCCGCACCCAGTCGTTATCCTGGGCAATTATCTGCTCGATCTCTGGCAGAGGAACGTCTTTTTTCAACTTGATCAACAAGGACTGGCTGTGGCAACGCATGGCGCCAATACGAATGCAGGTGGAATCGATTGGCACCGGCGCGGCAGAAAACCCTGGGCCTCGGCCAAGGATCTTGTTGGTTTCCGCGCCGCCCTTCCACTCCTCAAGGCTGGTGCCGTCCCCACGGTCGGCATCGATCCAGGGAATGAGGCTACCGGCCAGGGGCACCAGAAAGTTCTGGGTCTCCTGCGGCGACAGACCCTTTTGAGCGGCCAAGACCTTTCGGTCGATATCGAGAATGGCGCTGGCCGGGTCGTCTAAGAGGCCATGCACTGCAGAATTGAGCGTCCCCATCTGGGTGAGCAGCTCGCGCATATGTTGGGCACCGCCGCCTGAGGCGGCCTGGTAGGTCGTTGCCGACATGAACTCGACGAGGTCGGCCTTAAACAAGGCACCAAGGCCCATGAGCATGCAGCTCACCGTGCAGTTGCCACCAATGAAGTCCTTAATGCCACGGTTTAAGGCGGCATCAATAACATTGCGATTGACGGGATCCAACACGATCACCGCATCTTCGGCCATGCGCAGCGTCTTGGCAGCATCGATCCAGAAGCCCTTCCAGCCCTTGGCCCGCAAGGGGTCGTAGACCGCCTTGGTGTAGTCGCTGCCCTGGCAGGTAAGCACCAGATCGCAGTCGGAAAGCGCCTGAAGGTCATGGGCATCGTAGAGCCGGGCCTCGGTCTTGGGCAGGCCCGCGATCTCTTTGGGCAGGCTGCCCCCAGCGTTCGATGTCGAAAAGAACCGGGCTTCAAAAAGGCCGAAGTCATTCTCTTCACGCATGCGATGCATCAGCACCGACCCCACCATTCCCCGCCAGCCTACGAATCCAACCTTCATTGCATCCTCAAAATAAAAATTAAAAAATGATCTGTCGCATAGGCCTGAGGCGCGAACCCGCGGGTCTTAGCCCAGGGCCGCCACCACCGCTGCGCCCATAGCGGCTGTACCCACCCGCCTTGACCCCGGGCGGTCAATATCTGCCGTGGCAAGGCCATCGGCAAGCACCCTGCGCACCGCCGACTCAATGGCATGGGCTGCCGCCTCTAGCCCAAAGGTATAGCGCAGCATCATCGCTGCCGAGAGAATCGTGGCAAGTGGATTGGCCTTGTCCTGGCCAGCAATATCGGGCGCCGAGCCATGGATGGGCTCATAGAGCCCTTTGTTGTTCGCATCGAGTGAGGCCGAGGGCAGCATGCCAATTGAGCCGGTAAGCATCGAGGCCTCATCGGACAGGATGTCACCAAACATGTTGCCGGTAACCATAACGTCAAACTGCTTGGGGTTCTTCAGCAGCTGCATCGCCGCATTATCCACATACATATGGCTCAAGGACACGTCGGGGTATTCCTTGCCCAGGCCCGTCATGACATCCCGCCATAACTGGGTAGTCTCCAGGACATTGGCCTTATCCACCGAACAGAGCCTGCGGCCGCGTTTGCGGGCTGCCTCAAAGGCAACCCGGCCGATGCGCAGAATTTCGCTCTCGCGATAGACCATGGTGTCAAAGCCCTCACGCTCGCCATTGTCCAGAATGCGCACCCCTCGGGGCTGGCCGAAATAAATGTCGCCCGTCAATTCCCGCAGAATGAGCAGGTCCATGCCCGATACCACCTCTGGCTTGAGGGTGGAGGCACTGGCAAGCTCCGGAAAAATAATGGCCGGTCGAAGATTGGCAAAGAGCCCAAGAGACTTGCGCAGCCCAAGAATTGCCTGCTCCGGCCGCAGTTCCCGGGGAAGATTGTCTAGAGAAAAGTCACCCACTGCGCCAAACAAGATCGCCTGCGACTGCTGCGCCAGCCTGAGGGTGACTTCGGGCAGGGGATGCCCACTGGCACGATAGCCAGCGCCGCCCACCTCGGCAGACCCCAGGTTTAAACCAAAATGTCCCTGGGCTGCCAGTCGACGGAGCACGGCCACCGCCTCGCGGGTGATCTCTGGGCCGATGCCATCACCCGCCAGTACCGCAATGTTAAGCGTCGTTGTCATGCGAGCGCCTTATGAAGATCTGTTCCAAGCCAAGGTTTGTCGGCCAATCGCCGGGCCTCGTAGGCCTTGATCTTGTCGGCCTTCTGTAGGGTCAGACCAATGTCGTCGAGTCCATTGATCAGGCAGTGCTTGCGAAAGGCATCCACCTCAAAGGCGCGCTCAAAAACCGTACCGTCAGCGGCGCGACCGCGAACCATCTGGGCGGGCAGGTCGACGGTGAGACGAAAACCAGGGCTAGACGCAGTCATCTGAAAAAGGGCGTCGACATCTGCCTCGGTTAACACGACCGGCAGCAGACCGTTTTTAAAACAGTTGTTAAAAAAGATGTCCGCATACGAGGGAGCGATTAGGACCCGAAAGCCGAAATCTTCAAGTGCCCATGGAGCGTGTTCGCGCGACGAGCCACAGCCAAAGTTACGACGCGCCAGAAGAATGCTCGCCCCCTTGTACCGAGGCTGGTTGAGCACGAAGTCTTCGCGCAGAGGGCGTTTGCCGCAGTCCATGCCCGGCTCGCCTTCGTTGGCATACCGCCAGGCATCGAAAAGGTTAGGCCCGAAGCCCGAACGCTTGATCGACTTCAGAAACTGCTTAGGAATAATGGCATCGGTATCGACGTTGGCCCGGTCGACTGGGGCCACCAGGCCATCATGAACGGTAAGTGGATTCATAGCGTGCCATTCCTTTACGACGATGAAAGCTGTCTGACATCGATAAAATGACCGGTAACACCCGCTGCGGCGGCCATCGCGGGCGATACCAGGTGGGTGCGACCGCCCGCGCCCTGGCGGCCTTCGAAATTCCGGTTACTGGTTGAGGCGCATCGCTCACCGGGCTCGAGCCGGTCGGCATTCATGGCAAGGCACATAGAACAGCCTGGCTCACGCCATTCAAAACCCGCCTCGCGAAAGACCTTGTCCAGTCCTTCGGCCTCGGCCTGCGCCTTTACAAGGCCTGAACCAGGGACTACCAAGGCAAGCTTCACCGACTCTGCCTTCTTGCGGCCCTTGACCACGGCCGCGGCCGCCCGCAGGTCTTCGATACGGGAATTGGTACAGGACCCGATAAAGACTTTATCGATGTATATCTCCGACATCGGCGTGTTGGCCTTGAGCCCCATGTAATCGAGCGCACGGGTCATACCCTCGCGCCGGGCCGCGTCGGGCTCGGCAGAAGGATCTGGCACCCGCGCTCCGACAGGGACCACCATCTCGGGTGATGTACCCCAGGTAACCTGGGGCGCGATCGTCTCTGCGCGGATCTCAACGACCCGGTCGAAGACAGCATCGGGGTCGGAATGTAGCGTCTTCCAGTAGGCAAAGGCCTGCTCCCAGGCCGTACCGGTGGGCGCAAGCGGCTTGCCACGCACATAGGATTCGGTGGTGGCATCAAAGGCCACCATGCCGGCCCGGGCACCTGCCTCAATGGCCATGTTGCAGACGGTCATGCGGCCTTCCATGGAGAGGCCACGAATCGCACTGCCCGCAAACTCAATGGCATAGCCGGTGCCGCCTGCGGTTCCAATCGCGCCAATTACGGCCAAAACAATGTCTTTGGCGGTGACACCCGCGCCCAAGGTGCCGTCGACTCGCACCAGAAGATTCTTTGCCTTTTTCATCAACAGGCACTGGGTGGCCAGAACATGCTCGACCTCCGAGGTGCCAATGCCAAAGGCAAGGCAGGCAAAGGCGCCATGGGTGCTGGTATGCGAGTCGCCACAGACCACAGTCATTCCCGGCAGGGTCGCCCCCTGCTCTGGGCCGATGACATGCACGATGCCCTGTCGTTTATCTGTAATGTTGAAGTACTTCAGGCCCCAGGTCTTGGCATTGGCATCGAGCGTTTCCACCTGCAGCCGCGAAACAGGATCTGCAATGCCCTTAGACCGGTCGGTGGTGGGCACATTGTGGTCGACCACCGCCAGGTTCGCCGAATTGCGCCACAACGGCCGGCCCGCAAGTTCCAGGCCCTCAAAGGCCTGGGGGCTTGTCACCTCGTGGACAAGATGCCGATCAATATAAATAAGACAGGTACCGTCTTCCTGACGGTCGACCACATGCTCTTCCCAGAGCTTGTCATACAAAGTGGGCATACGAGACCTCTTTACTTATTCGCTACGCTAGACATCGCGGCCTAAAGACCTAGCAATAATTTGAAAGCATCAGGACGCGCTTAGATCTCTATTATGACGCCTGCCCCTTAGCGCCGTCTTGCCCCACCTCGGGCACCTCCGAAGAGCCCAGCCGTCGGTCTCGGGCGGCTACCCAGAGGGCCATTAGAAAGCCCAATACCGCGGCCGCAGCAGAGAACCAGAAGCTCGCCTCGGGCATGATCGCCTCCCAGAGCCAGCCTGCAAGGATTCCGCCCAAAGACCCCCCGAGCCCATAGGCGGCCATCGTATACAACGCCTGTCCTCGCGCCTGGGACTGCGCAGGAAACCACTGCTGCACCAGGCCCACAGAGGCACTGTGGTGCAGCCCAAAGGTGACTGCATGCAGCAACTGGGCAATGATCAGCACCGCAAGGTTTCCTTGTGATACGGCAATCAAAACGAACCGCAGGATCGTGACCAGATAGCTTGCGAGCCATACCCGGCGCAGACTCCAGCGCCGAAACACCAGCCTTTGAAACTGAAAGACAGCGATCTCGGCGACCACACCCAGGGTCCAGAGCAGACCAATCGCCAAGCGGCTGTAGCCATGGCCCTCCAGCCAAAGCGAGAAAAGCGTGTAGAGCGGCGCATGGGACAGAAGCATTAGAAAAGATGCCAACAAAAACCCTCGCACATGGGGCTGGGCCAAGACCTGCTTGAAGGCCAGCGCAGGCGTTGTAAGGTCATGTACGGGACGGGCAGGAAGCCTTCCGGCAGACCATGCCACCAGGCTTAAGAGCAGCATCAGGCCCATGGGCAGAACCCCAATACCAAACCGGTCGAAGGCCCATCCACTGACCAGGACTGCTGCGATAAACCCCACCGAACCCCAGACCCTTACCCTGCCGTAACGCCCGAGGTCTCCCTGGCTGGTCTGCATTGCCAGAGACTCGGCAATAGGTACCTGACCCGTGAGAAAAAGGCTCATGGCAAAGAGCACAAAAAAGAGCGCCCAGAAAGACCAGTCAAAGACCAAGAGCCCGGCCATCGCAAGCGCTGCAACCGCAGACCAGCGCAACAGTATCGGCACCTGTGCGGGGGAGGCACGATCTGCCAGCCAGCCCCAGAAAGGCGGGCCGATCACCCGGGTCCATTGCAAGGGCGAGACAACTACGCCGATTTCCGCAGGCGAGAACCCGCGCCCGTTCAGCCAGAGTGAAAGGTAGGGGGCGAACAGGCCTACGTAGGAGAAGTAACTGGCGAAAAACACCGCCAGTGGTCGAAAGGTCTGCGACACTGCGAGAAAAAACCGGCCTAGCTGCGGGGGGTGTGGTCGTCGGTGACTGCTCTATCCGAGACGAGGGCCTGGCCCGCTATCGGCGCCAAGGGCGTACGCACGTCTGCATTCTGGCCACGATGACGAAGGGCATGGTCTATGAGCACAAGCGCGAGCATGGCCTCAGCAATGGGCGTTGCACGAATGCCCACACAGGGGTCATGCCGTCCATGGGTCTCCACCATGACCGGTTCCCCCTGCAGGTTTATCGACGGCCGCGGGGTGCGAATACTCGATGTGGGCTTAATTGCAATGGCTACTGTCACCGGCTGTCCGGTAGAGATTCCACCCAAGACCCCGCCGGCATGGTTGCTGAGAAACCCGTTCGGCGTCATCGGGTCTCCATGCTCAGAGCCGCGCTGCGCAACACTGGCAAACCCCGCCCCAATCTCGACCCCTTTTACCGCATTGATTCCCATCATGGCAGAGGCAATGTCGGCATCCAGGCGATCAAAAACCGGCTCGCCCCAGCCGGCCGGAACGCCCTGGGCCTCGACACAGATGCGCGCGCCGCAGGAGTCTCCGGCCTTGCGCAGGCCATCCATATAGTCCTCTAAGGCAGCGATCTGAGACTGATTGGGCGCAAAGAACGGGTTCTGAGAGACATACGCCCAGTCTTCAAAGGCAATCGCAAGCTCTCCCAGTTGGGCCATATAGCCACGAATCTGGATGCCATAGCGCTGGGCAAGCCATTTCTTGGCAATGGCAGCCGCCGCTACGCGAACAGCGGTTTCGCGCGCAGAAGATCGCCCCCCTCCCCGGTAGTCCCGCATGCCATATTTCTGCAGATAGGCATAGTCGGCATGCCCTGGGCGAAAGGTGTTCTTAATGTCGCCGTAGTCTTTGCTGCGCTGATCCTGGTTACGAATGAGCAGGGCAATCGGGGTGCCTGTGGTCACACCCTCGAACACGCCGGATAGTATCTCTACTGAGTCTGGCTCTTGTCGCTGGGTAACATGCCGAGAGCTGCCAGGGCGCCTGCGGTCAAGCTCCGGCTGAATGTCGGCCTCAGACAGTGCCAGCCCGGGCGGGCAGCCATCTACAACACAGCCGATCGCGGGCCCGTGCGACTCTCCGAACGAGGTGACACAAAAAGAGCGGCCAAAGGTATTTCCAGACATGACCGCATTCTACTGCGGCCAGGCATCCAGTACGGCCGAGAGCCGCTGCTGCACCAGTTGCGGACCCAAAACCTCCATCACCTTATCAATCGACGGTGTCTCGGTTTTCCCCAACAGAATGACCCGCAGGGCCATGGCAAGCTGCGGCATCTTCAGTCCATGATCGGCTAGCACCGTCTTCATGGCCTGCGAGATCGCTGCTGCCGCAAACGGCTCAGGCAGTCGCGAAGCGAAGTCCCGCAAGGCCTTTGGAACCGCTCCTTGCAGCCGCTCGGTGAGCATTACGGGATCGGGCTGCACGGGGCTATAGAACATCGCTGAGGCCTCAGCGAGTGCAACCAGGGTATTGGCCCGTTCTTTAAGCAGGTCGCACACGGCATCAAGCCTTGGCAGACCCGGTAACACCCCCAGTTCGGCGGCAAGCCGGGGGGCCGTCTTCTGGGCCAGCACCGCTCCGGTCATCTGCCTCAGGTAGTGGTTGTTGAGCCACTGCAGCTTCTCAAAATCAAACTGCGCAGCCGACTTGCTGCAGCTCTCCAGGGCAAACCAGGATACAAACTCGTCCATGGAAAAGACCTCATCGTCGCCATGGCTCCAGCCCAGTCGAGCAAGGTAGTTACACAGCGCCTCGGGGAGATAGCCGTCTTCGTCATATTGCATGACCGAAACGGCCCCGTGACGCTTTGATAACTTCTCGCCATCCGGGCCATGGATCATGGGCAGATGGGCGTAACTCGGAACACTGGCGCCGAGCGCCTTGAGGATATTGATCTGACGCGGGGTATTGTTGATATGGTCATCACCTCGAATCACATGGCTGATACGCATATCCATGTCATCGACAACAACACAAAAGTTATAGGTGGGCGTGCCATCGGCACGGGCAATAATCAGGTCATCTAACTCGCTGTTAGAGATACTGATCTGACCCTTCACACCGTCTTGCCAAGATACCGTGCCCTCATCCGGGTTACGAAACCGCACCACCGGCGCGCGGTCTGGTGGAACCACCAGACCGCGCCGCTGCGCCAGCTCGGGGCGCCAACGACCGTCATACCGGGGCTTGGCGCCACGGGCACGCTGCTCTTCACGCATCGCATCGAGCTCTTCTTTGCTGCTGTAGCAGTAATAGGCCTGCCCCGATTCGAGCATCTGGGTAATCACCTGCCGATACCGAGGCATGTGCTGCATCTGGTAGAACGGTCCTTCATCGGGATACAGCCCGAGCCAGGCTATGCCATCCAAAATTGCCTGCACCGCCTCGGGGGTGGAGCGCTCGAGATCGGTATCTTCGATACGCAGAATGAACTGACCACCATGCCGTCGGGCGTAGGCCCAGCAGTACAAGGCCGTTCGCGCCCCCCCAACATGCAGATATCCGGTGGGGCTGGGTGCAAAACGCGTTCGAACGATCACGGGAATCAGTGCCTCCAAAAAACCAAAATATAACCCTGTTCCACGACAGAGCCCCTGACCAGAGTCAAACTTCAGGCGAACTTTTCGGGGCGGGTCCTATCAAAAAGTGTATGGACACGCGCTTACCCTCAGTCTTTCTTCGGGCCAGTTCGATTGGCATCGTACTGGCCATTCTTGCTGCCTGTGGAAATGGTCGCGAAAAACCGCCCTCCACGCTTCGGCCCGATGCTGCGCAGAAGTCGCAGCAGGAACAGCAGGCCAAAAGAGAACGGGAAAAGCGTATTCGCAACACCCAAGACTGTTACATCGAAGAGCGCAGGCTCAACCCCAATCAGCACACCACCTGCATCTATCGCTGCCCCGACGGCAAAATAGAGAGCGAAAATGTGGCGCCTGGCTTCTACTGCCCCACCGTTCTCAATGTGATGAAGCGCTAGCCTGCAGATCGCGGCGCAGCGCAGTCACAGTCCCGTCCGCAATTTTCGTCGGCCCGAACCCGTTTATCATGGCGGGCCATGCCCAACATCGAATTTCAGGTCGACCGATCGGCCATCGACCGGCTCAGTCCATCGGCAACCACGCAGGAAAGACTGCGGCTTTTCAAAGACCTGCAGCTGTCCGGTCCACAGCGTCTGCTCTATAAGCTCTGGGCCAGTAGGTCCCTTGCTACGGTGGTATTCCGGCCGAACCAGACGATCCAACATGCCGGCGAGATTCCCCATTCCGCGTATGTCGTACTCGCCGGTCGGGTACTGGTGCAGGAAAAGGATAAGACCTTTCTGCTCGGGCCTGGGGCAGTAATCGGCCTAGCCGAAGGGCTCTGCGAGATCCCTTGCCATCACAACTACCGCGCCACCGAGGTGGTCAACTGCAAAGAGATTCCGCTGGATACCGCGTGTCGCGAGGTAAGCCGCGTCAACGCGGGGCTCAAGGGCGTCTTTCGTCTCACCCTGCAAAAGATCCTCGTTGAGCGCGCCCAGATCCCGCTCTGGCTGAAATAGCATGACACCGGAGCCCGATCCCATCGATCGCGTCTTAAAAGACGCGGCAATCCGCAACACCGAGATCCGCGCCGAGACCCAGCAGGCCGCTATCGACCTAGAACGTCTTATTCAGTTTGTCGTGGGCTCAGACGAGATACCCGAGGAGTTTCGGCCGAAGTTGCTGGCAGAAAAACCCGACCTTCCCTGGTCTATTTCCAGCGAGTCTACAGCCAGTGCAAGGCCCGAAGGCCCCTCCAGCGACTTCGCACACCGTGCAACACCAGAAGTCTCCGCAAGCGACTTCGCAGCAGGCGCAACCCCGGAACTTGGCCCCTCCAGCGACTTTGCAGCCGGTGCAGGGTCAGGGCCCGCTGCAGAGGAATCGGTTTTTTCGGGTGGCCCGAGCCGCACAAGCCGACACGACGATGAACAGGACTTCTCTGCTGCAAAGACCCCTGCCGCAGACCGCGGTGGGCCAGGGCATGCTCCCCCCAACGAGCCGCCCACGCCCCTCGATCCGCAGAATCTCAGGCCGGAAGACGGCGGCGTTGCCCTCGCCTATGCGGCCGGTGACATGCTCTTTTCCAAAGGAGATGCGGCCGAGTTATTTTTCGTTATCACCGAAGGACAGGTCTCGCTTTTTGAGCCCACCACCGGCTATGAAATGGCAGTCATCGGGCCCGGAGACTCCCTGGGTGAGCAGTCAATTCTCATGGGGGGCGTCCATACCCTTTCTGCCCGAGCAGTAACGCGGGTGGTCTGTACCACGGTGCGTGCCGATAGGCTGAGAACCATTCTTGATCAACAGTCTGGGGTGGTGAGGCCTGTGTTTGAGGCAGTCTTGCTGCAGCTTTCCATGCATAACGAACTGCGTGCGCAAGGCAACCGGCTCAGCCTCTAAAAAGACAATCTATGATCGCGTTCTATACCGATCGGTTCGTCCTGCCACTGCCCCAAGGCCATCGGTTTCCCATGGAAAAATACCGGCTGCTTCGGGAACGGGTTGCCTCTGAACTCCCCGACATCAGTCTTCAAGAACCCCCCGCCGCAACGGATCGGGAGCTCTTGCGCATTCACAGGCCCAGCTATGTGCAGAGGCTTGTGTCAGGCAGTCTTTCGCAGGCGGAACAAAAGATCATCGGATTTCCTTGGTCAGCGGCCATGGTCGAGCGATCCCGGCGATCCGCCGGTGCCACCCTTGCGGCCTGTCGTGCCGCGGTTTCCGCCCGAACCATCGCGGTCAATCTCGCAGGGGGAACCCATCACGCCTATCCGGATCGTGGCGAGGGGTTCTGCTGCTTTAACGATGCGGCAGTAGCAGCCAGGACCATGCAGGCCGAAGGGCTCGCCCAAAAGGTGTTAATTCTCGACCTAGATGTGCATCAGGGAAACGGCACGGCGGTCTGCTTTCAGAACGATCCCAGTATATTTACTGCCTCTATTCATGGTGAGAATAACTACCCCTTTCAGAAAGAGGTCTCCGATCTCGACCGCAGCCTGCCAAACGGCACCTCGGACGCCGACTACCTGGAATGCCTGGAGAACGTGCTGCTCGAGATTAGCCAACGATTCGCACCCGACCTCATGATCTATCTTGCCGGCGCAGACCCCCTGGCCTCTGACAGACTGGGGCGACTATCGCTGTCCCATGAGGGGCTGCGTGCCCGGGACCAACAGGTGCTGGCCTTCGCCCAAGCCCGTAACCTACCAACTGCCGTGACCATGGCCGGCGGCTATGCCCATCCCATTTCAGATACGGTTGTGGCCCATTTCAACACCGTTGCGCTTTGCTATGAGGCCTTCTGTACCCGCGCTGAGCCATGAAAGGCCTTGGCGCTTAACCCCTCAGGCCTGACCCGGATTGCGCAGACAACCCGGCAGGCCCGATCGACCGGCATACACCGCATGGGCGCCGAGGGCCTCTTCAATGCGCAGCGCCTCGTTCCACTTTGCCATGCGCTCAGAGCGGGCGAAGGACCCCACCTTCAGTTGCCCCGCATTCCATCCAATAGCCAGGTGCACGATCATCACGTCTTCGGTTTCGCCAGAACGGGCAGAAACCACCTTGCCCCAGCCAAACCGGTTGGCCGCCTGCATGGCAGAAAAAGTCTCTGATATGGTTCCCACCTGATTGGGCTTTAGCAATACCGCATTGCATGCGCCCTGCTCGGCTGCCGCATTCACCAGTTCGGCGCGTGTGACCAGGTAGTCATCTCCGACAATTTGAATGTGATCGCCCCAGCGCTGTGTGAATGCCTGCATGCCAGGCGTATCGTCTTCTGCCACGGGGTCTTCAATCGAAAGAATCGGGTAGCGGTCAATCCAGCCCGAGAGCACCTCGATCCATTCGTCTGTTGTATAACGCCTTCCTTCTAGCCCAAGCTGATAAAAGCCCCCGTGACGAAACTCCGATGCCGCAATATCCAGAGAAATCGCCACCTGATCAAACCGATAGCCCGCCCGGGTAATGGCACGGGCAAGCATCTCAAGGGCCTGCTCGTTTGAGTCAAAGTCAGGCCACCAGCCCCCCTCATCGGCCACTCCGGCCCGCCTGCCCTGCTCCTGCATTAACTGACCCGCCGTTCGATAGACCTCTGCGGTCATTACCATGGCCTCATCGAATGACTGCGCTCCAACAGGCATAACCAGGAAATCCTGAATATCCACACGCCGACCGGCATGGGCGCCGCCCCCGAAGATTTGAATCTCTGGCAGCGGAAGCCGAACCTCCGCACCCGCAGACAGATACTTCCAGATCGGCAAAGACGCGTCTCTCGCGGCTGCATCAAGAACAGCAAAGGAAGTGGCAATCAGGGCGTTCCCACCTATCTCGTGGCGGGTCGCAGAGGGGTCAAGTGCCATGAGCCTCTGATCAATAGAGAGACGATCGGCAATCGGCATGCCCCGAATCGCTGGGGCGATATGCGCGCGAATATTGTGCAGGGCCTTCTGTACGTCCATCCCCCCAAGGCTCTCACCGCCGTCTCGGAGGTCAACTGCCTCGCGGCTTCCCCGTGAGGCGCCTGCCGGTGCAACACCCCTGCCGACAACGCCGTTAGACAGACCCACCTCCACCTCAACTGTTGGACGCCCCCGGGAATCCCAGATGCGGCGGGCATGCACTGCCTGTACTAGGTGAGCCATGCGTTATTACTCCAATCGAGAAGAAGATCTGACGGTGACGCCGAGGGCCTGAGAAGATGCGCAATAGCAAAAGCCCGCACCCGCTCTTGGTCACGAGGGTCGGTCAGGTATTCCACGGGCGACTTACCATCGACGCGGGCGAGCAACATGGCGGCCAGAAGCTCCGCAACCCTGCCATGAAACTGCTCCAAGGGCTCCCACGCCACATGCGCCGCATAGGCCTGCATCAGTCGCGTAAAGCTGAGAAAAAACTGGCTACGGTATTCCGGCTGCCAGACCGACTTGAGCAACAGATGATTCAGGCAGAAGGCAAGGTCGAATGCAGGATCGCCATAGACGGCACACTCGGCATCCAGAAACACTGGGCCATTTGGACCCACCAGTATGTTTTTAGGGCTTACATCCCCGTGCACCAGGGCCCTGCGCATCTGGTGTGTGCGATCTACCAATGCCATTAACACCGGGGCCACAGAAGCATGCCTTTGCGAAGCAGCAACAAAGTATGGATCCAGACGCAGGGCATAGAACTGGTCCTGATTTGCAAACGCTTCTGCAACATCGGCTCGGTTGGCAGTTACCGCATGAATCCTTCCAAGACGATCACCCACCGCTTCCGCGGTATTCCCATCTACCTGGCCGTCGCGAAGCTGCCCCTTCCATACCGGATAGTCCTCTTCTGGAAGGTATTGCATTGCGAAGCTCTGTGTCGCCAAGTCTTGCCCCAAGACCCGGGGCACCCAGGCGGGATCAATCGCCGAGACCCGTTGAATCCAGGCAACCTCGGCCTGGTTGCGCTCCACAGGAGCATGCCAGACCGCAGCCACTCTGAGTTGGGGCAGGGCTCTTTTAACGCAAAAACGAGACTCGCCTGAGTCAACACGCACAATAACCGAGGAGACCCCCCCGACCAGAGGCGTTAGCTGTGGGCTCTGGCGCCCCCGCCCCAGACCCATACGGTCTATAGCGTCATGCAAGACAGCGCGCTCAGCATCGGAAATTTCCATAGCCATGAAGTATCGCGTAAAAACGCTTGGCGCCAGGCGAAAAGCCTTTGATACACCGTAAGCCACGTATTAACTGACGGCAAGCATCAGCACCAGATACCGCCCTGTCTTGGCCAGGCCTACCAGCAGCAGAAAACGCCAGAAAGGCTCTCGCATCACCCCGGCAGCAACCGTAATCGGATCACCAATAACAGGCATCCAGCTTAGAAGAAGAGACCATCGTCCCCACCGGGCATACCAGGCCTGCGCGCGGGCTAGGGCCTGCGGACCCACCGGAAACCAGCGGCGGCCTTTAAACCGCTCCAGGCCGCGCCCCAATAGCCAGTTCACCACAGCACCCAAAGTATTCCCAAGGCTTGCCACAGTAAGTAGCGCCAGCGCCGGAGCCGCTTCAGCAATCAGATAGGCCATAAACACGGCCTCGGACTGCATGGGAAGAATAGTTGCGGCAACTAAGGCCGAGAGAAATAGGCTGCCGTAGACCGCCAGTTCAGAGAGCGCCAAGCGCCTTACCCCAGAGACTGCCATGGCGCATTGTCACGGACCGGGTCGTATAGTGGGAAGACCACCTCCACCGAGGCACCATCGGGCGCATAGCAATGAGACCCGGTAAGCGTCCCGCCGTGGCTCTGAGCCACTAGCCGGGACAGCCAGAGCCCTACGCCGGAGCCATTTGGCTTTGAACTGAAAAAAACCTGCGGATCCTGCGGGCTGAACTGGTTTGGGAACCCCGGCCCGTCATCCCGCACAGTAACTACCACGCGGTCCTGCCGCCTTGCGACGGACAGCCAGATGTTTCCCTTTTTATGGCTATCGCGAATCGCCTCTATTGCGTTATTGAGCAGGTTTAACAGCAAGGATTGAATCTGCACCTTGTCACCCTTAATAATCGATCGATCGACAAAATCCTGGTGCAGAAGAATCTGTTCCTCCCGGCAGTGGCTTTCCACGATTGCGGCCACCGACGCGGCAAGATCAGACAGAACAAGCGGCTCATGCACCGTAGCACCCTTTTGAAACAGGCTGCGAAGCCGGCTTACCACCCCATAAAGACGCTCCGACTCAGAGGTAACCTCGCGCAAGGCGTCGTGCGCTGCCTCAGAACCCGGTAAGGTAGGCAATACCCTTTCGACAAACCCAAGGTTAAGACGTATCGCGGTAAGCGGCTGGCTAAGTTCGTGGGTAAGGCTACCTGCCAACATTCCGAGCCCTGAGACAGTATTCATCACCGAGACCCGCTTAAGATGGTCATTACGCTCCTCAAGAACCTTTTGCAGCTGCTGGTTGATCTGCTCGGCATCCACCAGCTGATCCATCACCCGTTGCTTCTGAACCGCAAGGCGTTCGACCCGCAGCTGAAAAAATCCGAAATGCCCGATGACAAACCCAATAAGGGCCAGCAATAAAATTACTGACTGATCAACACTTGGATGAAAAGTATCCTGCCGGCCATCGATATCTGCCATAAGGCCCAAGGCTCTCACCAGAAATCCAAAGCCGATCATGAGACCCATTACCGCTAAGAGCAAGGCACCCGACCTACCCGTAACCCGGGATACTCGCACCGCCTGCACCGCAAACTCCAAGAAAAAATATAGGTGAACCAGATTCACGAAAATCATGCGATGAGCAGGCTCGGTGTCAGTCACCACCATGGTCCCGAAGACGCCCAGATACAGGGCAGCAACCACCCCATAGCGCCTCAGAAGGCTCTGTTGCATCGTGTGGGCCGGTAGATCCTGCTCCATCATCAGAACCGCGGCGCGACAGAGATATGCCGCCGCAAAGGCCGTATGGGCCAGGAAGAAACTCATCCAGTCGGGCACCACGCCACGCAGACCCACCAGCACCGCCCCCAGCCCCATGGATATCCAGGCCAGGTTCCAGACCAGTGTCTGCCGATCGGATTTAGAACGGATCGCCAGATAAAGCGTAAAGGGCACTGCCAGATAGACAATACCCACCACCAGGTACATCGTTCTAATGTCCATCCACGCCTGCCCACCCTAGAAAACATCGTAAATAGAAATCTGCTGATGAGCAGTGTATCTTCCGTTGCCCCCAGCGGGCTTTATGGTCAGATCCTACTTTCGGGCAGAATGGCGATGAATCGTAATCCCATGACCTCAGGCCCTTTCAAAGGTAACAAGACCTCTCTCCCGACCAAGCCATGTCAGGCCTGCGGGCGCCCCATGACCTGGCGCAAGCGCTGGGCGAAGAACTGGGAACAGGTAAAGTTCTGCTCAGACCGTTGCCGGGCAAGCAGAAAGAGTGAGCGAACTTAGTGTTGGCCGCCCTGCACCACCCGTAACGCGAGCAAAGTAAAAAAACGCACCAGATAAGGATTCCTCCCATGGCTCAGTATGTAATGTCGATGCTGCGTGTCAGCAAGGTTGTTCCGCCCAAGCGACAGATCATCAAAGATATCTCCTTGTCCTTTTTTCCCGGCGCTAAGATTGGACTGCTCGGGCTCAATGGTTCCGGAAAGTCCACGGTGCTCAAGATCATGGCCGGGGCCGACAAGGAATATGACGGCGAGGTGCAACACCTTCCTGGCATCTCTATTGGCTACCTGCCGCAAGAGCCCGCGATTGATCCTGAGATCTCGGTACGCGATGCTGTGGCAGCTGGCCTCGGCGCGGTGTCGTCTGCCCAGCAGCGGCTCGAGGAAATCTATGCCGCCTATGCAGAGCCCGATGCAGACTTCGACAAGCTCGCCGAGGAACAGGCTCGTCTTGAGTCGATCATTGCCGCCTCCGGCCCCGATGCGGAAACCCAGATGGAAATCGCCGCCGATGCCCTACGACTGCCCCCCTGGGAGGCCAAGATTGCCCATCTCTCGGGAGGCGAAAAACGCCGCGTGGCCCTATGCACGCTGCTGCTGTCTAAGCCCGACATGCTGCTTCTCGATGAGCCCACCAACCATTTGGATGCCGAATCGGTAGACTGGCTTGAGCAGTTCCTCACGCGTTTCCCGGGAACCGTCGTAGCCGTTACCCATGACCGCTACTTTCTGGACAACGCTGCGCAATGGATTCTCGAACTAGACCGCGGCCATGGCATTCCCTGGAAAGGGAACTACTCGAGCTGGCTTGCGCAGAAGGACGAGCGGCTCGCCCAAGAGAACAAACAGGTTGATGCGCACATGCGCGCCATGAAGCAGGAGCTTGAGTGGGTTCGGCAGAACCCCAAGGCAAGACAGGCTAAGTCTAAGGCGCGGCTTGCCCGGTTCGAAGAGCTCAACAGTCTCGAATACCAGAAACGCAACGAGACCCAAGAGATATTCATTCCCCCAGGGGAGCGACTTGGTGATCAGGTGATTACGTTTTCAGAGGTATCGAAATCTTTTGGAGACCGCCTCTTAATCGATCAGCTGTCCTTCTCGATTCCACCGGGTGCCATTGTCGGAATCATTGGCCCCAACGGTGCCGGTAAATCCACCCTCTTTAAGATGATCCAGGGTCGCGAGAAACCCGATGCGGGCACCATCGAAATCGGTCAGACCGTAAAGATCGCGGCCGTAGACCAGTCACGCGAGGGGCTTGAAGACGGCAGAACGGTATTTGACGCTATTGCAGATGGCGCCGATATTCTTACGGTTGGCCGGTTCGAAATGCCTGCCCGCGCCTATCTGGGGCGATTTAACTTCAAGGGCGCAGACCAGGGCAAGGTGGTCGGCAACCTCTCTGGGGGAGAACGCGGGCGGCTGCACCTGGCCAAGACCCTGATTCAGGGGGGAAATGTGTTGCTGCTCGATGAGCCTTCAAACGACCTGGATGTCGAAACCCTTCGGGCACTCGAAGACGCCCTGCTGGAATTTGCCGGATGCGTGCTCGTTATCTCTCACGATCGCTGGTTTCTTGACCGGATCGCCACCCATATCCTGGCCTGCGAGGGCGACTCTCACTGGGAGTTTTTTACCGGAAATTATCAGGAATACGAGGAAGACAAAAGGCGCCGCCTCGGCGAGGAAGGCGCCAAGCCGAGGCGGATTCGCTATAAGCCGGTAACGCGATGATCGATACTGCGATGACCCAGCCGTTCTTTACTGCATGCTCCTGAGCGCCTGAATCCGCTCATCAAGCGGGGGATGGCTCATGAACAGGCGCTTAAAGCCATGGCCCATGCCCCCGCTAATGCCAAAGGCCTCGAGCTGCTCCGGCAGGTGGGGCTGCTTAATGGAAGCCTGCAGGCGCTCAAGCGCGGCAATCATCTTCTGGCGACTGGCCAGGGCGGCGCCCCCCGCATCAGCCCGGTACTCGCGAATCCGGCTAAACCACATAACAATGGCGCTTGCAAGAATGCCAAGTACGATCTGGGCGATGATCGCGGTGACCCAGTAGGCAGGCCCGTGGCCACTTTCGGTTTTAAAGACTACCCGGTCAATAAAGTGGCCTAACACCCGAGACAAGAAGAAGACAAAAGTGTTCACCACGCCCTGGATGAGCGCCAGGGTGATCATGTCACCGTTGGCTACGTGGCTCACCTCGTGGGCGAGCACGGCTTCCACCTCATCGCGGGTCATTCCCTGAAGCAGACCCGTACTAACAGCAACAAGGGCATCGTTTCGGAACATGCCGGTGGCAAAGGCATTGAGATCGGGAGACTCATAGATGGCCACCTCGGGCATACCGATACCTGCCTGCTGTGCCTGACGCTCAACCGTGCGTACCAGCCATTGCTCAAGCTCGGTGCGCGGCTGGTTAATCACCTGGGCATTGGTCATCTGCTTGGCCATGAATTTGGACATGGCCAGAGACACCAATGAGCCGGTCATTCCCACCACGGCCGATAAGACCAGAAGCGCGCCAAGGTCGAGCCCCACCCCCGCCTCGTCCAGCACATTGCCGATTCCAAAGACGGAGATAATGATGGACAGCACCAGCATGACTGCCAGGTTTGTCAGGAGAAAGAGAAAAATACGCTTCATAGAGTCGACTCACAAATAAAAGGGCGTTGAGACGGAAAGAAAAGAGGGAGAACCGCTAGCTGACCACAGTGGCCTTAGATGGGGACACGGGCCAAAAGTTTCAAGGCTATGTCGTCTCTTTGCCTTCTGAAATAAGTATCATTCTAGAACGGGCACAGGAGGAAAGACCGTAATGTCGCCGATGCTGCAACGACTGGCCCAGCTAAACTGGACCCTGTTAGCTATTCTCGCGATCGGTGAGGCCAGCCTCGTAGGAGGACTGGCGTGGATCTTTTGGGAGGAGGTATGGCCCTTGGTTTTTCTTGTCTGGTTTGGCGTCAGTATGCTGGCCTACGGGATAGTGAAGCATATCTCAGGCAACCCGCCCCGTCCGGACTAGGCTAAACGCCAACCCGCCCAGCAAAAAAACAAACGCTGCCAGCAGCAACAAGCCAGTGACTTCGGTTTGCTTGTGCTGGCGAAAGACAATGGTGCGGCCCATTGCCTCATAAATTCGGTGCAGCTCCGAGACACTGGCAGCGCTGAAGTATTCCGCCGAGGTCTCAGCCGCCACCCATTTCAAAATATCTTCCTCCAGCCGCACCCGCATGGACATGCCGGCGGCCTTCAGCAGAGCACCCTGTGTGGTTCCAACGCCAACGGTGTAGATGCGTATGCCCTGCTGGGCTGCAAATCGCGCCATCGTGCGCACATCGGGGGGCATATTGTCTGCCCCGTCCGACAGCAGCACGATTGCAAGGTCGTCGCGCTTAGCAACGGGCGAGAGCGGCAGGTCAGCCTCCTTAAAGGTTCCATCCAGAATGGCCTGCAGTGGCACACTTCCGGGAGGTAGTAACGCAGACATACCCACCGCTATGCCGGCGCCAAGCGCCGAACCCTGCTGAAGTGCAATTCCGTCGAGTACGGTGAACAGGGCATCGCGATTGGTAGTGGGCATCTGAGAGATCGTCGCCGTTGCTGCCACAGTGACCAGGCCCAGCTTCATCTGGGGGGGCTGCCGAGAGATAAACCTGCGAATTGCCTCCGAGGCCGCTTCAATTCGGTTTGGCGCCACATCATCGGCGCGCATGCTGCCCGAGATATCCAGCACCAGCATCACGGCATCCACCCGTTGCGGGAGCATCACCACTGCCTGCGGCCTGGCCGCGGCCAGTATGAGTATTCCAAGCCCGACAATCACAAGTGAAAAGGGCAGATGCGGCCAACGACTTCGCGGTACTGCTTGCATGCGCCAGAACCCTTTCGGATTACTCGGATCTTGGCGGATGCGACGGGCCCGGTAGAACAACCAGGCCAGAGGCAGAATTACGAGCAGCCAGAGCATCTGCGGCCACAGCCAGGAAATTTCCCCCAGCCTCATGTTCTTGACTGATTTCTGACTGGCAAGTGCCTTCGCTTCTTTCGCAAAGATAGGTAGGTCACCAACTGCGGCGCAAGAGGAATGTTGGTTTGAATCCGGAGAAGATCGGCTCCCGCGCCACGGCAGATATCGGCAAGGGCCTTATCGCGGTCCGCGACAATCTGCTTGTACCGCGACCGAATCACGGGGTCACTGGTGTCAATCAGGCACTGTGACCCCGACTCGGAGTCTTCTACCGTAACCAGACCAATGTCTGGAATACTGCGCTCGACCGGATCAATAATCCGAACACAGAGCACCTCGTGACGATAGGCCAACTGCCGAAGCCAGTCTTCCCATCCTGGCGCGGCCAGAAAGTCTGACAAGACAATCACAAGGCTTCGGCGACGAATCGCAGCACAGGCACGCCGTAGCATGGGCGCAAGCGGCGTTCCCCCTGTAGAACCCGCCTGATTTATTCGGCCAGAGTGGGCCGCCGAAGGCGCTCGCCCGGCATGCTCGCCAAAGAGCCGTGCCAGGCGCATCTGGTGTTGCTGCCCGGCACCGGGTGGCAGCATGACCGCGGGCGACGCCCCGTGACCATCATGGAACAAGGCGGCAAATCGATCAGCCTGGCGCACAAACAGGCTCGCAAGCATATCGGCACACTGCTGGGCAGCATAATGCTTCGGAACGCCAGTGGAGGAAAAAGCCATTGAGGCCGAGGTGTCGATAAGAAACCAGGCGGTCAGCTCACGTTCCTCATAAAAGGTTCGTACATGCAGGGTGCCTGTGCGGGCGGTTACATTCCAGTCGATATGACGCACATCTTCCCCGGGGAGGTATTCCCGAATATCTGATAGCCGCATCCCCGGACCCTGCAACAGAGTCTCGTGGTCACCCTGCGACAGGCCATCGAGCCTGCGCATAACAGGCCAGGCCAGTGACTGCGGCAGAAACCGTTTACCGGCTTGGGCAGCAGGCGCAGCCTGGACTGACTCTGGTGCTGCCGGCTGGCTAATGCGGCGCAGAAACCTGAACATGGCTATCGAAGGGCTTATCAGGGGCTGGTACGGCAGTCAAAACCTGTCGCACGATGTCGTCGGCGGTCACCCCCTCGGCGAGTGCATCGTAGGAGAGCACCAGACGATGGCGAAGCACGTCTGCGGCGATATCGGTCATGTCTTGGGGCAGCACGTAGCTGCGGCCGCGCAGAAAAGCCAGCGCCCGGGAGGCTTCCACCAGGCCAAGCGTTGCCCGAGGGCTGGCGCCAAAGCGCAGCAAGCGGCCCATATCGGCAAGGCCAAACCGGGCTGGCTCGCGTGTCGCAGCAACCAGATGCACCGCATGCTGTATCAGCCGGGCATCCACCTGGCCCTCACGACAGTCGTCTTGTAGTTCTCTGAGTCGCACCATGTCGAGAACCGGAGCAGTCTGAATCGGGCGACCCGTAAAACGCTGCGCTATTGCAAACTCCTCTTCTTCGGTCGGGTAGCCAATAAGCACCTTCATCATAAACCGGTCCATCTGCGCTTCCGGAAGGGGATAGGTGCCTTCGGTCTCAATCGGGTTTTGTGTGGCCATCACGAGAAAGGGCTGTGGCACAAAGTGGGTCTGCCCCGAAATGGTTACCTGCCTTTCCTGCATGACCTCCAACAGGGCACTCTGCACCTTTGCGGGGGCACGGTTAATCTCATCGGCGAGCAGCAGGTTATTAAATACCGGGCCAAGTACGGTGCTGAACTCTGCCGTCTTTTGGTTAAAGATGCGCGTGCCTGTCATATCAGAAGGCAGAAGGTCTGGGGTGAACTGCACCCGACCAAAACTTCCCTGCAATGCGCCTGCCAGGGTCTTTACCGTGAGGGTCTTCGCTAGGCCTGGTACCCCTTCGATCAGCAGATGACCCCGCGCCAAAAGCGCAACGAGAACGCGTTCGAGAAACCTGTCCTGCCCGACCACGACACGCTTTACCTCATAGAGAAGCCGCTCCATTAGGGCTGCGCTGTCTGCGATACGCTCGGCAGAGGGTGGGGCTGGGGCACTGGCGGCTGCACTGCCCCAGGAATCATTCGATACGGTCATCTGTCAGTCCTTTTACGAGATAAAACATGCCGCACAGGCTGGCTGCAAAGAGGGTTTCGGGTGGTGATCAAAACGGTGGAATTCCCACACCGCCGGCGGCCGCCTCGATCGTTACCGCAAAACCAATACCAATAAACGTGCCTGCTTTTGTGGGGTTCAAAATCGCCGTGACAATGCCGATCACCTCGCCCGCCATGTTCACAAGGGGGCCCCCTGAATTTCCAGGGTTGGCAGCCGCGTCGAACTGGATAAGCCCTGTCATCACGGGACGGTCATCCTGCGACCGAAACTCTCGGTTTAGGCCCGATACAACCCCCGAGGACACCGACATCGCCAGGCCAAACGGGAACCCCACCACCAGAACCTCAGTACCCGGAGATACCCGGGTACTCGATCCCATCACAGCCGGCTCCAGGTCGTCCGGAATGCGCTGGGGTCGCAGAAGAGCCAGGTCTTGCGCCGGCATCACGGCAATCACAGAAGCCGCCGACTGCATACCATTGGAAAAGACCACCTCAAGGCGCTCCATGCCTCGAATAACATGGAAGTTTGTCAACAGCGTGCCGTCATCGACAATCACCACACCAGTGCCCGCGCCAATCTCTTTTTCCGGTTCCTTAGGGCGTTTGGGATCGCGGCCAAATCCCCTTACCCGAACAACGGCTGGAATGATCTTTTCTGCTGCACTTGCTGAACGCGAGGGAAGATCGGTATCCTGCAATACGCGCATCACTGCGGCATCAATATCACGCTGGCTGACAGGCGTTGGCTTTTCTGAAAACAAAAATACCGCCAAGACCACGAGTCCAATGCACAGCGATACGATGCTGATGATCCAGTGCGCCAAGGGGTTGTGCCTCATGCAGCAAACTTAACACAGCATCTTTGTCAATGGCAGGATAGTTCACGGGAGACTCTTTCAATGCGGTTCTTTTGGCCCGATATGCTCTGGTCTCTGCTGCTGGTGCCGCTTTTGGTTGGAGGGTATATCTGGCTGCAAAGGCGGCGGGTGAGGAACGCGGTTCTGTCCTCCGAAATCTCTGCGCTAGTGCTTGCGCAGTCTGGGCGTCGGTCATGGCGAAGGCACGTTCCACCCGGCCTGTGTCTTGCGGCTCTCACCTGCGCACTGATCGGCACTGCAGGACCCAACGCCCGGATTGTGCTTCCCGCAGACTATATGACCCTTATTCTGGCCATGGATGTCTCCCGCAGCATGCTGGCAGAGGACGTTCCTCCAAATCGCATAAAGGCCAGCCAGGAGGCGGTCAAGGAGTTCGTCAAGGGGCTTCCCTCCAGTGTCCGACTCGGCCTGATTACCTTTGCAGGCACCGCCCAGCGGGCGCATGTCATCACCGATAACCGGCAAGAGATTTATGAGGCTATCGACCGGTTTCAGTTACAGCGGGGAACCGCAACCGGAAGCGGGCTTTTATTGTCGCTCGATATGCTGATGCCCGAGGCTGGAATTGACCTTGAGGCATCGGTCTACCGCTGGAACACCTACCCGGGCGGCCCATCCGTATCGGCATCGACTGCATTGGAAAACGCCGTACCACCAGGTTCCTATCGAAATGGTGCGATCGTCCTGCTGTCCGACGGCAGAAGAACCACCGGACCAGATCCCCTGGAGGCCGCGCGGCTTGCGGCCCGCCTCGGGGTGCGAGTACATACAGTGGCATTCGGTACCCCAGAGGGCTTTATTCCTGGCTTTGAGGGGTTTTCTTTTTATGCGCGGGTGGATGAAGAAACGCTACGACAGATGGCACAGATTACACAGGGCGAGTTCTTTAGAGCGTCTAACGCCAATGACCTGCAGGGAATCTACGCCCATCTGGCCAGCAAGATTCGGCTGGAACGCCAGGATACCCAGGTAAGTGCGCTATTTGGGCTGAGCGCGCTCGTACTCATGCTTGCCGCGGTGGGCCTGTCGCTTACCTGGTTTCGGGTTGGCGCTACCAGAGTTGAATTACGGTGACAGTTTACTTAATTCCCGTTGGGAATTAAGTAAACTGTCACCGTAATTAAGTAAACTGTCACCGTAATTACGTAATTCCTCCGTAATTCCCGCAACGCCAATAAAGCGGAAACAAACGGCCATGGTGCTTACTCTGCTTGCGGAACTGGTTCTGATAGCGCACCTACTGCTGGCCACGCTGATAACACTGGGGCTTATTGCGATTCCTATCGGCGGGGTTTTGCAATGGCCATGGGTACGCAATCGACGGCTGAGGCTAGTACACGCAGGCCTCATGGTGTTTGTGGCCCTGGAGGCTGTTCTGGGAATTACCTGCCCACTGACCACCATTGAACACCAACTTCGCGGCAGCCAGGCTCCCGAGTTTTTCCTGGCAGACCTTGCCTCTGATCTTCTCTACTGGAACCTACCCCTTGAATTCTTTGTTATTGGCTATCTTCTTGCTGCAGCCTGGGTAGGCTTCCTTTGGTGGAAGATCCCGCCGAACGGGGCTAAAGGGGCTAAGGGGGCTAATCGGCCTAACGCGCCTGGCGGGCCTGACGCTTAAACAATACCCATGCCGTGTTGACCCCGGTCAGGAGCATGATCGGCCAGAGAAAGCTACACAGCAGCACCCAGAAGCTACGCCCATCGAAAAGATTCGGCTCATGTGTAGGCAACGACTGGGTCGGGCCTTCACTGAAAAGATGCCGACGGGAAAAAGTAAAAAACCCAAAGCAGGCGCCGAAAATAAGAAAGGCAACGATGTAAGCGTTCATGCAGTCTCCTAGCCATACTGCAACGATCGGCCCCTTCGCGCTGGCGTGTTAGCCGCTTCGCCCAAGGGGAATAAGGTGCCAGAAACAGGAATGTCAGAAATAGTTTACGTCAATGTTGTAAATTATGGTATACACAAAAGGCCCCTGTCCTCTCTATGAATAACTATCCTCGGGGAAGAGGCGAGCCAGTAAGCCGTCCGATCTGGTCGCCGGAGTACCCCAGTTGGGAAAGCAGTTCATACGAGTGCTCGCCAGCATGGGGCGGTTGCAGCCTTAGGCCGAGACGATGCTCATTCATCGCCAAAGGCAATAGGGCTGCCTGGGCTAGCCGCCCAGCCTTTGGGCCGTCTGTGAGACGAACCGGTACAAAGCCCCCGGCAGCGTTTAAGTGAGGGTCTTCAAGCAGATCATGCGGGGCAGTAATTGGGGCGAAGGGAAGCCCCTCCTGCTCAAAAATGGCGCTCAGCGCCTGCCTACTAAATCCTTGAACCCTTTCCCTGATGACGGGAATCAACCACGCGCGCGCCTGAACCCGCTGGTTATTTGACGAAAGGCGCTCGTCCGCAAGAAGGTCGTCGAAACCCAGGGCCCGGCAAAAGGTAACCCATTGTGTATCACTAACAACGGCCAGAAAGATCTGCTCTCCTTGAGTGACCGAAAAAACGTCGTAAATACCCCAGGCTGAGACCCGATCTGGCATGGGAGAGGCGGGTACTCCCGTTGCTGCGTACTGCATGATGTGCTGGGCTACCAGAAAGACATTGTTCTCGAACAGGGCACTCTGCACCAACTGCCCCATGCCCGTATGCTGCCTCTGTGCCAAAGCCGCCATGATGCCGATGGCTCCAAACATCCCCCCCATAATGTCATTGACAGAGGCACCCGCTCGTAATGGATCGCCGGGCCGGCCAGTCATGTAGGCCAGCCCGCCCATCATCTGCACCACTTCGTCAAGCGCGGTGCGATGCTCATAGGGCCCAGGCAGAAAACCCTTTAGGCTCGCATAGACCAGTCGTGGATTTCGGTTTTTTAGCGTTGGGTAATCCAGACCAAGCCTGTGCATGGTGCCCGGTCTAAAGTTTTCTAAGACCACGTCGGCAGTATCAATCAGTTGCAAGGCAGCCTCGCGGCCTTCCGGTGTCTGTAAGTTTAGGGTGAGGCTTTTCTTATTACGGTTGAACAGGGGAAAGAAACCAGCCCCCGAGCCAAGAAGACCACGCGTACTGTCGCCCGATGGCGGCTCGACCTTTATCACCTCCGCCCCAAGATCCGCCAACACAAGCCCGCAAGAAGGGCCCATGACCATATGTGCAAACTCCACCACCCGCAGACCCTCATAGGGCAGCGACTTAACACTCTTACTCATGCCGGCCCGCCCACAAAGCCTTTTGGTAGCCCTGCTAGCGGCGTCATGCCGTAAAGCGCCTCGCCAGGCAGAGCCCTCTGTAGAACAGCTCTCGCACGCATCAGCCCTTCGAAATGAATACCTGTTGAAAGACCCATGGACTCAAACATGAATACCAGATCCTCAGTAACCACATTCCCAGAAGCACCCGGCGCATAAGGGCAGCCGCCAAGCCCGGCCAATGAACTGTCGAACGCACGAACCCCAGCCTCAAAAGCGGCAAGCACATTAGCCAGGCCAAGCCCTCGAGTGTTATGTAAATGGGCAGCTCCAGCCCGAATCCCCAGTTCCGCCCCCAGACGCCTAAAGAGATTGCCTACCGAGGCCGGATTGGCCATGCCTGTCGTATCCGAAAGCCCCACCTCATCGGCACCCGCATCGGCGCAGGCAAGGGCCAGTCGGATGACAGCATCCGGCGCAATAGGGCCTTGCAGAGTGCATCCAAAGGCAGTAGAAATGCCGACCTCAAGCCGCACAGAGCGCACGCTTTGCTGCGATTGCGACTGGTTATAGTCCCGTAGCGCCAGGGCTATCGCCCGAACTTCGGCAACCATTTCCTCTGGTGTCTTGCGCACATTGGCCAGGCTATGGGCAGGGCTGGCTGACACCGGAACCGTGAGCTTGTGCACCCCCGCCTGTAGCGCTCGCTCTGCTCCGCGGAGGTTCGGAACCAGAGCCATCACCGTCAGCCCTGGCCGACTCAGTGCGTGAGCCACCACCTGCGCGGTATCCGCAAGCTGCGGAAGGAGCCTTGCAGGAACAAATGATCCAACCTCAATCTCACAAACTCCCGCCTCAGAAAGCGCATCAATCCACCTGCACTTTGCCTCGGTTGACATGATAGTGCTTACAGACTGAAGACCATCGCGTGGACCAACCTCGCTAATTAATATATCCATAGGCGGGCGCTTCACATCGAAATCGAAACTAGATCAACATCCATAACGCGCTAGCCTTTATTGCAATTGTGCTGCCTGCCTGCTCCGCCAATGCCTGTAAACGGGCTGGGCGAGGAGCAGCAGTAGAGCAATGCCAAGCAGGGTGGCTGAGATTGGGCGAGTAAGGAAAGTAGTCCACTGGCCCTGACTAATGGTGAGGGCCTGCCGAAGCGACTGCTCGGCCATGGGCGCAAGGATAAGTCCCATCAACACCGGTGGCGCCGGAAAGTCGAACCGCCGCATCAGGTAGCCCAGCAGTCCAAAAACAAAAAGCAGCCCGACATTAAACACGGAGTTTCCTGCGCTGTAGACGCCGATAATGGAAACAATAATGATTCCTGCATAAAGCCAGGGAGGGGGAATCTTAAGCAGCTTTACCCACAGCCCAATAAGTGGCAGGTTAAGAACCAGCAGAATCACATTACCGATGTAGAGACTGGCAATGAGAGTCCAGACCAGGTTGCTATTAGAGGTAAAAAGCTGTGGCCCAGTCTGGATGCCATAACTCTCAAAGGCGGAAAGCATGATGGCGGCGGTCGCCGACGTCGGGATCCCGAGCGTTAGCAAGGGCATTAACACACCGGCAGCCGAAGCGTTATTGGCCGCCTCCGGCCCCGCTACGCCCTCAATGGCCCCCTTGCCAAACTCCTCGGGGTGTTTGGATAGTTTTTTCTCAGTGTAATAAGACAGCAGCGTTGGCAACTCCGCCCCACCTGCCGGCATTGCCCCAATCGGAAATCCGAAAAGCGTACCTCGTAGCCATGCCTTCCAAGACCTTGCCCAGTCGCTGGCACTCATCCAGAGGCGCCCTGACACTCCTAGCAGCGCGCTTGGTTTGCTACTGCGACCCTGCCATGCCAGATAAAGAGCTTCTCCTACTGCAAATATACCCACTGCCGCAATCGTAATTTCAATGCCATCGAGCAGCTCCGGCTGACCAAAAGTAAAACGCATCTGTCCAGTCTGCAGGTCGATACCCACCATGCCCAACAGAAGCCCGAGTCCCAGCGCAATGAGGCCCCGCAAGAGGGAGTTTCCAAGTACCGACGTGACTGCAACAAGGGCGAGCACCATCAGGCTGAAATACTCCGCAGGTCCGAATGCCAGAGCGGCCTCAACAACGACTGGCGCAAAAAATGTCAAGGCTAGGGTGCCCAGCGTACCTGCTACAAAGCTGCCAATTGCTGCTGTGGCAAGAGCCTGCCCGGCGCGGCCCTGCCGGGCCATCTTGTTGCCCTCAAGGGCAGTCATTACCGAGGCGGTCTCACCGGGGGTATTCAGGAGAATAGATGTAGTAGAACCCCCGTAAGCTGCCCCATAGTAAATGCCAGCAAACATTACGAACATGCTGGTTGCAGGAACATGGTAAGTAAGCGGAAGTAACAATGCAATCGTAAGCGCCGGGCCTATTCCAGGCAGAACCCCCACCATGGTTCCCACCAGGCAACCGATGAAACCCCACATCAAGGTAGTAGGGGTCAGGGCGGAGGCAAACCCGCCCAACAGCGCCTCAAAAGCTTCCATATGCGGCTAAAACCCGAACGGGGTTGCTGGCCCGATACCGATCCCTAAAACCTTTGAGAACAAAATCCAAAAGCTGGAAGAGACCGAACCACAGATCAGGGCCGACTTTAGATTAAGCGGTGCATCAAATGCCCGGGCGATGAGCATGCCGCAGAGCGTGGCCGGTAAAACAAAGCCCGCGAAAGAGACCATGACCACAAAAACCATCCCCCCAGACAGCAGAGATGCCATTCGCCACTGGCTGCCAGCAAGGGCAGTCTGCCCTGGTGCCTGGGACTCATCGGGCTGTCGTCCCCGCCAGGCGCCATAGGAATAAAAGACTGCGACAATCGACAACATCGCTACGATGCCTGCAGGCACCAGCGCTGGCCCGACTGCCATCTGAATCGCTGAGACCGGAATCACGCCAACCTGCCATGCGGCCACAATACAAATGGCCACCAGGACCAGGCTAGCGTGTGCCGGGGTCATGCTAGCCCTAAATCTTTCATCAGGACCGTAGTTCTCTCAATATCCCAGTTAACCTCACGGATAAAGGGTTGCTCGGTAAGAAAAGCGTCTGTCCACTTACGAGTCACGAGTTCTTTCTTCCAGCCATCAGTGGCCACAGTGCGGGAGACAAAGTCAATCAGGCCATTGCGTTGGGCATCCGAGATGCCGGGAGGCGCAAAGACTCCGCGCCAGTTCGCCATTACCACATCCACTCCAAGCTCTGTCATTGTTGGAACAGTCGTGCCTGGAATACGGCTTCGCCCAGAAGTTGCCAACGGAATCATGCGTCCCGCCTTTATCATCTCTTCAAACTCAGAATAGCCTGAGATTCCCGCGGTGACTTGGCCACCTACGATCGCTGCATTGGCAGGACCGCCCCCGGCAAATCCCACATAGGCAGCATCTTTTGGATTGCGCCCCAAGGCCTTGATGAGTAGCCCCAAAATGAGATGGTCTGTACCCCCAGCACTACCCCCGGCCACGGACACCGCCTTCGGATTCTCACGCAAGGCAGCAATCAGCTCATTCCAGGTCTTAATCTTTCCGCCTGCTGGCACCACGATAACACCAGCCTCTTCGGTAAGCCGGGCGATTGGCGTCACATCTCTCATGGTAACGGGACTCTTATTTGCAATGGCCGCACCAACCATCACCGACCCGCCGACCATGAGACTGTTGCCCTGACTCTTTCGCTGGTTAACAAACCGCGGCAACCCCACCATGCCCCCTGCCCCACCAACATTCTCAAACTGCATATTGCCGACGAGCCCTGCCGCCTTAGCAGCCCGCTCTAGTGCCCGAGCGGTGCTATCCCACCCCCCGCCGGGGGCAGCGGGAACAAACATATTGATCGACTCAAACATGGGCTTACCCTGGGCCCATGCTGGCAATGCAAACGAGGGCACGGCGATGGCGCCCAGCTTAAAAAAAGAGCGCCTTGAAGCCAACATCTTGTAAGGCGATTTCTCAGTATTCATAATTGTCTCCGCAAATTAAAAGGAAAATAACTGCCCGTGGGATATGAAACGAAGGCAGAAAAGTTTTATCAGATAGAATTTTAATTTGTCTGATGAACTTTTTAATTATGGTTACAGGGCACTCCAATCCCATCAAGTGAGGGCAAACCCCAATGCCACGAAGTCCAGTGACATTACAACCACCGCAGGGGCTCATGGCCCCAGGGGGAGTCACATCCGTCGATCGGGCCTTGAGCCTGTTGGACTGCTTCGACGAAAACAGCCCAACGCTCTCCATAACTGAACTCGCCGAACGCAAGAACCTTCACAAGAGTACTGTTCTACGGCTCCTTGCATCGCTCCAACATGCAGGAATTGTGATCAAGTCGCAGGAAAAGCTATGGTCACTAGGTCCCAAGGTGCCTCGGTTGTATGCAGCCTACACCAAGGGCTTTTCTTATGAAGCGACTATTAGGCCTTTGATGGTCGCCCTAATGAAACGTACTAATGAGTGTGTCTCCTTTCATGCCAGGCGGGGCAACCAACGGGTATGCCTGCTGCGCGTGGACTGTAGCCAACCCCTTCGAGACCATATCCGCGAGGGCGACCTGCTGCCTTTAAATAAAGGATCGGGGGGTCGCGTCCTGCTCGCCTTCTCCGGAAAGAAAGGCCCGCGGTTCGACACCATAAGAGCAAACGGAGGCATCGCTATTGTGGGTGACCGCGTTCCCGGGCTTGCGGGTGCTTCCGCTCCAGTGTTCAGCAGTACCGGCCAGTTGGTCGGTGCATTAACGCTCACTGCACCTGAGACGCGTTTTAAAATAGCTTTTCTTAATGACGTCAAGAAAACCGCAGCGCAGGTATCGCAATTACTTTAAGCAGCCCTTACCGGATCATTAGCATTCATTCATAGCGAGCCCGGCCGCCGGTGCCCGCTGACATGGTTAGGCTCATCTGCACATACGGTTACAGGCAACTATTTCTCGCTCCTCCCCTGCATCTCCCTCACTGACTTTTGCCGAAGATCCATCTTCTGCATCTTGCCTGTGGGCCCGAGAGGGATGGCATCTACGAAGATGACATCGTCTGGAATCTGCCACTTCGGTACCTTGCCCTCATAGAAGACGAGCAAGGCCTGCTTTGTAACCTGCATATCCTTTTTGACAACCACGAAGATCACCGGCCGCTCATCCCATTTGGGATCCGGCCGGCCAATACAGGCAGCCATGGCTACTGCCGGATGGGCCATGGCAATGTTCTCAAGGGCAATCGAGCTGATCCACTCCCCACCAGACTTGATGACGTCTTTGCTACGGTCTGTAATGAGCACAAAGCCTTCTGGGTCAATCGAGGCAACATCGCCGGTTACAAACCATCCGCGGCCGTGCGCGTCCTTTTGCAGCAGTTCTTGTTCCGCCAGCGCGCCAAAGTATCGATCGATCACCCACGGGCCGCGCACCAACAGGTGCCCGCTGCTCTGGCCATCCCAAGGAAGTTCTTCCCCTTGGTCATTCACGATCTTAATGTCAATGCCGAAGATCACCCTTCCCTGCTTTACCTGAATTTCCGCCTTTGCCTCCTCACTGAGTTGGCTCTGACTGTTTTTAAGACTGGAAAAGAGCCCCAAGGGTGAGACCTCGGTCATGCCCCAGGCATGCAGCACGGTAACCCCGTACTGGTCTGCAAACTGCCTGATGATGGCCGGCGGACAGGCCGACCCGCCGATCACAACGCGCTTAAATCGCGAGAACTTTTTATTCGTGGTGCTCGTATGCTGCAACACCGACTGCCATACCGTGGGTACCCCCGCAGACAAGGTAACGCCTTCATCTTCTATTAACGAGTACAGCGAGGCACCATCCAGAAAGGGGCCGGGCAGTATCAGCTTGCAGCCCACAGCAGCCGTGCTATAGGGCATGCCCCAGGCATTCACGTGAAACATAGGCACCACCGGCATGACAGCGTCGCGCGCACTGAGCCCCAGGCTATCGGGCAGAGAAGCACCATAGGCATGAAGCAGCGTCGATCGATGTGAAAAGAGCGCCCCCTTGGGATTGCCGGTGGTACCGCTGGTGTAGCAAAGACTCGAGGCTAGACGTTCGTCAAAATCTGGCCAGTCATAGGCATCGGATTCGTCTGCAATCAGCTCATCGAACAACCGAGGGGCAGCGCCCGCCACGTTCGGGCCCTCGGCTAGCGGAAAAGCCGATGCCGTAGGGTTGGCCTGGGACGCTGCACTTGGCGGTGAGAGCATCACCCAGTAGCGCACTCCGGGACAGTGGTCAGCAACTCTTTGAATAAGGCCCAGAAACGTACCGTCAAAAAACACCGCCTGGTCTTGGGCATCATTAATCATCCAGGCGAGCTGATCGGCATGCAGCCGAGGATTAATGGTGTGCAGAACCATGCCTGCCCCGCTTACCCCATAGTAGAGCACCAGGTGTCGGTCGCCATTCCAGGCCAGCGTTCCAACCCGATCAGAGGTCTTCAGGCCCATGCGCGTGAGGGCATTGGCAAGTCTTCGGGCGTTCTGCGCTGTCTCCTTCCAACTGCTTCGAAAGATCTGCCCATCAATTCTGCGAGCGACCACCTGCGTGTTGCCATGATGACGCTCCGCATGGGCAATGAGCGAGGAGATAAGTAACGGCTGATCTTGCATGAGCCCAAACATAGGAGTCCTTTCAGACAGAGACCGCGTTTGTCAGTATTGCCTTTCGGGCAGGTCTAGCTCAAGCCCATCCAGAGCGTCTGTGAGCATTACCTGGCAGCTTAGTCGGCTGTTAGGTCGCGGCGATATGACAGCGAATTCCAGCATCGATGACTCCTCATCATGCGCGGGGCCTACCTTATGCTCGAATGCAGGCCTTATGAAGACATGACAGGTGGCACAGGTGAGAACGCCTCCGCAGTCTGCGGCAATGCCCTCTATGTTCTCTGCCTGGGCCGCTTTCATCAGGCTGATTCCTGTCTTTGCCTGGATGCTGGTTTTCAGACCATGGGCATCGAAGAAATGGATAGTGATCATAGTAGCTCTGCGTCGGCGAAATGGGAACGGATGGACTAATCAGAAAAGCCCAAAGTATTCGTGTGCCTCCCAGTCTTTCTGAGAGGCGCCCTTGGCGAGGGCTTGGTTACAACGGGCAATCTCGTTTTTCTTAATACGCAGAAAATGGTTCACGAAGCTATCGCCAAACCAGCTGCGCATCAGCTGGCTTGCGTCTAAATAATCGAGTGCCTGCCCAAGAGACGAAGGGAGTCTCTGACTCTGGTCAGACGCGGCATAGGGATCGGTGACAGGCCGGGCCAAGGGTGCCTCTGTCTGGATTCCCCGCAGGCCTGCAAAAACCTGACTTGCCAGAAATAGGTAGGGATTTGCCATAGGCTCGCCGATACGGTTCTCGATCCGTGTCTGCGGATCTTCACGGCCTCGATTAACGACCCGGCATAAGGCCCCGCGATTGTCAGTTCCCCAGTCGATGCCCACCGGCGCAAGTGCATTGGGCTGATAACGGGCATAGCCATTGATGCTGGGCACAGCAAACGCCGCATAGGCGGCCGCATGCTCCAGTAAACCCGCTAGATAATGCTGGCCTTGCTTGGAAAGCACCTCGCCCTCCTCGCGAGGGGCAAAAATATTGGTGCCCTCAGAGACCGAAACCAGCGACTGGTGCAGATGCCAGCCACTGCTCATTACGGTGTCAAACGGTGGCCGACAGACAAAGCTGGCATGAAAACCTGCCCGATAGAGCGCCTGCTTCATGGCACTGCGAAACAAGACCATTCGATCCGCATTCACTATTCCAAGAGCAGGCTCAAAGACCGCCTCAAACTGACTGGGACCAAGCTCAACCTCAAGAGACCGTAGCGGAAGGTCTAGGGCGGCACAGGTGCGACGAATCACAGCCAGCACGGGCTCAGACCGATCCAGCCACTGCTCGGTAAGCAGGTTATAGCCAGGGTGCACCATCGCCACCTTGGGCGGACGGGCAGGCCAGTCCGCAGTTGCAGGGTCCGATTCCTCTTCGAGCAGCCTATACACGTAAAACTCGATCTCAAGCCCCGTTTTCAGCGCCAGCCCTCGTTGGTGCAGAGATTGCAGCGCCTGACAGAGGTGTGTCCTTGGGTCAAAAGCAACAGCACGGCCATCGTGATGAAAGGCTTGGCATTGCATCCATCCAAGATGCGGGGCCCAGGGCAGGCGGCAGAATGTCTCGGGCAGCGGCACCATCACCAGGTCTCCCGCCCCCCAGAAGTCTGCGTCTAAGCCGGCGGATTGCGCTTCGTGAGGGCTGAATACAGGCCAGGCCGTGCGGTGCGCGGTATCCTTTAACAAGAGCGTGCCCACCATGGGAATTCCATGCTCCAGCGAATCACGGGCCAGCGCAAGACTAACCTCTTTGCCACGAAGAATGCCGTGAAGGTCTGGGAATGACAACCGAATGGCTGTGAACTCGCGACCCTTAAAGAGCGTATCGAGAACCCCTGCAGCACGCTGCTGCGACTCGGTGTACAGGCCGTGCCGCGCAATAAAAGACATCACAGACCCGCGACTAGAGCCTGCTTGACTCGACGCCTGAGGCATTCGTCTCTGCCCCACATCGCCAGGGTGCGTTATTACGCAACTGCTCTACCCGACTCTTCCAGGCGGTCTGCCAGGATGCCTCATCTACGATGGTGTCAATCGTCTCAGGCCCCATGAGTTCCTTAGCCTGTTCCGACGAACGCGGCAACAAGGGTACCGGCTGGTCTTTCTCCACAGCGTCAATCGCTGCCAGGAGCATTCGGCGAAAAGCCATGATGCCTTTGTCAGAGCTAGCCAGGTGTTCACGCGTTCGGTCTTGAATGGCTCCGGGCGATTCAACGGCCCATTGGTCGTGGACATTGATGTCCTGCCCCATTCCCGTAAAGGTATGTTCCCTTTGCTCTTGGGCATTAAACCCCCAGTCGTTGTGGCGGCCTACCCTGGGCTTATAGTCAGGCAAGGTATACAGGGCAAGGCGCTGACGGCGCATCTCGTTTTTATCAAGCGCCGCGCCAAAGCCCGTAAAAATCGCATACCAGTAGCTGTGATGGTCATCCACCGGCACGTGCCACTGGGTGATGGTGATTTCCTCCGACAGAGGAATCACAAAAGCCTGCGGAAACACCTGATGCGTGACCCGAACATGCACCTGCGCGTCGCTGAGATGGCGCAGCGCAGTAAGCTGCAGCCCGTGGGCTGCGGGCTCCACCAAGATCTCCGGCCGCCCAAACTCTCGCAGAATCTTGGTCATCGGCCAGTCTGTTCCCGACGATGCGCCTCGAAACTGCCTGCCGTAGCTATCAGCAATCGAGGCATCCTGGAAATAGCGATGCAGATACGAGGCATGCGCCGGGTCAATGCCCACCTCAAGGGCCTGAAGCCAGTTGCACTCAAGCCAGCCCTTAAAGGCAAATGTGTGACTGCCTGAGGCGAGAAAGCAATCAAACTGCGGAAACGGCGGCGGCGTCTGGTCTTCCGGCCCAAGCCATGCAAAGATAATCCCCGAGCGCACCGCCACCGGGTAGCTTCTTTGCTTAATGCGATGGCAGAACGAACTGCCTTCGGGCTCGGCTGGCGTTTCAAGGCACTGCCCCGTGGCATCAAACTTCCAGCCATGAAAGGGGCACCGAATTCCATCTGACTCGTAGCGGGCAAAGGCCAGGTCGGCCCCTCGGTGGGGACAGTCTCGATCCAAAAGCGCAATGCGTCCCGCATGGTCTTTAAAAAGCACAAGATCCTGCCCCAGCAGCCGCACCGGTTTAATCGGACGCTCGACCATGCGGGGATCAAGCAGCGGGTCAAACTCGTCAACCAAGGCCACGGGCTGCCAGTATTGGCGCAACAATCTGCCTGCAGGGGTGCCGGGACCAATATGGGTAATCCGTCGGTTCTGGTCTTCTCTCATACTGAACCGCAGTCTACTCAGAAAAGGTGCAGGTTTCGGCACCGAAGGCCCAAGTTTCAGGGTTTTTCCTGTGCTGTCGATGGCAAAATAGCGAGCATCCGGGTCAAGTGTCCACACTGTCCTTTTTGGGAGGCTCTCACCATGTCACGTCTCAGCCACAAAATCGTGCTGCTGGCGTTCCTCAGCACAATGATTGCTGCCTGCTCCTCATACGGTCCGTCTCAGAAGCTTGTAGGCAAGTCGCGGGCAGAGGTGGTGGCCAGCATGGGACCGCCAACTCAGCAGAAGTCTTTACAAGACGGTACTCGTCTCGTCTATGCAAGAGGGCCCTATGGCCTTCATACCTACATGATCGACTTTGACCGCTCTGATGTCCTGAGGCAATGGAAGCAGGTGCTCCACGAGAAAAACTTCGAGAACATTAACCCTGGTATGTCTGGCCAAGAGGTAGAGGCAGTTATTGGCCCATCCCTTGAGAAGACCCTTCTGGGCCGCAGCCGCGGAGAGGTCTGGTCTTATCGGTTCGAAAACTCCCTGTGCATCTGGTTTCAGGTAGAGCTTGATAAGCAATTGATCGTCCGATCAGCGGGGTACGGCATACCTCCCGAATGTGGTCGGGACGATGATAGGGTGGCAGGTATTGGTCTGTAGATCTAGTGGCGGGTCTCTGCCCGGGCCTTTAAGAAGCTGATCAAAGGCGGAAGCATCTGTTTTTTGCGCGAGATAACGCCTGGCAGAGGCACAAGCCCGTTTTCGGCAGCCGTGCCATAGACGCTCTGAGCAATCTGTTGTTCCTCTGGTCCAACGATCAGCAAAAAACTCTCAGACTTCGCAATATCCACAACCGCAAAGAAAATAAGGTTCAGGCCATCGTGCGCCTTCTTCGCCTTCAAGGCCTCTAGGATCTCGTGACGACGCGCAAAAACGGTCTCTGGCTTGGTGGTCTCCCAGACCCCAAACCCAAAGACTGTGCGACCAGAGTCAAAAGCCTTGTAGTCCTTGGCGACCAGCTCTGCGCTGGTCAACGAGGAAATGTCTGACTTCGCAGCAAAGAGACCATCGGCCAGTTCCTGCACAGAAATTCCGCTGAGCCGGCAAAGGTCTTGGGCTAGTCGCCTGTCCTCCGCTGTCGTTGTTGGCGAGGTCAGGTTTAGGGTGTCCGACACCAGCCCACAGAGCAGCAAGGATGCCTGCTGGCGGTCGGGCTCAAAACCTTGCTCATAGGCCATTTTCGCCAGCAAAGAGCAGGTACTGCCAATAGGCTCGGAGCGCGCAAAAATCGGCCCTGGCGTAGAGATCCCGCCGACGCGATGGTGATCAATAACGCCTAAAATCTGCGCCTGTTTCAGGCCATCGACAGCCTGGTCGTAGTCGGCATGGTCCACCAGGAACACTGGCTGGTCCTTCTCCAGCGACACCACCAGCGCAGGACAGTCGACAGAGAATCGGTTGAGCACATACCGCGTCTCTGGGTTTAAAGGGCCGGTGACGCACGGCTGGAAACGATAGCCGGCTAGAGAGGGTATGAGACAGACCTGTTGCATGATCTGCGAGAACATCATGGCCGAGACCACACTATCGGTGTCAGGGCTCTTGTGTCCAATTACCAGCGCGAAAACCAGGGACTGCTCTGTAAAATCGGGGGTCACATCAGGGCCTTTGCCTCAAATGCTTTAAATGTAGCAAATAAGGCTTGGGCTATGACACACTTCCAGTGTATGAAACCCCTCGATCCCCACATTGCATCGTCACGGCTGGCCACCATGCCCGATTGGGTGCTGGCCGCCGATGGGCTGTCCATTTCGCGGCAGTATGTTTTTAGTGACTTTCGCTCGGCCTTTGGCTTCATGACTCAGGTGGCCCTGGCCGCCGAAAAAGCCGACCATCATCCCGAGTGGTTCAATGTCTATAACCGGGTCGATATGCGTCTTACCACCCATGAGGCGGCGGGCCTAACTGATAGAGACTTTGCGCTTGCCGCAGTCGCCGACGCAATCGCCCTGTCGCTTGCAAAGCCGTAACGGTAAGCACAGAGAGCACAGAGAGTACGAAGGGCACAACGAGCGCGAGACTGCCGGGGCTTATGCCCGAGCACTATCCACAATGGAGGGCGAGGAAGCCTCTAAGACCTCGGGGGCCAGGTCGGAGATTGCCTGATACTGGCTTAAATAGACCTTGCCACTGAGCGTCTTTAAAAAATCGGTGGACTGCAGCCGGTCCATGACCGGCCCCTTCACCTCGCTCAGGTGCAGCCGGGCGCCTGCATCGCCTAGCCTTTGGTCTATGGCCTCTAGGCTTTCCAGCGCGCTTGCGTCGATGTCGTTAATGGCAGAGCACTGCAGTACCAGGTGTTTGAGCTGTGGCCTTTCAGCGACCAGCGCATTGACTCTGTCTTCGAGCACCCGGGCATTGGCGAAGTAGAGGCTCTCGTCCACGCGCAGGCTGGCCACATGGGCACTGGTGCGCACCGGGTGACGCAGCACATTGCGAAAATGTTCGGTGCCAGGCAGCAGGCCCACCTCGGCGATGTGGGGGCGACTGGTTTTATACAAGTAAAGCACTAGCGACAGCGCGACACCAGCGACCAGGCCAGTTTCCACTCCTGCGGTAAGCGTTACCAAAAGGGTAACCACGACCGCCGAGAAGTCCGAGCGCGAATAGGCCCAGGTGCTGCGCAGTATTCGAAGGTCTACCAGGGACAACACAGCCACCACGATGGTGGCCGCCAGCGTTGCCTGCGGAACATAGTACAGGGCCGGCGTGAGCAGCAAGGCGGCAAGCAGTATGCCCACGGCGGTAAAGATGCCCGCTGCCGGTGTCTGTGCCCCAGCATCGAAGTTCACCACCGACCGGGCAAACCCACCGGTGACCGGAAAGCCCCCGGTGAGCCCCGCACCCAGGTTGCTCGCACCCAGGGCAACAAGCTCACGATCAGGCACGATCCGCTGCCGGCGCTTGGCCGCTAGCGTCTGGCCCACCGAGACCGATTCGACAAAGCCAACCACGCTGATGAGTAAGGCAGGCACTGCCAGCTGCTGCCACAAAGAAAAGTCCCACGACGGAAGGGTTAATGGCGGCAGCCCCTGCGGCACTGTACCCACAATGCGTACACCCTGGTCTTGCCATTGACCAGCCCAGGTGAGTAAGGCCGCAATGGCAATACCCGCTACGGGTGCCGCCCTTGCCAGCCCGTCAGCCAGCCTCGGGCCCAGACCGAGTCGAGACAGAACTGGCTTTAAGCCCCGCCGCGCCCAGAACAGGAATGCCACGGTGCTCAGGCCAATAACCGCAGTCAGGCCATGTGTCTGAGATGCCTGTTGCAACAGGCCCAGCATCAGTTCAGGAAAGCTCTGGCCTTCGACCCGAATGCCAAGGATTACCTTGAGCTGACCGGCAGCAATCAGCAGCGCTGAGGCAGTGATAAATCCGGAGATCACAGGATGGCTTAAGAAGTTAGCCAGAAAGCCCAGGCGCAGCAGGCCCATGAGCAGTAGCATGAGCCCGGAGATAAAGGCCAGCGTGATGGCTAGTGCCCAATAGGCGGGTGAGCCTGCCTGGGCAAGATCGCCAATAGCCGTGGCGGTCATGAGCGACACGACTGCCACGGGTCCTACAGCGAGAACCCGGCTGCTGCCAAAGACCGCGTAAAGCAGAAGCGGGGCGATGCTGGCGTAGAGGCCCACCTCCGGAGGCAGGCCGGCCAGTGCTGCATAGGCCAGGCTCTGCGGGATGAGCATGAGGGTTACGATGACCGCGGCCACCAGGTCGCTTGACAAGGTGGTGCGGTTGTACCCCCGTGTCCAGTCGGTCATGGCGATCAAAGACAACTGGGTTCGCCCCTGCGCACCTTACGCTTCGGCACCGCGCGCGGCAGACGCTTTGGCCTTGCGGTCGAGCAGCTCAAACAACAACATGCCAACGATCATGGCCACTACAAACAATGCGGCCTGAGACTCACCCGCACCCATGGCAACAATACCTGGACCCGGACAGAAACCTGCCAGGCCCCAGCCAACGCCAAAGGCAAGCGAGCCGAGCACCAGGCGGCGGTCGAGATCGCGCGAGGTAGGCAGGTGCATCGCCGAGCCCAGCAGGCTACGGGTACGCTTCCTGGCAAGCGTGAAACCCACCAGACCGACCAGTACGCCTCCACCCATAACAAAGGCCAGCGATGGGTCCCAGGCGCCAGCGAGGTCTAGAAAGCCCAGAACCTTGCCGGGGTCGGTCATGCCCGAAATCAGTAGGCCCCAGCCAAACAAAAGCCCCACGACGAATTCAGAAAAGCGGTGCATAAGAGGCTCCCTTAGATGAGGTGACGAATCACATAGACCGTGGCAAAGCCTGAGGCCATAAAGGCCAGGGTGGCTACCAATGAGCGCGGCGAAAGCCGCGACAGGCCACAGACGCCGTGCCCGCTGGTGCAGCCCGAGCCGTACCGGGTACCCAGCCCAACCAACAGGCCTGCAGCAATAATGGCCACTGTTCCCGCCTCAATACGAGGCGCGCTGATAAGGCCCGGTGCCAGCAGCGTCAGCGTAGCCGGGGCCAGCACCATTCCCAAAAGAAAAAATACCCGCCAACTGGTGTCACTGCGTGAGGGGACCAACAGGCCCCCCAGAATGCCGCTAACACCCAGCACCCGGCCATTCACCAGAATGAATGCGGCGGAGGCAATGCCCAGCAAAATACCCCCAGCCAACGCCGTCCAAGGGGTGAATTGGGTCCAGTCAATCGTCATCATGGGCTCCTTATGTCATCGATAGTGTGGGACTGAGAACATTTTATTGACTTATACTATATTTGTCAATATACTATTAAACACTTAACTTAAAGGACTGCTCTATGAACACTCCCCTGACTAACCCGCAAGTCCACGGTATCTTTGACCCCGCAACCTGGACGGTAACCTACATCGTGCACAGTGGCGTCGGCTCGGTTGCTGCCATCATCGACTCGGTGCTCGACTACGACCCCAAGTCCGGTCGTACCCGCACCGACTCGGCCGATAAAGTGATCGACTTCGTTCATGCGCACGCGCTCAAGGTGGAATGGATTCTGGAGACCCATGCGCACGCTGACCACCTTAGTGCTGCACCCTATCTCAAGCACAAACTCGGCGGCAAAATCGGCATCGGCGACCAGATCACCAAGGTGCAGAAGGTGTTCAAGGGTATTTTCAACCTTGAGCCGGAGTTCCGCATGGACGGCTCGCAGTTCGATGCACTGCATAAAGACACACAAGAATTCCACATCGGCGATCTCACCGCACGCGTAATGGCTGTACCCGGTCATACGCCTGCCTGTGTGGCCTACCAGGTGGGCGACGCGGTGTTTGTTGGTGACACCCTGTTCATGCCCGATGTGGGTACCGCCCGCTGCGACTTTCCTGGTGGCGATGCCAAGACGCTCTATGCCTCAGTGCGTAAGCTGCTTAGCCTGCCCCCCGCAACACGGCTGTTTATGTGCCACGACTACCCGCCCAATAACCGCTCGGTTCAGTTCGAGACAACCGTGGCAGACCAGCGTGCGAAAAATATTCATGTGCATGACGGCATCAGCGAGCAGCAGTTTGTTGAGATGCGCACCAGGCGCGATGAGACGCTGGAAATGCCTGTTCTTATTCTGCCGGCCGTGCAGATCAACATTCGCGCTGGCGAACTTCCCCCAAAAGAATCTAACGGTACGGCCTATGTGAAGATTCCTATTAACGCTCTCTAAGCGGGCCACGCACTCGGTATCTGAGGTGTACAGCCCTTTGGGTCTATGGATAGAGGGTCGTTCACACCCTGGACTGCAGGCCCGCTCTACGCTATGGCCCAGTTCGAGATTAACAAAGAACCTGACTTGGCAACGCTTCCAACCGAGCGTGCCTGCCTTTCGCGAGGCGACGACCGGTCATGGGCTAGACCGGCCATTAATCGGCACAATTGCTTGGGCCCTATACCCAGATCGCTCGGGCCCTGCAGGAGATTCGCGACTCCACCTTCGTTCCGTCGCAAATAACCCCTGCAGTCCCTCGAACCCATGATGGGCTAGACCGAACTCTAATTGCCGAAGGGGTGCTCGAGCAGAATGGTCTCGTCCCGCTCCGGGCCGGTTGACACCATAGCAATGGGGGCACCGGTAACCTCAGACAACCGCCGCAGGTATTTTTGGGCTTCCTGCGGAAGCGCGCCCCAGTGCTTCACGCCAGCGGTAGAGCCCTGCCAGCCTGGCCACGATTCATAGACCGGTCTGCAGGCCGCCACCTGATCGGCCCCAAAGGGCAGTACGTCAAGCCGACCGGACGGGGTATCGTAGCCCACGCAGAGCTTAATTTCCGCCAGACCATCAAGCACATCAAGCTTGGTAATGCACAGGCCCGAAACCCCATTAATCTGAATCGATCGGCGCAGCGCTGCGGCATCAAACCAGCCGCAGCGGCGCGGCCGCCCCGTTACCGAGCCAAACTCATTACCACGCTGGGCCAGGTGCGCCCCGATATCGTTGGTCTGTTCTGTTGGAAAGGGGCCCGAGCCCACGCGTGTGGCATAGGCCTTGGTAAGGCCCAAGACATAGTCGATCTGCCCCGGGCCAACCCCCGCCCCCGGGCCCACCGCGCCCGCAACGCAGTTGCTACTGGTAACAAAAGGATAGGTGCCATGGTCAATGTCGAGCAGCGACCCCTGCGCGCCCTCGAACAAAAGCTTATGACCCGCACGCATCTCGCGGTCAAGAAGATCAGGCACGTCGGCGGCCATCGACAAGAGCCGCGGGGCAAGCTGCATCAAAAGCGCAAAGGTATCTTCGGCAGATACTGGCGGGGCCTGCAGAAATCCGGTAAGCACATGGTTATGAAGCCGCAGAAGTTCTTCTAGGCGAGTACGCAGAAGCTCTGGTGTGCGCAGGTCGATGAGCCGAATGGCCCGCCTAGCTACCTTGTCTTCATAGGCAGGGCCAATACCGCGGCCAGTAGTACCAATCTTGGCCTCACCGCGGGCCGCCTCGCGCGCCTGGTCTAGCGCCACATGCACGGGTAGGATAAGCGGGCAGGCCCAGCTGATCTTTAGCCGTGGCTCCACCGATAGGCCACTGGCCTGTAGTTCGTCTATTTCAGAAAGCAGTGCCTGGGGCGATAAGACCACGCCATTGCCGATATAGCAGGTTACGTGCGGATGCAAGATGCCTGAGGGAATCAGACGCAACACGGTCTTCTTGCCATTAACAACCAGTGTGTGTCCGGCATTGTGGCCACCCTGAAACCGCACAACGCCAGCCACTTCTTCGGTAAGCCAGTCCACGATCTTGCCCTTGCCCTCATCACCCCATTGGGTGCCGACGATCACCAGGTTACGGCGAGGGCGCGTTCCGTGAGCGGAGTGTAACGATGTCATGGAAGAGTCTCTCTAGGTTCGCGATAGACTAGGTTCGAGTCGGGGGCCGGGATAGTCTTTCCATTCGGCATGGGGAAAAAAGGCCACGCAGCGGCCGGAGGCGCGAAGTTCGGCAACCTTCTGCAGATAGCCTGGCTGCTCGCGCGCGGACCAGTCCGCGGCAATCAGTTCCTGCGGATCAGCACCGCTCTGTAACTCCTGTTCGGATGTCAATGCCGCGAGCGCGCGCAACTCCAGGCTAAACCCCGTAGCCGGACGGGCCCGGCCAAACGCAGCGCCAACACCATCGTATCGCCCCCCGCGCACCAGGGCATCGGGCGAGCCCTTGCAATAGGCCGAGAACATAACGCCATTGTGGTACTGCCAGCCCTGCAGGTCGGCAAGGTCAATCGTGAGCTGGCAGCGGGGATGCTGCACAAACAAGGCCGAATCGGCCACGGCCTCAAGCCGGTCTATAGCCTGATGCACGGCCGCTGCATTGGGCACCTGGCCAAGTGCTACCCGCGCCCGTGCAACCACGCCCTGCTCGCCCTTCGCGGGCCCATACAATCCCACCAGACTCACCAGGGCAGCACGTGTTGCCGGCATGAGACTGGTCAGGTGATCAAAATAGCCGGTCTCTTTTGCCTGCAGGGCCGAGAGCACCTGGGCCTCGACAGCAGGCAGGCTAGGGTCTGCCGCACGCAGGGCAAGAAAAATGCCTCTGTCGGTAAGGTCGAGGTGGGTCTCTTCCACGCCCGCAACAGTAAGGCTTGCCAGCACCAGTTCCTGGATTTCGAGGTCTGCCTCTAGCCCCGCATGGCCGTAAAGCTCACAGCCCACCTGAATCGGTTCACGGCTTGCAAGCAGGCCTGAGGGCTGGGCATGGAGCACAGATGCGGCATAGCAAAGCCGCGAGATGCCATCACTATTGATCAAATGCGCATCTACCCGGGCTGCCTGCGGCGTGAGATCCGGCCGAATGGCCAGCAGCCGGCCGCAGAGAGGGTCAAGCAGCTTAAAACTGCGGGCATCTAAGTCTGCCGCGCCCGAAAGGTTCATGGCATCGGCATACTCGATCAGCGGTGGCTGGATCAGGCCATAGCCATAGGATGCAAAGAGGTCGAGAAGCCTGCGCCGCAACCGCTCTACCCGCGCTGCCTCGCTCGGCAGCATGTCGGAGACATGGTCTGGCAGCAGCCAGGCGGGCATCATCCGGCCCTATCCCGGGAAAACCGTTTTTCCATCAGAACAACTACCGACGGTTCGGTGCCTTGAAGTACTTAAAGAAGTCAGACTGCGGATCGGCAATGATAAAGTCGGAACTCTTATTAAAGCTCTCACGATACGCCTGCAGGCTTCGGTAGAAGGAAGCGAACTCTGGATTCTGGCCAAAGGCAGAGGCATAGGCCGCCGCCGATCGTGCATCACCATCCCCTCGAATTCCCTGAGCGCGGCGATAGGCCTGGGCCAGAATTCCCTCACGCTGACGGTCGGCATTGGCGCGAATCTTTTCAGACTCGGCCGCACCAGTAGATCGGCGCTCGCTGGCAATGGCCTTACGCTCAGACTCCATACGTCGAAAGACTGAGTCGCGAATCTCTTCGGCAAAATCCACCCGCCGCAGGCGCACGTCAATAATCTGCACGCCAATCTGCTTGGCGTCTTCTGTTACCCGCCGAAAGACCCCGGCCATCACCTGTTCCCGGGCTCCCGAGATCACCTCATTTACGGTACGGGTGGCGATCTCGTTGTTCAGGCCATCGCGCAGGGCCCGAGAGATGCGATCTTCGGCACTGGCCGCACGACCCGCCACACTGGTGAAGAAGACGCGGGGGTCGGCAACCCGCCACTTCACATAGGTATCGACCACCACGTTTTGCTTCTCACGGGTGATGAACCGGTCTGCATCGGGGTTGTCGATGGTAAGGGTACGCTTTTCGACAAACACGACATTCTGAAACGGCGGCGGAAGCTTAAAGTACAGGCCCGGCTCGGAAATGACCCGACGGATCTCACCCAGCGCAAAGACTAGGCCATGCTGACGCTGGTCGACCACAAAGATCATGGTGCTGCCAAGCAGCACCAGCAGAAACAGGCCCGCAACGACGGCAACAATACGATTCATTTAGCGGGTCTCCCTAAAACGGTCTCTGAGGCTCGGTGCAGCAGGCACATTGCGATTGGTTGCGGAGGATGCAGCAGCTGGGTTACCCGGTGCTGAGGCATCACCCGCCGATGCTGTGCCACCGGACTGGCCAACTGCGGCCTGAGCCGCGCGCTGTGCCTCAGAGGAAGTCTGCTGAAGAATCTTGTCGAGTGGCAGATACAAAAGATTACTGTTGGCCCGAGAGTCGATCATGACCTTGCTGACATTGGTGAAGACCTCTTGCATGGTCTCGAGATACAGACGCTCGCGGGTAACGGCAGGCGCCTTAGAGTACTCGGCAACCACCCGGTTAAACCGTTCGGCATCACCCTGGGCCTGTGCGACCACGCGTTCGCGGTAGCCCTCGGCCTCTTCGATTAGCCTATCGGCCGCACCACGGGCGCGCGGAATAACATCATTGGCATAGGCCTGGCCTTCGTTCTTCACCCGCTCTGCATCTTGCGCGGCCTTAATAGCATCACTAAAGGCGGCCTGTACTTCTTCAGGTGGCTGCACATTCTGAATGGTGACATTCACGATGGTGAGCCCCGATTCGTAACGGTCGGCAATACGCTGGGTGATCTCAAGAACCTCTCGACCAATCGCCTCTTTGTTCTCATAGAGCACGGCATCTGCGGCACTGCGGCCAACGACCTCCCGCATGGCGGTTTCGGCCGCCTGGGTAACGATGTCGTCGGGACGAACATTGTTAAAGAGATAGTCTTCGGGGCGCCCCACCCGGTACTGCACCGCAAACTGCAGGTCGATCATGTTTTCGTCGCGGGTAAGCATAAGCGAGTCACGGCCCTGGCCACCGGCCCGTTCGCCACGATAGCCGATGGTGGTCTGACGCAGTTGGGCGATGTCAACAAGCTCGTGGCTTTCAATGGGATACGGCATACGCCATTTGAAGCCTGCCCCTGTAGAGTACTTGTACTCACCAAAACGCAAGACCAGACTCGCGCGGCCCTCTTGCACAATATAGAAGCCCGAAGCCAGCCAGAGCAGCAACATGCCGCCAATAATCACACCAAGCAGCCCCGCACTGAACTGCATGGAGGGCATAGACGGGCCCTGACCAGACCCACCGCCCCCGCCGCGATTTCCCCCCCAAGGGTTACGCGGGCCGCCACCGCCACCGCCGCGCTTGTTGCCGAAAAGCCCGCTGAGGCGGCGGTTGAAGTCGCGCCAGACCTCGTCGAGATCGGGAGGGCCATCAGAAGAAGGTCGACGGCCACCACCGGTGGGCCGAGGACCATCGGAATCCGGCCGATTGCTGTCGTTGTCGTCTTGAGAACCTTGCGCAGGGCGACCGGAAGACCCTCCTTCGTCCTCGGAAGAGGATCCGCGGCCCCACCGAGGGTCACCAATCGAAAAAATACGCCTTAGTCTTCTGATCATGAGAGAGCTACACGCCTTTACAGCAGAGAATGAGGATAAATGGGGGCGCCGGCAGTTAGTGCGTCAATGGCATCCTGCTCCGTAGCGTCGGGAGCGGGCGATGGCCAGCCAAAAAAGGACACAGCGCGCCGCACCAGATCAAGCCCTTGGCCCTGTGCCGCGCTGATCCAAACGCGACTGATGCTACCACAGGCACCATGCTCGAGTCGGCACGGTAGTTGCAAAAGATCGGCCTTATTCAGAATCTGAATTCGGGGGACGTCGGCGGCACCGATTTCAGCCAACACCTGGTTCACCGCGTCCTCGTGGGCATGTCGCTCAGGATCGGCGGCATCAATCACATGGAGCAGCAGATCGGCCTCGGCGGCCTCTTGCAGCGTGGACTTAAAGGCCTGGATTAGGCTGTGTGGAAGGGCGCGAATAAAGCCTACGGTATCGGAGAGCACCATGAACTGCCCCGGGGCCAGAAAAACCCGACGACTCGTGGTGTCTAAAGTGGCAAACAGCTGGTTCATGGCAAGCACGCCCGCATGGGTGAGGCCATTGAAAATGGTCGACTTTCCGGCATTGGTGTAGCCAACAAGCGAGACCTTCAGGCTTCCGTCGCGGCCACGGCCCCGCCGGCGGTTCAGCCGCTGCCGATCCAGCCCCGCCAGGCGCTGCTTAAGATACTTCACGCGCTGACCGAGCAGACGACGGTCGGTCTCCAGCTGGGTTTCGCCTGGGCCGCGCAGCCCGATACCCCCGCGCTGCCGCTCCAGGTGGGTCCAGCCCCGTACCAGCCGGGCTGAAAGGTAGTTAAGCTGGGCGAGTTCCACCTGCAGCTTGCCCTCATGGCTCTGGGCGCGCAGGGCGAAGATATCGAGAATAAGGGCCACCCGGTCTATAACCCGGCGTCCAAGCGCATTCTGAAGATTGCGCTGCTGCGCAGGCGAGAGTTCATGGTCGAAGACCACCAGCTCCACCCCCTGGTCGGCGCTGAGCAGCCGGATTTCCTCGGCCTTGCCAGACCCAATAAACAAAGCTGGATCGGGGCGGTCGCGCCTTCCGGTTACCGTGGCAACCACCTGCGCCCCTGAAGAGGCAACGAGTTCGGCTATTTCTTGGGTATTGGGCGTGCCAGCAGCAGCACTGGCCCTGCCCAGCTGCAAGGCAACCACCAGAGTTCGGGGACACCGGGAGAACTGCGCCTCGTACTGGCCCTTGCCGGCAAAACTGCCAAGCTCGGCCAGGCCTACGGGCACGAGCTGATCAGCTGGATTCGCCTTCAATCGAGAAGTGCACCGCACGCGCCGGAACAATAGTAGAGATCGCGTGCTTGTAGACCATCTGGGTGACCGTGTTCTTTAAGAGCACAACGTACTGGTCAAAGGACTCTATGTGGCCCTGCAGCTTAATGCCATTAACGAGATAGACAGAGACCGAGACATGCTCCTTGCGAAGCGCATTCAAAAAAGGATCTTGGAGGGCTTGGCCTTTATTCATCGACATGGTCTGGCTCCGGTCTTTCTATATTAGTTGTAGTCGCAGCACTATAACGCCTAGCCATGATCCGGTCATGCCCTCTGCACGTAGGGGTTTTTTGCAGTCTTCCATTCTATCCGCAATGGCGTGCCCTCCAGGGCAAACTTCTGCCGAAACTGCGCCTCAAGGTAACGCCTGTAGACGTCCGACACCTGGTCCAGAGAGGTTCCGTGGACAACCACGATAGGGGGGTTCTGCCCACCCTGGTGGGCATAACGCAGCTTTGGCCGTTGCCCGCCCCGCCGCGGGGGCTGCTGCCGCTCCACCGCCTCGCGCAGAGCCCGGGTGAGTTTCGGCGTGGAAAGCTTGCGGGTGGCCGCCCCGTAGGCATCGAGCACCGAGCGCATCAGGGCGTCGATGCCCTGACCGGTGCGGGCCGAGATAAAGTGGGTCTTGGCCCAGTACAAAAAGGGCAGCTTGCGGGCCAAGAGCCGCTTGGCCTCATCGCGTGCCACGGTATCCAGACCATCCCATTTGTTCACGCCCACCACCAGGGCCCGGCCCGATTCGGTAACGAAGCCTGCAATATGGGCATCCTGGTCGGATATGTCTTGCTGGGCATCGAGCAGCAGCACCGCCACATGGGCAGACCCAATGGCCTGCAGTGTCTTAATTACTGAAAACTTCTCAATCGCCTCAAATACCTTGCCTCGGCGCCGCAGGCCAGCGGTGTCGATCAGCCGAAAGGGAATATTGTTGCGGACAAAAGGAATCTCAATGGCATCCCGCGTGGTTCCCGGCATGTCAAAGGCGATCATGCGCTCTTCACCCAAAAGGGCATTGACCAAAGTAGACTTCCCCACATTGGGGCGCCCCACGATGGCGACCCGCAGGCCTTTGGAAGGAATCCTCTGGGCACCGTGGGCAAGCGGGGCATCAGAAAGGCCCTCGGGCAGAGGCAATGGCAGCTTCTCTTCGTCGGGCTCTTCCTCGCTGTCGTGCGCAGGCCCGAGAAAACGCTGGGCGGCCTCGAGTGCTGTTTCCATCAAGGCATAGACGCCATCACCATGGGCTCCCGATATCGGCAGGGGCTCACCGAGCCCGAGTTCATAAAACTCGGCAGTGCGGCCCTCCCCCGTAAGCCCCTCGAGCTTGTTTACGGCCAGAACCACTGGGCGCCCGGACCGGCGCAGGATATCGGCAATCTGATGGTCTTGAGGGGCAAGGCCGTGCCGGCCATCAAGCAGAAAGACCGCCACTTCGGCCTCTGATACTGCCTGGCGGGTCTGCCGGGCCATCTCGGCCATGATGCCGTCCTTGGCCACGGGCTCGAACCCGCCAGTGTCCACGATGAGATAGGGGCCGGGCCCAACCCGCCCTTCCCCATAGTGGCGGTCTCGGGTGAGGCCGGGCATGTCGGCCACGAGGGCATCGCGCGACCGCGTAAGCCGGTTAAAGAGCGTGGACTTGCCCACATTGGGCCGTCCAACCAAGACGACCACAGGCTTTACGGCCATGGCGGAGAAAAAGGCTTAGGGCCGCAGGAGCATGACATAGCCCCCTTGGGTCTGAACCAACAGACCCTGACGGGTGGCCAGCATGGGCCCAGAGGCCTTACCCCCGGGCAGCAGGCTGCGGGCAATCAGGCTGCCATCTTCGCGGCTCAGCCCGTGCAGGTAGCCCTGATAGTCAGACACCCAGACCGCGCGGTCAAACGAAACGGGCGCAGACAGGCCACGCAGAAACAGCCGGTCGTTCTGCCAGACCCGGCCTCCAGCGGCTCGGTCAAAGGCCACCACCCGGGCACTGGCATCGACCGCAACGACCAGCCTTGGGTCGGCAGCAACAGGCACAACCACCCCGAGCCTCTGCTGCCAGAGCGTCCGGCTCAGGTCTGCCGCGAGGCAGGTTACTGAGTTCTGATAGACCGCAAGGCAGACAGCATCTTCGAGCACCTCGGGAGCCCCGAGCAGGTCGGCAAGCCGCTCGACCTCATTACTGCCCCGTGGGGTGGCCACCTGGGACTCTGCGCTCACCACGCCGGTGGCCGCATTCACCCAGAGCGCTCTGCCGCCGGGCAGATTTGCCAGAAGGTCGCCAGGGCCGAGTGGGTTTGCGCCGAAATCGAGTTCTTGGGGCGATGCGGCCCGCAGGCCGGACTCGCCATGCAGCACCAGGGGCGGCATTGATCGTTGTATCACCCAGCGCCGTGCGCCGGTTTCAAGGTCCCAGCCAATCAGGCGGTTATCCATGAGCCGCACGGCCGCCACGCCGCCAGTAATTACCGGCCGCTCCAGGGAGACGCCCCCAAGGGCAGCCCGCCATCGCACAGCCCCTGCCCGATCGAGAAGCACCAGCTCACCTGGCTCGGTGACCACTGCAAATAGGCCCTCAGCCGCGCCGGCCCCTGTGCCCACACCCGAGGCAATACGTACCCCCAGTTCCGCAGACCACTGCACCGCGCCGGATGCAATACTGACGGCTGTGATTCTGCCCTGCTGGCTGGCGACAACCACCAGCCCAGCCGATACCGCTGGGGAAAAGGCGCCCTGACCCGAGGCCGCCGCCACGGTGGGCCCCGTTTGTACCGACCACACCGGCTTGAGCGCCAACTGTGGGGTGATGGCGGAGAGCTCGACAGGCTTGGGCCGCTTGGCACCCGAGCAGCCGACAATGCCCATGGCCAGGGCGGCAAGCAGGAGAGCCTGCAGCGCAGTGGTTCTGAGGGAAACAAACTGAGAGGAGAAAAAGGTCATTGCGTCTTTCCGGCAGACTGCGCCTTAAATGCGTCCGCACTGGCAATTTTACGGGCCACGACATCGGCCAGGGCAGACTTCGGGGGCTCCCCCCCCAGCGCTGTGAGCGCCTTATTCCAGGAGGCGAGGGCCTGGTCAAACTGGCCAAGCAGGGCATGGATATCCCCGCGGCGGTCATCTACCTGGGCCAGGAATGACTCTGGTGGGCTGCCCTCCAAGGCCGCCAGTGCCTGAGGCAGTTGATCAAGGTCGATGAGCACGGCAGAAAGCCGCAGTCGGGCCACCCAGGCCAGGCCCGGATCGCGTGCCAGCGTTGCGGGCCTGAGCCACTGGGCGGCTTCTTCGAACTGACTGCCTGCCGCGTAGGCCTTGGCAATGCGAAAGGCAGCCAGAACATGCTGGTCGGTTCCGGCATGGTTCTCCGCGAGGGTCTTGCCCAAGGCGGTTGCCTTGTCGAGATCCTGGTCTTGCACCGCCTGCTCGAGCGCAGACAGCAGCCCCGAGGCCTTCTGCCCCTGGTGGGACTGCCAGGCCGTCCAGCCCTGATAGCCGGCAACGGTAATCAGAATGGCCCAGCCCAGGCTCAGAATCCACAGACGGTTTGCCCTCCAGAAGGCCTTGGCCGCTGCCAGTTGTTCTTCTTGTTCTAGATCTTCGCGCATGAAATGGTTACTGCCTCTTGGTTGGCTTGGGTTGGTCTGACTCTGTACCTGGGTTAGCGTGTGAGGCAGAGCACTGCCTCGGCTAGGTCGCCCGGCAACACGGTTCTCTGGTCGGCCTGCCCGCGTAAAGGTTTTAGGGTGGCCTTGCCGGCCGCCCGCTCATCCTCGCCAAGAATCACAGCCACCTGGGCACCGCTGGCATCAGCCTTTTTTATTTGAGACTTTACACTGCCGCCCCCTGCATGCATCTGCACCGCAAGTCCACGGCTGCGCAGGGCTTCGGCAGTGACCATTGCCTGGGCAGTCGAGCCCTCGCCCCAGTGCATCAGGTAGACATCCAACAGGGGCCCGGTCTTTAGAGGCGCACAGGCCTGCAGCAGGCCAATAAGGCGCTCGGCACCGATAGCGAAGCCACAGGCCGGGGCCGGCTTTCCGCCCATCATCTCAATCAGTCCGTCGTACCGGCCTCCCCCACATACCGTACCTTGGGCGCCCAGAAGATCGGTCACCCATTCGAAAACGGTGAGGTTGTAGTAGTCGAGCCCACGCACGAGCCGGGGGTTCTGGCGAAACGGCACCCCCGCCTGGGTGAGGATATCGAGCACCTGGTCTTCAAACCGGCGCGATTCGTCGCCGAGAAAGTCTGGCAGTTGCGGCGCATCGGCAATGACTGGCTGCATCGCCGGGTTCTTGCTATCGAGAATACGCAGGGGGTTGGTGCCAAGCCTTCGCTGGCTGTCGGCATCCAGGGCAGAGGCATGGGCTGAAAAGTAGGCCACCAATGCCTCGCGGTGGGCCGCCCGCTCTGCAGAAGCCCCCAGCGAATTAATCTCAAGCGCTGGGCGTTGCTCGGGCTTGATACCCAGGGCCTCCCAAAGCCGCCAGACTAGCAGCAGCTGCTCGGCATCCACCTCAGGGCTGCCATGCCCGAGCGCCTCAATTCCAAACTGATGAAACTGCCGATACCGCCCTTTCTGGGGCCGCTCGTGCCGAAACATGGGGCCGAAGTACCACAGGCGCTGCGGCCCTTCGTACAACAGGTTGTGTTCGATTGCCGCACGCACCACCGCGGCCGTGTTCTCTGGCCGCAGCGTAAGCTGCTCGCCGTTGAGCGCATCGGTGAAGGTGTACATCTCTTTTTCAACAATATCGGTGACCTCGCCGATGGCCCGAACAAAGACCGCGGTTTGCTCGACAATGGGTGTGCGAATGGCCCTGTAGCCATACTGGCGAAATACATAGGCGGCAGTTGCCTCTACATGCTCCCAGATCGCCATGTCTTCTGGAAGCAGGTCGTTCATGCCCTTCACGGCAGAGAGCGCCGTGGGTTTTGCGGACCGCAAGGTTGCGTCTGTGGGCGCGGGCTGGGCGAGCAGGCTAGGCATGTGAGGGGTCTTTTAATCGGGCGGCCGCCCCGTAGTGGTCTTCAACATACTGGGCCACCAGGGCCTGAAACTCTTCGGCAATGCGGTCGCCCTTGAGGGTGGGGCCGCGCTCGCCATCAATATATACCGGAGCCACGGGGCTCTCGCCCGTGCCGGGCAGGCTGATGCCGATATTGGCATGCTTGCTCTCGCCGGGGCCATTTACCACACAGCCCATCACTGCCACGTTCATCGACTCCACGCCCGGGTAGCGGGTCTTCCAGACAGGCATCTGGTCACGCAGATAGGCCTGTACCTTATTGGCGAGTTCTTGAAAGAAGGTGGATGTGGTGCGGCCACACCCAGGGCAGGCGATCACCAGAGGCGTGAAGGCCCGAAGGCCCAGTACCTGCAGCATCTCTTGGGCCACGACCACCTCGCGCCGGCGGTCACCCCCGGGCTCGGGCGTAAGCGACACGCGAATGGTGTCGCCAATGCCTTCCTGCAGCAAGACCCCCATGGCGGCCGTTGACGAGACAATACCCTTGGTGCCCATGCCGGCCTCGGTAAGCCCCAGATGCAGGGCAAACGCTGACCGCCGGGCGAGTTCACGATAGACGCTGATAAGGTCTTGCACGGCCGAGACCTTGGCCGAGAGAATAATGTTGTTCCTGGACATGCCCCAGGCCACGGCCTGTTCGGCGCTCTGTATGGCAGACATTACAAGGGCCTCGCGCATCACGGCACCGGCATCCCAGGGCTCTTTGCGCGCGGCGTTTTCATCCATGAGGCGTGCCAGAAGTTCTTGGTCGAGGCTGCCCCAGTTCACCCCAATACGCACCGGGCGGTTGTAGCGCAGGGCGGCCTCCACCATGGCCCCAAACTGCGTGTCACGCTTGGCCCCGCGGCCGACATTGCCCGGGTTGATGCGGTACTTGGAGAGCGCCACGGCACACTCGGGCACCTCGGCCAGGAGCTTGTGGCCATTGAAATGAAAGTCGCCCACCAGCGGCACGGGGCAGTTCATCTTGTCGAGCTGCTCGCGAACCGCGGGTACCGCCCGGGCTGCCTCTAGGGTATTGACGGTAATACGCACCACCTCGGATCCGGCAAAGGCCAGGTCGCGCACCTGAATCGACGTACCTATGGCATCGGCGGTGTCGGTGTTGGTCATTGACTGCACCACCACCGGGGCGCCGCCCCCCATTTGTACCTGGGTGTCGTTCCAGCGCACTACCACGCCATGGCTGGCCCGACGGGGGGCAGGGCCGCAAGAAAACGGCGTAAGGCTCTGAAGCCCAGGCTGCGGGAAACCGGAATGCTGCAGTTCGGCGGTCATGGTCTGGCGCAGGAGGGTTGTCTGGTGTGCACGGCAATACGCTGGGTGATCTGGGTTCGGTCTTGAATGTCGCCGGCAAGCTGGCCACAGGCCGCATCAATGTCTTGGCCACGGGTTTTACGAATGGTGGTAACAAACCCCGCCTCGGTCAGGCGATCGGCAAAGCCACAGCCCACCCGGTACTCGGACCGCTGATAGCCCGAATTGGGAAACGGGTTAAAAGGAATGAGGTTGAACTTGCACTGCACCTCCGCGTTGGTTACCAAGGCAATGAGCTCGCGTGCATGGGCCGCAGAGTCGTTTACCCCACGCAGCATGACGTACTCAAAGGTAATAAAGTCCCGGGGCGCTGCGGCAAGGTACCGGCGGCAGGCGGCCATGAGTTCGCGCAGCGGGTACTTTTTATTTAAAGGCACCAGCTGGTCGCGCAGCGCATCGTTGGGGGCGTGCAGCGATACGGCAAGGGCTACGGGGCAGTCTTGCGCCAGACGATCGATCATTGGAACCACGCCCGAGGTGGACACGGTTACCCGGCGACGCGACAGCCCATAGGCATCGTCGTGCAGCATGAGCTGCAGCGCCGGTACCAGGGCATCGTAATTGAGCAGAGGTTCCCCCATGCCCATCATTACTACGTTAGAAACCGGCGCAAGCGCCTGGCCAGGCATTGCCCGGGCAGGCTGCCCCTGCGAATCCAGCCGGTGCGCCTGCTGCGCCAAGAGCCGATTGGCAAGATGCAGCTGGCCGATAATTTCTGCCGTCGAGAGGTTGCGAGCAAATCCCTGGCGGCCGGTGGAACAAAAAGGGCAGGCTACGGTGCAGCCCGCCTGTGACGAAATGCACAGGGTGCCGCGGTCATCTTCGGGAATGAACACCGTCTCCACGGCGTTACCCGCCCCAGCATCAAGCAGCCACTTACGGGTGCCGTCTGCCGAGAGGTGGTCTTGGATAACCGCGGGCGCCTGAATAGACGCCTTCTCGCTGAGTTGGGCGCGAAACGCCTTGGCCAGGTTCGA
>Ga0194122_10000419_pt1 | contig 63715 bp, 55 predicted proteins | sample TA2MahCa10mmetaG_FD_155487 | JGI IMG/M metagenome (GOLD analysis project Ga0194122, IMG submission 155487) | Freshwater microbial communities from Lake Tanganyika, Tanzania - TA2015021 Mahale Deep Cast 10m | ecosystem: Environmental > Aquatic > Freshwater > Lake | place: Tanzania: Lake... | reverse complement strand
CGCCGACACCCATGGGGCCCATGGGGGATCGACCCCGGGGCCAGGCCGGCCGGCTTGAGGAACGCCAAAGTTTTTGGAAAAGTCCTTTGACAGTCGGGGCGGACTTCCTAGAGTGCGCCCCGCTTTCGGGCCAGTGGGGTCGTAGCTCAGTTGGTAGAGCACCACAATGGCATTGTGGGGGTCAGGAGTTCGAATCTCCTCGGCTCCACCACTTCAGCCCGGAGGCTCCGGGATGGCGGATCGGCGCGGGTTCGGCTTCGGCGTTGTACGCAAGGCATGGTCCTGCGGAACCCCTTGGTTCCACGGAATTCCTCCTCTCCCATGGCCTTGGATCGGTCGCGGGTCCCCCATGGGCACTCTCCACGGCCCCTCTGATCTGATCCTCCAATTCGCCGCTCCGCGTCACCGATCGATCCCGCTCCGGTCCCGGAGCCGTCCCGGACCGTTGCCTCCCGGAGCACCCCCTTAGTCCCACGGCCAACGGTTCCAATCCTGCCGCCCCAGGCCGACCCTTCGACGCCACACCCGTCCAGGCGGGCCGCCGCGACTCCCTCCGCGGGCCCAGGCCTCGGGCCAGCGACCCTCCGGTTTCCTGCTGGCCGGACAAGGCCGGCTCGGGGAAGGCTCCGTCCGATGAAGGCGGCAGTGCTGCACGGTCGGGAGGACCTCCGGGTGGAATCGGTCGGGGAGACCCCGCTCGGGCCGGGTGAGGTGCGGGTGCGCCTCGGCGCGGCCCTTACCTGCGGCACCGACCTGAAGGTCTACCGGCGCGGCTACCACGCGCGCATGCTCACGCCGCCCTGCCTCTTCGGTCACGAGTGGGCGGGCACGGTGGTGGAGACGGCGCCGGGGGTCCGGTGCGTCGGGCCGGGCGACCGGGTGGTCGGCGCCAATTCGGCCCCCTGCGGCCGGTGCGCCCCTTGCCGGGGCGGTCAGGAGAACCTGTGCGACGACCTGCTCTTCCTGAATGGCGCCTATGCCGAGTCGATCGTGGTGCCGGCCCGGATCGTCTCGGCCAACCTGATGCCCCTGCGCCCCGGGACCCCCTTCGAGGCCGCCGCGCTCACCGAGCCCCTGGCCTGCGTGGTGCAGGGCATCGGCGATCTCGCCCTCCGCGCAGGCGAGCGGGTGCTGGTGATGGGGGCCGGCCCGATCGGCCTCTTTGCTGTGGCGCTGGCGGTGGAGGTGGGATGCGAGGTGGTCGTGGCCGGTCGCGGCGGGGCCCGGTTGGCGCTGGCCCGGAGGCTCGGGGCCACCGGGGTGATCGACATGGAGGGACGCGAGGATCTGGAGGCGGCCGTGCGATCCGGGGTTCCGATTGCCGCGTTCGACGCCGTGTTCGAGGCCGTCGGCAAGCCCTCGGCCTGGGAGGCCGCGACGCGGCTGGTGCGCAAGGGGGGCAGGGTGAACTTCTTCGGGGGCTGCCCGTCGGGCACCACGGTGACCCTCGACACCGGGCTGTTGCACTATTCGAACCTGACGCTCCTGGCGAGCTTCCACCACACGCCCAGGTCCATCCGGGCGGCGCTGGACCGGATCGAGCGCGGCGTGGTCCGCGCCGCTGATTTCGTCGATGGCGAGGCCTCCCTCGACGCCTTGCCGGCGCTTTTCCGGTCCATGGCCGGGGGCAACCGGGCCGTGAAGACCTGCATCCGCCCGAACGGGTGAGGGCCGCGGACGGCCGGGCCCGTCAGCCCGCCGTTGCCGCCCTTCCTGCGATTGGGGATGGCCTCCGGGCGGCGTTGCCGGTATTCCCTCCGCGCCATGCATCAAATCGCCGTCACCGCGTTGTGGATCTTCATCGCCCTCCTGGTCGCCGGCGGCCTCGCTGGGTTCCTCAAGGCCCGGTCCAAGGCCTCGCTCATCGCCTCGCTGGGCTCGGCCATCCCGTTGACGCTCGTGGCCCTCGGGCACCTGCCGGGCCTCGTGGCCATCGGCGTGCTCGCGCTGCTCCAGGCGGTGTTCTTCATGCGCCTGCGCAAGACCGGCAAGTTCATGCCCTCGGGCCTGCTCCTCGGCCTCTCGGTCGTGATGGAGGGCATCCTCGTCTATTTCGTGTTCATCGCCCGATCCTGAGCCGCCGTGCCCGACAACGGTCTTCCCATCTGGCGGCTGCATGCCGACCTCCTCCGCGCCCTGAGCGGAGGCAACCGGCTGGTGCTCGTCGCCGCCACGGGATCGGGCAAGACCACCCAGGTGCCACAGATGATCCTCGACGCGGGCCTCGTGCCCGAGGGGAAGCAGATCGTGGTGCTGCAGCCCCGCCGGGTGGCCGCCCGCACGGTCGCCACCCGGGTGGCCTGGGAACGGGGCGTGCGCCTGGGCACGGAGGTGGGCTACCAGGTCCGCTTCGAGGACCGCATCGGCGAGGGCACGCGCATCGCCTTCGTCACCGAGGGCATCCTGCTGCGGTGGCTCCAGGATGATCCCCGGCTGGAACGGATCGCGGTGCTGGTCTTCGACGAGTTCCACGAGCGCAACCTGCTGAGTGACGTCGCCCTGGCCCTGGCCAAGCGCCTGCAGGCCACCGGTCGGCCCGACCTCCGGCTGCTGGTGATGTCGGCCACGCTGGATGCCGAGCCCGTGGCGCGCTACCTGGCGGCGCCCCCGCCGGATCGGTCCCCACCCGCGCCGCCAGACGTTGCGCCCGCGCACGCCGTCCCGGCGGTCCCGGAGCCCGTGCCCATCCTGGTCTCGGAGGGCCGCACCTTCCCGGTGGAGATGCGCTGGCTCGAGTACGGCGACAGCCGGCCGGTGCATGAGCTGGCGGCCGACAAGGTCGAGCGCATCGTCGAGTCCGGCTGGGAGGGTGACATTCTGGTGTTCATGCCCGGCAAGGGCGAGATCCAGGCGACGCTGGGGGCCCTCGCGGCGGCCCGGCTGGGCGAGCGGGTCGCGCTGATCCCGCTGCACGGCGAGCTGCCCCCGGAGGACCAGGATCGCGCCTTCCAGCCCAGCCCGCTGCGCAAGATCGTGGTCTCCACCAACGTGGCCGAGACCTCCGTGACCATCGACGGCATCCGCCATGTGGTCGACGGCGGCCTGGCCCGGATGACCCGCTACGACGCCGAACGGGGCATCCAGACCCTGATGGTCGAGGAGATCAGCCGGGCCTCGGCGGACCAGCGGGCCGGCCGCGCCGGCCGGACCGCACCGGGCACCTGCTGGCGGCTCTGGACCGAGAGCGGCCACCTGAACCGGCCCGCGCGCAACACGCCGGAAATCCAGCGGGCGGACCTCGCCGAGGTGGTGCTGCTCCTGCATTCGCTGGGGGTCCGCCAGGCCGCCACCTTCGACTGGCTCGACGCGCCGGACCGCGCGGCGGTGCTCCGGGCGGAGCGGCTGCTGCACCTCCTGGGAGCGCTCGGGCCGTTGGGGCAGGGGGGCATGCCCGGTGCCGATGGGCACGCCGGGGACCCGCCCGACGCGGCCTCGGACCTGACCCCGGTGGGCCGGCAGATGCTCCGGTTGCCCATGCACCCGCGCTTCGCCCGGCTGCTGATCGAGGCCTCGCGGCGGGGCTGCGTGCCGGCGGCCTGCCTCTGCGCGGCGCTGGTCAGCGGCCGCGACCTGCTGATGCGCGTGAACCGGGACGACCGCGCGATGGGCGATGCGCGGGAACTCTTCGAGGGCAGCACCCTCAGCGATTTCCACACCCTCCTGCGCGCCCACCAGTACGCCCGCAACGCGCGGTTCGCCCTCGAGCCCTGCCGCCGGCATGGCATCCACGCCCAGACGGCCCGGCAGGTGGAGGACACCTTCCAGCAACTGGTCCGCATCGCCGAGCGCGAGGGCCTGAATCCCGGGGATCCGCGATCGGAACCCAACGCCGCCGCCCCCGAGGGCGACGAGGCCCTGCTCAAGTCCCTGTGCGCCGGGTTCGTGGACCAGGTGTGCGTGCGCAAGGACTCCGGATCGCTGGACTGCCTGCTGACCGAGGGGCGCGTGGGCACCCTGATGCGCGAATCGGTCGTGCAGCAGGCCGGGCTTCTGGTGGTGGGCAGCCTGCGCGAGATCCCCGGTCGCAGCGGCGGGGTGCTGACGTTGCTGGGCCTGGCCACGGCGGTGAAGGTCGAGTGGCTCCGGGAGCTTTACCCGCAGCACTTCCAGGCCGCCGTCGAGCATGTCTACGACCGGCTTCACAAGCGTGTCTCGCCGGTTCGACGCCAGCGCTTCCTCGACCTGGTGGTGGCCACCGAGCACCTGCGGGAGACCGACCCGGAGCAGTCGGGCCGCTGCCTGGCCGAGGCCTTCGCCCGTGGCGGGTTCGAGCTGCCGCAGTTCGACCACGACCTCAGGCAGTTCATCGCCCGGGTGAATCTCATGTCCCGGGCGCTGCCGCACCTCGAGTTCCCGGCCTTCGACGGGGCCGCCCTCGTGGCGGCGCTGGAGCGGGCCTTCCGGGGCCTCACCCTGGTCAAGCAGGCTCAGGCGGCGCCGTTGCGCGAGGCCTTCCGAGCCCATCTGGCGCCGGAGCAGATCGCCTGGCTCGACGAGTTGATGCCGCTGCACCTGTCCTGGATCGAGGGCCGCCGCCTCAAGCTCACCTATGTCGAGCCGGATCCCGACCTCGACCCGGAGGAGATCCCTGGGCCCGAGGCCCAGGTGAAGCTCACCGAGTGCCTGCCGCTCAAGACGCACCCGACCGTGGGCGAGAACGCCATCCCGGTGCGCCTGGCCCTGCAGGCCCCGGACGGCAAACGCCTGGAGGTGGTCTCGGATTTCCCGCGGTGGCGCGAGACCACCTATCCCAAGCTGCGGTCCCAGTTGCGGGCCAAGTACCCCGGATTCGTCTGGCCCTGAACGGGCCGCGGCCGAGATTCAATCCACGGGTCCGGCCCGGCTCACGGCGCGGCCCGACGGTGGACCTTGTGGATGGCGGCCTGGTCGGTGGGTTTGATGACGACCTCGTCGATGTTCACGTGCGCCGGGCGCGAGGCCATCCAGAGCAGCGTCTGGGCGATGTCCTCGGCCACCAGCGGTTCCACGCCCCGGTAGACCTGCGCGGCCCGGGCCGTGTCGCCCCGGAAGCGGACGTCGGAGAACTCGGTGAGCGCCATACCCGGATCGAGCGAGCCGACGCGGATGCCGGTGCCGTTGAGTTCCAGGCGCAGGGCCTGGGTGATGCTGCGCTCGGCCGCCTTGACCCCGCAGTAGATGGCCCCGCCTTCGTAGGCCTGGTGGCCGGCGATCGAACCCAGGTTGAGCAGGCTCGCCCCGGCATGGTGCGGCAGCAGGGGCAGCATCGCCCGGGTGACGCGGGCCAGGCCCAGCAGGTTGGACTGCACCATCGCCTCCCAGTCCTCGTCCCGGCCGGTCGCCACGGGATCCAGGCCATGGGCCCCGCCGGCGTTGTTGACCAGCACGTCCACGCGCGGCGTGATCGAACGGACCCGGGCGACGAAGGCCTCCACCGACGCGGTCGAGGCCACGTCGAGCGCCATGGACTCGGCGCGCGCCCCGCCCGCCCGGCAGCGTTCCGCGACCTCGGCCAGGCGGTCCAAGCGGCGCGCTCCCAGGATCACCCCGGCACCCGCCCGGGCGAAGGCCTCGGCCGTCGCCGCCCCGAAGCCACTCGAGGCCCCCGTGATCACCACCCATCGTCCCTGCCAATCCATGTCCGACCCTAGGCGGTCGGACGGGGCGACGACAATCCCCCGGAACGGTCCGCTGGCCGGGAGTGGCCCGGGCGGCTCGTCGGGGCCTGTCCCCCAACTTCCTGTCCCCCGAACCCGACGGGGTGGGAAATAGTCCCCAGGGCGGGTCGTCACGGGGCGGACGCGTGGTGGTCGGGTTCCCGGCGCCCGGCGACGGGCCTCCGGTCATCGGGCCGCAGGGGGTGCCTCGGAAGCGCATGGTTTGCAGGCCGATCCGGGCGGTTCCGGCCCCAGGCGACCCTGGGGAAGATTTCCCTGCGACCGATTGGCATGTTCCTTGCTAGGCGTGTGGCGTCCCAGCGTCATCCTGAGGGCGGCGGACGGGTCTTGGGCCCCTTGCCCTGGGTCCGTGCCAAGCCCTCCGGAGAGGCCGATTCTCCCGTGAACATTGCCATCCATCCCCTGGTTTCCGTCGGGTCCTGGGCCTCGCGCCCGGAGACCTCGGCACCCGTGGAGCTGCTTTCCGATGCGCAACTGGTGCGCGCAGTGCGTGAGGGCGACGCGGACCGGTTCGGCGAACTGGTCCAGCGGCATCAGGCCCGGCTTTTCGCCCTGGCCCGCCGCTATCTGCGGCGCGACGAGGATGTCGCCGACCTGGTCCAGGAGGTGTTGGTCAAGGCGTACCAGCGCCTGGACACCTGGCGGGGCGATGCCCCCTTCGAACACTGGCTGATGCGCCTGGCCACCCGGGCCTGTCTGGACGTGCTGAGGTCCCGGCGCCGGCGCCGGGAAGACCTGTTGAGCGACCTGTCCGACGACGAGGCCGAATGGCTCAACCGTCACGCCACCGACCCCGGCGAGGGCGACCACCGGGCGGATGCCGCGCGCCGCCTGGTCCAGCGGGTCTTCGAGCAGCTTCGACCGGCCAGCCGCATGGTCCTGACCCTGCTGGAACTGGAGGATCGCTCCGTCAAGGAGATCTCCGCCCTCACCGGATGGTCGGAAACCCTCGTCAAGGTGCGGGCCTTCCGGGCCCGGGCGGAGATGAGGCGCCTGGTGGACCGGCTCCGGACCGACACCTACCTCTGAAATCCCATGCCACTTCGGGGCAACGGACCGTCCGGAAACGCTTGGGTTTGCGGCCACCCGGGTGGGGGCGCCCCGCCGCCCCCGGGTGCCGTCGTCGTTTCTCTTCTCGCCAGCGTCGGGACGAGGCCTATCGTAACCCCGCTTCCCGACGGTGCGTCGAAGGGGGCGATGTTCCGCATGGACAGCAACAGGCTTCAGCAGACCCTTCTCCGGGCGGCCCGGGCTGCGTCGATCCCCCACGGAGTGCCGGAGGGTTTCGAGGAGCGCGTCCTGCGGGCCATCCGCCGCGCCCGGCGTGACGAGACGCTCGAGGCCTGGGCCTCGGGCCTGTGGCGGGCGGCCATTTCCAGCGCCGGTGTCGCCGGCCTGATGGGCGGGGTCGCCTTGTCCCTGGCCGTCCTCGGGGAGACCGTTCCCGGTGGTGACGCCGATCGGGTCCCGGCCGCGATGGCGGAGGAGTCGGCCATCGAGGACCTGCTGATCGAAGACCTGTTCCTGGAGGATCCCAGGGCGGGGGAACTCCGGTGAGGACCGCCCGGATCGTCCTGGCGGCCATGGTGATCTTCGCCGCCGGCGTGCTCACGGGCTCGGTGGGTGCCGGCCTGGTCGGGCGACTGTGGCGCTCCCATGCCGCAGTCGATGGGGCATCCCCGGTCGCCGTCGCCGCACCGGAACCGGCCAGGTCCCATGCCCCCTCCAACGCCCCGGCGGGCTCCCTGGCGCGGCCGCCGGGCTGGGCGCAGATCGAGGCGATGGCCCGGTGGTCCCGGGAACTCGAGCTCGAGGCCTCCCAGCGCCAACGGATCGATGCCATCCTGGAAAGCGCCGGTGGCCGCCTGCGAGCCCTGTGGGAACCGGTTGCCCCCCGGACTCGCGCGGAGATCGATGCCGCGCGCCGCGAGATCGAGCAGACGCTCACCCCGGAGCAACGCCTACGTTGGAATGAGGTCCGCCGGCGTCGTGCCGCTCCCAAGCCGGCCCCGGCTCCCTGAACCCCAGGTTCCCCCAAAATCCAGGCTCTCCCAAATTCCAGGCTCACCCAAACTCCGGGCGGTCGGGCCGGATCCAACTGGGGCCGGGCGGTCGGGCCGGATCCGACGGGGGGCGGAGCTTCCCCCGGGACGATCCCCCGGGACGATCCCTTGCCGGTTCGCCCGGGCGACTCTACCGTCGGGGGTCGTCATGGATTCGAGTCCCGCCCCGTCGCCCGAAACCGAGCCCCAGGCCCGCGAGGGGACGTCGGCCTCCCCGCCGGCCGTTCCGACCGCCGTATCCCCCGCCATGTCTTCCGCCGACGTTCCCACGGCGCCGCCGGTTCTCGCCCCGACCGCGTCGTCGGTTCCACTGCGAACGGCCCCGCCCGAGGCACCCCCGGGTCGACGAGCGCCGCCGCCGCCGCCGCCGCCGCCCACCTCGCGCCCCTCCGAAACCCGTGGCGGCGGGGGCTGGAAATGGGCCGCGATCGGCCTCGGGGCGGCCCTCCTAGTCGTCGTGGCATGCCTGGTGGGTCTGATGTTCGCCAAGTCGGACCTCGACTGGTCCCACCACCATGACACGCGGTCCCCGGGGGCGTCCGAATTGCACGAGGCCTTGATCCGCAATGCCGACACCGAGGACAAGATCGCCGTCATCGACCTTCAGGGGGTGATCAGCGGCGAGGTTCTCTCGGGCATTGGCACGTCCATCGTGGATCTGGTGGCCGACCAGCTGGAGCGGGCCGCCGTCGAGGGGGTGGCCGCCGTCATCCTCAAGGTCGATTCCCCGGGAGGCGAGGTGCTCGCCAGCGACGAGATCTACCTGCTGATCGAGAAGTTCCAGAAAGAGCATGAGATCCCCGTGGTCGCCTCGATGGGATCGCTCGCCGCCTCCGGCGGCTACTACGTCAGCGCCCCGTGCCGGTGGATCGTGGCCAATGAACTGACGATGACCGGCAGCATCGGGGTGATCTTCCACAGCTACAATTACCGCGGGTTGATGGACAAAGTGGGGGTCCGGCCGGACATCACCAAGAGCGGCAAGCTCAAGGACATGGCCAGCGGCGAGAAGTCCCCGGACGAGGTGCTGCCCGAGGAGCGGGCCATCCTCCAGGGGATGATCAACGAGAGCTTCGCCAAGTTCAAAGACGTCATCCGCTCGGGGCGCAACCATGCGGCCGCACTCAACGAGAAGGACGGCGTCAGCGACGGGCGCCGCCTGGCCGCCAACTGGACCGAGTACGCCGACGGGCGGATCCTCTCCGGGCAGCAGGCCCTCGACCTCGGGCTCGTCGACGAGTTGGGCAACTTCGAGGTGGCCGTCCAGCGGGCGCTCAAGCTCTCCGGCCTCGAGCAGGCCAAACTGGTCACCTACCATCCGCAGTTCCGTTTCCCCGGGTTCCTGTCCCTCCTGGGTCAGGCCGGTGTGCGGTCCGCCGCGCCGGTCAAGGTCGACCTGGGATTGCCGCTCCAGTCCCGGTTGCCGGAGGGGCGGCTCTACTTCCTGTCGCCGCTCCACCTGCGCTGAGCCGTGTGCGTTCCCGGCCCCGCCGAAGGCAGGGGCTCGACAGCGGGGCGGGGCTCCATTGAGATGGGGCCCATCCTATGGCGCAACGCACGCTCCTCATCGGCATCGATTCCGGCACGCAATCCACCAAGGCCCTCGTCGTGGACGCCGGCTCCGGCCGGGTGCTCGGCGAAGGGTCGGCGCTGCACCGGTTGATCCCTGGTCTGCCCGCCGGGGCCAAGGAGCAGGATCCCGCCCAGTGGATCCGCGCCACGACGCGTGCCGTCCAGATGGCGCTCAAAGCGGCCAAGGCCCGGGCCTCCGAGGTGGTGGCGATGGGCGTGAGCGGCCAGCAGCACGGCTTCGTGCCCCTCGATGCGAAGGACCAGGTGATCCGGCCTGCCAAGCTGTGGTGCGACACGGTGACGGCCCCCGAGTGCGCCGAGATCACGGCGGCCTTGGGCGGGCCGAAGAAGACCGTCCAGGCGCTGGGAAACGCCGTGCTGCCCGGTTTCACGGCCTCCAAGATCCTGTGGCTCAAGCGGCAGGAGCCCGCCCACTTCGAGCGTCTGGCCTCCGTGCTGCTGCCGCACGATTACCTGAACTTCTGGCTCACCGGCGAGAAGTCGATGGAGTACGGTGACGCCTCGGGCACCGCCCTGATGGACGTGCGGCGCCGGAGGTGGTCACCGGCGGTCCTGAAGGCCATCGACCCCGGGCTCGAGGCCAAGCTACCGCCGCTGCGCTCCAGCGACCTGCCGGCAGGACGTCTCTCGGCCGCCACCGCCAGGAAGCTGGGTCTCGACGCGGGCGTGTTGGTGAGTGCGGGCGGGGGCGACAACATGATGGGCGCCATCGGCACGGGGAACACCCGCGACGGCGTGGTGACGGCCAGTTTCGGCACCAGCGGCACCATCTACGCCTGCGCCGGGAAGCCGGTGGTGGATCCCGCCGGCGAGATCGCCGCCTTCTGCGACTCGACCAACCGGTGGCTGCCGTTGCTCTGCACGATGAACGTCACGGTGGCCACCGAGATGGTGCGCAACGAGGCGGGCCTCGACCATGCCCGGTTCGAGAAGCTCGCCGCAAAGGCCCCCGCCGGATCCGACGGCCTGCTGCTCCTGCCGTACCTTGAGGGGGAGCGTACGCCCAACCTGCCCGATGGCACGGGGGTGTTCTTCGGCGTCCGGCCCAAGACCTTCACCTCGGCCCACTACGCGCGTGCGGCCATGGAGGGCGTGACCCTCGGCATGAACTACGGCCTGCGCCGGCTGGCGGCCCTGGGCGTGACGGCCCGTCAGGTGCGGGCCACGGGCGGTGGTGCCAAATCGAGGTTGTGGCGGCAGATCATGGCCGACGTCTTCAACGCCGAGGTGGTCACCCTGAAGGTGGCCGAGGGGGCCGCCTACGGCGCGGCGATGCAGGCGCTGTGGTGCTGGCGCCGCCAGAAGGGCGACCCGATCGAGATCTCCGAGATCACCGACCGCTTCGTCTCGGTGCAGACCGCAGAGATCGCCGAGCCCCGGTCCGCCCAGGTCGAGGTGTACCGCGGACTCCAGGAATTGCAGGAGGAGTTGGCCCGCTCGCTGGCTCCGGCCTTCGCGCGCCACCGTCGTCTGCTGGGCTGAGAGCCCGTCGACTCAGGAAGGGTCCTCCGGGATGGAGACCGAACCCAAAGGAGACGGGGGACGGAATGGGTGCGGGGTTGGGACGGGGGGAGGGATACTTGGTGCACCCGTGAGGAGTCGAACCTCAAACCTGCTGATCCGTAGTCAGCTGCTCTATCCAATTGAGCTACGGGTGCACAAGGGAGCGTAAGACTGAGGCGGAGGGGACTCTTCGATCAAGCGTTTTCGGGACTGACGAACGGAGTTGCGGCGAAGGCAGCGCAGGTTCCGTGCAGCGTGGATCGGGGACGCGTGACGACGGGCCCCGGGTCGGGCCTGGGATGCGGCTGGCCTGGCGGGCGACATCCATGGCAACTTCCCCTCATGGACCGCAGGGAGTTTCTCGGGGCGATGGCGTCGATCGGGATCTCGGCCGGTGGCGCCGGGGTGCTGGCGGCCGACCGGCGGGCGACCCAGTTGGCCACCACGGTCCTGGTGGTGGGCGGCGGCCTCGGGGGCGTCGCGGCCGCGCTGGCGGCCTGCCGGGCGGGCCAGCGGGTGGTGCTCACCGAGGAGACCCTCTGGATCGGCGGCCAGTCCACCTCGCAGGCGGTGCCGCCCGACGAGCACCCGTGGATCGAGGAGGCCGGCTGCACCCGGAGCTACCGGGAATTCCGTGACGAGATCCGGCGGCGTTTCGTCCGGGATTTCCCGGTCACCGCCGCCACCCGCGGGGCCTCCCGGCTGAACCCCGGGGGAGGGTGGGTCTCCCGGGTGTGCCATGAGCCAAGGCTCGCGCTCTCGGTGCTCCAGTCGATGCTGGCTCCCTTCGTCGCCTCCGGCCGCCTGACCCTTCTCCTGGGCCACCGGCCGACCGGCGTGTCGATGCGGGGGGATCGCATCGAGGCGGTCCAGTTCGAGGAGGTGACCGGGGGGCGTCGCCGGACCGTCTCGGCCCCCTGGGTGCTGGAGGCGACCGAACTCGGGGACCTGCTGCCGCTGGCCGGCGTGGAGCACGTGACCGGGGCCGAATCCCGGGCCCAGACCGGGGAGCCCTCGGCGCCCGAGAAGGCCGACCCGCTGGACCAGCAGGCCATCACCTGGTGCTTCGCCCTCGAGCACCATGCGGGGCAGGACCACGTGGCCGGAAGGCCCGACGACTATGCCCGGTGGCGCGACTACGTGCCGCGCATGACGCCACCCTGGCCGGGCCGGCTGTTCGCCTGGGAGCACAGCCACCCGGCCACCCTGCAGCCGCGTACGCTGCCCTTCGACCCGGTGTCCGAGTCGGGCTTCCCCAACCTCTGGACCTACCGCCGGATCCGCGACGCCTCCCGGTTCGAGGATCCCAAGGCCTTCCCGTCGGTTTGCCTGGTGAACTGGCCGCAGAACGACCACTGGCTGGGACCGTTGGTCGGACCTGGCGTCGGAGCCGAACTGCGCCGCCAGCGGGAGGCCGAGGCCAGGGCCTTGAGTCGCAGCCTCATCCATTGGCTCCAGACCGAGGCGCCCCGGCCCGATGGCGGCACCGGGTGGCCGGGCCTCAAGCCCAGCGCCGGCATCCTCGGCACGCCCGACGGATTCGCCATCGCTCCTTACATCCGCGAGGCCCGCCGGATCCGCGCGCGTTTCACGGTGACCGAGCGCCACATCGCCACCGAGGCCCGGAAAGCGGAGACCGGGGCGACCTCGGCGGCCGTCCGGGCCGCGGTGTTCACGGATTCGGTCGGTGTCGGCGCCTACCGCATCGACCTGCATCCCTCGACCACCGGGCGCAACTATGTCGACGTGTCGAGCCTGCCCTTCCAGATCCCCCTCGGATCGCTCCTGCCACAGCGGGTCGGAAACCTCATCGCCGCGGGCAAGTGCCTCGGGGTGACCCACATCGCCAATGGCTGCTACCGGCTGCATCCGGTGGAGTGGAACATCGGCGAGGCGGCCGGGGCGCTGGCCGCATTCTGCGCCGACCGCAAGCTCACCCCGGAGGCCGTCCACGCCGGGGCCGGACTCACGGCCGAGTTCCAAAATCGCCTCCGTGACGACGGCTTCGAGTTGGAGTGGAACCTCGCGGTCCGGCCTCTTTGAGCCCAGCCGCCTTCGTGGCCCGGACAACGCCGGCGCGGTGCGCTTTCGGCCCATGAATCCGTTGGAGTCGGGCCCTTTTCTGGTGTTGGATTGAAGGCATATCGCCGTCCATGAAGCGCACGTCCTCCTCCAAGCCCGCCAAGCCCGCCAAGCCCGCCAAGCCCGTTGCGGCTGCCAAGGGAGTTGCGGCCAAGGCGGCCAAGGCGGCCAAGCGGGCACCGGCCCCCCGGGCGGCTGCGGCCGACCGATTCGTGCTCATCATGGCCGGAGGCCGCGGCGAGCGCTTCTGGCCCGTCAGCCGCGAGACGACGCCCAAGCAGTTGATCCGCCTCCTGGGCGAGCGGTCATTCCTGCAGCAGGCCGTGGACCGGGTGCGACCGCTGGTGCCCGCGTCGAACATCCTGATCATCACCAACGCCGTGCAGGCGGCCGAGGTGCGGCGGCAACTGCCCGAGCTGCCCAGGGAGAACATCCTCGGCGAGCCGGTCGGTCGGGACACCTGCGCGGCCGTCACCCTCGGGGCGGCCGTGGTCGGGGCGCGGTCGACCACGGCCGTCATGGCGGTGCTCCCCGCCGACCATGTCATCCACGACGAGAAGGGCTTCCGCCAGGTGCTCTCCGACGCCTTCGAGGTCGCCTCGCGGGGCCAGGTGATCGTTACCATCGGCATCCAGCCCACCGGGCCCGAGACGGGCTACGGCTACATCCAGTCCGGCAAGGCCCTGCCGCCCCCCGCCTCCGGCAGGCCGCTCAAGACCCCGCTCTTCAAGGTCGAGCGTTTCGTCGAGAAGCCCTCCCTCGAGAAGGCCCTGGAGTACCTGGCCTCGGGCGACTACCGATGGAACGCCGGCATGTTCGTCTGGTCCTTCGTCACGATCACCAACGCCCTCTCCGTGCACCAGCCTGAGATGCACGAGGCCTGCCGGCGCTGGTTTGCCGCGGCGTCGAAGGGCGCCAGGCGGCTCGAGGCGGTGCTGGCGGCGGAGTATCCGGCCATCCGGAAGATCAGCGTGGACTTCGCGCTGATGGAGAAGGCCCAGAACGTCGTGGTGGTCGACGGGCGCTTCGATTGGGACGACCTCGGCGCCTGGCCGGCGCTGGCCCGCCACCTGAAGCAGGACGCCGAGGGCAATGCGGCCATCGGGGACCTGGTGCAGGTTGATTCGGCGCGGAACCTCGTCTTCGACGGGCGCACCCGTGGCCGCACCCCCGTCACGATGGTGGGCGTGAAGGACAGCGTCCTGGTGCTCACCGACGACGCCACGCTGGTGGCCTCGAAGGGCGAGTCCCAGAAGATCAAGGACCTGGTCCGCCGACTGGCGGCCGACCCACGCTGGGCCGGCCTGGTCTGAGCCGGCCTCCGTCACGGCGCCTTGTCCAGCGGCAGGAACCTCAGGCAGACCGGCGAGCCGACCTTCCAGCGTTCGCCGGTCGCCCGGAGCTTGCCGGTGGCCGGATCGATGCGGAAGACACGGATGTCGTCCGAGCCTTGGCCGGCGGCGAGCAGGAAGCCCCCCGACGGATCAATGTTGAAGTTCCTCGGCGTCTTGCCGCCGATCTTGTGGACCTCGACCGGCTTGAGTTCCCCGGTGGCGGTGTCGCGCGAGAAGACGGCGATGGAGTCGTGTCCCCGGTTGGACCCGTAGACGAACCTCCCCGATGGGTGCACCCGCACCTCGGCCGTGGAGAGCCCCTTGCGGTCGGTCCCGGCTGTCACGGTGGGGACCGTGCCGATCTCGGAGAGGCGGCCGGTGACGGGTTCGTGGCGGAAGGCCGTCACGGTGCAGAGGATCTCGTTGATGACGTAGGCGTTGCGGCCGTCCGGGCTGAAGGACAGATGCCGCGGGCCGCTGCCCGGCGCCACGCGCCCGTCGATGCGGGGCTTCGGTGCGGTGATCCCCCTGGCCGGATCGAAGACATAGGCGTGGATGCGGTCGGTGCCAAGGTCGGCCACGTAGGCGAAGCGGTTGTCGGGGGAGAGGTTTACCGAGTGGGCGTGCGGTTCCTTCTGGCGCGCCGGGTCCACGCTGCTGCCGGTGTGCTTCCCGTGGAAGGAGTGCGGGGCCAAGCGTCCGTCGGGCTGGACCGGCAGCGACACCATGCTGCCGCCTCCGTAGTTGGCCACCAGGAGGTGACGCCCGGTCGGGTCGATTGCCAGGTGGCAGGGGCTGCCTCCCATCGAGGACTGCTGGTTGAGTTCCTGGAGCCGCCCGGATTCCGGCTCGATGGCGAAGGCCGTCACGTACCCGCCGGGCTTGCCCTGCCACTGTTCGGTCTCGTTGACCGCGTAGAGGAAGCGCCCGTTGGGGTGGATCGCCAGGAAGCTCGGATTCGTCGACTTGGCCACCAACCCGAGCGGCTCGGCCGTCCCGGTGGCGTCGTCGTAGCGGAAGGCGTGGATGCCCTCGCTCTTCGGCCCGGTGTAGGTGCCGACAAAGAGGAGGTGGCGGGCTGCCGACAGGGGCAGGGCGGCGAGGGCGGCGGCGGTCATGAGTGCGCGGGTGGGGAAGGCCATGTCCCGAGTGAAGCCCATCGGCGGCCGCAGTCCAGTCCGGGCTTCGACCCGGCACCGGCCACCGGCCGTCAGGGCCCCAGGCGGTCCGGCGACAGTCCCAGGCCCACGAGGCTGCAGGCGCGGACGACCGGCAGCCCGAGCCGTCCGGCCTCGGCGACGACCCCCGGGCTGTCGGTGCCCGGATTGAGCCAGAGCTCATCGCAGCCGAGGGCCGCGAGGGCGGGCAGCAGCCCGAGCAGGACCGGGGGTGGCAGGTAGGCGCTGACGACCGTCGGGCGCCCCGGCAGCGAGGCAAGGTCGCGGAAGGCGGGATGGCCCGCGATCGCGGGCTCCCTCGGGTTCACCGGCCAGACGGTGTAGCCCCGGAGGGCGTAGGCCAGCACGGCCTTGTGGCCGAATTTGGCGGGGTCGGCGGAGGCCCCGAGGATCGCGGCGGTCTTCATCATCGGAAGGGGTTCCCAGTCGGTGAACGAGGCGGCCTGCCCGGCGGGCAGGCCCTGCGCGTCGCGCAGGGTCCACACCACGGCCTGCCGGATGCGGAAGCGCCTTCCGGTCCGCGAGATGCGCACCCCGGAGTAGTCGTCGATGAACCCGGTGCGGGTCACCCGGTCGAGGAGCCGGGCCCTCTCCCCCCGCACGGGCGCCTCGGCGGTGTAGCGCGACGGGGTCCGCGTGAAGGTCCGCCATTCGAGTTCCCAGAGTTCCAGCGCCGCCCGGTTGCCATACCAGAAGAGCGGGTCGTCCTCGGTGCCGTGGGACACCAGCACGCGGGGCATGGACCACAGGGCCTCGTACCGTGCGGGCGAACCCTCCGCCGGCAGGCCGGGCACGAGATCGCGGCCGGTCCAGTGGCGATGGCTCGCGAGGGCGAGGTCGAGCCGGGCGTGCAGGGCGTCGCTGGTCGGGGGTTCCATGAAGGGGTGTGCGGCCGGGGACTCAGGGCTTGGCGCCAGCGCGGAAGTCCAGGCACACGAGCCGGTTCTCGCTGCGGAGGTAGAGCAGCCCGCCGGACAGCACCGGGCCGGCCCAGCAGGGATGGCGCAGCGTCGGGACCTGCCATCGGCCGAGTTCCTCGCAGCGCGCGGGGTCGGGCCGGAAGAGCCCCAGCAGGCCACCCTCGCCGAGGGCCACCAGCCGTCCCTCGGCCAGCAGCAGCGAGCCGCGCCCGAAGACCGGCGGTTGCTCGGCGCTGTGCGGGGGCCAGCGCTCGCTGCGTTCCCAGGCCACCTTGCCGGTTGCGTACTCCACGCAGCGCAGGACGGCGTCGGGCTCGTTGCGGCCGCTGAACCCGTAAAGATGGGACCCCACCCGGATCGGTTGGCTCCAGTGCATCTCCAGGCCCAGGCCCGACCACACCTCGGTGAAGTTCGTCGCCCCGGGGGTGCCCCGCAGCAGCACCGACCCCGAGCGGTAGTAGGCGCTGGAGATGAGCACGTCGTTGCCAATGGCCAGCGGCGTCATGGCGTTGACCGAGTCGTCGACCCGCGCCCGGAACCACCGGCTGAAGAGCACCTGCCCGTCCCGGGGATCCAGCACGGCCAGTCCCTGCCGGGTGAGGGCGTGCACCACCCGGCGCCCGTGGATGTCCGAGGCGATGAGGGACGAGTAGCTCGCGGTCTTCTCCCAGCGCCGCCATTGCACGGTCCGATCGCCCGGCCACCCGAGCATCGGCTGGCCGGTCCAGTTCTTCTCGCCCACCGACTGCCAGAGGGTCCTGCCGGTCGCCGGGTCGAACGCCACGACGGTGGCGTCGGGTTGGCCGCCCACCATGACCAGCAGCGTTCCGCCCTCAAGCAGGGGCGTGCTTCCGACCCCGAAGAAGGCGCTGGGGATCTCGAAGTCCTTGGCCGTGTCGCGCTGCCACAGCGGTTTTCCGGTCGGCGCCTCAAGGCAGGTCAGCAACCCCTCGGCGCCGAAGGTGAACACCCGGCCGCCGTCCACCAGCGGGGCGCACCGGGGGCCGTTGTTGTAGCCGTACGGATCGCGGTAGGCGGTGGGCTGGGCGTGTTTCCAGAGGGGGGCGCCGGTGCGCGCGTCCCAGGCCTCGGTGAGTTCCTCGTTGCCGAGACGGTGGAAGAGAAAAAGCCGCCCGCCGGCGACCGACGGCGCCGAGTAGCCCGTGCCGACGGCCTTGTCCCAGCGGACCGGCGGACCGTTGGTGGGGATCCGGGCCACAAGCCCGGTCTCGGCGCTGGTGGCGTCGAGCCGCGGCCCGAGCAGCCGGGGCCAGTCCTCCGCCCGGAGCGGGCTCAGCCAGAGGCACAACGCGAGGGCGATTCGGTGAGACACCCGGGCTTCATGGACCCTGTGCGCCAATTGGCAAGCCCTCTTTGGGCTCCCCGGACGGGCGGTCGCCGTTCAGCCTGCCGCGAGGGCGGCGCCGAGGAACTCCAGCGTCCTGGCCTCCGACCACAGGTCGGCCTGCGTGCTCCAGCGGTCGAGGAAGCCCACATGGCCTCCACGGTCCGGGATCTCGAGGTGGACCCACGGGCTTCGGGAGGCCGCGTCCATCGGGAAGCAACCCGGGGACAGGAACGGGTCGTCCGCCGCGTTGAGCACCAGGGCGGGCACCTGGATGGACGCCAGGAACGCATTGGCCGAGCAGCGCCTCCAGTAGTCTTGGGCGTCGGCAAAGCCATGCATCGGGGCCGTGAAGGTGTCGTCGATCTGCCGGAAGGTGCGTTGTCGCGGCGGGTCGACCGGCGGCACCACCGCCGGGAAGCGCTGCCGCTTGAGCGACCATTTGCGCAGGATGTCCCGCTGGAACCGGGCCATGTACGGCCGTACCCGGGGCGCCTCCAACGCGGCCGAGGCACCGGCCAGGTCGCAGGGCGTGGAGATCGCGACGGCCGCCACCACCGGCACCGCGGGCGTGTGACCTTCGCCGAGGTACTTGAGGGTGAGGTTGCCCCCGAGGCTGAATCCGGCGAGGGCCAGCGCGCCGAACCGCCCCGACCGTCCCGCATGGTCGACCACCGCCGCGAGGTCCTCGGAGACCCCGCTGTGGTAGAAGCGGGGCAGGCGGTTGAGCTCGCCGGAGCAGCCCCGGAAGTTCCAGGCCAGCACCGACCACCCGCGGCGCGCCGCCGCCCGCGCCAAGCCCGCCACGTAGGGGCGACGGGAATGGCCCTCGAGGCCGTGGGAGACGACCAGCAGGCGGTCGGACGGTGCCTCCAGCCAGTCGAGGTCGAGGAAATCCCCGTCGGGCAGCTCGAGCCGCTCACGGCTCCACGGCAGACCCCGGACGGGCCGGGCGATCGCCGGCAACACGGTCTGCAGGTGCGCGTTCGAGAGGCCCGGCAGTGGTCGGAAGGTCGATCGGGCCACCAGCGGCATGGGGCGCAGACTCGGGCCGGACCCCGGTGGAATGCACCCCGAAAAATCGACCCGGGCGTCCGCCGGGACGCGTTCCCCGGGGGCTCGCCGGCCCGTATCGGCTTGAAAATGGGGTTTGCAAGTCGGTCGCCGGAAGCTACAACCACGGGCTCGTGGTCGGCGGCCGTTCCCTCTTGGGGCACGGTCCCGCGTGGGGTGGAAACCGTTCCCCGCCGCCAGCGCAACCATCAGAGTTTATGTCGCAGCACAACAGCCTCCGCGCCTCCGGCACCACCGGGGCCAAACGTAATGTCCTCAAGCGCTTCGAGCGCGTCGCCATCCTCAAGGGTCGCTCCCAGTGGAAGGAAGGCGACCGAGTGACCGGTCTGCGCAAGACCCGTCCGCCGGAGTGATCCTCTGGCTCCTGCGCCGTCCCGGGTCCCGCTCAGGCACCGCAGAGAGATCACGGCGACCTCGTGTCCGCCCTCCGACGCCGATCTCGGGTGCCACCCTGTGGGCCTGCGGTCGGCGTCGCGGTTTTTTGCAGCATCCCTCCTCCCGCCCCATGCCCACCGTCCGACTCCAGAAGCACCTCGCCGATGCCGGCGTGGCCTCGCGCCGTGCCGCCGAGAAGCTCATCGTGGGCGGCGCGGTGACCGTCAACGGCCAGGTCGTGACCACCCTGGGGTCCAAGGTCGATCCCGTTCACGACACCGTCGCCGTCGAGGGCCGGCCGGTCCGGGCGCGCAGGAAGCTCTACATCGCGCTCAACAAGCCGCCGGGCTTCCTGTGCACCCGCAACGATCCCGAGGCCCGGCGCGTGGTCGGCCAGCTGCTGCCGGCCGAGTGGTCCAACCTCTTCACGGTGGGCCGGCTGGATCGTGACAGCCAGGGTCTGCTCTTCCTGACCAACGACGGCGAGTTCTCCCTGAAGCTCACCCACCCGCGCTACGGGGTGCGCAAGAAGTACGTGGCCGTGGTCGAGGGTCGGCTGGAGCCGGCGCAGCTCACCCGGTTCACCCAGGGCGTGGAGCACGAGGGCGAGGTGCTCAAGGCCGAGCGTGCCCGGCTCGTGGACAGCAACAACTCCCACAGCGTCGTCGAGCTGGAGTTGGCCCAGGGCAAGAACCGCGAGATCCGCCGGCTCTTCGAGGTCCTCGGCCACACGGTCGCGGAGCTGCGTCGGACCCAGATCGGGCCGATCAAGCTGGGCGAGCTGCCCCTGGGCAAGTGGCGCGCATTGACGCCGGCGGAAATCCGGTCCTTGCTTTCGAAACCATGAGGTTTTCGCCCGTTTCGCCCGTTTCGCCCGGTCTTGCGTCCGTCGCCCGCCCGCTCCTCCCGGCCTCCGCCGTGGGGACCCTGGCCTGCCTGTGGCTCTGGGTGGCCCCGGCATCGGGCCTCGCGGACCCCGCGGTCATCCGCGGCGACCGGGTCAACATCCGTTCCGAGCCGTCCCTGGACGGGGAAGTGCTGGCCTGGATGAAGCGCGGCGAGACGGTCGAGACCCTGGGCGAGGCCAAGGGAGGGTTCGTCCGTATCGCCCTCCCGGCCAAGGTCCCGGTCTGGGTGTACGCCCCGCTGGTCGACCGCACCACGCGGCAGGTCAAGGCCGCCGAGGCCCGGCTTCGCGTGGGCCCAGGTCGCAACTACGGGGAACTCGGCGTGCTCAAGAAGGGGGCCGCCCTGACCGAGATCCGGGAGTCGGACGGATGGCTGCAGGTGGAGCCGCCGGCTGGATTCTCGGCCTATGTCGGCGCGCAGTTCGTGGAGCGCTCCGCCGCCGCCGCGCCCCGCCTGACGGCCGCCAAGACCGGGGGCATCCTCCCGGCCGACGGGGAGGCCGTGCCGGCCCCAGCCCCAGCCCCAGCCCCAGCCCCAGCCCCAGCCCCAGCCCCAGCCCCAGCCCGGCACCGGCTTGCCCCCGTGGAGGCACGGCAACCGGAGCCCTTGAAACCGGAGCCCGTCCCGGTCCCGGAGGCCGCATCCCCCGCCGCCGCGCCGGCCGGGCCTTCCGATGGATCGCAGACATCCCAGCCGCCCATCCAGTACTCGGAGACGGTCCGCATCGTGACCCGGGTGGGCAAGGTCGCGCGCAGTCTCGAGCCCCAATCCCCCTCCTACTACCAGCTGCGCAGCCCGCGTCGCGGCGAGGGCATGCTGGGATTCCTCGTGGCCCAGGACCCGGCCGCCACCCCCCTGTCGAAGTTCCGCGGCCGGACGGTCCGTGTCGTCGCCGAGGAGTACGTCGATCCCCGCAACCGCACCCAGGTGCTGCTCCGGGTCCAGTCGATCGAGGAGTCGCCGGAGCCCTGAGGCCGCGGTCCCCGGGGATCCGGTCCCGCGGATCGGAGTGCCCGCCGCCGCGGCCGACGGTCCCTGCAGGTGGTCCCTTCTCGCCCTTTCCCGACCATGAACAACCTCATCGACGGTCGCAGAATCGCGGCCGACATCCATTCCGAGACCGCCGGCCGGGTGGCCGCGCTCCTGCGACGTGGCGTCCAGCCTGGCCTGGTCTTCCTCCGGGTCGGCGAGGATCCCGCCTCGCAGGTGTACGTGGGCATGAAGGAGAAGAAGGCCCTCGAGCTGGGCATCGGGTCCCGGACCTTCGTGCTGCCCGAATCCACGTCGCAGGACGACCTGCTCGCCCGCATCGCCCGACTCAACGCCGACCCGGCCTGCCACGGCATCCTGGTGCAGGCGCCGCTGCCGCGTCACATCGCTGCCGCCGTCATCTACTCGGCCGTGTCGCCGGAGAAGGACGTCGACGGGTTCCATCCGGTGAATGTCGGCCGACTGCTGCTGGGCGACGGCGGGGGATTCCTGCCGTGCACCCCGGCCGGCGTACATGAACTGCTGGTGCGCACCGGCGTGAGGCTTCCCGGCGCCGAGGTGGTCGTGCTGGGCCGTGGGAACATCGTCGGCAAGCCGATGGCGTCGATCCTGGTCCAGAAGTCCCCCACGGCCAACTGCACCGTGACCTTATGCCACAGCGCCACGCGCGACATCGCCGCGCACTGCCGGCGTGCCGACGTGATCATCGCGGCGATGGGCGTGCCCGAATTCCTCAAGGCCGACATGGTGCGCGACGGAGCCGTGGTCATCGACGTCGGCGTCAACCGCGTGCCCGACGCCACCCGCCGCACGGGCACGCGCCTGGTCGGTGACGTGGCCTTCGCGGAGGTGCAGCCCAAATGCCGTTGGATCACGCCCAATCCTGGAGGGGTCGGCCCGATGACCATCGCCATGCTCCTGGCCAACACGGTCACGGCGGCCGAAAGGGGTTCCTGATTTTTTTTTGAAAAATCCGTTGACGCTCCCTTGCAGGCCTGACACAACGTCTTCACACACGGAATCAATCAAACCACAATGAACACCAAATCGCTCCTCTTGGCCGCCGTCGTCGCGGCTGTCGGTGCTGTCTCCGGGTCCGCCCAGGTGACCAGCCAGAACATCGTCGGCTACGTCCGCCTGAGCCTCACCAAGGGTTTCAACCTGATCGGCAACCAGCTCAACAACGGCAACAACTCCATCGGCACAGTCCTGAATGCCCCCGAGGGCACCACGGTTTACAAGTTCACCGGTGGCAAGTACGTCGCGAACTCCTTCGTCGACGGCGCTTGGGATGATGCCGCCATGAAGCTTTCCCCGGGCGAGGGTTTCTTTGTGAACGTGACCGCCGCCACCACCATCACCCTGATCGGTGAGGTCAGCCTGAGCAACAGCGTGAACATCGCCCAGGGCTACAACCTGGTCTCCGTACCCCTGCCGCTCGCCGGCAGCCTGACCGATGCCGCCGCTGGTGGCTTCCCGGCCAAGGAGGGTGACAACGTGTTCCAGTGGACCGGCTCCGGCTTCTCCGCCAAGTCGTTCGTCGACGGCGCCTGGGAGCCCTCCGCCCCGACCTTGAAGGTGGGCGAAGGCTTCTTCGTCCAGGGCGCTGCGCGCACCTACACCCGGAATTTCTCCGTCAACTAATCAGTCCTAACAGTCAACACCATGAACAAGTTCGCTTACCTCGTTGCCGCCTCGGCGTTTGCTGTGTCGGCCTTCGGTCAGGGACAGATCAACCTGAACAACCGGGGTCTCGCCCTGGTCAATGACGCCTCCGGCAAGGCCCTTACCGGCACAAGCTTCGTGGCTCAGGTCTGGTACGGTGCCAACGCGGCGGCCATCCCGTCAGCCGGCCTGTCCTTCGCCCCGGCTCCGTTCCGCGCCTCGACCACGACCTTCCCTGGCACGTGGAATCCGTCGGGTGCGGGTGGCCCTGGCAACATCGGCACCCTGACCGGGTTCGGCCCCGGCAGCACGGTGACGCTGCGCGTCGCCGTTTGGGATTCCTCGATCGCCGGGGTTGGTGCCGCTCAGGCGGTTGCCGGCGCCCCTGGTACGGGCATCTCCGCTCCGTTCACCTACACGATCCCGACCGATCCCCTCGCGATCCCCGGCGGTCTGGAGAACATGGCGTCCTTCAGCCTCGTCGCTTCTGGTGGCCCTGTGATCCCCGAGCCGACCACGATCGCTCTGGGCACCCTCGGTGCCGCTGCGCTGCTCTGGCGCCGTCGCAAGTAATTTTGGTTTGAGTGTTCAAGGCCACCTTGGGAAACCACGGTGGCCTTTTTCATCGGTGGACCCTCCGGGGTTTCCCCGGCCGGGCACCTCGCTTCCTTGCGGGTGCCCCTATTTTTTGGACCTCTCGGTCGAAATCCCGCGTCCCGTGTCGGGCGCGTCCCGCATCACGCTCTCCACCATCCGCTGAGCCTGTGCCCACAGCCTGTCCCCAGTGTCCCCAGTGTCCCCACGCTGCCTGTTCCATTCGTTCTGTCCCGAGCCTGTCCCCGCCGAACGTTCCGTCTTGGGCCTGTCTCGACCCGACTGATGCACGAGCCTGTCCATGCGGGTGACCATCCTTTGGTTGAACGCGAACGAGCCTATATCTGTGAACGTGCGCGAGCCTGTCCCTGAGGGGGCATGTCCGTGGGTACGGATGGGCCGATGCTGGGAGGGGAAGGGGACTCGGGGAGCGATTCAGGATGGCCGCTGGGGTTGCTTGGACCCTTCGGCACCCATCGCGATGCGGGCAGCCCCGTAGGCGCCGGCCAGATCCCCGAGGGCGGCTGGCAGCAGGCGCACGCGGTGGCCCATCGGGCGCCACTCATGCCGAGACAAGGTTGCCTCAAGACGGTCGAACAGGGACGCACCGGCTTGAGCGATGCCTCCGCCCAGGATCACCGCCTCGGGATCGAGCACGTTGATGAGCGAATTGATGCCCACGGCAAGGGCGTCGACCGACGCGTTCCAGAGACTCAAGGCCTCGGCGTCGCCCCCCAGGGCGGCCTCGACCAGATCCCGGGTGGAGGCGTGCCGGCCCCGGCTCCGCGCGCGCACCGTCTTGTTGCCGATGGCCTGCTCCAGCGACCCGGGTGTGCCCACATCGTCGTTGCCCGCGTGCCTGTCGATGGTGACGTGTCCCAGGTGCCCGGCCCGGCCGAGGTGCCCCCGCAGGAGTCGACCGTCCACAAGGGCGGCACCCCCCACCCCGGTGCCGAGGGTCAGGAGGATGACGTTCTCCAGGCCGCGGGCCGCGCCGATCCAGGCCTCGCCGAGCAGCGCCGCGTGGGCATCGTTGAGCACCGGGATGCGGCCTGGAAACCCGAGATGATCCGCCCAGTCGAGGCCCTCGAGACCCGACAACCGACCCGGCATGTGGACGATGCAGCGTCCGTCCCGCGATGCGAGTCCCGGGGCGCACAGACCGATCCCCGAGGGCCAGCCCCGGCGGGAGTGCAGGTCCTGCACCCAGACGTGGATGAGCCGCGCCCACTGCGCGTCGATGTCCTCGAAGGGGAGCGTGTGCTCCTCGAGGGCCTGTCCCTCCCGGTCGACGACCACCGTCTTGATGCGGGTGCCGCCCAGGTCGATCCCGGTGAACCATGGCGGGCGATCCGTGGAGGGGCTCATGGGCGGGGAGCCGGTTCGGAAACGGGGGAGTCCGGGCCCGGCGTGGGCGATGCGTCCGTGACCGACCATCCACCGTCGATCGCCAGCACCTGTCCCGTCACGAACCGGGAGGCCTCGGAGAGCAACCAGACCACCGCCGCGTCGAGGTCGTCCGTGCGCCCGATGCGGCCGCCGTCCAGCGGTTGCTTGCGGCCGATGAAGTCGAGGATGGCCGGGTCGGATTGCGCCCGGCGCGACATTGGCGTCGCCATCAGTCCCGGAGCCACCAGGTTGGCCCGGATCCCGTGCGGCGCGTAGGCGGCCGCGATGGCGCGGGTCAAGCCCTCGAGGGCGCTCTTGGCCGTGGCGTAGGCCACCGTACCGAACAGCGTCGGGGAGGGGGAGCCGGCCAGCACCGAGCCGCAATTCAGGAGGCATCCGGGTCGACCCCGCTCTAGGAACCATCGGATGGCCGCGCGGTTCGAGAGGAAGGCCGTGGTGAGATTCAGCTCCAGGGTCCGGTTCCAGCCCTCGAGCGGGAGGCGGTGCAGCGCGCCGTCGCCCCATCGCCTGCCGCTGCCGCCGGCGACATGGTAGAGCCCGTGGAAGTCGCCGAACCGGCCCGCGCACCGCTCGATGGCCGCCTCGGCGACGCCGGGTTCCCTCGCATCGGCCACGAGGGTCTCGAGGCAGGGCGCGGTGTCGGCAGGGCCCGGCTCCGATGGCCCGGGGTCCACGGCCGCATCCATGGGGTCGACACCCACGGCCACGACGCAGGCCCCTTCCCGCAGGCAGGCCCGCACCGCCGAGGCCCCCAGCCCCCGGGTCCCACCGATGACGACCAGACAGCGCCCCTGCAGCGCCTTCCCGGCGGGCCGTTCAATCCCGGAAGCGTCGGGTGAGGTCTCCATAGGCATCGATGCGGCGGTCGCGCAGGAACGGCCAATGCGTGCGGGTGACGTCGACCTTGGAAAGATCCACCGTCACGAGAAGGTTCTCCGGTTGGTCGACCGCGGCCTTGCCCAGGATCTGACCGCTGGTGCCCGCCACGAAGCTCTGCCCCCAGAACTCGAGTCCGTCGCCGCCGACGGGACGTTCATGGCCGATGCGGTTGACGGCCGCCACGTAGCAGCCGTTGGCGATTCCATGGGCGCGCTGGATCGTCTCCCAGGCCGAGTGCTGGTGGGTGCCGTACTCGGCCTTCTCGGAAGGGTGCCATCCGATGGCGGTGGGATAGAACAGGATCTCGGCCCCGCTCATTGCGGTGAGCCGGGCGGCCTCCGGGTACCACTGGTCCCAGCACACCAACACCCCGATCCGGCCGAAGCGCGTGTCCCAGGTGCGGAAGCCTGTGTCGCCCGGGGTGAAGTAGAACTTCTCGTAGAAGAGCGGATCATCGGGGATGTGCATCTTGCGGTAGATGCCCAGCAGGGAGCCGTCGGCGTCGATGATCACCGCCGTGTTGTGGTACAGGCCCTCGGCGCGCTTCTCGAAGAGCGAGGCCACCATCACGACGCCCCGCTCCCGGGCCAGTTCCTGGAAGGCCCGCGTGCTGGGACCCGGGATCGGTTCGGCCAGCTCGAAGTACCGGTGCTCCTCCGACTGGCAGAAATACTGGGACCGGACGAGTTCCTGCGTGCAGAGGATGTTCGCACCGTCGTCGGCCGCCCGGCGGGCCGCCCGCAGGCACACCTGGAGGTTCTCCTCCGGGTCGGGGCCGCAGGCGTGCTGGAGGAGTCCTAGGGTCACGGTCCGGCGCTTGGGCGAGGCGTGCATGGGTCTCTTCTGGGGTACTCTGGATGGGGGACGTGTCCGTGACGGTGTGCTGCCGGGTCCGCGCCGGGCGTCACGGCTCCCGCGCGGGCGTGGGACGATGGTGTTGGGGGGGCTCTGCAAGTCAAGGGTGCCGCTGGGCGCACATCGGGACGCCAGGTGCGATGAAAACCCGCATTCATTGGGTTTTTCTCTTGCGACGTGTTGGGACGCATTGCTAAATCCGCCTCGAAGTCAACGGCGGAACCCCAAAGGTTCCCAACGTCACAACCTCCGAATCGCATCCTTATGGCCAAAGCCCCTAAAGCCCTCACCAAGTCCCAGATCACCGCCGCCCTCGCCGAGAAGGCCGATATCACCAAGAAGCAGGCGCTCACCGTGCTCGAGACGCTCGCCGAGCTCGCGTACAAGAACGCCAAGAACACCTTCACCTTCCCCGGTGTCGGCAAGCTGGTGCTCGTGAACCGCAAGGCCCGCATCGGCCGCAATCCCGCCACCGGGGCCGAGATCAAGATCCCCGCCAAGAAGGTCGTGAAGTTCCGCGTGGCCAAGGCCGCCAAGGACGCGATCCTCGGTTCCAAGTGACCGGCTCCGCCGGTTCCCACCTCTCCTCCGGTTTTTCGCGAAGCGCCCGTCCCTCGGGCGCTTTTTTTCTCCTGTCACCTTCCGGGGCGCCGCGCCGTCGGTTTCATGTTGAAACGGCTTTGCCTTTCCGGGGTCTTGGCCGAATGATCGGCGAACCCTATGGATGAGGCACCCGTATCTTCGAGGCTCTTCGTCACCCGGAAACTGCCCTGGATCCTGGCCGCGGTGGCGTTGGTGGTCTTCGCGCTCACCCGCAATCCATGGCTGGGTCCCAACAACCTGCGGCCCGTCGTCGAGGCGGCCGGTTGGGGCTTCGAGAACCACTTCGCCCAGCCGCTCCACCAGATCTTCGGTCGCCTCGTCGCCTCCTGGACCGGGCCGGGCTTCCCTGGACAAGCCAACCTCCTGACCGCCGTCCTGGCGGCGTGGGTGGTGTTCCTGCTGGCCCGCTCGGTCGCCCTGCTGCCTCACGACCGCCGCCACGAGGAGCGCATCCGTGAATTCTCCGACATCGCCCTGCTGACGATCCCGCTCTCCTGGGTGCCTCCGGTGCTCGCGGTCGGGTTGCTCGCCTTCCAGTCCACGTACTGGCGGCACGCCACGGCCTTCACCGGCGAGATGATCGACCTCGTCCTGTTCGCGCTGGCCGTGCGCAACCTGCTCGAGTACCGCCTCGATCGCCGCGAGTCCCGCCTGTGGGCCGTCGCCGCGATGGTCGGCCTCGGTGTCGCCAACAGCTACGCGTTCATCGGGTTCGTGCCCATGTTCATCATGGCGGTTGCGTGGATCCGGGGCTGGAGCTTCTTCAACCTCGGGTTCCTCGCGCGGCTCTTCCTCGCAGGCCTGGCCGGCCTGGCGTTGCTCCTGTGGATCCCGTTGTCCGCCCGCATGAGCGGCCGCTTCGACGACGGATTCTGGACGCTGTTCGGCAACGCCATCGCATTCAAGGTGGGCCAGTTGCTGATGTACCCAAGGGGCCGCTTCCTCTTCCTGGCGCTGATGATGATCGCGCCGCTCGTCGGCATCGGGGTCCGCTGGCCCTCGCGCATGGGTGCCGGTCTCGACACCCTGGCCGCCAACGTCGCCTGGCAGGTGCTGGCACTGTCCTGGTTCGGCCTCTGCATCGCCGTCGGCTTCGACGTGAAGTTCAGCCCGCGACAGCTCGGCTACGGCGTGCCGATGCTCACCTTCTCGTTCTGCGCATCGCTCACCGTGGGCTACTTCGCCGGGTACTACCTGCTGCTGTGGACCGGAAGGCCGGACGCGCGCCACGCCCACGGAATCCGCCCCGCCACGGCGGCCCTGTCCCGCCTCGCCGGGGTCGCGGTCGTGGCCCTGGCGGTGCTGGTCCCCGGCGCCCTCATCGCCCGAAACTGGAGGCCCGTGGTCGCCGACAACGGGCCGGCCCTGCGCGATTATGTGCGCACGATGATGGCCCCGCTGCACCGGGCTCCCGCGCTGGTCTTCGCCGATGATCCCACCCTGGCCATGGCGCTCGTCGCCGGCAACCGGACCCTCGGGGGCAACGTCGACCATCTCGTCGTCAACACGCGGATGGCCCCGTCGCGGGTGTACCGGCAGTTCCTCGCAGACCGGCAGGGCGATCGATGGCCGGCCCTGCGCACCATCGCCGGCGCCAACGACAACATCGCCGGTCTCTGGCTGACCCTCGCCACCCAGGCCGCGCAGAGCAACCAGACCTTCTTCGCCTCGCCGGTCTTCAGCTTCTTCGCCGAGCCCTTCGACTTCGTGCCGGTCGGTTCCCTGCATGGCGCGTTGCTGAGGAAGGCGCTGCTGCCCAGCCCGCCGGGTCAGGCCGAACTGGATCAGGTGCGCCGGTTCTGGTCCGAGGTCCAGCCCTCCCTCGATGCCGTGGTGCGCGACGCGGGCCTCGGGTCCTCCAATTCGGTCGATGTCGCCGCCCTGTGGTCGCGATCGGCCAACGCCTCCGGGGTCTTCCTGCAGGAGGGCGGGCGGCTGAAGGAGGCGTCGGCCCTGTTCCGCGAGGCCCAGCGGCTCAACCCCGAGAACGCCTCGGCCCGCGTGAACCAGCAGGTCAACGAGGCCCTCGTCGCCGGTCGCCCGATTCCCGCCGACCTCGTCCGGATCTGGGACGGCAAGCCCGGCCTGCTCGACCTCCATGGCCCGGTCGACGAGCCGGAGTTCCTGCGCATCTTCGGCTCCGCCCTGCTGGCCCAGAAGGACGACATGGTGCGCCGGGCGGCCGTCGGTTTCGCCCGGGCCTACCGTCTTTCCCCGACCAACCTGTTCAACCGCTTCGGGTTCATCTCGGCGGCCCTGGCGGTCGGCGATCTCGGCTCGGCGACGCAGGCCCTCGACGCCTTGAAGGCCGATCCGACCCGGGCCCGCTGGAGCCCGATCGAGAAGGCGGGCCTCGCCGAGGCGGAGGGCCGTGTGTTCATCGCCAGAAACGAGCTTCCCGCCGCCGAGGCGCCGCTGCTCGAGGCCCGCCGCCTCAACCCGGGCAACCCCGAACTCTGCGACTACCTCTCGTACCTGTACCTGCTCCTAGGGAGGCCGGAGGAGGCCATCGCGATGACCGAGGCCTGGGAGAAGGTCTCCAAGGCCGACCCGGCCGCGCTGTCCCGGCGTGCCCTGATCCTGATGCAGTTGGGCCGGCACGTCCCGGCGGCGGAGGTCCTCACCCGGGTGCTCGACCAGGAGCCGGCCAATGTGGTCGCACGGGTCAACCGGGCCATCGCCCGGCTCCTGCTCAACCAGTTCGCCGAATCGAAGGCCGACTACGACCGCCTGATGAAGGATGGCCGTGAGACCTTCCAGGTGCGCTTCGGCCTCGCCGAGATCGCCCGCCAGTCGAAGCAGACCGCCGAGGAACTCAGGCACCTCGAGCGATACCTCGAGCTGGCCCCGAAGAACACCGCCGAGCACACCAATGTCGTCGGCCGGGTGGCGGCGCTGAAGCAGGCGCGGTGAACCCGCCGTCGACCTTGAGCGGGCCCGCGGTCGGGACGGCCTCCGCCTCGATGCGGCCCGTCCGGGTGAGCCATGTCATCACCCGGCTCATCGTCGGTGGAGCCCAGGAGAACACCCTCGCGTCGGTGCTGGGCCTGGGACGCCGGCCGGACTGGCGGCTCGAGCTGATCTCGGGTCCCACCCGGGGGCCTGAGGGATCCCTCGAGCCCTTGGCGCGATCCGTGCCGGGCCTGCTGCGGCTCGAGCCCTGCCTGGTCCGTCCCGTGAACCCGCCCCTGGACCTCCTGGCCTACCTCCGTCTGCGGGCCCATTTCCGGCGGACCCGACCCGTGATCGTGCACACCCACAGCGGCAAGGCGGGCCTATTCGGCCGGTTGGCCGCACGCCATGCCGGCGTGCCCCTGGTGATCCACACCGTGCATGGACCGAGTTTCGGCTCCTTCCAAGGGCCTCTGGCCAACACGGTCTTCCGCGCCGCCGAACGGGCTGCCGCGCGGTGCACCGACCACTTCGTCGTCGTCGCCGAGGCGATGGCCCGCCAGTACCTGGCGGCGGGAATCGGTTGGCCCGGACGCTTCACCCGCGTCTTCAGCGGGTTCGACCTGGCGCCGTTCCTCTCGGCCGGCGGCGGCGAGCCGGCCCTGGCCGCGCGCCTGGGCCTCCGTCCCGGGGATTTTGTCGTGGGCAAGGTCGCCCGCCTGTTCCGCCTCAAGGGCCATGACGAGCTCTTCGCCGCCGCGGCCGGCATCGTCCGCCGCATTCCGAACGTGCGCTTCCTGCTCCTGGGGGATGGTCCCTGGAGGGCCCGCTTCGAGGCGCTGGCCGCAGCGAGCCCGGAACTGTCGGGGCGCTTCGTCTTCGCCGGCCTTGTGCCCCCGGCCGAGGTGCCGCGCCACCTCGCCCTCATGGACGTGCTCGTGCACCTGTCCCGCCGGGAGGGATTGGCCCGCGTGCTGCCACAGGCCCTGGCCTGCGCAAAGCCCGTCATCGCGGCCGACTGCGACGGGGCCGCCGAGGTCTGCCGGGACGGGGAGACAGGCTTCCTGATCGCCCCGGGCGATGCCGCCGCCCTGGTGGACCGGTTGGTCCGACTCGCCGGGAATCCCGGGCTGCGGGACGACCTGGGAGGTCGCGGACGCGCCTGGGTGGCCCGGCATTTCTCCGAGGGGGCCATGGTCGAGGCGCTCGACTCGCTGTATCGCCGGTTGCTGGGGCAGGGGGAGGAGGCCTCCGGCCGATGAGCCCATGGGCGCGGGTTTCCCTCGGCGTGTTCATGGTGGCCGCCGCCGCCACCGCCCTGTCGCTGCCGGCGTGGAGATCCCTGTGCCGTCGCCTTGGCCATGTCGACGACCCGGGACACCGGAAGATCCATGCCCGCCCGATCCCGCTGGCCGGCGGATTCGCCACGGCCACCGGATGGGCCGTCGGCGCCCTCGTGGCCTGGGCCTGGCTGACGTGGACGGCGGGGACGGCCGACGGGGCCGCTGGATCGGGCCCCTTGGGGCCCTGGGCCGGTGATGGACCGGGCCGGCGGAGGGTCGTCCTCATCGTCGCGGCGACGGCCGCCATCCTCGGGCTGGGAGCCTGGGACGACCGGCGGGACCTCGGGGCGGGGTGGAAATTCCTGGGGCAGGGGCTCATCGCCGGCGCCGTGGCCGCCTGGGGGGTGCGCCTTCCCCTGCCGGCCGGCCTGGAGTGGCTGGGCGCCCCGCTCGTCCTGCTCTGGATCCTGGGAGTGACCAACGCCTTCAACCTGAGCGACAACATGAACGGTCTCTGCGCCGGGTTGGGCCTCATCGGCGGGGCGTCGGTCTGGGCGGGGGCCCTCCTGGCACCGCCCCGGCCGGAGCTGGCCTGCGCGGCGGCCCTGGTGGCCGGTGGCCTCGCCGGATACCTGCCCTACAACTATCCCAGGGCCTCGGTCTTCCTGGGGGATGCCGGCAGCCACTCGGTGGGCTTCCTGCTCGCCGTGCTGTCGCTGTGGGTGCTTCCGGCGGAGATCCCCTCGTGGGAGATCCTCCCGAAGACCGGCGCCATGGCCCTGGCGGCGGTGGCGGTCCCGTGCATCGACCTGGTCTTCGTCTCCGTGGCGCGGACCCTTCGCGGCCAGCCGTTCTGGGTGGGGGACACCGGTCACCTCAGCCACCGGTTGGCCCGGACCCGGCTCGGGAAGCCCGGTGCCGTGGCCCTTCTGTGGACCCTTTCGGCCGCGTTGGCGGTGTGCGCGGTGCTGGCCACCGCGTCCCGGAGGTGACCGGCGGCGGGGCCGGCGTCCGGGCGGGGGGACACCCCGGCAGGTTTTTCCTGTCCATGGGGGCTATCGGTCACCGATTCCGCCTCGGGACGACGGGCCGGACGGGCCGGACGGCTGGAATCCCCCAAAATCGGGGTGTTTCCGGATCGGCATGGCCGTTGCCTCCTCCGGACCGGAGGTGAGTCCATGATTCAAGCGCTGTTCAACCAGTCCAATTACGTGGTGACCAAGAAACTCTTGGACGCCACCGTGATGCGTCATCAGGCCATCGCCGGCAACCTCGCCAACGTCGAGACGCCCAACTACAAGCGCATCGACGTGGCCCCGTCGTTCCAGACCGAGCTGGTCGCGGCGGTGAAGGCCAACGACGCGGCCCAGATCGCGGGTGTCCAGGCACCCACCCTGACGATTGACCCGGCGGCGGTGGACTCCAACCGGGACGGCAACTCCGTCAACCTCGAGCAGGAGATGCTCGCGATGAACGAGAACAGCCTCGCCCACAGCCTCGAGACACAGCTCATCACCGGGACCATGCTCAAGCTGAGGATGGCCATCACCGGACGCAGCTGAACCCCGGGAAGGACACGCCATGATCCAGCTCATCCCCAGCATCCAGAGCACCCGCTCCGCCCTCGATGCCGAGCGCACCCGGGTGGAGGTCGCCCGCCACCCGGCAGGAGGCATTGCGCAAATTCGACCGCTTCAGCGAGAAGGTCGGACACCCCCGCACCTTCCGGGACTACGCGGGCCTGGAGGTCCGTCGCGACGACCTGCTGGGCAATGTGCTTCGTGCCAACGCCTTCGAGTCGCGGCGCGACCTGGCGCGGGTGGGCAAGGCCGTCGACCGGTCCGAGTGGCACATGACACCCCAGACGGTGAATGCGTATTTCAGTCCGCCGCTCAACGAGATCGTCTTCCCGGCGGGCATCCTGCAGCCGCCCTTCTTCGACCTTGAGATGGACGACGCGGTGAATTACGGCGCCATCGGGGTGGTCATCGGCCACGAGATCACCCATGGCTACGACGACCAGGGCCGGAAGTACGACGCCGACGGCAACCTGCGCGACTGGTGGACCGAGGCCGACGGCGGGGAGTTCGACCGTCGGGCCTCCCGTGTGGTCGACCAGTACGCGGCCTATGAGGCCCTGCCGGGCAAGCGGGTCAACGGTCGGCTGACATTGGGCGAGAACATCGCCGACCTCGGCGGCACGAGCATCGCCTTCGAGGCGCTCCAGCGGGCCTTGGCCAAGGATCCCTCCCGTCGCCGGACCCTCGACGGGTTCACCCCGGAGCAGCGGTTTTTCCTGAGCTTGTCGCAGCTCTGGCGGGTGAACTGGCGCGAGGCCGAACTCCAGCGCCGCCTCGTGGTCGATCCGCACTCGCCCGGCCAGTTCCGTGGGATCGGACCCCATGTGAACCTGCCCGAGTTCTACCAGGCCTGGGGCATCACCGACGCCTCGCCCCTGTGGCGCAAGCCCGAGGAGCGCGCGACGATCTGGTGATCCTCCCCCTACTCCCCCTCCTCCCGCCGGAACCCGGGGGCCGCCGGGCGCCTCACCACGGCAGGCTGAAGGTCTTGACGTAGCTGTAGCCCTTGATGGCCTCGATGACGCCCTCCTTGATGCCGAGCCCGCTGTCCTTGATCCCGCCGAAGGGCGAGTTCTCGACCCGGAACCCAGGCACCTCGTTGATGTTCACGGTGCCGCAGCGCAGCGTGCGGACGGCCTTGAGGGCATGCGCGAGGTTGTTGGTCACGACGCCCGAGCTCAGCCCGTAGGCCGTCGAGTTGGCCACCTCGAGCGCGTCGTCGAGATCCCGGACCGTGACGATGGGCGCGAGCGGACCGAAGCTCTCGCAGACCACCATCCGGCAGTCGCGCGGCACCCGGTCGATCACCGTCGGAGGCAGCAGGGCCCCACGGCGTCCGCCGCCCGCCAGCACCCGGGCGCCCCGGGAGACGGCGTCCTCGACGGCCGCCTCGAGCGACATCGCCGAGGCCTCGTCGATCACCGTGCCCACCTTCGTCGCCTCGTCGGAGGGGTCGCCGCAGAGGTACTCGCGGGTCTTGGCCACCAGGCGGCCGGTGAACTCCGCCGCGATGGACTCCTGCACCAGGATGCGCTTCACGGCGGTGCAGCGCTGGCCCGAGTTCCGGTAGCTGCCCTCGGCCGCCAGCGTGACCGCGAGGTCCAGGTCGGCGTCCTCGAGGACGATGAGGGGATCGTTGCCCCCGAGCTCGAGCACCAGCTTCTTGTAGCCGGCCGTGGCCGCGATGCGCTTGCCGACCGGCACGCTGCCGGTGAAGGCCACCACCTCCACCTCCGGGTGCCCGACGAGCACCTCGGCGACCTCGGCGGTCGGTCCGAGCAACACGCTCAGCATGGGTCCCGGCAGGCCCGAAGCATGGAGCAGTTCCGCGAACCTCAGGGCGACCAGCGGGGTCTTCTCGGAGGGCTTGAGCACGATGGGCGTGCCGGCCGCGATGGCGGGCCCGACCTTGTGGGCGACCTGGTTCAACGGGTGGTTGAAGGGCGTGATGGCCACGGCGCAGCGCAGCGATTCGCGCGTGGTGAAGATCTTGCGAGCCTTACCCTGCGCGGAGATGTCGCAGGAGAAGATCTGCCCGTCGTCGCGCAGGGACTCCATGGCGGCGAAGCGCAGGACATCCACCGTGCGCCCGACCTCGTAGCGCGCCTCGCGCAGCGCCAACCCGGCCTCCGAGGTGATGATCCGGGCGAACTCCTCGCGCCGGGCCTCGAGGGCCAACCGGGTCTTCTCGAGGATCTCGGCCCGCTGGTGTCGGGTGGGGGTGTCTCGGAACGAGGTCGCGGCGGCGACCGCCTCGAGGGCGTGCCGGCGCGAGGCCAGCGTGACCGTGCCCGAGACGGACCGGTCGTAGGGGTTGCGGACGGTGAGCACGGAATCCGAGGCGATCGGCGTTCCGGCGACAAGGCTCTGGAGGTTCATGGAGGGATCGGAGGAGGGGGAGGATGGGCTCAGCGGGCCGGGGCCGAGGCGGGCAGGGCCGCGGCGAAGGCCTCGAAGAAGCGGTCGAGCTGGTCCTGCCCATGGTCCATCGACAGGTAGAGCTTGGTGCCCATGGGATTCAGGAAGATGCCCCGGTCGAGCAGTTCGAGCATCAGTCGGCCGCCGCGGGCCCGGTCGCTCGCCAGCCACGAGGCCTGGTCGGTGACGGGTCCTCCGGAGAAGGCGACCTGGCCCAGGGGACCGTCCCCGAGCACCTGCACCGCCACGCCGGCCGAACGGGCCACCGCGAGCAGGCCCTCGCGGAAGCGCCGCCCCGCCGCGTGCAGGGCGTCGTGCACCCCGGGCTGCAGCAGCAGGTCCAGGGTGGCCAGCGCGGCCGCGCAGGAGACGGGGTTGCCCCCCGTGGTGGAGGCGCTCCAGACGTAGCGCGGTCCCGGCAGGCGGCGCTCCTCTAGCACCTCCATCAGGTCGGCCCGGCCGGCGAAGGCGCCGATCGGGAAGCCTCCGCCCAGGGCCTTGCCGTAGGCTGCGAGGTCCGGGATCACGCCGTAGTGCTGCTGGGCCCCGCCGGGGGCCAGGCGGAAGCCGGTCACCACCTCGTCGAAGACCAGCACGATGCCATGGCGGCGGGTCAGCGCCCGCAGCCCTTCGAGGAAGCCGGGCCTCGGGGTCAGGCAACGGTGCAGGGGCTCGACGATCACCGCCGCCAGCGACGCGGCGTGGGCCTCGAGGATGCAGGTGGTCGTTTCCAGGTCGTTGTAGGGCGCCACGAGCACGTCCTGCCCGGTCCAGGGGGCCCCGGCGCCGGCCGTGTCGCAGGAGGGCAGGTCGGTGGGCCGGCTGTGGATCATACCCGCCACGCCCACCGCATGCTGGCCGTGGTAGGCACCCTCGAAGCGCAGCACCTTCGGGCGTCCGGTCGCCGCGTGCGCCACCCGCAGGCAGAGCAGGGTGGCCTCCGTGCCCGAGGCCACGAAGCGGATCCGCTCGGCACAGGGACTCACCGAGGCGATGCGCTCGGCCAGCTCGACGGACCTCCGGTTGACCGACGCGAAGTTCACCCCGTCCCGGGCCGCGGCCGCGGCCGCCTCCCCGACCTTCGGATGGGCGTGGCCGACCAGCGCCGATCCCCAGCCCATGGTGAAGTCGGCGAACTCCCGGCCCCGGGTGTCCCAGATCCGGGCGCCTCGGCCGCGTTCGGGCACCACGAGCCGCTCCGGCGGGATGCCGAACTCGCCATTGGATCCGCCGGGGAAGACCCGCAGCGCGCGGTCGATCCAGGGGTCGGTGGAGGAGGAGAAGGCCATGGCTCGGGAAGGGGTTCGCGGACTCAGTCGGCCACGGTGCCATTGCAGGCGAAGTCGAAGATGTCGAAGTTGCGGGGATCGCCCAAGGCGCGTGCGGCATGCTGCGGGCGCAGCCGGTGGCTCAGGACGAAGGGCACCATCTCCTCGTAGCGGCCGCCATGCGAGCGCAGGCCGCCTTCGATGGCCTTCAGGTCATGGTAGGCGGGGGTGCGGCCGATCACGGCGTCCCGGCCTGAGCACACCACCACGTCGCCCATTCGGTCGGGAGGCAGTTCCATCCGCCGGGCCGCCGGGTCGCGCGGCAGCACCTCGGTGATGCCCGGCAGGGTGGCGATGAAGTCCAGGACCTCGGCCAGCGGCACGGTCCGGTCGGCCGGCAGGTGCACCTGGGCGAAGGAACCCAGCGCCCCGTGGTGGACCACGTAGGGATCGGTGATCGGCAGGATGACGCGGAACCCGGGGCCCCAGCGCGCGTCCAGCTCCGACTCCAGGTACACCACGTTGGGTGAGCCGTCGGCGCGCTGCTTGGAGTTCATGCCGTGGTCGGCGGTGATCCCCACCACCGCCCCGAGGGCCAGCAGGTGCCCGACCTCGGCGTCGATGGCCGCGTAGAACTCCAGCGCCTCGGGAGCGTCGGGCACGTGCTTGTGCTGCATGAAGTCGGTGGTGCTCAGGTAGAGGAAGTCGGCCCGCCCGGCCTGCAACAGCCGCACGCCGGCCCGCAGCACGTAGAGCGAGGCCTCGCCCGAGTAGATCGGCGGGGTCGGTCCCGCCAGCGTCTCGAGTTCGCCGATGCCGTGCGTGGCCGGCGCCGCCTCCCGCGCCTTTTCCGACGAGAAGGCGATGCCGCCCCGGCCGATGAGCCCGCTGGCGAAGATGTCCCGCAGCTTTTCCTTGGCGGTGACCACGGCCACCTGACGGCCGGCCTCCTGCGCGGCCGGGAAACAACGTGGCACCCGGAGGAACTTCGAGGAGTTCATCATGACCTCCTGGCCAATCGACGGATCGTAGAAGAAGTTGCCGCCGATGCCGTGGACCGACGGTGGGGTGCCGGTGACGATGGAGCTGTTGTTGACGTTGGTGAAGGTGGGCATGGCGGCCCGGGCCGAGCCGCGCCAGCCCTGCACGGCCAGCCGCTGGACGTGGGGCATCAGCCCCCGGGCCATGGCGGCATCGAGGTAGGCGTCGGCCGAGCCGTCGAGGCAGAGGACCGCCACGGGGCGTGCCGGCGGGGTGTAGGTGCGTCCGTTGACGGTGAAGGAGCAGGCGGTCGGTTTCATCGGTCGGACCGGAGGATGCCCCCGGTCAGGCCGGAGGGAAACCGCAGAAGCGGCCGGGCCCGGGCAAACGGTCCGGGATGTCCTTGTCCGCCCGGGCCCCGACGACCACGATTCCCCGATGCCGGTCGTGCTCGAACTGGAGCGGGTCTCGAAGTCCTTCGGCGACTTCCGGGCCGTCTGCGATCTCTCCCTCCGGGTGGAGCGCGGGTCGGTCCACGGCTTCCTCGGTCCCAACGGGGCCGGCAAGACCACCAGCCTGCGGATGATCCTCGGCATGCTCCTGCCCGATTCGGGCCGGCTGTCGGTGCTCGGGTCGCCCTCGGCCCTGGCGGTGCGCGACCGCGTGGGCTACCTGCCGGAGGAGAAGGGCCTGTACCGGAGCATGCGGTGCGCGGAGGTCATCGCCTACTTCGCACGGCTCAAGGGCCTGGGCCGTTCGGAGGCCACGCGCCGCGCCCGGTCGCTCTTGGAACGCCATGGCCTGGGGGCGTTCGCCATGGCCAAGGTCGAGACCCTCTCCAAGGGCATGGGACAGAAGGTCCAGGTGCTGGCCTCCATCGCGCATGGGCCCGAGCTGGTCATCCTCGACGAGCCCTTTTCCGGGCTCGATCCGGTGAACCAGCAGGTGCTCGAGGAGATCGTCTCCGACCTGAAGGCGCGTGGTGCCACGATCCTGTTCTCGACCCACGTCATGGCCCAGGCCGAGCGCCTGTGCGACCGGTTGTCGATCCTCGGCGGCGGGCGAGGTCTCTTCGAAGGCACGGTGCCCGAGGCCCGGCGCCTGCTGCCGGTGCGCATCGCGCTGGAGACCTCCGACCCGTCGGCCGATCCCGGGCCGCTGCCCGGGGTGGTGGTCCGGGACCGCCTCGGAGCGGGACGCTGGAGCCTCGCGCTGGCGGTCGGGGCCGACCCGGGCTCGGTCCTCGAGGCCTGCTTCGAGCGGTCGATCCGCCTGCGGCGGTTCGACGTGCACGAGACCGACCTGCACGACGTGTTCGTCCACCTGGTCGGGCCCGGGGCCCGGGAGGCCTCGATGCGATGAGTCCAGCCCTGCTCATCGCCGCCCGCGAGTTCCTCGGCAACGCCCGGACCCGGGGTTTCTGGTTCGGCATCCTCATGGTGCCGCTGCTCTGGGTGATCGCCTCGCAGGTGCCCCTGTGGCTGGCGCGCAAGGGCACGCCCACCCGTCATTTCGCGCTCTTCGACGCGACGCGGACCGGCGGCTCGGCCGGGGTGATCCTCCGGCACCTCCGTCGCATGGAGGAGCGGCGCGGGTCGATGCGCTTCCGCGAATGGGCCGCGCCGAGGCTCCTGCCGGGCCGGTCGCTGCCGACGATCGACGGCAGCGGGACCTCCTGGCCGGACCTCCGGTCGCAGGTCGCGGGGTCGATGCGCCCCGATGCCGGCGGCTTCACGCCTCCCGAGCCCCTCCATCGCCCGGTGGTGCTGCCGGCCGGCCTGGCCTGGCGCGGCGACCTCGCGGACTTCGAGGGCCGCCTGCGCGACTGGTTGCGCGAGGGACGCCCCTGTCCGGCGGAGGATCGTGGCGAGCCCGTCGTCCTCTTTGCCGCGGCTCTCGTCCTGGACGGCGAGGGGCCCGGCGATCCGCCGGTCTTGAGGTTCTGGTCGGACAACCAGGCGGACACCTCGCTCCGGGACGCGATGGCCGAGGCCTTGTCCCGGGAGCACCGCCGGGCCGAATACGGCCGCCGGGGCGTGGATCCGGCGCTGGTGGGCCAGGTCGAGGCCGCGCGTGCCCGGGTCGTGGACCTCAATCCGCGCAAGGCCGCCGGCCAGGAGCAGGTGGGGCTGGCCGACCAGCTGCGGCAGTGGGCTCCGAGCGTGTTCGTCTACCTGCTCTGGATCGCGGTCTTCGCCGTTTCGCAGATGCTCCTCAATTCGTTGATTGAGGAGCGCTCCAACCGGATCCTCGAGGTGCTCGTGTCGTCGGTGACGCCGCTGCAGCTCATGGTGGGCAAGCTCCTCGGCGTCGCCGCCGTCGGCGCGGTGATGGCGCTGGCGTGGATCGGGTCGCTGGTGCTGGTCACCGCCTGGATGGTGGGTTCGTCCGGGATCGCCGCCGTCGCCCCGGACTCCGCGATCGCGCGGTTGCCGCTCGAGCTGGCCACGCTCCTGGGCGACTCCTGGATCCTCCCGGCCTTCGGTCTCTACTTCGTGCTGGGCTACTTGTTCTACTCGGCGGTCATCCTCGCCCTCGGCAGCACGTGCAGCGACCTCAAGGAGGCGCAGAACTTCACCGGGGTCATCGCGCTGTTCATGATGGTGCCCCTGGTCTCGATCACCTTCATCCCGAAGGATCCCAACGGGCCGATCGCCACCTGCCTGTCGTGGATCCCGCCCTACACGCCCTTCGTGATGATGAACCGGGTGGCGGCGAGCCCCCCATGGTTCGATGTGGTGGGCACCCTCGTGCTCCTGGTGATCTCCGACATCCTCGTCCTGTGGGCCTGTGCCCGGGTCTTCCGTCGGGCCGTGTTGCGCACCGGCCAGCCGGCTTCGCTGGCGCAGTTGGCCCGGTGGATCTTCGGCCGCGGATGACTCCCCTCCCCTCGGAAGACCGGCGACCTCCCGGTGTCGGGAAGTCGCCGGTTTGTGGCGGACGGTTGGTGGGCCAAGGCGCCCATCCCGGGGCGGTCACTCCCGATCCGGACGCGGCGGACGGCCCTCACGGCCGGGCCCACCAGGCCCACCAGGGCGACCGGGACCACCGGGGCCTCGGCCGCCGTCCGGGCGGGCGGGCCGGAGTTCCTCGGCCGTCAGCTTGCCGTCGCCGTTCTTGTCGAGCTTGAGCAGTGCCGCTGCAGCATTGCGGACCTCGTCGGCGTCGATCACGCCGTCGTGGTTGGCATCGAGGACCTCCATCACCGGGGAGGGCATCCGGCCTCGGCCGCCGGGACCACCGGGACCACCGGGGCCGCCGGGGGGCAGCGGGCGCTTGTCGTTCTCGGCCGTGGCGGTGAGGGCCGCGCCGGCCAGGGCCAGCGCCATCAGGGTGCGATTCAGGGTCTTCATGGGATGTGTCGTTTTGTGGCTTGTTGTTTTTTCTTGGACGTCCGGCGAACCCTCGCCGTGCCGTTCTGAAGACAAGAGACACCCTCCCTGTAATGGGTTGATGTCGGGACGGGCGAAAATTGTTAAGACCCGGTAAATGTGGGCGGGTCCGCCCCGGGATTCCTTTTAGCCTCGGGCTCGACGGGATGCCGGAATGGACCGCGCAAGTCCCGCACGCGACGTCATGAAAAGTCCCGTTTCCGCCGCCCCCGGCCCGTCCGGCGACGCCGCCCTTCCCAGGATCCTTGTCATCGACGACGATCGGAAGCTCTGCCGCCTGATCCGCGACTACCTCGCGCCGATGGGCTATTCGGTCGAGGCCGTGCACACGGGCCCGGAGGGCGTGGAGCGCGCCACGGCCGGCTCGTGGCATGCCGTCCTGCTCGACCTGATGCTGCCGGGCCTCGACGGCTTCGAGGTCCTCAAGCGCATCCGCGCCCGCACCGATGTGCCGGTGCTCATGCTCACGGCGCGGGGCGACGAGGCCGACCGCATCGTGGGCCTGGAGATGGGCGCCGACGACTACCTGCCCAAGACCTTCTCCACCCGCGAGCTGCTCGCGCGGCTGCGCGCGGTGACCCGGCGTTCGACCCGCGCCCTGCCGGAGGAGGACGATGCCGATCAGGAACTGGTCGTGGGACCGCTGCGCCTCCGGCCGTCCGCGCGGTCGGCCGTGCTCGGCGACGCGCCGCTGACGCTCACGCCGGTCGAGTACGACCTGCTGGTGTCGCTGGCCCGGGCCCGAGGCCGGGTCAAGACCCGCGAGGCGCTGCTCGACGAGATCCGCGAGCGCGACTACGACGTCTTCGACCGATCCATCGACGTGCACATCTCGGCCCTGCGCCGCAAGCTAGGCGACGATCCCAAGACCCCGCGCTTCATCCGCACGCTGCGGTCGGCCGGCTACATGATGGTCGACCCGGAGGATCCCGAATGACCCTGCGACTGCCGCTCCTGCCGCGCATCCTCCTCTGGCTGCTGCTCAACCTTGTGCTGCTGGGCACCGCCTTCGGGGTGTTCCTCTGGACCGAGCTGGGGGGCGAGTCCCTGCTTGGGCGGGTGGCCGGCGAGCGTTCCCAGGCCGCGACCGGGGCCCTGCTTTCCGAGTTGCGCGAGCGCCCGTTCGCCGAGTGGGAGCGGGCCCTGGCGCGGTTCGAGGAGGCCTATCCCGTCCGGGTGCTGCTGCTCCGCGAGGACGGCAGCCGGTGGCTGGGCGCTGCGCTGGAGGTGCCGGACGAGGTCGCTCGGCGGTTGCGTCCGGTGCTCCCGCCAAGTCCCGAACCCGAGGAGCGCCGGATGCGCCCGGACTTCGAGGAGCCCCGATCCGGCCCACGGCCGGAGGGGCGGTTGGCGGGCCTGTCGGATCCGTCGGGTCCACCGGGCTTCGGCGGCCCGCCGCCGCCGCGGCCCGGCTCGCGCCCCGGGGGACCGATGCCGCGCGCCTTCCTGCGGACGGGTGAGCCGACGCGGTACTGGCTCGTCCAGGGCACGCCGCTTCGAGGCCCGGGCGTGCCGCGGGGCCTGAGGCTGGTGATCTCCTCCGCGACCCTCTCGGCCGGTGGCCTCTTCGTCGACCTGCGCCCCTGGCTGTGGGCCGGGGGCGGGGTCATCGCGGTGTCGGTGCTCTGGTGGCTGCCCTTCGTCCGGGGGATCACCCGGATCGTGTCCCGCCTCTCGGAGACCACCGAGCGCATCGCCGAGGGGCGGTTCCACACGGTCGTGGCCGAGGACCGGGGCGACGAGCTGGGCCGTCTCGGCCGCTCGATCCATCGCATGGCGGGCCGACTCGACGGCCTGGTCCACGGTCAGAAACGCTTCCTCGGCGACGTGGCCCATGAACTCTGCTCGCCGCTGGCCCGGATGGAGATGGCTCTGGGCGTGCTCGAACAGCGCGCCGATCCGGACAGCCGGCCCTATGTGGACGACGTGCGCGAGGAGGTCCGTCACATGTCGGCGCTGGTCGACGAGCTGCTCCAGTTCTCCAAGGCGGCGCTGAAGCCCGTCGACGCGCAGCGCACCGCCATCCCGCTGGCCGGGGCGACCCGCCGCGTGGCCGGACGGGAGATGTCCGGGGTCGCCGGGTTCGAGGTCCGGGTGCCGGAGACCCTGGCCGTCCTCGGCCACCCGGACCTGGTCGAGCGCGCCATGGGCAACCTCCTGCGCAATGCGCGCCATCACGCCGGCGGCCTCGGGCCCATCCGCGTCGAGGCCCGGGCCGACGGATCCGGCCAGGTCCTGTGGTCGGTGACCGACTCCGGGCCCGGGGTGCCCGAGGCGGAATTGCGCCGCCTGGGCGAACCGTTCTACCGGCCCGACACCTCCCGCTCCAGCGACACCGGCGGCACCGGACTGGGCCTGGCCATCGTTAGGAGCTGCCTGGCGGCCTGCCAGGGTCGGCTGGAGCTGGCCAACGCCCCCGGGGGCGGTCTGGTCGCGACCCTGGTCCTTCCGGCGGCCACCGGCCCCGTCCCGTCCGGTGCCCCGGAGGCGCCCCCGGCCGAGCGATAGATGGTTTCCGCGTTTGCGGTCGGGGGGAGGCAGGGGCTATCCATCTGGGCGATGCGGATCACCAACCTCAACCCGGACCATGACATCGGGGCCAGCGCCTGGATGCTTTCGGTGGACGGGCACCAACTCCTGATGGACGCGGGAACCCACCCCAAACGCGAGGGCCTTTCCTCCCTGCCTCTCTACGAATCGGTCCGCGACCTGGATGTCGACGCCATCGCCTTGACCCATTGCCACCACGACCATGTCGGGTCGCTGCCGGTGGCCCTCCAGTACTTCCCGCACGCCCGGGTGCTGATGACCGACCTGAGCTACTTCATCGTCGAGCGGGTGCTGCACAACTCGGTGAACGTCATGGTCCGCCAGCGCGAGGAGCTGGGGATCCGCGAGTATCCGCTCTACACCCATGAGGAGGTCGACGACTACGCGCCGGTCTTCCAGGGCTTCGCGCATCGCCGCGAGATCGAGTGGGCCCAGTTCGCCCGAAACCACGTGCCCGGACAGGGCCGCCGTCACGGCCCGACGCTGGAGTTCTTCGACGCGGGCCATGCGCTCGGCTCGGCCGGGGTGCTGGTCCGGGGCCGCAAGCAGAGCCTGTTCTACTCGGGCGACGTGTGCTTCCACGACCAGACCCTGCTCCGGGCGGCCGATTTCGAGGGCGTCAGGGCCGACGTGCTGGTCATGGAGACGACGCGCGGAGCGCGCCAGGTGCCGGCCGGATTCAGCCGGGACCACGAGCTGGACCGCTTGGCCGAGGGCATCCAGCGGGTGCTCGCCCGCAAGGGCACGGTGCTCATCCCGGCCTTCGCGCTGGGCCGCACGCAGGAGATCCTAGCCTTCCTGGCGCTGCTGATGCGGTCCGGGAAGCTGCGGGAGCAGCCCGTCTACATCGGGGGCCTCGGCCGCGTGTTCACCGAGATCTACGACCTGCAGTCCAACCGGACCCACCGGCATCATCCGAACCTCAAGCTGACCCATGCGCTGAACCTGCAGGTGGTCTCCACCAACGACATCGAGTCGATGTCGCTGCGGGGTGGCCGCATCTGCGTGATGACCGCCGGCATGATGAGCGAGAACACCGGTGCGCACGCCCTGGGCGCCCGCATCGTCGGTGACGAGCGCCACGGCATCTTCTTCGTCGGCTACGCCGACTCGGAAACCCCCGGCGGACGCCTCAAGGCCGCCAAGCCCGGCGAGAAGTTCCACTTCAGCCCCTCGGTCGGGCAGCTCACGCGCAACTGCGAGGTCTTCGACCTCGACCTGACCGCCCATGCCAACCGCGACGACCTCGTGTCCATGGTGTCCGAGGTCGATCCCCGTGTGGTGGTCCTCGGCCACGGGGATGCCGATGCGCGTGGCTGGATCCGCGAGCAGATCCACTCCCGGCACCCGAAGATCAAGGTGCTCGAGCCCGGCCCGGGCCAGGCGCTGGACCTCTGAGCGGAGCCCCGAGGGGGTCCCCCGGCCATGAGTTCGGTGCAGGTCTTCCTCGGGGTGTTGCTGCTGCTGCACCTGTCGGAATTCGTCGTCTGGGTGCCGGCCGGTAGCGTGCTGTTCCGACGCCGGGGGCGTGGCTGGGAGGCCGCCGGGCCCTGGGCGGTCGTGCGCACCGTCCGGGGATCGCTCCACGCGGTCGTTCCTCTGCCCGGCCTGGCCCGGGCCTACGTGGTGCGGGAGGTTCCGGCGGAGGCCGCCGGTCCCGGGGACCCGACACCCGCTGGCGGGGACTCGTTGTCCGGCCGCCGGCACAATCCCGAGACGATCGCCCTGCGGCGGTCCGGGGTGGCCCATGCCTTCGCGCCGCTGCGCTGGATCGCGTTCGCGCTGCTGGTGCTGGCCTGGGTGGTGGCTCCCGTTTCGCTGGGCCTCCTGGGCGTCGGCCCCACCCTGTGGATCGTGACGCCCGTGACGGCCGGGCTGATGGCGGTGGATGCGGTCCTGCTTTCCCGTCGACATCGGCGGGAGTTTCCCGGCCTGGACGACGAGCGGTGGCGCCTGGTGCTTTCGGCCTGCCTGTCTCCGTTGGCGGCGATGCGGTCGTGGGACCTTGTCCAGAAGGACGCCCTGAGCGGCTGCGACGCGGCGGCGGTGGCCGCCTCCCTGCCGGGATTCCGCGACTGGGATTCCTTCGCGGCCACTCGGTGGCGACGGATGCGCTTTCCCGCCGGCGACGTCGCCGAGGTCCCGGTGGGAGCGACCGGCTCCGGCGAGGCCCTCACCATCCTGGAGCGGATCGCCCGTGACCGGGGAATCGACCCGGGGCTCTGGGAGCAGCCTCCGGTCCCCGACGATCCCGCCCACACCCGCTATTGCCCGAGATGCCGGATCCAGTACACCGGGCGTGCCCCCTCATGCCGGGACTGCGGTGGACGACCGCTCCGGCCGATTCGGGCGTCGGCCTGAGGCGCCCTGCCCCCACGCAGCCCCGGCCCCGTCCGACCGGGTCAGTGGAGGATGCACAGGTCGTGGCGGAGGGCCATCAGCTCGGCGTCGCGGTCGAGGAACCAATCCAGCCGCGCGTCGGTCTCGCCGTGATCGATCTCCCGCGCCATGAGCAGGTAGGTTGCATAGTGATTGCCCTCCGACTCGATCAGCGACTGGTAGAAGCGCGCGAGTTCCGGTTCGGAACCCGCGAGGTGCGCGGCCAGGATCTGGAACTTTTCGCAGCTCCGTCCCTCGATCAGCGCGCAGACCACCAGATGGTCGATGGCCGACTCCCGGCGTCCCTGGCGGATCCCGCGCATCATGCCCGTGATCCATTCGCTGCGCTGCGGCTGCCCGAACGCCCAACCCCGCCGCTCGAGCAGACCGAGGACCAGCTCGAAATGCTGGAGTTCCTCGATGGCGATCCGGTTGAGGTCATGAACCTTGGGAAACAGTTCACGGTACTTCTCGAGGTGGATCGCCGTCGTGGCCGCCTTGCGCTCCAGATGGGCATGGTCCACGAGCAGGTCCCCGAGGCGGCGGGTGACGCGGTTGGCCCAATCGCGGTCCACCGCATGGCGCAGCATCAGCATGGACCGAGATTACCCGCCCGGGCCGCGGAGTCGAAGGAGGATCACCGGGGGGGCAATTGGCTACGTTCTCGAACCCCTGGCCCCGGACGGACCGGGACGAACCCGGGAACGCGCCCGGACCCTCGGATACGATGGTCTCGGTCCCCGTGCCCCCTGAATCCGACCCAGACGGGGCCTTGGCAGGGGATCCGACCGGTGGCAGCATCCTTTGGCTGAACACCCGAATTCATCGCAGCCGTGAGCGAAGCCCGTGTCGGCAGGGGAGGACAGGTTGGGTCCGGGCGGCGGCAGACGGCAGGCGGGGAGTCCTTCCGAAGCCATGACGTTCCATCCTTCCACCGGCCACGAATTCACCACGGTCTTCGGACGCAATCTGCTGGCCGAGATCCCCAACTTCGCCCACCGGCCCTGCCTCGTCGTGACCATGGAGGACCTGTGGCCGCGGTTCGCCGACCGCTTCGCCGGCCAGGTCACGCCCTACTTCGTGCGGACCATCGACGGGGATGAACTCACCCGGGAGCTGCCCTCCATCCCGCCGTCGGCCTCGGTGGTCGGCCTTGGCGGAGGACAGGCGATCGATGTGGCCAAATTCATCGCCTGGCAGCGGAGGGTGCCCCTCTTCCAGGTGCCGACGGCCATGACCGTCGACGCCCCGTTCGGACACCGCGCCGGCCTGAGGTTCGGCGGGCATGTGCGCTATGTCGGGTGGGCCGTGCCCGAAGCCGTCTATGTCGACTTCGACATCCTCCAGGGCGCCCCGCCGGCCCTCAACCGCAGCGGGATCTGCGAGATCCTCTGCTTCCACACGGCCCATGCCGACTGGCGGCTGGCCCGCGACCGCGGGCGCACCGAGCCCCAGTGGCCCTACGACGAGGCCCGGGTGGCCGAGGCGCGGGCCGTGCTGGACGATCTCCTGCCTCGCCTCGACGAGATCGGCCGCGTGAGCGAGGCGGGAATCCGCAGCCTGATGGGCGCCATGCGATGGGCCGGTGCCTCGTTCCACAACGCCGGATGGAACCCGCGCCACATCGAGGGGATCGAGCATTTCATCTTCTACGCGCTCGAGTACCACACCGGCCGCAAGTTCATCCACGGCCAGCCTGTCTGCCTGGGCATCGTCGCGGGCTCGATGCTGCATGGCGACGATGCCGACGGGATGCTCCGGCGGATCCACCGGGTGGGCGTGGACATCCGTCCGGAGGCGATGGGAATCACCTGGGCGCAGGTGGAGCACGCGCTGATGAACCTCGGCTCGTTCGTACGCGAGGCCGGACTCTGGTATGGGATCGCCCACGAGGCGGAGATCACCCCGGCCTTCGTTGCATCCCTCCGTGAGCGCATCACCGCCCTGTACGGGACCTGGGCGCCATGAACCCGCCCGACCAGGACGCCGAGGATTTGGGCCGCTTCGGCTACGACCAGCAATTGCGGCGCACCCTGGGCGGGTTCTCGAGCTTCGCGGTCGCCTTCTCTCTCATCTCGGTGTTCACCGGGGTCTTCGCCAATTTCGGCCACGGGCTCCGGCAGGTCGGCGGGGCGGTGGTCTGGTCGTGGCTGGCGGTGCTGGCCGGGCAGATGCTGGTCGCCGTCGTGATGGCCGACCTCGCGCGCCGGATGCCGCTCTCCGGCTACGGCTATCAGTGGGCCGGGCGCCTGCTGAACCCACATTGCGGTTTCGCCGTCGGATGGCTCCTGATGCTCCAGCTCCTTACCGGATTCCCGGGCATCTGCGCGACGCTGGCCTCCCAGGTCGCCGCGGTCGTGGCACCGGGCCGGGCGGGTCCGCCGATGCTGACCGCCGTGACGCTCGGGGTGATCGCACTGGTCACCCTGACCCAGTTGTGGGGAATGCGCCTGACGGCGCGGGTCAATGACATCGGGGTGTGGACCGAGCTGATCGGCGTCGCCGGGGTGAGCGGGCTGCTCGTGACGGTCGCCCTCCGCGCCGGAGCGTTGCCGGAGGCCATGCTCCAGGCGCGCGAGGCGATCTCCGGGTCGGCCCCGGGCCCCGGGGCCTGGGCGCTGTCGCTGCTGCTCGGCGCCTGGTGTCTGACCGGCTTCGAGGCGGCGGCCGATCTCGCCGAGGAGACCGTCGATCCGCGCCGGACGGTGCCCCGGGCCATCCTCGCGTCGCTGCTCGGATCGGGTCTGGCGGGCGCGGTCCTGTTGGCCGGGGCCGTCGGATGCATCGTCGACCTGCCGGCGATGCAGGCCTCGGACAATCCGCTGCAGGATATCCTCCGCCAGGCGACCGGGCCGTGGTGGCCGGGGGTGCTCGCCGTGGTTGCGGTGTCCATCTTCGCCTGTGCGCTGGCCTCGCTCGCCGCCACGAGCCGCCTGCTGTTCGCGCTGGCCCGCGACCGCATGTTGCCTGGCGCGGGCTGGCTGGCCTGCGTGGATTCCCGCCATGGCATCCCGCGTCATGCGGTCCTTTTCGTCTGGGCCGTGGCCTCGGCGCTGGTGCTCGGGCTGCCGACGCTGGATCTCGTGATCCAGATCTCGGCCGTCGGCGGATACCTGGCCTACGCCGGCATCATGCTCGCCGCGGTCCTCTCGCCGTCTCCGCAGCGCCACGCCGGTCGGAGCGGCGAGCGGACATCCGGGGGCGGCGGCGGAGGCCTCATCCGCCGGGTCGTCGCTCCGTTGGCCCTGCTGTGGAGCCTCGGGCTCGTGGCGGCCCTGACGCTGACACCGATGGCTCTACCTGGGATCGCCACCCGGCATCTGCCGGCGCTCTCGACCTCGGTGGGGTTGATGGTGGGCGCGGTATTGTATTTCGTTGTGATCCGGGGTCGTCTTCGTCGCGGTGAAGCCGGGCCCCCGGACCGCCGAACCGCCGATTCCACCGAGCCCTGAGCCATGAGCCCGAGCGACCCAAGTATTGACTTCCAAGCCTCCCCGAATCCGCTGATCCGGCCGGAGCCGAGGGTGTTGCCTCCCGAATACCCTGGTGCAGCGAGGTACGCCGAGGAGGAGGTCGACGCGGTCGTCCGCGTCGTGCGCAACCGTTCGCCCTTCCGCTACTATGGACCCCGGCTTGGAGGCGAGGTTGCCCGGTTGGAGGATGAGTTCGCGTGTTTTCTGGCCAGTTCGCCCGGCGGAACATGGCCCGCGAATTCGCCTTTTCGGGTCACGGCGGTCAACTCGGGCACGGGCGCACTGGAGGTCGCCCTCGACGCCCTTGGGGTCGGCGCCGGCGACGAGGTACTTGTTCAGGGTTTTCTTTGGATCTCCAGCATCTCGGCCATCGTCCGTCAGCGGGCGATTCCCGTGCTAGTCGACTCCGACGCGACTTTGAATCTCGACCCCGACGAGATCCGTCGGCGCATCGGGCCGAAAACCCGGGTCATCATGCCCGTCCCGATGCTGGGCGGATGCGCACGGATCGGCCGGCTTGCCGAGACCGTGCGCACGGTGAATGCCGAGAGGGCCCGGCAGGGATTGCCGCCGGTACGGATCCTCGAGGATTGCGCGCAGTCGATGGGGGCGCACGCCTATGGAATTCCGGGGTCGGTTGAGCCGACCGCGCCCGAGGGTATCCATCGCGTCGGCACCTTCGGCGACGTCGGCATATTCAGCCTTCAGATTAACAAGAACATCACCGCCGGCGAGGGCGGGCTGATCGTCACGCGCGATCCGGACCTCGCTCGGCGCATCGATGCCTTGCACAACGCCGGGTACGCGCGGGGCAAGGCTCCGCCGGTCAATTGGTACGGGGACGAGCCGGTCGGATGGGGTCACGGCCGACGTCTGGGGGAGATGCAAGGAGCGGTGGCCCGCGTGCAGTTGCGCCGGTTGGACGAAATCCTCGCGGCGATGCGTCGGGGGCATGACAGCATTGAACGGCATTTGAGATCGCTTGGTCTAAAGACCCGCGCACGTGCCGATGCAGATGATCCCGGCGACACAGGCTACTACTGCCAGTTCCATCTACCGGATCGCGGCGAGGACGATGCGGGGCGCATCTTGCGCGGGCGCCGGATCGCCGACGCACTGCGCGAATTCGGCCTTCGGCCATGGTTCCTGCACGACTTCGAGGTGCACGTCTATTACAACATCGAGCCCTTGGTTGGACGCTGGCCACTGGCCGGAGGTGGTCCTTGGCCATCGGGTGACGCGTCGGGCGATCCGCGATACGCCTATGCGCGCGGGACCCTTCCGAAACTCGACCGACTTCTGACATCGACGATCGGTATCCATGTGCCCAGCACCCTTTCGGGCACCGAAGAGGCGTACATACGGCAGGCGCTTTCCTGGGTCATCTCCACTGAGACCGATCGCTGAAGCGCCGGTCTGGTTGACTTTGGGGCTTCGACGCGGCTGGCGAACGGGCTGAACGAGCTGGCGTTGACCGGCAAAAAGTCTTGGAAAGAGCTGCCAGTCCGGTGACCAGGCCGCGCAATTTTTCTCTGCGACTTCTGCGGGCAACAGTTTGGGTGCCTGGACCTGCGCCTGGGAATGTGATCTCCCCTTAGGCAGTTTCTGCGGTCCGGTCAAACTTGTGGGGTCTTACGGAAAAATTTGTGCATCAGCCAAACAAAAAGTTGCGGGGATAAGAAATCACCCTAGGGTGACAAGCTTCAATATGAAGTTTTTCCTTCTGCTTCCCATCCTGATAGGGCTCTTTGGAGCCGTTGGAGCTTTCGGCCAAGGGCTCACAATCACAGTCAACTCAACCGGAAACGACAACAACCCAGACGACCGGCTGACGCTCGTCGAGGCAATCTTGATCGCCAACGAGCGTCTTGGACGTCCCAGTTCGGCAGCAGAGTCGTCCTTGGTCGTTAAGGGGAGCTCGCGACTGCTGGACGTTCGCTTCGCCATTCCCGGCGACGGACCTCACTTCATCACACCGCCACCCGGGGGCTTTCCCCCGCTGACGACTGGCCTTTTCGATCAGGTTTTGATCGACGGATTCTCCCAACCTGGAGCGCGACCGAACTCCAACGGAATCGAGGGCACCAACAACGCCGCACTCAAGATCGTTCTCGACTGTCGGAAGCTTGCCGCCGATCCGGCCACAGGCGAAATGCCGGACTGGTCGTTTAAAATCGCCGCATCCCGTGTCCACTTCAGAGGATTTTCAGTCCTGGCCGGCCGGGACACCGACAACTATGGCGTATACTTCAGCGATGGCGCCGTCGGAGGGCAAGTCAGCGGTTGCTGGTTTGGAGTGTCTCCGGATCAGTCGATCCTCGCCGGCGGCGAGGTCGCAATCGCGGCGTACGGAACCGAGGGCGGTCAAGTGTTCGGGTCGGACGGCAATGGTGCGGACGACCTCGCCGAGATCAACATCATCGTTGCGCACGCCATCGGCGTCCAATTCGAGGAGACAAAGAATATCCTCGTTCAGAACAACCTCATCGGGGTGCTGCCTGACGGGAAGACATTGCCTCCCGAGGCCATCCGGGAGGCCCTCGAAGGCGATGCGGTGGAAGGCAACGCCTTGGCCGGCACCATCACTCTTCGGCGAAACCTCATCGGGGGTATGCGCGGGGACGCCATCGAATTTTATGGTCCTGCGGAAAGATTGCTGCTGTTGGAGAACACCATCGGCGTTGCCTGGGACGGAGTGACGCCGTTGCCGAATGGAAACTTTCTCAAGGTCCAAGCCGTCCAAGCCTTCGTGGGCTTGGACAAGGGGATGGTACCGACCGCCGCCTCGGGCAATCGTATTGCCAACCACACCGGATATCTTTTCCGACACAACAAAGCGGACACCCGGATCGTCCATCGCGGAAACGTGTTGACGAAAAACTCGGGTTCCTATTTCGAACAACTGGCGAATTCACTCACTGGTATGCGGCTCGGACGCGCAACTGACCTTTCGCCCGTGCTTGAGGTAAACTCGACCCGGCAGATCCTGCGGGGGACCCTTCCGCTGAGTGGCCCCGGTCCCGATGCGCTAACGGCTGCCACGATTGACATCTATGCCTCGGAAGAATCGCCAGACCCGGATCGCCCTCCTATCGGGCGATGGCTGGCATCCTTCACCGATGGAGGACCTGGAGATCTCGACCCATCGACGGGGGCCTTTACCTTGGACCTTTCTGCGGTGCCTGGGTTGGACAGTGTCACCCACCTAGCCGTCACGAGCACCTTGGAGGATGTCACGGGTGCAGACACATCTCCGTTTTCGAATATCCTTCGGCTCCCTCGCGGCGCCCCCCGCCTTTCACTGGCACGCACCGGCGATGGCATGACGCTAACGCTGAACACCACGGAGGGTACCCGGTATCAACTTCAATCCAGCCTAACCCTAGGCTCGGCCTGGACCGATGTCGGAAACGCCTTCATCGGAACGGGAAGCTCCAAATCCATCCCTCTGCCCAAGGATCCTACGGCGGCCTTTTTCCGAGTGAGGCTTTCAAACTAGGGTGTTTTGAGGCAATGCGGTCCAGCCCCGACGAGGCCGGTCACGAAGCGAAAGCTCACGATGAGGCCGACTTGTCCATTGCAGTCGACATACCGAGCTCAGTGCTAGCCGGACTTTGGCAACCGGGCTGCGGTTTTCGCTGATTTGCTCCGATCGACCGGTGTTTTTCCCCGGAAAAGCGACTCTTTGAACTCTCGGGGTCACCGATTTTCTCTGTAGTGCAGACCTATCCCCCCTCGTCTTTGCTCCGGGATTTTCAGATAGGAGGTCGGCTTTGTTCCTGCGCTGCCATCGACGCAAGAACAGTCTAGCCTGTCGCCAGACCCGATGTAGTGCAGACCTTTGACCTGAGAACCCCTCGTTTGCTGGGGTTTTTCACTTTCAAAGTGCCCAGTAGCGAAAGTCCGGCTAGTCGAGATCGGCCGGATGGGGCCGCCGGGGCATTCCTGGCCGCCGGTGGAACACCTGCCACAGCACCAGTCCCAGCGCCGGGGCGGTCATCCCCGCGAGGCGACGGTCGCGGGTGGCCAGCAACGGGATGATCTCGTCGGGATGGAAGCGCCCATGACCCACCTGCACCAGCGTGCCCACGATGCCCCGGCACATCTTGTACAGGAACCCGTCGGCCTCGATGACGACCGTGAGCCGCGGACCCGAGCGGAGCACGTCGCACCGCGTGACGTGACGGACCGTGTGGTGCCGCTCGTAGCCCGGCGAGGCGCTGAAGGCCAGGAAGTCGTGCCGCCCCACCAGCGTGGCTGCGGCGGCCTGCATCGCGGCGACGTCGATCGGCTTGGGCACGTGCCACTGATGGCGGATCCCCAGCGGGTCGTGGGCCGGGGCATTCCAGACGGTGTAGCGGTACTGCTTGCCCACGGCGTCGAAGCGCGCATGGAAGTCGGCCCGGGCCCGGGAGGCCGAGACCAACCGGATATCCTGCGGCAGATGGGCGTTGGCCGCCAGCACCAGCTTGTCGGGCGTCATGCGCCACTCGGTGACCGGCACGTCGAAATGCACCGACATGCCCCGCGCGTGCACCCCGGTGTCGGTCCGGCTGGAGCTGACCGCGCGCGGCCCGCTGCGGAAGATCCGCCCGAGGGCGGCCTCCAGGCATCCCTGCACGCTCATGCCCTCAGGCTGGACCTGCCATCCGCAGTAGGCGGTGCCGTCGTAGGCGACGGTAAGGCGGATCCGCTGGAAACCATCCCGGGCCGAATCGGGCCGTTCCCGGGACCGCCTGACGCCGGCCTTCGGCAACCCGTCGGGCGCTCCGCTTGCGGGGTCGCTCACGGGGCCAGGCTGTCGAGGTAGCCCTGCAGGAGGACGGCCGCGGCCGCCGAATCGATCCTGCCTCGTTGCTGGGCCGCCTTGGTCCCGCCGCTGCGCAGGGCCTTGGCCGCCGACACCGTGGTGAGCCGCTCGTCCCACGTCCGGATCGGCACGAGGATCACGTCCTTGAGCGCCGCGACGAACTCCCGCGCCTTGGCCGCGGCACAGCCGTAGGACCCGTCCATGTTGCGGGGCATGCCCACGACGATGAGCTCCACCTGCTGGTCGCGGATCAGTTCCTTGAGCCGTTCGACCAGCGGCGCGAACGGTTCGGCCGGAAGGAACTCCAGAGGCCGCGCGATCCATCGCATCTCGTCGCTCACGGCGACACCGACGCGGACGGTCCCGGGATCGAGGGCGAGGATGCGCATGGCGGAAGGGCGTCGGATCAGAGGAGCGAGGCCGAGTCGGCGTCGATCAGCAGGACGGCCGCCGGGTTGCGCCGCAGGATCGAGGCCGGGCACAGCGAGTTCACCGGCCCCTGGAGCAGGTTCTTCACGGGCATGGCCTTGCGCTTCTCCGGGGCCACGCAGACCACGCGACGGGCGGTCATCAGGGCCGGCAGCGTGAGCGTGATGGCGTAGGGGGGCACCGCCTCGAGCGAGGGGAAATGCCCCTCCTTGACCTGCTGCATCTTGCACGCGTCGTCGAGCCGCACCAGCTTCACCCATTCGCTGTCGTCCAGGCGTGCGACATGGGGATCGTTGAAGGCCAGATGCCCGTTCTCACCCACGCCGAGGCAGCACAGGTCGATGGCCTGAGCCTGCAGCAGCGCGGTGTAGCGGGCGCATTCCACGTGCGGCAGGTCGCAGTCGCCGTGGATGTAGTGGAAGGCCTTCGGCTTCACCAGCGACTCGATCCGATGCTTCATGTAGTGCCGGAAACTCGCCGGGTGGTCGGCCGGGATGCCCAGGTACTCGTCCATGTGGAAGAGCGTCACCTTGGACCAGTCGATGCCGCCCAGCTCCACGAGGTTCTTCAGGAACTGGATCTGCGAATTGCCGGTGGCCAGGATGGCGGCCGCCGAACCATTGCGGGCGATGGTGTCCGCCAGATGATTGCGGACATCGAGCGCCACGTGGGCGGCGAGGTCGGGCTGGCTGGCGAAGACATGGACGTCCAGGGCGTCGGCCTTGAACGAGCGGACCGGTGCGTGCGTTGAGGTCATTGATCCCCCTCACCATGGCCCGACTCGTGCCGGAGGACAAGGACCGGCCGGAGCCGTGTACGTCCCACCCAGGGGAAACCCGACCCGCCGCCGGACCGCTCAAGCCCCCTCGACGGCCGCGGCCAGCAGCGACTCCTCGCACCACTCCACGGCGGGCCTCAGCGCCACGAGCCGACCCCGATGGAACACCCCGATGGTGTCGCAGACGCCCAGGAGTTCGGGCAGGTAGCTGCTGGCCATGACCACGGCCCGGCCCGCCGAGGCGGCCGCGTCGATCTGCCGGTAGAGGTGCACCTTGCTGCCCACATCAATCCCCCGGGTCGGCTCGTCGAGCAGCAGCACCTGCGACCCATGATACATCAGCCGACCGAAGGCCACCTTCTGCTGGTTGCCCCCGGACAACTCCCCGACCGTCTGCGTCGGACCATGGGCGCGGATGTCCAGGGGCTCCATCCACGAGCGCGCCTCCCGCCGTTCCGAGGGCGGATGCCAGAACCCCCACCGGACCAGCGCCCCCGGCCGGGTGATGAGGAGGTTTTCCGCGACGCTCCGGGCCAGCAGCAGACCGTCGTCCTTCCGGTTCTCGCTCAGGAATCCCAGGCCCGCCTGCCACCGCTCGCGCGGCGAACGGCCCGACAGGTCGACATCATTCAGGCGGACTTCCCCCGACCGCGCCGCATCGAGGCCGAACGCCGCCCGCAGGGTCTCGGTCCGACCGGCGCCGACGAGACCGAAGAGCCCGAGCACCTCGCCCTCGCGCAGGCGGAAGCTCACCTCCCGCGGCTTGTCGACACCCCCGAGGGCGCGGACGTCGAGCACCACCCGGCCCGGTGAACGCGGGCTCCGGGGATACAGCTCGTGGACGTCCCGGCCGACCATGGTCCGGATCAGGGTGCTGTTCGGGGTGTCGGCGAGATCGCCCGAGGCCACGCTCGCCCCGTCGCGCAGCACGGTGAATCGCGAGCAGACGCGGCGCGATTCCTCGAGGAAATGCGACACGTACAGCAGGCTGACGTCCTCGGCGCGCAACCGGTCCAGGACGGCGAAGAGGTGCTCGGTGTCGGCACGGGTCAGGCTGGAGGTCGGCTCGTCAAGGATCAGCACCCGGGGCTTCGACCGCAGGGCCCGGGCGATCTCCACCAGCTGCTGCTGGGCGATGGGGAGTTCCCCGGAGACGGCATCCAGCGGGATGTCCCCGGCACCCAGGTGCCGCAGGGCCTCGGTGGCCAGCGCCCGTTGGCTGGCACGATCGACCCAACCCCAGCGCGACGGCTCCTCGCCGAGCGTGATGTTCTCGGCCACCGAGAGATGCGGTGCGAGGTTGAGCTCCTGGTGGATCATCGCCACCCCGGCCCGCTGGGCGGCGATCGGCCCGGCCGGCCGATAGGGCGTGCCCTCGAGGGTCATCGTGCCAGCGTCGGCCGCATGAACGCCCCCGAGGATCCTCAGGAGCGTGCTTTTTCCCGCCCCGTTCTCGCCGATGAGCGCGTGGGCCTCGCCCGCCGCAAGCGACAGGCTGACTCCCCGCAGCGCTTGGGTGGCACCGAAGGACTTCCGGATTCCGTCGAGTTCGAGGCGGGTGGACACGGGGAAACGTCACGATCCCGGCCCGACGCATCGAGGGGGCACGTCCCCCTGGACCGGCCCGGGAATTCGTGACGAGCAACCTAGCGATCCGGGACCGGAGGCTTCAAGCTCGGCCCAGCGTCCGTCACGCCCCGCAATGGAGAGCGTCCCCCCATCCACCTCCCACCCGCCGCGTCTGGGCCTCAATCGAGGCGGTTACCGGGGTGAGCAGGTCGAGGCCTCCCGCCTGATGCGCGAGATCCGGTTGGCGGCCGGGCACGCCGGGTTCTCCGAACACTCGACCGGCATCGGCGACCACGAACTGGTCTTCCTGTCACGCCTCGGTCGCCCAGGACCCCGGTTCTACCTCTCGGCCGGCATCCATGGGGACGAACCCGCCGGACTGGTGGCCTTGCGCGACCTGATGGTCGAGGACGCCTGGCCGGCAGACCTGAACCTCGGCATCTGTCCCTGCCTCAACCCGCAAGGCTACGCCCTGGGCACGCGCGAAAACGCCTTCGGACTTGACCTCAACCGCGACTACCGCCAACCCCGCTCCGCCGAGGTGCGCCGCCACCAGGAGTGGCTGGCCTCGCTGCCGCCCTGGGACCTGTCGATCTGCCTGCACGAGGACTGGGAAGCGCACGGGTTCTACCTCTACGAACTGAACCCGGCCCACCTGCCATCCCTCGCCGACGCCATCCTCGACTCCGTCCGTCCCGTCTGCCCGATCGACCATTCGCCGTGGATCGACGGACGCGAGACCACCGCGCCGGGCCTCATCCGACCCACCGTCGACCCCGCCCGGCGGCCGGACTGGCCCGAGTCGTTCTGGCTGCTCCAGAACGGCTGCCGCCAGGGCTACACCCTCGAAGCCCCCTCCGACTGGCCCCTCCCCACCCGCGCCCACGCCCTCCGCCTCGCCGTCCACGCCGCCGCCAAAGGGGTCGGTCCTCACTATTGACACAACCTTCCCCTGCCGGCGCCCCTGACGGGCCGCCTGCCCATCGGCGCAGCCAGAGCCCACCAAGCCCGGCCGACGCATCGGGGCCTGCCCAAAGCCCGCCTGCGCCGCACGCGGGTCCAGCCCGCGTGACGCCCGCCGCAGGCGGCCTCTTTTCTTCGACACCCCGGGGCGGGCCTCCCACACTCCACACCCGATGCACCTGTCCCGGCTCAAGCTGCGCGACTTCCGGAATTACGCCCGGTTGGACGTCGAGTTCGGACCGGGCTGCCATGTGCTGCTGGGCGACAACGCCCAGGGCAAGACCAACATCCTTGAGGCCATCTACCTCATCGCCACCCTCCGGTCGTTCCGGGGCTGCGGCGGGGCGCAGATGATCCGGCAGGGCGCCAAGGGCTACTTCGTGGGAGGATCCGTCGTCGCTCAGGGGGTCCATGAGGTCAAGGCCTACTGGTCGCCCAAGGAACGGCGGCTCTCCCTCGACGAGCGCCCCATCCGGCGGTTGGCCGAGTATTTCGGCGTCCTGCGCGCGGTGGTGTTCTGCTCCGAGGACCTCGCCCTCGTGAAGGGGCCGGCCCAGGGCCGCCGCAGGTTCCTCGACCTGCTGCTCGCCCAGACGGTGCCCGGGTATCTCGCCCTGCTGATGCGCTACGCCAAGGCCCTCCGGTCACGCAACGCGCTGCTCAAGCAGTCGATGGTCGACCTCATCGAGCTGGATGGCTTCACCCGGGAGCTGGTGCTCGCGGGCGAGGCGCTGATCACCGCCAGGCGCGACTTCGTCCCGAACCTGGCCCCGCGGGTCCACGCCGCGTTCCGGCGGATCGCCTCCCAGCACGACGAGCTCACCCTGGAGTACCACCCCGGTGTGACGGGGGATTTTGCCGTCGCCCTCGCGCAGTCCCAGGCGCGCGAGCGGGTGATGAAGACCACCGTGGTCGGGCCCCACCGCGACGACCTGACCCTCCGGGTGAATGAGCGCGCCGCCGCCCCCTTCACGAGCGAGGGACAGAAGCGCACGCTGGCGATCGCGCTCAAGCTGGCGCAGGCGGAGCACCTGGCCTCGGTGCACGGCACCCCTCCCTTGCTGCTGATCGACGATGTCATGGGCGAACTGGATGCCCGACGGCGGGCGGCCTTCGTGCCGCTGCTCCAGGGAGCGTTCCGAGCCGGCGGGCAGGTGTTCATGACCTGCACGGAGGAGAACTGGCCGCGCCAACTGGATTGCGAGCTGATCCGCTGGCGGGTGCAACAGGGCCGGCTCTCGCCCGGGAACGGCGGACCCGACGAGGAATGAAGCCGACAGCCCGGGTGCCGCCCGGGACGCTGGCAATCGTCAGCGGGCGCGCGGAGCCCCGGCCGGCGGCAGGATCGGCGCCATCGGCAGACCGCTGGTGCCCGGGGCCCCGGAGACGCGGTTGGTCCCGCCGGCCTGGGCTTCGTTGGGCGGCGACACGTCGTTCGGGCCGGGACGCCGCGTGGCCCTCACGACCGCCACGTCGCCGGTGCCGTCCACGCCGAGGATTGGCCGGCCCACCCGGGACACGTAGGTGTGCCGGATCGAGACCGTGCCATCGGGCTGGATACGGTGATGCACGAAGTCGTCGGAACCGTACTGATGGAGGATGTGCAACCGGTTCTGCGGATCGAGCGCCATGGCCGGAGGATTGAAGGAGACGACGGTGCCCAGCGGGATCACATGGTGCGTCACGGACGCCTCCGGATTGCTGATGACGGCGAAGATGCGTGCGCGCCGGAGGTAGTTGGCCTGCAGGATGGCGTACCGCCGGCGTTCACCGCCCCCGCCCACGACCCCGAATTCCCGCTCCCAAAGGACCACCCCGTGCATGATCTCCATCTCGACAGGAGCGGTCACCACATGAGTCTCGCCAGGGCCGGTGAACACGGTGGCCGTCACCTGGTAGCGGCCGATCTCCTCGATCCGGAACAGCGGCGTCAGGTCGAATCTCAGCGTGCCGCGGGCCCCCGTCTTGAGGGTGAAGGAGCCCGTCTCGTCCATCTCCGCCTTACGGGCCACCCCGGCGCCCGAGACGTTCTCGATGTTGAAGCGGATCCAGTCGGGCCTGTCCCCGAGGCGAAGCGGGGCCCCGGTGAAGTTGGCGATGCGGACCTTGACTTCTGCCTTCTCGCCCGGGAGGAACTTGTCCTGCTCGAACTCCAGCTTCACGTCCACCTGGGCCCGGGCCACCAGCGCGAGCAGGAACAACGGAAACCAACGAAAGAGACGGTGCACGACTCAGAGTCTAGTGGGCGGGTCCGCTCTTGGGAAGGACCGTGCGGTCACCGGCGCCTGCGATGCAGGTCGGCCACCCCGCCGGGCAGGCGGTGGAGCGCCGCGACCTCGTCGGCAGAAAGGGCCCGGTCGAAGACAGCCAAGTCATCCATCCAGCCCGTGTATCCCAATCCCAGCATCATCACCACCTCCTCCGCCTTCCAGGTGTAGGTGTGGTTCCGCTCGGTCAACGAGCCGGCCGGCTGGCCGTCCAGATACAACGCCACCTTCCCGTCGGCGCGCCCCGAGTTGAACCGGTCGAGGGTGAAGACCACCTGATGCCATTCCTCCCGACGGAACGGCGGCCGGGTGACCACCACCAGGGGCTTCTCGGCCAGCGGCATCTTGTCCCAGTCGCGACCCTCCGGGTTCCACACCTTCTTGTCCGCATAGGCCCCGAGGCGCAGGTGCTTGGGAAGATCCTCCGGCGTGAACTCGACGAACAGGGCCGCGTCGTCCCAGGCCTTGGAGGTGATCTGGATGACGTCGGAGTATTCCTTGGGGATGTCGAGTTCGGGGGTCGTCCTCAGCCAGAACGCCACGGTCGCGGACCAGGTGTTGGAGCTCCACGGGAAGTTGCCAGCGGCCCGGAAACCCACCACCTGGGGGATCTTCTTCTCGAAGCGCAGCCCACCGCCATGGCGCCCCCCCTTGGGATCGATCCAGACGGCCCCGTTGGTCGGCAGGCCGGGCGAGGTGGCCCTGGGGGCGTCCCACTTGGGACCGGTCTGGAACCGCCGGTCGCCGCCGCCCACGACGGCATCGGCCGTCTGGTCGAAGGGCGCGTGGAACACCAGCGACGCGGCCAGCTTGGCCGGCGCCTTGGCGGAGAGTCCGGGGGTGAGCAGGACGAGCGGGAGGATCAGTCCGAGGAAGCGCATGGCGTGATCCTGCGCGATCGACCGCCCGCTGGGAACCCCCTTCCTGCCGGCGAATCCCGTCTGCCCGCACGCCTGAAGCCCCGGGTTGCGCCCCGCCGAGAATGCTGTTTCCTAGGCCCGTGGATGTGTTCAACGGCCCCGAGGGCCTCCAGGACGTTCGGGACAAGGTGGTGGCGGGCGAGCGGCTGACCCCGGAGGACGGCCTGCGCCTGTTCCAGTCCCGGGACCTCAACGGCCTGGGCACCTTGGCCGACTTCGCCAACCGCCGCCGCAATGGCCGGAGGGCCTCCTACATTCTCAACCGCTACATCAACTACTCGAACTACTGCATCCTGAGCTGCCAGTTCTGCGCCTTCAGCCGCAAAAAACGCGACAACGACGGATTCCAGCTCACGGAGGAGCAGATGGTCGCCAAGGCCCGGGAGGCCCTGGCGATCGGCATCACGGAGCTGCACATCGTCGGCGGACTGCACCCCTCCCTGCCCTTTTCCTACTACACGGGCTTCCTGCGCGCCCTCAAGGCCGTGGACCCCAGGCTCCAGCTCAAGTGCTTCACGGCGGTGGAGATCCTCCACCTGGCCTGGCTAGCACGGAAGAGCGTCCGCGACACGCTGATCGAGCTGAAGGAGGCCGGCCTCGAATCGCTCACCGGAGGTGGCGCCGAGATTTTCCGCAAGGAGGTCCGGAGCAGGATCGCCACCGGCAAGGAGAGCGCCGACGAGTACCTCGCGGTGCATGACACCTGGCACGCGCTGGGAGGCCGAAGCACCTGCACGATGCTCTACGGCCATGTGGAATTGCCCGAGGACCGCATCGACCACCTGGACCAGTTGCGCCGGCAGCAGGACCGGTCGGGCGGCTTCACCGGCTTCATCCCCCTGCCCTACCAGCCCGACAACAACCGCATCCCCGTCCGCCATGGACCGAGCGGCTTCGACCAACTGCGCACGCTGGCCGTGTCGCGGCTGTACCTCGACAACATCGACCACATCACCGCCTACTGGGTGGGCATGGGGCTCAAGATGGCCCAGATCGCCCTGAGCCACGGGGCCGACGATGTGCACGGGACCATCGTGGAGGAGCACATCTTCCACATGGCCGGGGCCAGGTCGCCGCAGGGCACGGCCGAGCGCGACCTCGTACGGGCCATCCGCGAGGCCGGACGCATCCCCGTCCAGCGCAACACCTTCTACGAGCCGGTCCGCATCTGGGACGAGGCCGACGCCTCGGCGCCCTCCGACCCGTCCTACGAAGGAGCGCCGGCGGCCGAGGCATCCGCCGGGTCCCCTATCCCGTTTGCGCTGGCCTGAGGCGCCGAGGTCGCGGACCGTCCTGCGTCATGCCGGTCGACCGATCAGAGCTGCAGGCCCGGGAACACCAGTTCCTGGCCCCCTACGCGCAGCGGAGTTCCGAAAGCCGCGGCCGCGTGCACGCCGAGGGCCCACCGACCTGGCGCACCGAGTTCCAGCGGGACCGCGACCGGGTCATCCACAGCCGGGCCTTCCGGCGACTGGAGTACAAGACCCAGGTCTTCCTCAACGGCTCGGGCGACCACCTGCGCACGCGCCTCACCCACACCATGGAGGTGGCCGCCATCAGCCGGAACATCGCCCGGGCCCTCCGCCTGAACGAGGATCTCGCGGAGACCATCGCCCTCGCCCACGACCTTGGGCACTCGCCCATCGGTCACAAGGGCGAGTCGATGCTCGATCGGCTCATGAAGGACCACGGCGGCTTCGAGCACAACCGGCAGAGCCTGCGCGTGGTCGAGGAACTGGAGCGGAAGTATCCGCGGTTCCCGGGCCTCAACCTGACCTGGGACGTGCGTGAGGGCCTCGCCAAGCACGGGGTGGCCTTCGAGTCGGTCGACGGAACCCGCCGCCGGCGCCACCATCAGGCCTCGCTCGAGGCCCAGCTGGCCAACCTCGCCGACGAGATCGCCTACTACAGCCACGACCTTGACGACGGCCTCGACAGCAGCCTGCTCGACGAGAAGAAGCTGCTCAAGGAGGTCCAGGTCTGGGCCAAGGCCGCCCGGGCCGTGAAGCGCCAGTTCGGGGAGCTTCCCGCCGAGAGCCGGCGCTATTACACGATCCGCCAGATCATCGACCAGCAGGTCGTCGACGTGGTCCAGACCACCGAGGCCCAGGTCCTCGAGGCCGGCTTGCGCTCGGCCGACGACGTCCGCACCCACCGGCGGGCCCTGGTCCAGTACAGCCCCGAGCGCCGGCTCGAGAACCTGGAATTGCGCAAGTACCTATACCGGAACCTCTACTACCACCCGGTGGTGGCCGAGCCCAACAACCGCGCCATCCGGATGCTCAGCGAGGTCTTCCAGACCTACCTGGCGCATCCCGAGGAGCTGGGGGCCGCGGCCCGCAAACGCATCCCCGTCGACGGACTGCACCGGGCCGTCTGCGACTACGTCGCCAGCATGACCGACCGGTATCTCATCGGGGAACACCACCGGCTCTTTGGGCTGACCCTCGGCTGAACCCCGCCCCGGGGACCCGACGGAAGGACCCCTCCAGTCTGCATGATCCAGCGCGGATGCCACAACGCCCCTCGGCCGATCCTGTGCCGGGCGGCCTGCTGCCTGGTCCTCGCGGTCCGGACGGCCGCCGCGGATGGATCCGGGACCGGGCCGGACCAGCCGCCCCGGCCATCCCGCGACAGCCTGCCGCCCGTGGTCGTCACGGGCTCCGACAGCCCGCTGCCGCTGGTCGACGCCCCGGTGCGCATGGAGGTGATCGGGGCGGAATCGATCACCGCC